>Ga0070659_100000546_pt1 | contig 27462 bp, 11 predicted proteins | sample KBSC23metaG_FD_64666 | JGI IMG/M metagenome (GOLD analysis project Ga0070659, IMG submission 64666) | Corn rhizosphere microbial communities from Kellogg Biological Station, Michigan, USA - KBS C2-3 metaG | ecosystem: Host-associated > Plants > Roots > Rhizosphere > Soil ... | reverse complement strand
GGGCACTACCACGTTACCACCATCAAAGCCTGCTGATAATTGATCATTCGGGCGTTACAATACCTGTTGTAGAGTTTCTGATGATAAGCGTTGACGGGATGACCCTGCTTTCATCTTTTAATCGTAAGGTATCGTTTTTCAATAGCCTGAGCAGCACGGTAGCTGCGGCTTTCCCCATTTCAAAAGCGGGCTGTGTAATGGTGGTTAACGATGGGTTAAGAATAATGGCTGAAGGCTGATTAGAGAAACACACCACCTTTACCTGTTCTGGTATATTGATGTTTTGTTGCTGGCAAACCAGGTAAATCTCGGTGGTCAGTTTTTCTACAGTGGCCAGTATGCCATCGGGGCGGTTATCACCAAGCATCATATCCTTTATCAAATCATAGTTATGGTCATGGTCTTCTGTACAGTCAACAATCCGGCACTCATCTTCGCTTAGGTTATGCTCGGCTATGGCCTTTTTGAAACCCTTGGTGCGCTCAGAAATTATGGACAAGCTGTTTGATATAGATAGCAATGCAATTTTACGGCAGCCGGCATCTATTAAATGCTGGGTGGCCTTATAGCCACACTCAAAGTCATCAGTAGTTATTTTGGCGGTATCTATCTCGGGGCAAACCCTGTCGAAAAAAACAACAGGCAGCTGCCTGTTAAACTCGTGTATATGGTCAAACGAATCCGTCTCTACCGTTACCGACATAATTACCCCGTCAACACGGCCGCCTATCAGGGTTTTTAATATCGTTTTCTCGCGCTCTAATTTTTCATGCGTTAGGTATATCAGTGTATGGTACCCCTTTTCGAGGGCCACTTCTTCAATACCATTCAGCGCCAGCGAAAAAAAGCTGTCGGTAACCTCGGGTATCAGCACCGCAATAGTTTTGCTTTTGTTGTGGCGCAGGCTGCCCGCGTAGGCATTGGGTACATAGTTTAACTCCTTTGCCAATGCCAAAACCCGTTTTTTGGTACTATCACTTATTTCATGACTATCGCCCAAAGCTTTTGATATAGTTGCAGTTGATAACTGCAAACGTTCGGCAAGTTGTTTAATAGTGACGCTGCTCATGTAAAAAGGTGTAAACAATCAGATTTAAAGGTGTAAGATATCATTTTTTACTTAAACGGTTAAGTAAATATACTTGATCCAAAAAAAAAATGTAACAGGTAAATTACTCAATTTTATACTTGATAAACCAATTATCACACAAATAAACTACTGTTAGTAAACCGATTGTTGTAATAAACCAATCAATTATATATGGATTCCGACATGAATGAATTGTCCGGCGGAAGCTTAACGCCACTTTCTAATCTCGATGAGTGGGAGAACGATGTACTGCGTCGTTACCCCGACCCTTCGAGCATTAACGAAGATAAAAAAGCTGAAGATTTTAGAGACTATCAGAAAACTGAGAAAGATGGTGTGAGAGAGTTTTATCGCCTTAACCATAAATACCAGACCTATGAGTATGTAACCCGGAAAAAGGCAGACTACCTGAGATTTAACAGGAAAGAAATGCCGATATGGGAGGCATTTAATTTTTTAAACCAATTGGTAGACGACTCTGACCCCGATACTGATCTCGACCAGATGCAACACCTGCTGCAAACATCAGAAGCGATACGCAACGATGGCCACCCCGACTGGATGGTGCTGGTTGGTTTGATACATGATATGGGGAAAGTGCTTTGCCTGTTCGACGAACCCCAATGGGGCGTAGTTGGCGATACCTTCCCGGTAGGATGCGCTTTTTCGGATAAGATAGTTTACCCTGAGTTTTTTAAGGATAACCCGGATACTTACAACCCTGAGTATTATACCGAGCTTGGCGTATACACCCGCAATTGTGGTTTGGATAAGGTTCACATGTCATGGGGGCATGATGAATATGTATACCACATGATGAAGGATTATATACCCGAGCCGGGCTTATACATGCTGCGCTACCACTCATTCTACTCGCAGCACCGCGAGAATGCCTATAACCATTTAATGAACGACCATGACCATGAAATGTTTAAGTGGGTAACGTTGTTTAACCCTTACGATCTGTATTCGAAAAACCCGAACCAGAAGAGCTGGGAGGAGCTTAAGCCATATTACGAAGCCCTGGTGGCCAAATATTTGCCCGCCACGCTCAAGTTTTAAAGAGCACACCAATTATAAACCTAATATATGAACCCAATTTTACAGTAATTATGAGATTAAACCTACAAGTTAAAAGGAGTAAGTGGACGAGTTTACTGCTCCTGATGTTTCTCGCCCTAAGCCTGTCGTACACTTTCGCCCAGGATGGCAAAGTATCGGGTACAGTGGTGGATAACACAGGCCTCCCCATCCCCGGAGCCACCGTGGTGATCAAAGGTACAACCAACGCCACATCAACAGCAGCTAACGGTACCTTTAGTATTCAGGCCAAATCCGGCGATGTGCTGGTGTTTTCATCAGTATCATACACGCCAAAAGAAGTTGCCGTTACATCGGTAAAAAATTACAAGGTTACCCTGCTTGATGCCAATACCGCGCTTAAAGAGATCGTGGTTGTTGGTTATGGCACAAGCAGCCGTAAAACGCTGTCGAGCTCCATCACCACGGTTAAACCTGAAGACCTGAACAAAGGCGCCATTGCCGATGTTGGCCAGTTGCTGCAAGGCAAGGTACCGGGCTTAAACATTACCGCCAGCGGTGATCCTAACAAACCGGCTGCCGTTATTTTACGCGGTGCATCAACCATTAACAGCCCGGGCGCGCCATTCTATGTAATTGATGGTATACCGGGTGCGGATATTACTGCAGTTGCTCCTGCCGATATCGCATCGATAGACGTATTGAAAGATGCTGCCGCGACAGCAATATATGGTAACCGCGCAAGCAGTGGTGTTATTATGGTAACTACAAAACGTGGTAAAAAAGGCCAGTCGCAGGTAACTTATAGCGGTTATGTAGCCACGGAAAAAGTAAGCAGCAAACTTGACTTAATGAATGCCGACCAATTGCGCTCTTACGTTACCTCAAACGGTGGCTCATTTTCGCCGGCGGATGATCCTAACCCTGGTAATGTTAATACCGATTGGATGTCGGCTATAGAGCGTTCAACAGCTTTTTCGCACAGCCATAACCTTTCATTGACCGGTGGCGGTGAGCATAGCACTTACAGCGCCAGCCTTAACTACCTGAATAAACAAGGTATTTTAGCAGCCAGCTCATTGGAGCGCGTTATCGGTCGTTTAAATCTGGATCAATATGCCTTGAATGATAAGGTTAAATTCAGTTTAAGTTTATCAAATGCAAGCAGTACAGCTAATAACGAGCCGGTACAAAATGTGGTGTTATTGAAGGCTGCTAACCGTTTACCAATTGCACCTATATACAATGCCGATGGTAGTTTTTTTGACAACACGAACCGCATAAGCACTGGTTATTATAATCCGCTTGCTTTGGTTGCCAATGCGCAGGATCAGACAAAATATACAACAACAATGGCTGCCTTTAATACGCAGGTAAAATTGCCATTGAGTTTAACTTACAATGTAAACCTGTCGTACCAAAAAACATCGGCACTGCATGGAGAGTATTATGGCAGCTATTATTACCCGCTTTCTACAGGATTTTATAACAACCCTGATCCGGGCATAGGTATAGCACATTCGTTAGTAAGCTTTGCTCAAAATGGCTCGGCTATACGCAGCGAATATGAAAATACAGCCAAAACGTTAGAGACTTTCCTAACATGGAATAAAACCATTGGCGATAACTCAATCACGGCTGTTTTGGGCTATTCATACCAGGATAATATTTATGGCGATGGTTTAACATCATCGAGTGCCAACTTCCCCAATGATAATATTGGTTTCCAAAACTTATCATTAGGTAGCCCATACGCTTTGCCATCATACAGGATCAATATTGGTGCCGATCGTACCTATGGCGAAACTTTATTGATCTCAGATTTCTTTAGGGTAAACTACAGCTATAAAGACAAATACCTGTTACAAGGTTCAGTAAGGAAAGACGGTAGTTCGGTATTTGGCGATAATAACCATTGGGGATATTTCCCATCTGTTGGTGCGGCATGGAGGATAAGCGAGGAGGATTTTATGAAACAACAGTCGCTTTTTTCTGATTTGAAACTACGTGCCAGCTATGGTAAAACCGGTAATTCGGCAGGTATTGATGCTTACACCGCTAAGTTGGTTTATGTGAGTGCCGGTTCCTATTATAACAACGGGACACAGGTGGGTGCTTATGCGCCGGGCCAGGGTGCAAATCCCGACCTGAAATGGGAAACAACAGCTACATCGAATGTAGGCCTTGATTTCGCGATATTAAAAGGCAAAGTTTCTGGAACAGTTGATGTGTATAACAAAACTACCGATGGTATGCTATTTTACTATACCGTATCGCCAACATTAGTTCCTGGTGGCCACATATGGGCAAACAGCGGCAGCATTAACAACAAAGGTGTTGAGTTTAGTTTGACCGCAAATCCTATTGCGAAAAAAGACTTTAACTGGTCATCAACGTTTAATATAGCATTCAATCAGAATGTGATTAACAGTTTGCAAGGTACATACGGTAATAGCGATATGACCTTATATTCGGATCCGGAAGGACCGGGTTTAACCAATGCTACTGTGCAAGTGTTAAAAGAAGGCATGCCTCTTGGCGAGTTTTACGCCTTTAAGTATGCAGGTAAAGATCCGTCAACAGGAAAATCGCTGTTCTATAAAGGTGATGGCACAGGCACAACTACCGCACCAGCTGTAAAGACCGATTACTTTTTCTTAGGCAGCCCGCAACCAACAGCATTGATGGGTTGGAGCAATAACTTTAACTATAAACAGTTTGATTTGAGCTTCTTTTTAAGAGGGTCATTCGGAGGCAAGATAATGAATGCTACACGTGCAGACCTTTCATACGTTGGTGGTGCTACATCCAATAATATCCTTAATAGCGCAGCGGGCGATAAAATGAGCGATGCCAGTAACAATTTCTACTCTGATAGGTATCTCGAGAGTGGATCATATGTACGTTTAGATAATGCCACGCTTGGTTATACCATAAAAAATCCGTTTACCAACGTAAGCAATATCAGGATGTATTTTACCGCTAACAATGTGTTTACCATTACAGGCTATAAAGGTATAGATCCTGAAATAAACCAGGGAGGTGCTTCGCCAGGTGTTGACTATAATAACTTCTATCCAAAAACACGTACCCTGTTACTTGGTTTTAACATATCGTTTTAAAATAAATAGTTAAAAGACATGAAAAAGATAATTTTAGGGATATTAAGCATTGTTGCCACGGTTGGCATCATGTCGTCCTGCCAAAAAATTGATGTGGCTGTTACTTCAGAACTAACACCCGACTCTTACCCAAAAACCGATGCGCAGTTTGCTTCGGCCGAAGGCCCAATTTTTGTTGCACTTCGTAATGATTACGCAACATCATACTGGTTTATGCAAAGCTGTTCGAGCGATGAGGCTGTTTTGCCAACCTTTGGCTCCAACTGGCTTGACGGTAATAAATATGTAGAGCTGCACCGCCATACCTGGACAAAAGATAATGCCTGGGTAAACTCAAGCTGGTCGTATTTGGCCAATATTATTGGTACAGCCAATCAAACCATATCAGTAATCAGAACCACTGCTCAGGCAGGTGCTACCAAGAATACTACTTTGGCCGAATTGAAAACCATGCGTGCATTGGCTTTCTTTTATATGATGGACTCATACGGTAATGTTCCGTTGGATACACTGAGCGGTATTACCACCCCAAATCCAACCTCGACTCGTACACAGGTATTTAACTTTGTAGAAAGCGAGCTGCAAGCGGCTATCCCGTATCTTAAAAATCCAAGTTCAACAACCTATGGTTTTCCAACTAAATACTTAGCTTATGCGATATTGGCTAAAATGTACTTAAATGCACAGGTATATACAGGTACAGATCGTTCTAATGATTGTATTAAAGCCTGCGATCAGATCATCAACTCGGGTAATTACTCGTTAGAACCAATGTCTACCTACCTGCAACAATTTGCACCAATAAATGGACCGGGAACAACCAGGGAGTTTATTTTTGCCATACCTTACGATGCTTCAACAAGCGGCGGCAATATGTTCTTTGCCCGTTATGACCTGAACCGTAACCTGGGTATACGCTATGGCTATTCGGGAGCGACAGCCGGTGGTATTACAGACCCGATTATGAACCAAAGCAGTGGTAGCGGTTTGGTTAACGTAAAACCAAGCGGCCCCCGCATGACCACCTCTGAATACTATGCTAATTTTGACGACCCTAATGACGTGCGTAACAAGCAATGGTTAACCGGACAACAATATTGGCCAGATGGCACACCTATTATGGTGGCTACTACTAATGCCGGTTATAACAAGTTTAACCCCGGTAGCAATCCAACGGCTTCATACGTATATCCTTTAGTGCTCAGTCCGCTTACCGCAAGTTCGGTTCGTACGGGTACAAATTCTTCGTTTGATTTGGGTGATGATGAATACGGCTGGAACATTGGTTACCGTAATATTAAATTTTTGCCGGACTATACCAACACCACCAGCCGTAACCAAAATAACGACGTACCGCTGTTCCGCTATTCGGATATTATCCTGATGAAAGCCGAAGCTATTTTACGTGGTGGCACTGCTACATTAGGTGCAACAGCATTATCATTGGTAAACCAGATAAAAGCAGTGCGTACTACTACAGCTGCTTTAACCAGCGTTACCCTGACCGACATTTACAAAGAGCGTTGCAAAGAGTTTGCTTGGGAAAACTGGCACCGTAATGATATGATCAGGTTTGGTCAGTATGAAAATACTTATGGTTTAGGTAAAACCAATACTGATACTTATCGTCGCATATTCCCTATCCCAACCACCGCTCTAAATACCAATGCGGCATTGGTACAAAACCCTGGCTATTAATCAGGGTTTAAATATCAATAAAACCTCCGGTGAACACACGCACCGGGGGTTTTTATTAAAACCTGTTTTGCAGATCATTTTTGCCACACAAGCCGTCATTACTGCTTAACTTTATATTAAAAGAACGTTCGCTCATCGTTAAAACTAATATGACGCAGGTTGTCCCAATTAATAGCTTACAGACCAAAAAAGCCAGGCTCATATCGCTTGATGCCCTGCGTGGGTTTGATATGTTCTGGATCATCAGCGGCGAAGAGATATTTCACGGCTTTGCAGGCGTGGTAAAAAACAAATATGGCCTTATACAAAACCCTGTCGACTGGCAGATAGCCACCAATGCCAACCTGTCGGTGTTCGAGCGTATCGCCGTAGGCATCAGCAACCAGCTACACCACTCGGTATGGAACGGCTTTACATTTTACGACCTTATTTTCCCCTTATTTATATTTATTGCTGGCATATCCATGCCGTTTTCTTACAGCGGGCAAGCTGCACAAAGCCCATATGCCGATAGGAGTATCTACTTAAAGTTATTGAAACGCACCGCCTTATTGATACTATTAGGCATGATGGTGAACGGCGCCCTGCATTTTGCAGGATACGAACACACCCGTTTTGCCAGCGTATTGGGCCGTATTGCGCTTGCCTGTTTTTTTGCAGCCATTATTTATTTGAACAGTTCACTCAGGTGGCAGATCGCCTGGTTCGCTTTTATTTTGATAGGATACTGGCTCATGATGATCCTGATCCCAGTACCGGGCCATGGCGCAGGTGTATTAACACCTGATGGAAACTTATCAGCCTATATTGACCAGCATTTTTTGCCCGGGAAACTGCACCGCAAGGTATACGATCCCGAAGGCTTGCTTTCCACCATCCCAGCTATAGCTACAGCTATGATGGGTATATTTACCGGCCGTTTTTTGCGTTGGGAGACAGGCGAGAAGCTATCCCCCTTTAAAAAGATGTTAGTAATGTTTGGTGCGGGCATATTACTTATAGCAGGTGGGCTGCTTTGGAATGTTGTTTTCCCCATCAATAAAACCATGTGGACCAGTTCGTTCACTATTTATGCCGGTGGCTGGAGCTTATTGCTGTTCGCCGCATTTTATGGCATCATTGACGTTGCCGGATATAAAAAATGGAGTCGGCCCATGGTTTGGATCGGCACCAATTCCATACTGATCTATATAGCCGCGCACGGGTTGATCAACTTTGAGTCTACCTCGCAATTTTTGTTTGGCGGGCTGATCAATAAAGCGCCTGTGCCCTGGCAGCATGCCTTTATATGGATAGGCGTATTGATGTTGCAACTTTTATTATTGCGGTTTCTATATCACCGAAAGATTTTTCTTAAATTATAACCTGAAATATGTTTAGCATTATTGCCCGCTAACGGGCCCTAACCAAATATAACCAATTAATGAACCAGCTCCATACCCTCGATTACATCGTTTTTTTTGTCTACTTTATTATTGTAGCCAGTTACGGCTACTACGTTTATCACAAAAAACGATCACAAAGCATGAACGCCAAGGAGTACTTTCTTGCCGAAGGTTCGCTCACCTGGTGGGCCATTGGTGCCTCGCTCATCGCATCTAACATATCTGCCGAGCATTTTATAGGCATGTCGGGCTCGGGCTTTGCCCTTGGCCTCGCAATTTCATCCTACGAGTGGATGGCGGCGGCTACCCTTATTTTGGTGGCGGTTTTCATCATTCCGGTATATCTTAAAAACAAAATATTTACCATGCCGCAATTCCTATCTATGCGGTATAATGATCATGTAAGCACCATTATGGCGGTGTTTTGGCTGCTGGTATATGTTTTTGTAAACCTGACCTCTATTATTTACCTGGGCGCGCTGGCCATATCGTCTATATCCACCATTAGCTTTGGCTGGAGCATTTTTGGCTTATGCTTCTTCTCTATGATCGTTACCCTTGGCGGGATGAAAGTGATTGGTTATACCGATGTGATACAGGTGGTAGTACTCATCATCGGCGGACTCATCACCACCTACCTTGCCTTAGATCTGCTGGCTCAGCATTATGATTATGGTGATAACATCATCAAGGCATTATCGGTATTGCGCAAAGAGGCCCCCGAGCATTTCCACATGATATTCGATTCATCGAACAAGAACTATAAAGAGCTGCCGGGTATTTCGGTACTTATCGGCGGTATGCTCATCAACAACCTGGCTTATTGGGGCTGTAACCAATACATTGTACAACGTGCCCTGGGTGCTGATTTGCCTACCGCCCGAAAGGGAATACTTTTTGCCGCGTTCTTAAAGCTGTTGGTTCCGGTAATCGCGGTGCTGCCGGGTATTATCATGTACCTGCTGCATAGCAAAGGCTTGTTTACCGCGCAAATGAGCGATGGTGGTGTTGTGAAGCCCGATCATGCTTATCCAACACTCATCAACCTGCTGCCTGCCGGCTTAAAGGGTGTAGCCTTTGCCGCGCTTACCGCGGCCATAGTAGCATCGCTGGCGGGTAAGGCCAATAGTATCTGCACCATTTTCTCATTAGACATCTATAAAAAATACCTCAACAAAAACGCAAGCGAAAAGAGGATGGTGTTTGTGGGCCGCTCGGCTGTAGTTGTTGCCATGGTAATTGCCGCTATAGTTACCCCGGCACTAAAATCGTTAGACCAGGCTTACCAGTTTATACAGGAGTACGTTGGCTTTATCTCGCCCGGTGTGTTGGCCATTTTCCTGCTGGGTTTCTTCTGGAAACGTACTACCGCTACCGCGGCTTTAACAGGCGCGATATTGACCATCCCGCTATCAACCGTATTAAAGTTTTTACCGGTATGGACAAACGGCGCTTTTCCCGATTATCCGTTTTTGGATAGGATGACCATTGATTTTGTAGTAATAGTATTGGTTATGATCGCCATTAGCTTAAACACTAAGAAACCTGATAAAGCGCATACCGTTGAAGTGGATACATCCATGTTCCGCATCAGCCGGAGCTTTGCTGTTGGTTCTGTTATTATCTGCGGTATACTTACCGCTTTGTACACTATATTTTGGTAATACATTTTATCATGAAAAATATCAATCTTACTAATGGTTTTACCGGTTTGCGCAAAAGTTGTTTAGTCGCATGCTTATGCTTACCCTTTGCTGTTTTAACCACGGCGAAAGCACAAACGGCTACCTATCGCATTACAAAATATGGTGCCGTTGCCGATGGTAAAACTGATAATACAAGAGCCATACAGAAAGCCATCAACACAGCAGCCGAGAACGGCGGAGGCATCGTGCTGGTACCTGCAGGCAAATTTGTAACCGGTGTTATCTATCTCAAATCGAACATTAACCTGCATTTTCAAAAAGGCGGCGCTTTACTGGCAACTACGAATAGGATAGACTATGGCCCGCAAAAGGCATCGGCATTGATTGTTGCCGATAATGCCCAACATGTGTCCATCACAGGTAACGGAACTATTGATGGGAGAGGAGATGCTTTATTGAAAGACATATACCGCATGCTTAAGGCCGGTACCTTAAAAGATGTTGAATGGCAAAAGTATAACGACTGGCACCAAATGCGGCCCGAGGAAAACAACCGCCCGCATATCATCGATTTTACCAATTGTCAAGATGTAACCGTTAAAAACGTCACCATTAAAGACGGCCTTTGCTGGATACAGGATTATCGCAATTGCAGCGATATGGTTTTTGACAGTATTAAAGTCATCAGCAATACCTTCTTAAATAATGATGGTATTGACCTGGTTGACTGCAAAAACGCGAAGATAACCAACAGCTTTTTCAATGTGGCCGATGATGGTGTTTGCTTAAAATCATCCGATGCTAATAGTTTCTGCGAAAATATAGAAATAGCAAATTGCCGCATCCGCTCCAGCGCCAGCGCCTTTAAAATGGGTACGGCTTCCTGGGGTGGCTTTAAAAAAATTAAAGTACACGATATTTACGTTTACGATACCTACCGCTCTGCCATTGCCATTGAAACAGTAGACGGAGGCATAATAGAAGACATAGATATCAGGAATGTCACCGCCAAAAACACAGGCAACGCTATTTTTATCCGCTTGGGGCAGCGTAACAAAAAGGCCAATCCGGGTGTATTGCGCCGGGTATATATCGGCAATGTAAAGGCGCAGGTTCCTGCCGGAAAGCCCGATGTGGGTTACCACATGGACGGGCCCGAAGTAAGGTTTAAACACCATGTTTTCCCATCAGGGATAGATGGTATTAAAGGCTATAACGTACAGGATGTTACCCTGGAGAATGTTGACATCGCTTATGAAGGTACCGTTAAAAAGGATTATCATAAATTCGACATCAGTAAGTTGGATACCATTCCCGAAGTTATCAGCAATTACCCGGAGTTTTCCATGTTTGGCGAATTACCAGCATGGGGCTTTTATGTAAGGCATGCCGAGGGCATTACTTTTAAGAATGTTAAACTGAGCTATTTAAAGAACGACTTACGGATCGCCTGCATTTTTGATGACGTTAAAAGTTTAAATATCGACGGGCTCAACATCAGTAAAATGCAGATCACTCCGGCGGTTATCATAAAAAACTCAACCACTACTGCTATTAATAACATTACGGTGGCGGGTAAAAAGGATGAGCGTAATATCCTGATAAAGTAACAACATTTTTAAGATTTATATTGCAGGAGATGAGAATATTAAGAATAGTGCTTTTTTGCGCCATCGCGATGCCGCTTGGTGTATCAGCTCAAAACATGCAAACAGAATCGTATGCGTTAATTAAACGCCTTATTCCCGCAAAGGCGGATAAGTTTATTGTTCAAAGCACCGGCATAAAGACCGGGCATGACCGTTTTGAGATCGAAAGTAAAAACGGCAAGGTTGTTTTGCGGGGTAATAATGGTGTAGCTATCGCATCGGCACTATACTATTACCTTACCGAGTATTGCCATTGCCAGGTGACATGGAACGGCACCAACCTGAAATTGCCGGCCGTATTGCCTCGCATACGAAGTAAGATCATAAAAGAAACACCTTACCAATACCGCTACTATCTTAATTACTGCACCTTTAATTACAGCATGAGCTGGTGGGACTGGCCGCGTTGGGAAAAAGAGATCGACTGGATGGCATTGCATGGCATCAACATGCCGCTTGCCATTACCGGCGAAGAATATACCTGGTACCTGGTTTATAAAGAACTCGGATTTACGGATGACGATTTGAAAGGCTTTTTTACCGGCCCTTCTTATTTTTCGTGGTTTTGGATGGGTAACATGGATAGCTGGGGCGGTCCGCTGCCGGTGCAATGGATGCAGGATCACTTTGAACTACAAAAGAAAATTATACAGCGCGAACGAATGCTGGGGATGAAGCCCGTACTGCCGGCTTTTACCGGGCACGTCCCCGCGGCTTTTAAAAGCAAATTTCCGGATGCGCAGCTTAAAACCACCAACTGGAAAAACGGTTTTGCCGACACATATATCCTCGACTCTGGTGATCCGATGTTTGCCCGGATAGGGAAGCTGTTCCTGCAAAAGCAAACCGAACTCATGGGAACCGATCACCTGTATTCCGCAGATACTTTTAACGAGAACGAGCCTCCGTCCGACGAGCCTGAATACCTTGGTAAATTAAGCGCACGGGTGTACGAGGGCATGCACCAGGCTGATACCGCCGCGGTATGGGTAATGCAGGGCTGGTTGTTTTACAGCGACCGCAAGTTTTGGAAAGACGCCCAAACCCGTGCTTTATTAAAAGCCGTACCCGATAATAAGATGATCATTCTTGATCTGGCTACCGAGATAGAACCGGTATGGAAACGCAGCAGCGCTTTTTATGGCAAACCCTGGATATGGAATATGCTGAATAATTTTGGCGCCAATACCAACCTGTTTGGCCGTATGGATGTGGTAGCCCAGGCTCCTGCCGAAGCTTTGCATGACCCTAAAAGCGGCAACATGAAGGGCATTGGCCTTACCATGGAAGGCATTGAACAAAACCCGGTACTTTATGAACTACTTACCGACAATACCTGGCGAAACCAGCCCATAAATGTAGGTGAATGGCTGCAAAATTACGTGCTAAACCGCTATGGTAAAAAGAACGTTGAGGCTTTAAAAGCCTGGGATGTTTTACGCAAAACGGTGTATACCGTACATGCCGACCGCTACGTACGCGATGGCGCCGAATCTATCATACAGGCCCGGCCAACTACCGATAGTACAACTCATTGGGCCCGCACATCGTCAAATTACCAGGCTAAGGATCTGCTGCCAGCATGGCAGGGTATGATCAATGCCTCCGCGGATCTGCAGCAAAGCGACGGCTTTAGGTTTGACCTTGTTGACGTTAGCCGGCAGGTTTTGGCCAATTACGCCTTGCCCTTACAACGCAAATGGGTGCTGGCTTACCAACAAAAAGATTTAGCTGCTTTTAAAAAATACAGCGCTGAGTTTATTGAGCTTATTGAAGATATGGACCGGTTGCTGGCTACCCGTAAAGATTTTTTACTGGGCCCCTGGGTTGCCGATGCCCGCAGTTGGGGAAAAACTGAAAGTGAAAAAGCGCTTTATGAGATGAACGCCAAAGACCTCATCACCCTGTGGGGCGATAAAGACTGCCCCCTGAACGAATATGCCTGCAAACAATGGAGCGGCCTGATGACTGATTTTTATAAGCCCCGCTGGGAACAGTATTTTGCCCAATTGGAATTGGATATCGCCGGGGAGAAGGTGTTTGATAAACAGGTATTTACCGCTCAAATAAAAGCCTGGGAGTGGACCTGGGTAAATATGCATAAAGATTATTCTGTAAAGCCCCAGGGCGACCCGGTTGCAGAGGCCCGGCAGCTTTACCAAAAATATTGGCTGCGGATGTTGCAACTTAACTGATCCATTACGCAATTTGAGATATTAGCGCAAGCTACTATTATTATAGAGACATTAAAAAAACAAGCCGCGTCCCGATAAGGAACGCGGCTGTTTTCATAGTTTAAATTAAGGTTTAATGGCTTACTATTATCCTGATCGAAGGTAATCCATTCAATTGAACGAAATAAACTCCCGGTGCGTAGTTTCCTGATAATGGCACCTGTAAAGTATCTCCGTCTGCTTTGAACGTGTTACGCTGCATGATCCTGCCATTCAGATCCATGATCTTCACGTTGATCTGTTGATTGACAAGATCACTGGTCAGTTTCACAGAAAAGTGCGAATCGATCAGAGGGTTAGGATAGATGATCGGTTTTGTAATGGAAGAATTACTGTACTCGGTTGCTGCAGGCTGAACAGTAGCAACAAAAGTGCTGCCGGTAGACTGAATTTGGGATTGAGTAAGTGTTCCGCCATTGGCCAACTTAGTTGGTACCGAATTGGGACTTACACACTGCAGAACATAAGGATTGGTAGTGCTTCCTGTTGCATTGTATACTAACACTTTAACGCCATCACCGCAACGAACATCAATCACATTAATAGTAACCGATGTGCTGGCCTGGCAACCGTATTCGCCGGTTGCTATCACCGTAAAGGTAAAGCTGCCGGGCTGCGTTGGTGTAAATACAGGATTAGCAATAGTAGTACTGCTTAAACCCGCGGCAGGTACCCAGTTATAGGTAGCCGATCCCGCTGTATTTGATGCTGTGAGCATTACACTTTGCGCGCCATAACCTAAAGCGATGGTATTGGCATCCAAACCGGTATAGGTGGTGTTGGTACGGCTAACCGCAATTGCAGGTGTTGGTGTTTTACCTACCACAGTTACCACGGCTGTTCCGGTAGCGGTATTGTTATGATTGTCGGTTACCGTCAGGGTTACGGTATTGGCTCCTTGCGACGAGCAGTCAAACACGGTGCGGCTCAGGCTCAGCGATTTGATTCCACTGGCATCACTGCTGCCATTATCTACCTGTGTTGGCGCAATAGTCACCGTACCGCCGCTTAAATAAGCGGTGATATTTTTGGTGATCACCGTTGGCGGGATATTATCCTGAACGGTTACCACAGCCGTAGCGCTTGATACGTTGCCATGCGTATCTGTAACCGTTAAGGTTACGGTATTGGCTCCATAATTTGAATTATTAAATGTGGTTTTATCCAGGCTATAAGTCGCGATAGCACAGTTATCGCTGGACCCATTATTGATCTGCGCAGGTGTAATACTTGCATTGCCACTGGCATCCAACTGAATAGTAATGTTCTGTGCAACGACGATTGGCACAATGTCATCTTTAACAATAACATTTTGCGTCGAGGTTGAAACGTTGCCATTTCCATCGCTAAAGCTCCAGTGTATCACATGGGTGCCTTGTGTTGAATAGGTTAAGGCATCAGCTGTAGTTCCTGTTACTGTACCTGAACAGTTGTCAGTAGTGGTCGGTACACTTGCAGTAGCCGAACATTCGCCTGTTACATCCGCCAATACCGGAACGATTGGTGCCATTACATCTTTTATTACCACGTTCTGCGTCGCTGTTGAAACGTTACCGTGTCCATCAGCAAAGCTCCAATGAATAATATGGGCGCCTTGTGTATTGTAAGTTATCTCATCGGTTGTGGTACCGGTTACGGTGCCTGCGCAATTGTCGGTAGTAGTTGGTATAGTTGCAGTAGCCGAACATTCGCCGGTTACATCTGCCAGTACCGGAACAACCGGCGCGGTCACGTCTTTTATCACCACGTTTTGCGTCGCGGTAGATACGTTTCCGTTTCCATCAGCAAAGCTCCAGTGGATCACATGGGTTCCTTGTGTGTTGTAAGTCAGCTCATCTGTTGTTGTTCCGGTTACGGTGCCTGCACAGTTATCAACAGCTGTTGGTACACTTGCAGTAGCCGAACATTCGCCTGTTACATCCGCCAGTACCGGAACTACCGGTGCGGTTACATCTTTTATCACCACGTTTTGCGTCGCGGTAGAAACATTACCGTTTCCATCGCTAAAGCTCCAGTGGATCACATGGGTTCCTTGTGTGGTGTAAGTCAACTCATCGGTTGTGGTACCGGTTACAGCGCCTGCACAATTGTCGGTAGTGGTTGGTGCAGTCGCAGTTGCTGAACATTCGCCGGTTACATCCGCCAGTACCGGAATGATTGGTGCCGTTACATCTTTGATCACCACGTTTTGCGTCGCGGTAGAAATGTTTCCGTTGCCATCAGCAAAACTCCAGTGGATCACATGGGTGCCTTGTGTGGTGTAAGTCAACTCATCGGTTGTTGTTCCGGTTACAGTGCCTGCGCAGTTGTCAACAGCTGTTGGGGCTGTTACTGTAGCCGAACATTCACCGGTTACATCTGCCAGAACAGGTGCTATCGGTGCGGTCACGTCCTGAACAGTTACAACCGCTGCTGCTGTTGAGCTATTACCATTGGCATCAGTTACGGTTAAAACTACATTGTTTGCACCTACATTCGAGCAATCAAATGTGGTTTTATCCAATGCTATGCTTGCTACCGAACAGTTATCACTTGAGCCATTATTGATCTGGGTAGGAGTAATACTTGCCTTACCGGTCGCATCCAACTGAACAGTAATGTTCTGCGCAATGGCTACCGGTGCAGTATTATCCTGAACAACAACCACCGCTGTTGTGGTTGAACTATTGCCGCTGGCATCGGTTACTGTTAAGATCACATTGTTGACACCTACGTTTGAGCAATCGAAGCTTGTTTTGTCTAAGCTATAAGATGCAACAGCGCAGTTATCGGTAGAACCATTATTGATCGGGGCTGGTGTGACGCTTGCTTTGCCGGTCGCATCCAATTGAACGGTGATGTTCTGTGCGATGGCTGTTGGGGCGATCTTATCCTGAACCAAAACAATCGCTGCTGCGCTTGACGTGTTACCGCTGGCATCGGTCACCGTTAAGGTAACATTGTTTGCGCCTACGTTGGTGCAATCAAAGCTTGTTTTGTTTAAAGCATAGCTGGCTATCGAGCAGTTATCGGTAGATCCGTTATTGATTTGAGAAGGGTTAACGGTTGCGTTGCCGCTGGCATCCAGGTTAGCTATAAGGTTTTGCGTTAAAACCTTTGGTGCTATGGTATCTTTAACGGTTACCGTCGCTGTACCGGTTGCTGTGTTTCCGCTTGCATCCGTAGCGGTTAATGTTACTGTGTTTGAACCGACATTGGCACAACCGAAGCTGGTTTTATCAATAGTCAGGCTGGTTATGCCGGTATTATCACTTGAGCCGTTATCTATCTGTGCCGCAGTTAAGGTAGCATTGCCCGAGGCATCTAAGGATAAAGTAACATTGGTTGTTTTTATAACAGGCGGGGTTTGGTCTGTTACCGAAAGTGTTTGGCTCACACTGCTTGCGGGCAGCCAGGTGCCATTACCGGCCTGTGCGGCGGTTATGGTAGTGGTGCCTAAACCAACAAGGTGTATTTTGCTGTTTACTATAGTTGCTACGGTTGCATCGCTGCTGGTATAGCTAACTGCAAGGCCTGAGCTTGCTGTGGCGCCTGCATCAAAATCAGCGCTGCCGAGTCCTTTTACAGGCAGTGCTGCAAAAGTAATGGTTTGAGTTTGCCTGTTAACCGTGAGGCTTTGGCTTACCGGTGCCGCGGCAAGATAGCCGGCATTACCTGCCTGTGTGGCGGTTATTGTAGTGCTGCCTGCACCAACAATATGAACTTTACCATTTACTATGGTTGCCACAGTTGCATCGCTGCTGGTGTAGCTGATCGCTAAGCCCGAACTTGCTGTTGCACCTGCATCAAAATCAGCATCGTTAACCAGTTTGGCCGGCAAGGCGTTAAAGGTAATGGATTGATTAAGCTTATTTATAGTAAGTTTTAGCGTATCCGTAGTTCCGCTGTTACCGGTAGCGTTTGTCGCACTAACAAGTACCGAGAATGTGCCTGCTACTGTTGGGATACCTGCAATTACACCGTTACCGGTATTCATACTTAAACCTGCGGGTAAGCCGCTTGCACTAAAATGGTAAGGCGAATTTGTCGCTTTAATGGTATCAACAAAAGCAGAACCGTACACACCGCCCGCTGTTTTGCTGCTGGTAATTTTTGGTATGGCCGAAGAAATACTCACGGTATCGAATTTTGCCTGCGACAAAACCGCTGTATTGTGGCTGCAAGCCGCCAAACCAACATAAATGGTTGTTGGCATGGTGATAGTTTGAGCTGTGCCCACCAAAGTCCATGTATTGCCATCGGCAGAGCGGTAAGCTGTAAATACATTGCCTGATCGTGTCAGTTTTTCCCAATATGGCGCTACAATACCGGTTGTAGAGTTTGATGTACTTGAACCGGCTGTTGCCGTACGGCGAATAAACTCGATACCTACTCCCGGTGTAATATCAACGACGGTATGAATAGAGTTTGCGAGGAGTGTTGCACGCATCATAATACCGGCCTTTGCATTTGCCGAGATGGCTGTTGCAGTGCCGTAACTTTGCAATGAAGCAACGTGGGCCACAATAGCGCCATCGCCGGTTAATGACTGATAATTAAAATGAAACGCATCTGCATTACCCCAAATGTCGGCACCGGAACCATATAGTGTCATTCCGCCTGCATAACCTGCATTGCCAGTCTGGCCTACTGTACCTATGTCTGCATGTGTCCATACTGTATTTACTACAGGCTGGCTTATTGGGGTGGCTGTAGCTGAAGCGCTATAAGGACCGGCACCAAGCGCACTGTTGGCTGAAACAACATAAGAATAAGGCGTTCCGTTGGTTAGCCCGGTTATGCTGTAAGTTAAAGCCGTAGTTGTTGCTACCGGAGTATAAACGCCATTTGCTACGCTGCTGATGGTGTAATTGGTTGCAGTTCCTGAAGCGTTCCAGCTCAGATCAACCCGTCCGTTCCAGCTTGTTGCAATAACCGAGGCGGGTGCGGTTGGTACCAGCGTAATGGATACTTGCGTAGAAGGCAAGCTCTCAAGCCCTCCTGTAGTTTCGGTAACTACGTAATAATAAGGACCGCCCGAAGTTGAAGCCGCATCAACATAACTTGTTGTTGTAATATTGGATGCTATGGTAGTATAAGGGCCACCACTTGTAGTTGAGCGTTTTACATTATAGCCCGAGGCACCCGAGGTTGCTGCCCAGCTTAAAGAAACCTGGTTAGTACCTGTGGCCGCCAGGCCGGTTGGAGCAGGCGGAAGCGCCGCGTTAACTGCTGCCAAAACTTCGGAAGCGGTTAAGGCACGGTTGTATATTTTAAACTCATCTATCGAACCTGTTAACATTGGGTCGCCGGTAAATTGTGATTTGCCGATCCAGTTTTGGGTGGTGTTCCCTAAGCTTGAAGGTTTAAGCGTCATGGCGGCGTTGCGGCCAACTTCGACACCATTTACATATAAAATAGCTAATGCGCCCGATTGGGTTACCGCAAAATTGGTCCATACGCCTACCGGGATGGCAGAAGTGCCGTTAATACCCTGCTCACCGCTGCCGGTTGTGATGGCATAGCGCGGGAACCCGGTAGAACCTTTAGGCGCCAGGAACATATAATTTGTAGTTCCGGTGCCAAAGTCAAAAGCACGTGCCCATGTTGCAAGCGCATCCACCTTAACCCATGTTGAGATGGTAAAATCGTTTACAGTACTTAAAAGGCCTGCCGGAAGGGTAGTATAGGCGTTGGCTGTTCCATTCAATGAGAGCGCCTGCCCTGATAAGCCTGCTACACGGGTAGCCGTAGCCGCAAGCGTAGCGTGGTTAGCGCCCCAGGCATCAATAGCCTTTGTCCCGCTCAGTTCGTCAAATTTGTAATAGTCTTTTTGCCCGATATTGGGTTTGGCAACTACCTCTGTGCTGTTTGCACTTTCAACACTGCCGTTGATGGATGTGACCACATAATAATAAGTAGTTCCGTTTGTTACCGTGGCATCGCTATACGATGCAGCGGTTAAATTGCTTGCAATGGTGGTATAAGCCCCGCCCGAAGTGGTTGAGCGTTTAACATTGTAAGCCAGGTTTGATATCGGTGTCCACTCTAAAATATCCTTAGCATCTCCGGCGGCAACTATAAGCCCGCTAACAACATTGCTTTGAACGGTTAAAACCAGGGTTGCCGTACCTGTAGTACTTCCGTTTGAGGCTGTCAAGGTAACAGAGAAAGTGCCCGACTGGGTTGGCGTACCCGAAATAACACCGCCAAGCGTATCGATGCTTAACCCGGCAGGCAAGCCTGTAGCATGAAAGCTTGTTGGATTTTGTATAGCAGTAATATTATAATTATAAGCACGGCCAACCAATGTAGTATCCGAAAGCTTACTGGTAATAGTAACAGGGGTGGTACGATCATCAAGCAGTACTACATCATTACCTGTTCCGCCTTTGTAGGTGATACGGAAGTTATAACCGCTTGCTGTAACCATCGCCATTTCAGATAAATTCTTAAAAGTACCTGCTACGGCTCCCGTGCCTGTGTTATTAATAAGCGTGTACGAAGTACCTAAAGGCAGTGTACCTGCAATACCTGTTACGGCTAACTGTGGTTTATTAACAAGCGCTACACTGCTTACATTTATCTGGTCGCCTACAGCAGTACCAAGGTTGATCTCTGCCTGGTAGGTGGCATCCGCGTTCATGGTAAGTGCGCCTATAGTGAGCGTGCCTATCCCAAGGTTACCCGGTTCAAGTATAGCTCCTGTTCCTGATCCGGTACCAATTGTAGCCGAAGACTGACTTAAGCCAGTTCCGCCGAATGAGCCGGCCTGAACGTTAACTATACTACCAAATGTTCCGCTTGTTGAGCTGTTATTTAATAAAAATTTCCCGTTTTTAACGGTTGTTGTGCCGCTATAATTTTGGTTTCCGCTAAATGCAAGTACGGCTGTACCCACTTTTTCTACATTCAGGGTACCTGTCATCGTTCCGCCAAAGTATGAATCAGAGTTTAACGCGCCGATGCTGATGATCGGGCTGCCACCGCCGGGCCCATCGTACCTGATGGCTCCCCTGCCGCTTAACCCGCCAAAATTGAGCGTACCCGTAGCGAATGTGAGGCCTATACAGTCGTTACCGTTGGCATCCAGGTTCCAGTAAGCATTGGCGCTGCCTGCCTGGGCTGCTTCAAAACGCAACCTGTTGTTGCCGCTGCGCAATTTATCTACAAAGTAACCGGTAAAGCCACTGTTATCAGCATAAAGATGCAAGCCGGCAAAAACATTCCCATCCTGAACAATGGTTCCGCTGCCTGTAAGTTTACCATACAGATACAATGCATTTGATGTTTGATAAAAATAACTTGTTTTACCCGCAGCTATCACAATATCATTGTATAAGGTTGCATCGCCCCCCTGAGAGTATAATGCCCCTCCGTTCATAATGATCGTACCTGTTCCGAGCGGGCCAGACGTTGGCGCTGAAGGAGCACCTGTACTGGTACCGGATACTATCATGCCATATACAGGTGGCCAGCTTTGGCCGTTGCCGTTTAAGGTTGTATTACCAGAATATGTGTTAACGCCATTCATATAAAGATAACCTACACCTGTTTTAAGTAAACTGCCGGTACCGGATATGGCACTGTTAATAGCTATGGTACCACCGCTATTTACCGCGTTAACATTTAACAGGGTATCTAACACAATAGGTGTACTTATGGTATGTGTTGACGCGGCATTGTTTACCAGGTCGTTTTTTAAATGGATAGGATTACCGGCTATGGTATAATTGTCGGCATCGGTAGTAAACTGCATTCTCGAAATAACCATCCCATTGATATCATTCGTTAAAACGGTATCGGCTGATGACGGAAAAGTAATGATGGCGGGATTTACAGGCACCGCGTTTTCGAGCCAGTTGGATGCCTGGCTGAATGAACTTGTTGTAGCATCGGGGCTCCAGGTAGAAGATGTAGAACCCGGTACACCAAATACTTCTGTAGAATTTGCACTTTCTTTGGTTTGACCAACAGACGAAACTACATAATAATAAGGGCTTCCATTACTTACATGAGTATCGGCATACGTTGTAGTTGATACATTAGCTACCGTAGTGTAAGGGCCACCGCTTATTGTTGCCCGTTTTACATTATAGGTAGATGCACCCAAGGCGGCACTCCAGCTCAGATCAATTTCATTGTTCTTATTAATCACAGTAGGTTGTGCCGGAGCCGCAGGAGGAACAGCGGCAAAAACCTGGTTGGAGTTACCGCTTTCCTGATTCCCAGTAAGAGCCGTAACAACATAGTAGTTATTTACTTCGGGCACGGGAGATGCATCGGTAAAAGTGGTACCGGTAATTCCTGTCTGGATTGTTGTATACGCTCCTCCGGATGTTAGCGAACGTTTTACTGAATAACCGGTAGCGTTAGCCGAAGCGGCCCAGGTCAATTTAATTTGTGTGGTATTAACAACCGATGCCGCAGCCGAAGCCGGTGCTGCCGGTGCCTGGCTATTGATCACGTTCAGGATCAGGGTTGCCGTACCGGTGCCGCTGGTATTGGTAGCGGCTATGGTAACTTCGCTTTGTCCTAACGCGGTAGGTATGCCCGAAATAATACCGGTAGCTGCATCAAGGCTAAGCCCTGCCGGCAAGCCAGTGGCACTATAAGAAGATGGACTACCACCGGCAATGATGTTATAACTGAAAGACGAGCCAAGGGTAGCGGTGGCTGTGGTAGCACTGCTGATATCCGGGGAGCCGGCCGGCGCGGTTTGGCTATAAGCCACATTACTGAATGTGGCCGTAGTTTGTGCCGAGGCATTACTGGAGAGCGCATAAAATCCCGCATACAGATCGGTTGGGAAACCTGTTGCAGAATACCAGCAGCTAAGGCCGGTCCAGTTAATGCCATCCGGAGAATGGTACGTAAATATGCGGGTTCCTACCTGCTCAATTTTTAACCACCATGGTGCTTTGGGTTGATAATGATTACCTACTCCGCCGGTAGCTTTAAGAAAAATATCATAAAAGGTAGCACCGGCTGCCAGTGATGTACGTAACATAACTCCGCAGCCCCCGGTAGTGAGCGACATATTTTCAACCTTTACCACCAGACCGGCATTGCCGGTAATTTTTTTGAAATTGAATGTGAATGCATTACTGGTAGAAGTTCCGGCGGAGTTTACCGTCCAGGTTCCGTTATTATAAGTTGTATTGCCGCTAATGCCGGGGCTGCCAATATCGGTTGTAGTGAGGTTGCTTACCGCCTGTACATTATCGGCAGGATAAACCACAGGTGTTAAAGGTGTGGCATGCGAGGTATCAGAAGATTTTAAATATAAAAACGAGAAACCATCTTCGCCTGCCAACGCACGTATTTGTTCGGTATATGGTGTTGGGATGCCTTTACGCAGGGCGTATGCACCTTTGATGATATTATTAAAAGGATGCCTGTGAACATACCCGGGGTTTATCCCCCAATTGGTCCAAAAACTGGCATAACCCCCAAATGGTATAAATGTTAAGGTGCCCGCCGGCGATTGACTATACTGGCTGTATAGTTCACCAATGGCGTATAAGCGATTATTAAATTCAGCAAATACGTCGACACCTTGTTTCCAGGCAACTTCCGCGCTCCAACCAAGCGCCTGAATTTGCTCCCACCAGTGGTCATCGCGACCGGAGTCGCCTACTTCGCCGTTAGATAAGCTATTGCGTAATCCGCCGCCTGCATCCATCCGGTATACCTCAAGGGCTTGCTGCCATAAAACAGGATCTTTCAAATAGGCTGAAATACCAATAGCTATTGCAGTTTGCAGGGCTCCTTTATTTGCATCCCTTGTAGGGCTGGGCACCCATGAAGTAGGGAATAAAACATTACGGAAATAATTGTTGACATGCGTATCGTTAGCCGCTGTCCATCCGGGGAATGTGCTTCTTAGAATATCGGCCGCAGGTACAAAATATTCCACGCGGTCGCCAATATCAAGCATGTTTTCGCCGCCGCCCCAGGTGGTATTGGTAACCGCCCAGGCATCGAGCATATTGGTAGCCTTTCGGGCATATGCCGAGTCGCCGGTAAAAACATACATAAATGCCAGGTTATGGATGGCGATCATGTCATCCAGCCATGCCGGGTTATTTAAATTTGGCGCACGGGTTACCGTAGCGAAAGGCCCACGCATACTATAAGAAAGCTGGGAATGCGAGTCGCCTTTCAAAGAATTATAACCTGTGAGCCAGGGTTCCTTCGTAATATTCGCTTTCAATTGATCCAGATCCGCCCTGGTGAAAGGCACGCTGAGATTTGCAAAGCTTTGCGCTTTTGCTAAATTGAGCTCAAAGATCAATAGCGAAAGTACAAGCAGAATCGTCTTTAGATTGAGCGTAAATAGTTTCTTCATAATTGTGTGTGTTGGGAGATATAATTGGTGATAGTTTGAAAAATTGTCGAAACGGTATACTGCAGGTTAACAATACACGTTATGATTGCCACTGGCGAAGAGCAAGCGTTTAAAGCAGCAACGTTGGTTAGGCGATCTGGCAGCGAAATGCTATTTTTTGTAAGCCGCATAAATTAAAAAATCAGGTATTAATATTGGTTTTTCGAAAACTTAATAAGAGTTTCTATTCTTATGAATTGACCAGTCGCATCATCATCGCGTAAAGCAGCCAGGTATCCGGAATAAAAAACATTACCGTTTTCAGGTTTATAATTGAAGTTCAAACATATTGCTAATGTTACTTTTACAAAGGGGGGTACTGTGCCAAATAAAGGGGGGTAACTACTTAATTTTCCGTGGTATAGAGGTATTTGAGCGGATAACGGGTTTGTTGCCGGTTATTGAGAGTTATACTTCAAATTGTAAACAGTGGTAAAGCCACCACGATAGCATTCAGTTACAAGAGACCACCGGCCTGTAATCCCCGCCATTACATGCGGGTAAATCTTTATCACATATTTTATTGTTTATTTAAAAAATACATTGTTACTTTATAATACCAATTATAACACCCTATTTTGCCTAAGCAGTTCAAGTCATCCATCATTACCGATGATGTGCCTCTTACGTTGCACCAGCGTCTGTCATCGGGCGATGAAATTGCTTTCGAGTTATTTTTCAGGCAATACCAGCCTAAACTTTTTGCCTATATATTTAAGGTTGTAAAATCGCGCGAAATTGCCGAAGAATTAGTGCTTGATATGTTTGTGAAAATATGGTCGGCAAAGGAAATATTGAGCGAAGTTGAAAATGTTGACGCTTTCCTGTACCGAATGGCCATTAATAAATCGCTGGATTTTTTGCGTACAGCGGCACGGGAGAAAAAATTAAGGTTGCTGCTTAACGAGCATATGCAGCATGAGCAAGCAGAGATGTCAAACACTCACGATGTAAAAGAATATGAGCAGCAAATTGTGCAATGCCTGCAAATGCTCACCAACCAACAACAACTTGTGCTTAACCTAAGCAGGGAAGAGGGTCTTACGCATGACCAGATCGCCGCGAGGTTGAACTTGTCTAAAAACACTGTAAAAAACCATGTGGTAGGCGCCCTGCGAAGCCTTCGTGAATTTATTCGTAAAGGAAATTTATCTGTTTTTATTTTTTTTTAAATTCAATTAGTCCCCTCTCTTGTTTTTATCGTCATTATACATGAATTGGTTTATAGCCAACGTGTAATATGTCAACAGCATCTATTTTCCGGATCAAGTTTCTTTTCCAAAAGTATTTGGATAATGTATGTTCGCAAGACGAGCTTGACGAGCTTTTTGATCTGATTGCCCAGGAAGAGAACTTATCAGAAATGGAAGGTTTATTAGGCAAACTATGGTCTGATGTATCGCCGCAGGCCGATGTTGATCCGGAGCAACATGATCAGGAGTTTTTATATAACAAACTCCTTTCCATCATAAAAAAAGAAAAGAACACTTACTCGTTTCAACGGAAGAGTTTTAGCCCGCTTATATGGTCGGCGGCAGCCAGCATTATATTGTGTGTTTGCGCGGGCATATATTTTACCAGGACCAAACCTGTAGCGCCAACTATAGTTCAGGCAGCAAAAGCTAAACCTGCTCGCCATGCAAAAGAGATCAGGCTGGCCGATGGCAGTATTGTGTTACTGAATAAAGACAGCCATTTGGATTACCCGGTAAAGTTTACAGGCAAAACCCGCGAGGTATATTTAACCGGCGAAGCTTATTTTGATATTAAACACGATCCGCTGCACCCCTTCCTGGTGCATACCCGGCAAATTACCACCCGTGTTTTAGGTACGGCATTTAACATAAAAGCTTACGGCTCTTTAGTACAGATAACCGTTACCCGGGGAAAGGTAAAAGTTTCGACATCGAAAAGAACATTGGGCGTGATACTCCCTAACCAACAAATAAGCTATAATAATGCAACACGTCAGTCCTCGCAAAGTGTGCTTAACGCCAAAACTGCTGTGCTATGGAAAGAAACCGACCTGGTGATGGACCAGATGACGCTGAAAGACGCCGCCACATTATTAACAGAACGCTATGGCGTTAATATTACGCTTGATAACAGCAAAATAGAAAACTGCCGCTTTAGCGCTACTTTTTTGAATACAACAAGTCTTGAACAGGTTATTAAGGTGCTTTCGCATTTAAATAACCTGAGCTATAAACGGAATGGAACCGGCCAGTTAATTCTTTCGGGGCCGGGCTGCGAATGATAACCAATTATTAACCAATTAAATTAAAAAAATTATGAAACAGTAATACTTAGCGCATTAACACAAAAAAGCCCCGCTGCTTACGACTTCTCACATCTTTCGGCAACAGGGCAAGTATTTTAACCAATTTATTATTAACCGATTAAAACCAATGCAAGTTATGAAAAAAACTCTTGCGTTTAAGCAACGGTGCACACTATCTGATGGTGCCGCACATCAAGTATTAAACACATTCCGAAAAATTATGAGATTCAGTTTTATTATCCTGTTGGTATTGCTGGTTTCCGGCCAGTTGCTTTTAGCCTCTTCCAGCAAGGGCCAGGCTTTGGATAAAATTATTATTAAGATAGAACTGAACAACGAAACGCTTAAATCGGCCATTAAAAAGATCGAAAAGCAAACAAATTTAAGATTTGCCTACAAAGAAAATGTGCTTCCTTCAAATACCCGGGTAAGCATATTGTCCGACAATAAATCGGTAAAGGTTGTTTTAGATGAACTTTTTGCCAGCCGGGGTATCGGCTACAGCCAGATAGATAACAACATAATTTTGTTTAACAATGTAGCATCTGTACCAACCGGAACAAATAGTGTTATTAACGGGCAGGTTGCACCAATTACGGTAAATGGCAAAGTAACCGACGAAAAAGGTGAACCTTTACCTGGTGTATCTGTAAAAATAAAAGATACAAACATAGGCGTTGCCACAAACGTTTCGGGCGACTTTACCATCAGTGTACCTAATGCCAATACTATACTTGTATTTACTTTTTTAGGATACCAGCCATTAGAGCAAAATGTTAACGGAAGAACCTTTTTAAAGGTGTCATTAGTGCCGTCAAGCAAATCGCTTGAAGAGGTGGTGGTTGTAGGTTACGGTACAGTAAAAAAGAGAGACCTTACCGGCTCTGTTGTTTCTGTTAAGGGCGACGAGATAACCAAGGTTGCGGCATCAAGCCCAATGGAAGCTA
>Ga0070659_100000542_pt1 | contig 27536 bp, 26 predicted proteins | sample KBSC23metaG_FD_64666 | JGI IMG/M metagenome (GOLD analysis project Ga0070659, IMG submission 64666) | Corn rhizosphere microbial communities from Kellogg Biological Station, Michigan, USA - KBS C2-3 metaG | ecosystem: Host-associated > Plants > Roots > Rhizosphere > Soil ... | reverse complement strand
GATATGCAACACTTTGTAGATAAACATTCCATCGTCCGCCACATCTGGGGCAAAGCCGATACCGTATTATTCATCTTCGCCGGCTCGGCGGCCGAGTTCGCCCTGAACAAGGCCGTCGACTGGCTTTATTACACCGGCAAGCTCCCCGCCGATCCACTTGGCCGCCTGTTCTCTACCGTTGAATATGCCCGACGCATCATCTTTGCCGATCTGGATTCGGCCAACCGCGCTATCGACCAGATCACTGCCATCCACAAAAACGTAGAGGCCAGTCGCGGCGCGCAAATACCCGACTGGGCCTATCGCGATGTATTGTTCATGCTCATCGATTACTCCATCCGCTCCTTCGAAGCGCTGGAAAGAGAACTAACCGATTTTGAAAAATCGGAAGTGTTCAACGTATTTTACCGCGTAGGCAATCGTATGGGATTAAAGGGCCTGCCCCACTCTTACCCCGAATGGATTATCATGAGGGATGAGCATTTGCAAAATAACCTTATCAACAGCCATTTCACTGCCAACCTGTATCAACAATACCGTAAGCACCTTGGCGGGATAAGGTACCACCTGCTCAAACAGGTACAGATCCTCATCACACCAAAAAGGGTAAGCCGCCTGCTCCGCTTAGGCAGATTCAGCTACCTGCCGCCCGTTATATGGTTATACAAGCTAAGCCGTAACTTCAAACTGGATAAGATCCTGAAAGAAACCCTGCTGCCCGCTAAATATAAGGTGCAGATAAAAGCTTTAGATAATATTTAGTATCCAAGTTCCCTCCCTGGGGAGGGGTGCGGCTGCCTGTGTTGTGGCAGGGAGGGGTCATTATGCGATAGACTTTGGGGACCGTATCAAACATTTTTCACTCCCATTCCTTTATCGTTCATAAACCATTCAACCATGAACAAAGCTTTAGGAATACTCTTACTGGTCGTCGGCATCGTTATGCTCATCTGGACGGGCTTTACCTACACCAAAAAAGAAAAAGTAATTGATGCCGGCCCCATCCAGGTATCCGCCGACCGCGAAAAAACCGTAATGTGGCCGCCCTATGCAGGTGGCATATTAGTTATTGGCGGCATTATTTTGCTGTTAACCGCTAAAAAAACAGATTGACATAGGTATGGTGCCCACACTCCGGGTGCCATTATCTTCTTCCGCTTATCGCTATAGCTTAATTTCCATAAGCCATAAAAAAAATCTATTTTGACGCTGTAAATGAATTGGTTTAACAGCTCAAAAAAATCTACCCCAGCCGAAGACGAGGCGCTGCTAAAGCGTTACCGCGAAACCGGCGATATGGCCATACTTGCCGAGCTGTTTAAGCGCTATTCATCTATGGTGTATTACGTTTGTTTACGATACCTGCAGGATGGCGATAAAAGCAAAGATGCTGCAATGCAGATATTTGAAGAGCTGATAGCTAAAGTAAACAAGCACGATATTAAACAGTTTAGCAGCTGGCTGTATGTACTGAGCCGCAATTATTGCCTGATGCAATTACGTGCTGATAAAAAAATGCCATCGGTTGTTATAGATGAGTTTATGGAATTGCCCGATGCCCTGCATCAGGATACGGAGGATAAGGAAAAACAACTAACCGCGCTGGAGCGCTGCATGGAAAAACTGCCGCCCGGCCAAAAACAAAGTATCGACCTGTTTTTTATGAACGAGAAATGTTATAAAGAAATTACCGTTTTAACGGGATACACTTTAAACGAGGTAAAGAGTTTTATACAGAATGGAAAACGTAATTTAAAAATTTGCATAGAGAAAACCGGTGAGCGTTAATAAACACGATATAGAGCAAATACGGAAGTACCTTAACGGGGAGCTTGATGAACGTGCCATGTTCGACCTGGAGCGCCGTGCCCAGGCCGACCCTTTTCTGTGGGATACGCTCAAAGGCATGGAAAGCGACGATGGATCGCACCAGACCAACCTCGACGAAATTGACCGGCTGATAGATAAGCGTGTTGAAAAAGATAAAAAACGCATCATCCCGCTATGGACCATCGTATCTGTAGCTGCATCCTTATTTATTGTTTTAGGTATTGGCGGCTGGCTGTTAACGCGCCAAACCGAAAAACCGGCTATCGCTTTAAACCAGGTAAAAAAAGCTCCGCTAACAGCTGAAAATAAAAAGGCGGATAGCTTAGCAGTGGCAACCAAGCCTGCTGCACCGCTAAGCAGGCAGCCTGTTATTGCCCGGCTAAACCGTAACAAATTAAAAAAGCAGGTATCTCCTGCTCAAACAGACAGCAAACCCGCCGCCGCGATAGCCAGCATTGGTATAAAAACAGATACTTTTAATTACCAGTCCAACACGTATGGTCTTAAGACCACCCCCCCTACGGATGCATTACTTAAAAAGATGCCGGGCTTAACCTTCGGCAATAATGAAAATATGACCGTGGGAGGCCAATCGATAGCCAAAACTAAAATAAACGGCAAAGAATATAATGGTCTGCTGCCAACAAAAGATAAAAACAATGCCTACGGCTACAAAGCAATCGACACCAGTTTGTTTGTAAGGAAGGGCGAATTGGCATATAATAAACGCGATTCATTAAAGCAACTAAAAGAAGTAGCGATAATTGGATATGGCACACAGCGAAAAAGTGATATAACCGGATCTGTTTCTTCTATTGAGGCTAAAGATATCCCCAAACTTAAAGACACCCTGAATAATGCCCTTGCAGGGCGAGTGGCTGGCATAAGCATCGATACAAAAAAAGCGAAAGCCACGAGCATTGCCCGAACCATTAAAGGTACCGTTGTTGATAAGAAGGACAACGTGCCTTTACCCGGCGTATCCATCAGGGTTAAAGATAAGAGTATTGGTGTTACAACAGATATCAACGGTAACTTCAGCATCGTTGTACCGCCAAATGCCGAGACATTGGTGATTAACTATATTGGCTATATTATGCAGGAGGTAAAGATAAAGAACAATGCCGACCTGAAGATCGTGCTCGCTTCTGCCGACAAAGCGCTTGCCGAAGTGGTTGTAGTGGGTTACGGAACTACCGACCGCAGTGAACATGTTTACCGCGATGCCCAGCCTGCAGGCGGCTGGAGCAGCTACGATAAATACATTAAAGATAACGCCACCATGCCCGATGGTAAAACCGGTGTGGTAAGGTTAGCATTTACTGTTGAAGCCAATGGCAGTATCAGCAATATTATAGTTAAAAAGAGCGCCGGCCCTGCCATGGATCAAAAAGCGATAGACCTGGTAAAAAATGGCCCCAAATGGCTGGGCGACGAAGATGGTAAGCCCAAGGTTAAACACTTGCGCATCAAATTCCACCAGTAAAAGAGTTACACAAGGCTTTTTTCAATACCCAGTTCAAGGCCCCGTAACTCTGCCAAACCCCGTAACCGCCCAATGGCCGAATATCCCGGGTTTGTTTTCTTACCCAGGTCATCCAGCATTTTATGTCCATGATCCGGCCTGAATGGCATCCTGGTATCTTTTCGCCCGGCAAGTTTTCTTTCGTTCTGTTCTTCTACCAGCGCTTTCATTACGGCATACATATCTACATCGCCATCCAGGTGGTCAGCTTCATGGAAGTTTCCATCCGTATCTCGCCGGGTGCTGCGCAAATGCACAAAATGGATCCTGCTGCCCAACCTTTTCACCATTCCCGGTAAATCATTATCGGCACGCACACCAAATGAACCTGTACAAAAAGTAAGGCCGTTGTTCATAGAAGGCACGGCAGCATACAGCTCTCTAATATCCGCCTCAGTACTTACTACCCTCGGCAAACCCAAAATAGGGAACGGCGGGTCGTCAGGATGAATACACAGCAGCACACCGGCTTCTTCGGCGGCTGGTATTATTTGTTTTAAAAAATAAAACAGGTTCGCCTTCAGCTCTTTTGGCCCTATCTCACTATAGCCTTGCAGCACCTCTAAAAACTGTTCAAGCGTATACCCTTCTTCCGATCCCGGCAAACCGGCAATAATGTTTTTTACCAATACAGCCCGCTCGTCTTCCGAAAGACTGTTCAACAATGTCTCTGCCTTAGCTTTTTGCTCCGGGGTATAGGTATTTACCGCGGCGGGCCTTTTTAATAAATACAGATCAAACGCGGCAAAAGCCGCGGCCTCAAAACGCAGCGCTGTAGAACCGTCGGGCATCCTGTAATCCAGGTTGGTGCGTGTCCAGTCGAGTACGGGCATAAAATTATAGCAAACAATATCAATACCGCATTCGCCAAGGTTTTTTATAGATTGCTTATAGTTTTCAATGTATTGAAGATAGTTGCCTGTCCTCCTTTTAATATCTTCATGCACCGGTACACTTTCCACTACCGACCAGCTTAAGCCCGCTGCTTCAACTTCGGCCTTGCGCTTGTTAATTTCCGGGGTTGTCCACACCTGCCCGTTTGGTATATGGTGCAATGCGGTAACTATTCCGGTAGCCCCTGCCTGCCTTATATCTGCCAATGATACCGGGTCATTCGGCCCGTACCACCTCCATGTTTGTTCTAAGCTCATTGTAATATTGATTTTATCCGTTATTAAACGCCGCTGTAAGCACTAAAACCGCCGTCTATCGGTATCACCATCCCGGTAATAAACTTAGATCCCTCACCGCATAAAAAAAGCAATGTCCCGGTAAGGTCCTCAGGCGTACCAAAGCGCCCCATTGGGGTATGGCTTATAATGGTATTCCCTCTTTCGGTAAGGCTGCCATCGGCATTTGTAAGCAATGCCCTGTTCTGGTCTGTCAGGAAAAAACCCGGCGCAAGCGCGTTTACCCGGATACCTATTTTTGAAAAATGCACGGCCAGCCACTGGGTAAAATTAGAAACCGCGGCCTTGGCTGCACTGTAAGCCGGTATTTTTGTTAACGGCCTGAACGCGTTCATTGATGATATGTTGATGATAACACCGGTATGCTGCTTAACCATATCCTTCGCAAAAACCTGGGTTGGCAATAAACTGCCAATGAAATTAAGATCGAACACAAACTTTATACCTTCGGGGTTAAGGTTAAAAAAGGTTTTAATATCCGCTTCCAGATTCAGTTCCTCTTCTAAAAAATGTGTTTTTGATGTTGTACCCGAAGGATGGTTGCCGCCAGCCCCGTTAACCAGGATATCGCATGGGCCAAGCTTTTCCGATACTTCTTTATGGGCCGCTTCAAGGCTCTCTACACTAAGTACATTACAGCCTACGCCTATGGCCTGGCCGCCTGCTGCTATAATTTCATTTGCTATATTTTCGGCATGCTCGGCCTTCAGGTCGAGTATGGCTATTTTGGCTCCCTGTTGCGATAGGGCCTTTGCCATGGTACTGCATAACACACCTCCGCCCCCGGTTATAACCGCTACTTTACCGGTAAATTCTGATTCCATATATATGATGATTTAACGAATCAAAATTCATATTCGCAAGGCGTTATAACTATGCGCAATGTTTCGTTAATTAATGAGGAAGTTCACTTTTTACCTTTGGATATCAGGTATTTTGAGGCTTGGAGATATTATATCGATAAAGCGAGGGAAGAAATTCTTTACAGGAACGAATGCCCTGGAGATACCGAAAAGCAAAACAGGCAGGCTATCTATAATAACCTGCCTGTTTTAATTTTATTCGTTGGCAGCTTTGCCTAATGTGGCTAAGATACCGCCGTCAACGTACAGTATATGCCCGCTAACAAAGTCTGATGCTTTTGATGCCAGGAAAACTGTTGCACCCTGCAGATCTTCAGGTTCGCCCCAGCGTGCCGCAGGTGTACGGCTGATGATGAAATCATTGAAGGGGTGCCCGTCAACACGGATAGGCGCGGTTTGCGCGGTTGCAAAATAACCCGGACCGATACCGTTTACCTGGATGTTGAACTTTGCCCATTCGGTAGCCAGGTTTTTGGTCAGCATTTTTAAACCGCCTTTGGCTGCGGCGTAAGCGCTTACCGTTTCGCGGCCAACTTCGCTCATCATCGAACAGATGTTGATGATCTTGCCCGAGTTGCGTTTAACCATATATTTACCTACCTGTTTCGACATGATGAACGGACCGGTCAGGTCTATTTTCAATACCTGCTCCCAATCGCTTACTTCCATTTCCAATACCGGGATGCGTTTAATAATACCGGCATTGTTCACCAAAATATCTATCGGGCCAACCTCTGTTTCAATTTGCGCTATGCCTTTGCTTACTGCGGCTTCGTCGGTAACATCAAACAAATAACCATGGCATTTAACGCCTTTTTTAGCATATTCTTCAATAGCTGCGTCAAGTTTGGCTTTATCAATGTCGTTAATAATTATTTGCGCGCCTGCATTGGCAAGGCCCATAGCCATCGACATGCCAAGCCCGTGGGTACCGCCGGTAATAAGCGCTCTTTTACCGGTAAGATCAAAAAGTGATAGTGACATAATTAAGTTTGTGTGAATTGGGTTTACATAAAATTCATGGCTAAACGGTCGGTTCCCCTATCATTCAGCACAGCAAATATGTATATAAATCTTCTTCAAAAAAGTGATCGATACCATTTATTCACGGAAACGATTCCATACACCCTCTTAGCCAATTAATTACCGCTATTTATTTACCTGTACCGAGCTGTCATTGATCACAAAAGGATGGTTTTGCAGCATCTTGTAAATTTCGGCGCCGGCCAGCAAAACGGGCCCGTAACCATGCGCGGCAAAGTTGTTAACCGGGCGGTAGTAATAAAACGCCGGGTCGAAACCCATACCTGTACCAACACATACGCCTTCTACCTGCCCTTCAGTATTCACCTTTGTGCTTACCGCGTTCCAGGCTAATAACGCCGCGGGACCGTAAGCCTTGGCATCTAACCAGCCTTTATTAATAGCGCGGGCAAAGCAATAGGCGTAAATGGCTGTCGCCGATGTTTCCAAATAAGAGTCGTTACGGTCAAGCAATTGATGCCAGAAACCGGTTTTATCCTGGCGCTGGGCCAGGCCTGCGGCATGTTTTTTTAGCATGGCCAGTACAGCCACCCTTCCGGGATGATTTTTAGGTAAGGCGTCCAGCAGTTCAATTTTGGTTAATATGGCCCAGCCATTTGCCCTGCCCCAATGAAACTGCGGATGCGGGTCCATATCCTGTACCCATCCGTGCATATACAGGCCGCGCTCATTATTAAACATCCTTTTCGAGAATAAGCCGTATTGCTTAACCGCTTCGTCAAAATATTTATTATCTCCCGTAAGTGCGCCCATTTGTACCAACGCGGGGAGGCTCATATATAAGTCGTCCAGCCAAAGGGTATTCGGTTGCGGGCGGTTACGTGCCAGCGTACCATCTTTCAACCGAAACTGTTTGGTTAAAATAAAATTAATGTAGTTATTGATGATAGGCCTGAAATTAGCTTTGGTACCGCTCATTCTCACGGTCTTTATCATCGCGGCCGTCATCGATCCGGCATCATCCAGGGCCTGCGGATCGAGCACCGAATTAACAGGGGTTTTAGCGCCCGGATTGGTTTTCAGGTAATTTTTATACGCCGAAACCACATCGTTTATAAACTCCATGCGCTTTACAGTATAGTCGGTATAATTTTTATCGCCGGTAGCAGCGCCAGCTTCCAGCATGCCGGTATAAGTTACACCCCACTCATAGCTGATCAGCCTGAAATCGCCCGGCTTAAATATATCAGCCGAATTTACTTTGGTCAGATCTGTCACCAATGCCTTATTCTGATCGATCAACTGGTAAGGCGTGGTGGCATCCAGGTAATGGTAAACCTTATCTAAAACCGCCTTTACGTCCGCCGGTTTGGTTTCGCCATAAGGGGTTTCATAGGCAGGCCTAAGTAAATGCAGTGGCGTGGTTACATCATTCGCTTTCGCGGGAGTAGTTTGCCCGTAACCTACTAAGGCGCCCGCCTGCAAAAGCAGTATCGCGAGGCAGGTTTTGGTTGATGTTAAAGTGTTCATTCAGGTATCTGGTTATAAATTGGTTTAGTAGGATAAATATTGCTCTTAATGCTGCCCTTTAAAAGGAGGCGGATCGGGTATGGTTGCGGGCACGGGTTCTTTTTTGATCTTGTCTTCGGGTATCGATCTTTCAGGATAAATATTTAGGCCCTCAACACCCCGCTGAATAAGCGCCGGTACATTGCCTGTTGTTTGTGCCTTAAAGTTCATTAAACTCACTCCTTGTATGTCTTCCAGTATCATTGCCGGGCGTGTTTCCTGTCCTAAAAAGCTAACTTCTACATTATTTAGCTCAATGTTTTTCGCGTGGCGGATAAAGAAGCCATAAACCGGCAACACACCAAAGCGCTGCGGTTCCGGATAATCGTGAATGTATTCGGCCACGTTCTTTTGTATCCTTACCGCGGGCGAGTCTATCTGGCGGTAATAGATACGAATGTTGTTCAGTTTCACATCTTCTATCGGGTGCCCCGGTATCCCTACGATCATCGACGCAAAATGCGAATCGGCATTATAAACCGTCACATTGCTGATCAGTATCCGCCGCAGGTTACCAACAGCCGCGTCCTTTGGGCCGCGCATACGTGCGCCCAAGCGCAAAAATATAGGCGAGTTACCAATATCCCTCATGGTAATATTGCTGATGGTTATGTCTTCTAACTGAGCGCCGTCAACCGTCTCTAAAGCAAGCCCGCGGCAATTCTGGAACACACAGTTTGATATCGTGATGCCTTTAAAACCACCATTGGATTCAGTACCCATTTTTATGCGGCCCGTCGGGCCTTGCCTGTCGGGCGCCATTTTGCCTTCGGTACGCATATAGGTACCATTCAAAAATGTACCGCGGTCAAAGCCGCTTACCTGGCAGTTGGTAATGGTTACATTCTCTGTAGTGCGCGCGTATCCTAAAGCATAACTACTCTTCAAACATATCGCATCGTCCCAGGGTGAGTTTACAGAGCAGTTGGAAACATGCACGTTATGGCAGCAGTCAATATCCATCCCGTCGCGGTTGGTATCTTCTTTAATGTTATCAATGGTCATGTTATCAATACCGGTTAACAGCATGGCCAAATGGCCGCCTAACAATATGGTAAAATCCTTCAGGATAACATTGCGGCATAGTTTAAGGGCTATGGCTTTATTGCCCTCGCCAATGTGATCCGGTAATTCGCGGGTAAGGCCCTTGCCATATATCATCCCCGGCCCCGTTATGGATATATCTTCCAGGTTTTCGCCCCATATCAGGCTGTTATGCCAATGGCCGTGCCCAAAATCCTGGTAATGCAGCTTATCGCTCCAATCGTTCGGCTCCGGCTCGTCATAACACTTTTCACCGCTTTTATAGTCAGCGGCAAGTATCGTAGCCCCATGCTCGATATATAAGCCAACATGGCTCTTTAAATGAATAGAGTACGATGCATAAGTTCCCGCCGGGAAATACACTGTTCCGCCCCCATTGGCAGCGGCAGTTGTAATGGCTTTGTTAATCGGTTCGGTATCTATGGTTTTACCGTCGCCGGTGGCTCCGAAATCTTTTACGTTATAACTTGTTTTGCCTATGCCCGACTGCGCGTAGCCTGTCATGGCCATGCCGCCCACAAGGCATAATAGTAGTATTATTTTTAATAATGATTGTTTCATCAGGTATTATAATTGGGATGGTTAACGCTTCAAATCTATACAGTTTAGCTTAAGTATTCGGAACCGGGTTTTACTTTACCGCTACATCCCACACTTTTGAGCGGCGAGATCTGCCCGCCGGGCCTTCAATATCCAGTACCACCACATATTTTCCGGCATCTTTATATTGATGATAGGGATACTGTTCGGTTGATGTGGTGCCATCGCCAAAGTCCCATTTCCAGGAGGTTACCTTTCCTTCGGATTCGTCCAGGAATGCTACCAGCCTCCGGCTCATATCCACCACCTTGAACGACCATTGCGCATCTATCGGCTTTTTATACCGTCCATCAAGGGGCATTAACCTGAATGGCAGCATATAATCAGCATTGCCATACATTTTATGCTGGCGCGACAGGTTCCAGAAACCTTGTTTCGATTTATCGTTCACATCATCATAATCCAGCACGGCCCAGCAGAGGCTGATCACCTTGTTCTCATATAGTGTAGATTGTACCGATCTGGCCGGCCCTTCGGCACCCGCGTAAATCAAACGGGGTAATAAAAAACTCCAGTACCAGCTTACCTGGCTCGCCGGGCTTAAAATGATAATTATAGGCCGCATTGGCATAAGGCAGGTCTTTTATCCATGGGCGGCCTCCCCAAACCATGCACCAATCCTTACCAACAGCCGGGGTAAAAATATGGTAGTTCTGCGCATGCGCGCCGTGGAACGAAAAGTACGAGTCCCAGCGTTCTACATCCATATTAGGGCGCAGCTCGTCAATAAACGTCCCGCCCGAGCGGTCAGCATCTACCACTACTTCAAAAATATCGTTCTGCAGCCCGGGCAGCGAAAAATCCCAATAGTTATCGTAAGCCTCATACAAAAAGTACAAACGGTTCTCGCCCTTTACCCAGCCCACCTTTACCTTCACATCCATGTTCTTCGGGTCGGGCTGCGCCAGCTTGTGGTTATCATCCACCAACTGATCCATGCCTACGGCAAAGCTATCGGGCACCATGGCCCAATCATCAGTATTACCATCAATACGCGGTATTTGGTTTGTCGGAAACTGGAATATTTTAAAACTGCGTTTATCTTTTTCCTGCGCTTGCAGGTATGCTGTTTGGAGCAGCAGTAGCAATAACAAAACAGCAGGCGTACTAATTTTTCTTCTCATGGTAATAAATATCAGAACCGTTACGCTTGTATATAACAAAAACAGGTGTTTTTTGCGATGACAATTACCGGGTTCAAATAAAATATATCAGGTTATAAGTGGCGCCACTAACGGCCATTAAAATGACGAAAAAAAATTGATACCGCTGTCCTGTACATTCATGGTATGTGGCCGAATGTTAATAGATGTGATCGATACGGATTACCAAAACAAAAAAGCCTCGCTATTTGCGAGGCTTTTTGTACCTTAAAACGGAACCGTATGTTGGGTGTTTTTGTGATCCCGCTGGGGTCGTATATTGTTTGGATACTATCTTGAAAACCAATAAATTAAAGCGTATCAAATCGAATTGAGTACCTAAAATAGTACCGATATTCATTTTGCATCTGTTTGAAACCGCTTAAAGAACTATTATTTATAACACGAATATACAAATTTTTCGCTTCAAAACATCAAGATTTCAAAGCGAAAAATGCGCTTATCCAATATAGTTTTTTAGATTTCTATAGTTCAATTTTTATAGAAATATATAATGCTAAATAGATAGAAATCTACACTACGCAGGACTTAAAAAAAACAACTCGCCCGCCAAAAAAGCAAACACTTGGCAATTCTCATTTCTCCATATCTCAACCAGCCCTTTTCTTTCCAGCGCATAAGCCGTATGCCAGCTCCCGCAACACCTAAACAATTCCCCCCCTTAGGTCAACCCCATAAGTCAGTGTCTAATCTGTTTGATGCCAGTTCATCCAACATCGCCCGTTGTTTTGCAGATAATCCCTTCATATCACAATAAGGAATGAAACACATTCAAACGGAAACAAAATCACCCCACTCATGACGCAGGGTTGAAAATACGACATACCCGCTACTCAATTTTGTTGTCCCAAATACATCAATCATGGAACAACGAAAAAATTTAACCAGAGATCAGCTCGCAACCGTCGGCGACCTCACCGATTTTAAAGACCAACTCTTAAACGAGATCAAAGGCATCCTTAAAGGGCACGGCTTCCAGCAAAGCAAAAAATGGCTCAAATCACTCGAAGTCAGAAAAATGCTGAACATTTCCGCCGGCAAGCTCCAATACCTCCGCGACCGCGGCGAAATACCCTTTACCAAACTCGGTGGTATTACCTATTACGATATTGATAAGATCACCAACATGATGGAGGCCACAAAATGAATACGATCAAAAGAAAAGCCAAACGAACGACGGTCAAGCGGAAAGTCAGGCCATCGGCACAACAGGGCTTCGGTTATGAAATGCCGCCCGACAAACAGTTGGTCGACATTTACTTCGACCAGAAAGGTCACACCGAACAAGCCGGTTTGTTTTACGAGCATTACCGCGAAACCAATTGGCGTAGCCCGAACGGCACACCATACCGCAACTGGAAAGTACTGGCCAGCGACTGGATCTTCAATTACCAGCAAGAACAAAAACTCAAACAAAGGCTGCGCGAAAACCATCGCTAAGCCAACCCCAAGTCTATAAAACTATACTTATAGACTTTTACATCGGTAGCAATATAGAATTATACACCCTTAGAAATCTATACCATGGCAAAGATCATCACCATCGCCCACCAAAAAGGCGGCGTAGGCAAAAGCACATTGGCCATCAATCTGGCTTTATGTTTTAAAAATGAATTATCCGTCGCGCTCGTCGATACCGACTTGCAGGGCAGCCTCTATCATATCAAAGAAGATTTCCCGGAAGTTGCCATCATCGGCCTTGACAAATTGCAGGATATCCAGCAGCTCAACTATGACCTTGTTATCGTCGACACACCGCCTTATCTCTCCAATCGTCTGCCGGAACTCTTCCTGCATTCGGACTTTATCCTCGTCCCCACCAAAGCCGGCTTCTTCGACGTCATGGCCATCAGGTCAACATTGGCGCTGATCAAAGAGGCGCAGGCGAAAACCCCCTACATCAAAGCAGGCATCGTGCTCAACATGATCAAACCCCGCTCAGGAATCACCAAAGACATCGTCGCACTGCTCGAAAGCATGGATGTACGCCTGCTCAAAACCAGGGTTCACGACCGGATCAGTATTGCCCGTTCCGCCATGACGACCGGCATCTTAAATGGCAGCGACGCCAAAGCCAAGGAAGAAATCATGGCACTTGCTGAGGAAGTCGTCGACTGCATCAGCGCAGAGGTAGAATTGTAGCGATCTATAATGATAGAGTTATAGAGACACCTTGTAGAAATCTATAAATATAAACCATGGAAGACTATCAAAATAAGCTCGGCAACCTGGCGAATAAACTCAAACAGGAAAGGCCGAAAACGCCGATGCAGGAAGTCCAGCCGGTTAAGGTTCAGGCAGCCAAAAAGCCCGAAGTACAGTTCAATAACTGGATACCCAAAGGCCTTTTAAAACGATTGAAAGCCTTCGGCCTGGAACACGACCAGTCCCTTAAAGACATCAACATCCAGGCACTCGAACTTTTTTTAAAAAGCAACATGAAACACTAACAGTGGTCGAAGACCGCCCGCTTCGCAGCAGTCAGCAAGATGTACGTTTGTATTACAAACGCATCTTGCCCTCCCTTCCGAGGTCAGTCCGGGTCCAAGCCAAAAGCCTCCGAAGTCGGCTTTTTTAAAACGAAAAACATGGGAACACCAGAAGAGAACCGATCCAAAATATGGCCCATCCGCCTCAAACCCGGCGAGTACGAGCAACTCGAAAAGCACTTCAAAAAGACACGGTTACGCAGCATGAGTGAGTACGCGCGGAACGTCCTTTTGGAAAAGCCTGTGACGGTCAATTATCGCGATAAAGCCATGGACGACGTGCTGGAAGAATTGATCCTGCTGCGCCAAGAACTCAACGCCATCGGCAATAATTTAAACCAAGCAGTACGCCATATCAACAGCGCGCATGGCAATGCCGACAGCCGGCTGTGGATGAACCTGCTTGGCGTGATCAACAGCAAACTGGAACCATCCATTAACCAGATCAAGGAGCGCATGAACCAATACGCGGAATTATGGTCGCAAAAATCAAGAGCGGCAAAAGCCTGACCGGCGCGCTCAATTATAACGAGAACAAAGTGAAACAGGGCAAAGCAGAGCTGATCCAGGCGAAAGGTTATCCCAAAGAGTTAACCGACCTCAATTTCTATGATAAGTTGTTGCGGCTGACCGATCTCGCGGAGGGCAACCAGCGCGTCCAAACCAACGCGGTTCATATTTCGCTGAATTTTCCGAATGGTGAATCGCTCCCGGATGAAACGCTGCGGAACATTGTCCAGGATTACATGCAAGGCATCGGCTTTGAAATGCAGCCCTGGCTGGTCTACCGTCACTCCGATGCCGGCCACCCGCATATCCATATCGTCACCACCAATATCAGGCGCGATGGTTGCCGGATCAGCCTGCATTACCTCGGGCAAAACCAATCCGAAAAAGCCCGTAAAGAAATTGAGGTCAAATACAGTTTAATGAAGGCAGAGGATCAACCCGGGCAAAAACCAAACCTGAAAGCCGACGCCACTGTCGCAGCGTATGGCAAAGCCGAAACCAAGCTGGCCATTACCAATATCGTGAACCAGGTCGTGCGCACTTATAAATTCACCAGCATCCCCGAGTTGAATACCGTTCTGCGATGCTATAATATCCAGGCGGACCGGGGGGCCAGAGACTCACGGATGTTCGCCCGCGAAGGTCTGATCTATTGGATACTCGATGCCCGGGGCAACAAGATCGGCGTACCTATTAAGGCCAGTTGCATCTATGGTAAACCAACGCTGAAAACACTGGAGGAAAAATTCAGGCTCAATGAGCAACTGCGTAAACCGTACAAAGCCGGGCTCATCAAAACCATCGACGAAGTATTGTCCAAACCGCAAACCAAACGCGGCTTTCAGAAAGCCCTTAGAGAAAAAGGCATCCGGGTCATCCTGCGCCAAAACGACCAGGGCCGCATCTATGGCGTGACCTTTGTCGACCAACAGCACAAAGCCATTTTCAACGGCAGTGACCTCGGTAAAGCATATAGCGCCAACCTGCTCAGTGCAACGTTCCTGGCCGAACCACAGAAAAAGCCATACCAACCAAACACCGCAGACGGCGTCGTCCCGGAAACAGAAAACAGCAACGAACTGTTCGATATACTATTCGCCCCCGAACGCGAAGACCTGGCCGCGCTCAACAAATTCAAAAAGAAGAAACGTAAAGGACTAAATCTATAGTACCATGCAAACCGGAGAAAACGAACAAGCCCTCAGAAAGATCATTGACTTTACCCGGCTATTAAGCATTGCCGTACTGGTCATTCATTGCTACCTGTACTGTTACCCCGCTTTAAAAAAAACGGGGCTGACCTATCCTATCGTCGACACCCTCTTGCGGCCAATAGCGAAAATCCCCATTTTCGCCACAGCGACACGGGCGAAGGATACGGCGCTCATCCTGCTCATCGTCTCCCTCCTGGGATCCAAAGGTAAGCCTGATGAAAAGATCAGGTCCGCAAACATACTTGCCCTATGCCTGTCCGGCCTCATGTTGTATTTTGGAATGACCGGTCCTACCCAGTTGTACTGGCTTTACCTGTGGTCCACCAGCGTCGGTTACCTGCTGTTTATGACCGGCGCCAGCAGGCTCTTTCGTATGATCAGGATCAAGCTGGGCGGCGATATTTTCAACAAAGACAATGAAACCTTCCCGCAGGAAGAACGTCTCCTGGAAAATGAATATTCCGTCAACCTGCCGGCTAAATACCAGCTCAAAGGCAAAGAGCGCGATTCCTGGATCAACATCATCAACCCTTTTCGCGGCACCTTGGTCGGCGGCAGCCCCGGCGCGGGTAAATCCTATTTCGTTATCCGCCACATCATCACCCAGCATATCAAAAAAGGCTTCAGCATGCTGATCTACGACTTCAAATACCACGATCTCTCCAGGATCGCTTATAACGCGCTCCGTCAGCATGGCGGACGTTCCTTTTATGTCATCAATTTTGAGCATATCATGCACCGCAGCAACCCTTTGGAGCCGGAAACGATGACCGATATCACCGATGCCATAGAATCCAGCCGTACCATTATGCTCGGCCTCAACCGCGAATGGATCAGAAAGCAGGGCGATTTCTTCGTCGAGTCGCCGATCAATTTCGTGACGGCGCTGATCTGGTTCCTCAGGAAATATCAGGGTGGTCAATACTGCACCCTGCCGCATGTCATCGAACTATCGCTGGTCGATTACAAAGACCTGTTCGCCGTCCTGACCAGCGAACCGGAGATCGAAGTGTTGATCAATCCTTTTATTTCGGCCTGGAAGAACGAGGCCTATGAACAATTGGAGGGTCAGATCGCGAGCGCCAAGATCAGCCTGGCCCGCTTGTCTTCGCCGCAACTCTACTATGTATTGAGCGGCAACGATTTTTCATTGGATATTAATAACCCGGACGACCCCAAAGTAGTTTGTCTGGCCAATAATCCGCAGAAGTCGCAGGTTTACGGCGCGGTGCTATCGCTTTATGTCAATAGAATAAATAAGCTGGTCAATCGCAAAAACCAACAAAAATGCAGCCTGATATTTGACGAGTTCCCTACCATTTACTTCAACGGCATCGACAACCTCATCGCCACCGCGCGGTCGAATAGAGTTGCCGTGACCTTAGCGGTCCAGGATTACAGTCAACTCAAAAAAGATTATGGAAGGGAACAGGCCGAGGTCATTATGAACATCGTCGGCAATATTGTTTGCGGCCAGGTCACCGGTGATACGGCGAAACAGCTTTCCGAAAGATTTGGCAAGATCAACCAGGTTAAAGAGAGCATGTCCGTCAACAGCAGCGACACCTCCGTTAGCCGCTCCACGCAATTGGATTACGCCGTACCCGCCTCGAAAATAGCAGGCCTCTCCTCCGGTGAGTTCGTGGGCATGGTCGCCGACGACCCTACGAACAAGATCGACCTCAAAACTTTCCATTGCCAGATCCAAAACGACCATGACGCGATCAGTCGGGAAGAAAGTGCCTACAAGCCGATACCGGCAGCCCGTGCTGTTTCCCAGCCGGAAATACAAATGAATTATCAGCGGGTCAAGGAAGATATCAGGGTGCTGGTCGATCAAATTACCGGGCGGTGACGGGCTGGGTCACACGGATGCATATCTTAGCGGCTGAATAATCAAAATAGGATGAAGAAAATAGGATTTCTGTCATTCGGGCATTGGTCCGACCATCCCTCGTATCAAACCCGTACCGCAGCCGATAGCTTGCTGCAATCCATTGACCTGGCGGTTGCCGCGGAAGAGATCGGTTTGGACGGCGCCTATTTCCGGGTGCATCATTTTGCACGCCAGCTGGCCTCGCCATTTCCCTTGCTTTCAGCCATTGGCGCCAAAACCAGTAAAATTGAAATAGGGACCGGTGTCATCGACATGCGTTATGAAAATCCGCTGTATATGGTGGAAGATGCCGGTGCGGCCGACCTGATCTCCGGCGGGCGCTTACAACTGGGCATCAGCAGGGGTTCGCCTGAACAGGTAACCGAGGGCTGGCGCTATTTCGGTTACGAACCGGAAGAAGGCCGGGACGATGCCGATATGGGGCGTCAAAAGGCTTTAGCGTTTTTAGACAAGTTGAGTGGTATTGGGTTTGCACAGCCTAACCCTCATTCGATGTTCCCCAATCCGCCGGGATTATTACGCCTGGAGCCGCATTCGGAGAGTCTCAGGGAACGCATCTGGTGGGGAGCCGCCTCTGATGCGACCGCCGTTTGGGCGGCGGAGCATGGCATGCACCTGCAAAGTTCCACCCTGAAATTCGACGAAAGCGGCGAACCGCTGCATATCCAGCAGGCCAAACAGATCCGGGCCTATAAAGAAGCCTGGAAAAAAGCCGGCCATCAGCGCCAAGCACGGGTTTCGGTGAGCCGCTCGATTTTTGCCCTGGTAACCGACCAGGACCGGTATTACTTTGGGCAACAAGGCAAGTCCACGGATAGCTTCGGCTATATTGAGCCGGAAAAACGGGCGGTTTTCGGCAAGAGTTATGCCGCCGAACCAGACCAGCTGATCAAAGAGCTGGCGCAGGACGAAGCGATACAGGAAGCGGATACCGTACTCCTGACCATACCGAACACGTTGGGTGTAGATTACAACATCCATGTGCTCAGGGCTATTTTGGAGCATGTCGCCCCCGGGCTGGGCTGGCGATGATTTAAGCCTGCTCGGTCACCAGGTCACCGATGCTGATATGAAACAAAGCGCAGATCTCGGTCAAAGCTTCCAATGTCAGGTCGCGTGTTCCTGATAGCCAGCCGCGCAGTTCATTCATTTCAGCGCGGATATGATCGCCGAACTGCAAACGGTTCCAACCCGTTTCAGCAAGCAAATGCTCGATGCGGGCACCTAAAGCCAATCGATGTTCCGTGTGCAGCAGATCAGCAGCGCATACTTTGTCTAAAAGACGACCTAAAAAGGTCAAACCGTTTCCTGTTTTCATAGCGTCGTGTTAAAGGTGAATGACAAGATAAGAAAATCATACCTGAATTGTTGTGACTTGTTGAAAAGTTAATGATGTGTTAATGATGCGGAAACCTGACACCGCTGAGCTTTTCGCACAAAGCCAGGAATTGTTCCTGTACACCCGGCTCATCCGCTTTTTGCTGATACCTGGCTTGCCGCTGATGGTAAAAGTAATGCCCGCTGACCAGCGCTTTGGGATCGTTGCTGACCGCCAGCCAGACCTGGGTCCGAAATCCTTCCTCTAAATTATCCGGTGCACCACGACCGCCCATTTTGGTGGGCACCCAGCCCGGGTCGAGCGCATTGGCATAAACATCCGGCCATTTTCCGGCGACAACTTTAGCTAAGATCAAATCATGCAATTTCGAGTCGGCATAACGTGCCTTTGGCGGATCAGCGCGCAGACCGGATAATGCTGCATCGCCGTTGAAGTGATCCCCGGAACTCAGGTAGATCAGGCGTTGGGGTGGCCGGATCAAACAGGTCAGCAGGTACGGAGCGAGGGTGTTAACGGCCAGTATGGTTGAATCAGGTACCTGGTAAACGCCGGCGTTATGGATAATGGCATCGAAGCTGCCGAGTTGGTTGACCTCAGCCGCCAGTCGCTTGGTTGCTTCCATATCGCTCAGGTCAGCCGCTAACGCAGTTTCCGCTCCGGGAACTTTAGCCAGGGCTTCTTTCGCGCGCTGTTCGTTGCGTGCATGTAAGACGACCCGATGTCCTTGTTTGACCAGTTCGCCGGCGGCCATTTGGCCTAAGCCGTCAGCGGAGCCGGTGATGAATATTCTTGCCATTCGTATTTGGTGATTAAAGCACAATACATCAGTCCTGAGCCGTAAGCCGATGGCCTTTCATTCAGTTTGCTGATATGCTCATAACCGAGATCCCGGAATAAGGTTTGTAATTGATGAAAACTGACGGGGTACGGTACCCAGGAATTGGCCTTATCGGTATCGTATTCGATGATCAGGAACCGCGGGCTCCCGGCAAATAAGCTTTCCAGTTTCCTGATCAGGGGCGCTTTGTCTGACACATAATGGATCGAATTGGCCATCATGATACCGTCAAGACCAGTCAACGTCAACGCTTCCTTTTCAAAATTAGCTTTGACAAAAGTCACCCCCGCCATATGCAGCCGCTGCTGTTCCCGGTCAACCGCGGTAACGTGGCTTCCCTGCGGCAACAGATCGATCAGTGCACGGGTAAACGTACCGTTGCCACAGCCTAAGTCGGCCCAGCTTTCAGGAACGCTGGCACGTACCGTATTTTGAATAAAGGAAACCGCCTCGTTATGCGTCATGCGCTAAAGATAACAAATCAATGAAAATTCCGCCCTTTATGAAAAGCGCCCCCGACGGAGCGCCCGTCATTATTAACGGGCCGGGTGGTTTCATCACCGCGCGCCAGGGTTTGCGGCAGATCGGTTTCAGTGAGGCAACGGAGCAAAGCGGTGAGGTTGAAGCATTGACGTACGACGAGGTGGGTGACGCCATTGGCAATCTGTAATTTACCGGCTACCATCAATAATTTCGATTGCACGATCTCCTTGCGGTATTTATCAAACAAGGCTTGCCAGACCACCAGGTTAGCCGAGCCGGTTTCATCTTCCAGTGTCATGAACAGTACGCCTTTGGCGGTGCCGGGGCGCTGGCGGACAGTGATCAATCCTGCCAGCCGTACAACATCGCCGTCTTTATAGGTGGCCAGGTCGCCGGCCCTGACATTGCGCAAACGGGCCAGCTGCTCCCGTAATAAGCCTACCGGGTGGTCCTTTAAGGACAGCCCGGTAGAGATATAATCCTGCACCACATGTTCGCCTTGTGTCATCAATGGCAATGGCACCGTATCCTCCAGTGCCGTTTCTGACACCTGCCCGTCAAATAAGCCAATGGGCCGGTCGGCCAAGGCCGAAACTTCCCATAGCGCCGTCCGGCGGTCGGCGCCAAGCGAACGGAAAGCATCGGCATCCGCCAGTCTTTCGAGCGCCGCTTCGGGTACACCGGCGGCACGCAACTGGTCGGTATGCCGGTAGCCGTTCCCGCGCATCACGGTCAGCTGCAGCATATCCTCTTCGCGCAGCCCTTTGACCTGGCGGAAGCCGAGACGAACCGTGCCGGGAATTTCAATGGTATTGTCCCATTCCGAATGGTTGACATCTACGGGCAATACTTGTACGTTGTGGTTGCGGGCATCCTGCACGATCTGGGCCGGCTGGTAAAAACCCATCGGCTGGCTGTTGAGCAGGGCCGCGCAAAAGACGTCCGGGTAATGGTACTTGAGCCAGCAGGAAATATAGACCAGCAAAGCGAAGGAAGCGGCATGGCTTTCAGGGAAACCATAGCCCTCAAAACCCTGCAGCTGCTTGAACACCCGGCGCGAGAAGTCTTCTTCGTAACCTCTTGCGACCATACCCTCCACCAGTTTCTTTTCATAAAGGTGTAGTTTACCATTGGCTTTGAACGAGGCCATACTGCGCCGTAACTGGTCGGCCTCGGCGGGTGTAAAGCCTGCCGCGACAATGGCGATCTCCATAGCCTGTTCCTGGAACAGGGGGACGCCCAAAGTACGGCCCAATATTTCTTCCAGTTCTTTGGACGGGTAAACTACGGGTTCCTCGCCGTTACGGCGGCGCAGGTAGGGATGTACCATATCGCCTTGTATCGGGCCGGGGCGGACAATGGCCACTTCGATGACCAGGTCGTAAAAGCAGCGGGGCCTTAGTCGCGGCAGCATGGACATCTGCGCCCGGCTCTCGATCTGGAACACCCCGATGGTATCCGCCTTGCAGATCATCTCATAGACCAGGGGATCATCCTGCGGGACGTTAGCTAAGGTCAGTTTAACGCCATAATGTCTGAGCACGAGGTCGAACGCTTTGCGGATCATGGTCAACATGCCCAAACCAAGCACATCGATCTTCAGGATGCCCAGGTCTTCCAGATCATCCTTGTTCCACTCCACCTGTGTCCGTTCTTCCATGCGGGCATTCAGCACCGGGCAAAAATCAGATAATTTACCTTCGGTGATCACAAATCCGCCGGTGTGCTGGCCAAGCTGGCGCGGAAAACCCATCAGTTCGCCGGTCAGGTGCAGTACTTTCAGGATCAGCGGGTCTTTGGGATTCAGACCCTGTTCCCGCAGCCTTTTTTCATCAAAGCCCTCCTCGCTGAAACTCCAGATCGTTCCGCCGATGCGTTTGATGGTATCTTCCGACAGGCCCATCGCTTTGCCCACGTCGCGGATAGCGCCTTTGTGCCGTTCCTGCGTCACGGTAGCGACGATGGCCGCGCGGTCACGGCCATAGTCGCCATAAATGAACTGAATGATCTCTTCCCGGCGTTCATGTTCATAATCCACGTCAATGTCCGGCCATTCATCGCGCGCGTCCGACATAAAACGGGAAAACAGCAAACGGGACTTGGCGGGGTTAACCGCTGTGATGCCCAGGCAAAAACAAACCGTGGAGTTTGCCGCCGAGCCGCGGCCCTGGTGCAGGATACCCAGTTCTTCGGCTTTCTGGGTTTTGCGGTGTACGCGCAGGAAATACCAGGCCAGGTTGCGCCGTTTAATAAAGGCCAGTTCAAATTCGATCTGTTTTTGGTGTTTCTGCGGTACAGGGTCGCCGAACACGGCTTTGGCACCTGCCCAGGTCAGTTTTTCCAGGCGTTCCTGCCGGGTCATACTATCCACCAGAATTTCTGCTGGCTCCAGGTATTTGAGCATATCCAGCGAGAAGGTGCAGGCATCGGCAATAGCATTCGCATTTTCAATAGCTTGCGGATAGTGACGGAATAAGCGTTCAATTTCATCTAAGGGTTTCAGGTGCCGTTCGGCATTGGGGTGCAGGCGGTAACCGGCGGTAGGAATGGTACATCTTTCGCGAATGCAGGTCAGGACGTCCTGTAACTCCCTGCGTTCGGGGATATGGTAATGCACATCACCCGTAGCCACTAAGGGCACGCCGGTTTCTGCTAACCGAAAAAGCCGTTTGGCATCCTGTCCCTGGTAGTTGAACGAGGCGGCTACATAGAGCGAACGGCCCAGGCGCTTTTTGTATTCCGCGATGTCATTTAGAAATGTAGCATCAAATTCAAAAAGGTTGTTCAGCCGGTCCGGTGGTATCGCTGCAAATAAGATGTCTTCGGCGTGCGCATACACATCGGCTTTATACAATTCACACTTGCCTTTTTCTGTACGCAGATTACCGAGCGTAAGCAATGCGGATAAGCGGGCATAGGCCGCATGACCGGTCGGGTAAGCCAGTAAACTCGTGCCGTCCATCAGGTCCAGCCGGCAGGCCGGGATATACCGGATGCCGGCGGCTTTGGCGGCCATGTGCGCCCGCACGATCCCGGCCAATGAGTTCCGGTCGGTAACCGCGATAGCCGTATAGCCCAAGGCTGCCGCCTGTTCCGCCAGTTCATGGGGATGCGAGCCACCGCGCAGGAAGCTAAAATTGGAGGTCACTTGTAATTCTGCGTAATTCATCTGATTTAAGCGAAATAGCCATGTAAAAACCATTGCGCGTCGCCGCCATCATAATGCCCTGAACGAAAGACCCAGTAACGACACCCCTCGCTGTCCTCTACCACATAATAGTCGCGGTGCAGGCCGCTGTCCTGCCACCATTCCCGGCCGATGCGTTCGGGGCCGTCCGCTTTGGCGATATGGTGGCGTTTGCCATGGTGCACAAAAACTTTTGGCGGGTGATCCGGCACCAGGGCCATCACTTCGATCAGTTCGGGTGTTTGCAGTAAACGCATCGGTCGCGGCAATTCGGGCCAGGCGCATTGCGGAACCTCAGTTAGCGAGGTCGCCAGTTTGATGGAGCGTTCCGGCCAATGGTGCTGGGCAGGCAGGTAGCGCCGGATGGCATCGGCGCCGACCTTGCCCGCGATACGGTCCAACAGTTCAGCGAGGGCGTTATCCGCCAGGCCTTTGGCTTCGGCCCATAATTGTTCCTGCACGGTTTCCATATCTTCGGTACGCGGGGCTTCCAATATAAAAAGCTCGATACCCAATGCCGGCTCAATTTTGGGGATTTGTAATTTGAAAAGCCGCATCAGGTGCGAAACGCTGTGGGAACCTTTGGTGGTGGTAATGCCGACTTGTACCTTTCGACCATCGATCCGGTGGCATTTGAGCACCGCTTTGCGGATGCCTTTGCCTTCGGTTTGCAAGCGCAGGCAAAGCATTTCCAACAGCTTTTCGATCGCGGTCTCAATACCCGGTACCGTGCGGATCGGTTCTATAGCCGGCAAACCCTCGGCATAAGGCACAGGCGGCACCAATACCTCCCGGTATTCTTCCGCTTTCCCTAAGGCCTGGTCGATCCGTAATAACAAACCCGTTCCGAAACGGCGGCGCAAGGTTTGCGGCGGGATCTCCAGTAAAGGGCCAATGGTTCTAAAGCCCAGCTTTTGTAAGCGTTCCAATATTGCAGGTTCCAATCGCAGGGCTGCGGGTGGCAACCCGGCAATAGCTTTAGCCTGTTCGCCCGAAGCGATAATGGGACGCTTCGCTGCAAAGCGCGCCACCGCCCATGCCGTTCCCGGCGTATCGGCAATAGCTGCACGGGCATCAAAACCAGCGCCGCGCAATTTCAAAACGAGTTCTGTTAAATAGCCCCGCTCACCGCCCCAAAGGTGCGCACAACCGGAAATATCCAGCATTAACCCGTCAGGCAAATCCAGTGAAACCAGGGGCGTATAACGGATACAGCCTAAACCAATTAAATATAACAGCTTGGCTGCCTGACCGGGCGTATCATCGATAACGACCAGTTCGGCCACTGCCGCCCGCGCATCGGCCACGGCCATGCCGGTAAAAGCGCCTTCTTTTTCTGCCAAAGGGCTGGATGCCGTAATGATGATCCTGTTTTTGACCGGCGCGGCCAGCACAAAAGGCAGGTCTTTCAGTTCGGGCCGCCGCCGCGTCAGCCCGTCCGTCAGCAAGTGCCGGAACCAGATCGCCATAAAACGCTTTTGCATCGCTCAACCCACCTGCCTTTCTTCTTTGATAACGGCCGCTTCAACAGGCACAACATGCCCGTTTTTCCATTCCAATATATAACTTCCCGTTTGCCCGTTGCGCACTTTCAGCAGATCGACCTGCCAACGCAAAAAGCCCAGACCCGGCAAGCCGTTCAAATCGGTGCTCGGTAATGACCGCACCTGCCAGCGGGCGGCACAGGCGGTCGCGTTTAATTTGACAATAGCATTGCGCAACACAAATCCCGTTACCCGGCTATGCTCGACCGCGCGCTGGAAACGCTGTGATTGTTTAAAATCCATCTCCCGCAATTCACAAACCACCGCGGTCAGGCCCGGGCACTTCAGCGCTTCTTCCATCACCCAAAGCGTGTCCCTATCTTTATGCAAGCTGATGAAAATGACCTGGTGTGGTTGTACCCCAAAAGCGGTCAGCGCCGGTGCAAACAACCGCCTTGCCCGCCCGATCCATACACAAACGCCGCCCTCCCGCATTAACGCAGACAGGATGCCGGTCACCAGGCCGCCCGAAGCGGCCGCCTGCTCACTGCTGGCGCAAACCAGTTCATGCACGCAGCCCTCGGGGAATACGCCATTCGGGAAAGCATTTTCCAATGGCCCCAAGCCCAGCCGGTTCCGATGACCGCCCGCCGGCGGTTTATACCCCTCCCATTGCAAAAGATCTTTGCGGAGCTGGCTGATGATATCGGTCTTCGTTACTGGCATGGGCTACAAAACTAATACTAAAATTATTAGTAAAATGTTTATATTTGAAAAAAAATTATTGAAGTAAAAAAAGAGGAGCAAATCGACCATGACCTGAAGCCAGGTAGGGTACGGTTGGCAAAATTCATTATTAATTATAAAAGGGCAGTGTAGATGGAACAATTGACTTTTTTTGCGGAGGCCGGGCAAAGTGTGGGTTTGCCCAAACATTTATTGGATTACCGGCCGGGTTTGCTGGATGTCCAGCAGAGCGATTATTTATTAAACAAATTCATCCAGGAAACACCCTGGGAGCAGCGTATCCAGAAATTATATGACAAAAAGGTGATCACGCCAAGGCTGACGGCCTGGTATGGGGATCCTGAGGTATATGATTACGCCTCGCTCACCCAAACAAAGCCGAATGTATGGACGCCGGAATTGCTGCACATCAAATCGCTGGTCGAGCCGGTGGCCGGGGTTCAATTTAACTCTGTATTGCTAAATTATTACCGCGACGGCAACGATTCGGTGGCCTGGCACAGCGACCGTGAAAGCGTGTTGGGTAAAAATCCCGTTATCGCCTCGGTGAGTTTCGGACAGGTGCGCAGCTTTGATATCCGCAATAAGGAGGCACATCATATCAAATATTCGGTGCGGCTGGAGCACGGTTCTTTCTTATTCATGAAGGCAGGATTGCAGGAATATTGGGAACATAGGATCGCTAAATCCGTCAAACCGATGAAAGCCAGGATAAATCTGACTTTCCGTACCGTCATCTGAAATTTCATCCGCCATTCATGCAAAATTTATAAATTAGCCTCATGAAGATCCATATCGCCAACATACCCGCCAAAATGGAAGAAGCCGAACTGATGCAGCTTTTTGTTCAGTATGGACAAGTGGGCGTACTTAAAATATTCAAGGACAAACAGACCGGGAAACGCAAAGACACCGGCTACGTGGAAATGCGCGTGGCCGAACAGGCCCAAAAAGCCATCGATCATCTAAATGGCTTTACCGTCATGGGCACCACACTGGCGGTTTGCGCGGAGAGCCCGGGCCCGGGAGATCAACCCTGAGCATGCGCAGGTATGGCAGCCAGGAATATAGATACATTTCATCATCCTTTTTTTATGTATCTTGCTGAACAGATAGTCAACTTCTCCTGCAATGAATACCTATAACGAAAACCTGCGTTTCGCCGTGCTGAACACTTTGAGCATCCGGGAACTGGACCTGAAAAAACTACGATCGCAAAAGAACACGGCTTTGCTCACGCTGTATCATGCCCGGGGTGCCGAGGTGACAGCCGGCCGGAAACTGGAAGCCGCTAACAAAGTCAGGGATCTTAAAGCCGGGATCAGTAAACAAGCGACCGATTGCAGTAACCTGGCGAATAACCAGCTGGCATCCGCTACCCTGGCCGACCAATACACCCGGCTGTCGGTCACCGATATAGCCGCCTGCGCCGCCAACGTCCAGGTCGCTGCCAACGCCATCCTTCGGCTTGCCGGCGATATCGGCAATGTGTTGAGCATATTACAAGCGGGCGATCAGGGCTCGCCATTGTACAAAAGTGCCGCTCATATCAACGAACTGATCAATGACACGGCGAAGAGTGCCGAAGCCGCTTCGGAACTGGCCATGCAAGCCTCTGCCCTTACCGCTGAGGTAAGTTCCCCGACAGTACTTGATCAGTCAAAAAACACCAATGTTTTAATGAATAACCTGCTCAAGATCTGTTCGGCGGAGTTTACTGCCGCGTCACAGGGCGTAACTGCCACTCAGGATCATTTGGAAACCGCGGCGGCCTGCAGCAATGTGGCCGAAGGCAATTTGCAGGATATCACCGCGGAACTGGACGCCGCGGCTTTAGTTTACCGGACAATGAACAAAGAGCTTAACCTGAACCTCAACGTTGATGGCCTCACTGAAACCAGCTTTGTCGTTCGTTTTGACCCGATCGTCAGCATTTTTGAAGCTAAAATAACGCCTACGGTGCAGGACTATTATATTATCTTGGTAAAGGACAGCGAGAGAGCCAACTTTATGATGGGGAATGCAGAGTATATCCTGCAAGAAGGAGAACAGGGGCATCGTCTGATCAAAATACCGGGAGTCAAACCGGATGTTCCCTGCTCGCATACCATAAAATTCAAGGATGTCGCGCTCAGGGACGCCGACGGCGATAAGATCCGATACGGTCAAACCTATGTCGTCTTTTTATTGGCAACTTATACCCGGGCGCACCAAAAGGAGATCAATGATTTCAGCCATTATTTGTCTGCACCTTCCAACACGTTCGTACTTACAATGGGCCTGCCCAAAGCTTCGATCACCACAAAAACAGAGACGACGATCAGGTTTCACGCCAAAAATAATTTATTGTGCGATGTCTTGCCGGAATACCGGTGTATCTTATTACCCGTGCTCAATAAATCAAGTTTCGTCTTTGACCTGGCGATCGCGCAACAGGTGCCGGCGGGCAATTACACGGTAGCAGACGGGGCTGATCAATACGCCGCCGCTATCGGGAGCTGGACGACAGATAATTTCGGGAACCCGCTGATCGATGGAGCGGAATACGAGGTACTTATCCTGACGACACCCGCCGGTGCG
>Ga0070659_100000541_pt1 | contig 27562 bp, 33 predicted proteins | sample KBSC23metaG_FD_64666 | JGI IMG/M metagenome (GOLD analysis project Ga0070659, IMG submission 64666) | Corn rhizosphere microbial communities from Kellogg Biological Station, Michigan, USA - KBS C2-3 metaG | ecosystem: Host-associated > Plants > Roots > Rhizosphere > Soil ... | reverse complement strand
CTCGTGATGCAGGACGTCGAGGGCAACGAGTTCTGTCTCGACTGAACGAGGGGTGCCGAGGGTGAGCGGGAAAGTCGTCGTCAACAGATGCATGTCGCTCGACGGCTTCATCGCGGGCCCGGGCGACTCCATGGACTTCGGCGGCGGTCGCGCGCTCGCTGACTTCGTCGCACCAGACGACTTCGCCGCGGTCGCGGCCGCGACCGGCGCGATGCTCGTCGGCCGCCGCACGTGGGACGTGGGCGCGCGGATGGAAGCCGAGAAGCCGGGCAGCATCGACTACCCGTTCGCCGGACCGATGTTCGTGCTCACCCACCGCCCGCTCGATCCGCCGAACCCGGGCGTCACGGTCCTCTCCGGTGACATCGGTACGGCGGTCGCGACGGCACTCGCTGCCGCCGCCGGCAAGGATGTCGAGATCCTCGGCGCCGACGTCGCCGGCCAGTGCCTGCGGCACGGGCTCGTCGACGAGATCCTGGTCTACGTGCTGCCGGTGTTGCTCGGCGACGGAGTTCCGTTCTCGGCGCCGGGGCTGTCGAGAACCGACCTCGAACCGATCAACGGCAAGCGGTCGGGCGACGCGTCGATGCTGCGCTTCCGCGTCCTTCGAAAGTGACCGGGCAGGTCAGCCGGCGCGGACGAGTTGGTTGGCGAGCATCTGCTGCCCGGCTTCGTACCCGCGCTCGATGAGCTCGGCCGTCCGGGAGAAGTCGCGCATCTCGTGATGACCGGTCTCGACGCGCGGCATCGGGATGATCGGCCGCACGCTCGCCTCCGGGAACTCGAGCTTCGCCAGCCGGTACCTGCTGATCGCGAAGCTCATCAGCAGCACGTCCAGCGCGTTCATCCGGGAGTCGCGGCGGCCGAGCGAGCCGCCGGTCACGTCGACGACCCAGATGCGCTGCGCGTCCAGCTCGATCGCGCGCTGCACCGGGACCGGGCACGTCACGCCGCCGTCGACGTGCAGGCTGTCGCCGAGCTGCACCGGCGGCAGGAGGGCGGGCAGGCTGGCGCTCGCGACGAGGATGCGGTGCGCGTCGCCGCTGGTCCACCAGACCGGATGTCCGGTGACGAGGTCCGTCGTGACGACGTGCACGGGCGTCGGAAGCTCGGCCAGGTCAGCGACCGGCAGCAGCCGCGACACCAGCCGCTCCAGGCCGTCCGGCTCGTAGAGGTGCATGTCGCGGCGCACGACGTGACCGACCACCGACCGGCGGCTCGACGGGAAGATGTCGTCGCGCTCGAGGCTCAGCCAGATATCCCGCAACTCGGAGACCCGCTCGAGCGACGGGTCGACCGACATGAACGCCGCGTTGAGCGCACCTACCGAGCAGCCGACGAATACGTCCGGACGGACGCCGGCCTCGAGCAGCGCTTGCAGCGCACCGACCTGGATCGCGCCGAGGCTCCCGCCACCGGACAGTACGACGGCGTTCGCCGGCAGCACACTGGCCGTCGGGGCCGGCCGCTTGTAGCGGCGCAGGCTCGCGAGCACCGTCACCGTCGCCTCCGCAGGGAAGAACTGCACAACGGTAGGGCGAAAACGGTCAGTGCAACAGATCTGGAATGACTAGTACCGAACCATGACGAGGGCTGTCTCGGACGCTACTTCCGGCGCAATGCACGGGTCTTCGCGTTGAAGGCGGCGAGCAGCGCGCGGTCGGCGCGCGACCCCTGCGGCGGGAGCAGACCGATCTGGCGCGCGAACGCGGCACCGTCGTAGTAGATCGTGTTGTGCTGGATCAGGCCGTCGCGGATCTCCATGACGTCGACGCCGCGGATCTCGACGGTGCGGCCGGTCGCCCGGATGCCCTGGAACGGCTGGCCGTCGAAGGTGCCTTTGGCGTGCCACTGGACGACGGCCGACTCGTCGTCGGACACCACCCGGTCGACGGTCATCACTAGGTCGGGCATCGCGGCGAACATCTCCGCGAACAACGCGCGGATCGCGGCGTGCCCCTCGAACCGGCCGATCGCGACGAAGTCGTCGACGTAACCGGGCGCGCCGTTCGCGACGACGCCGTCAGGGTCGTGCGCCGCGACCGCCTCGAACGCGGCGCGCGCGACTTCTTCCGTCGTACGTGGCATCTCCACCCCGCTGGTTTTCCGCGAGGCTAGCCGCCTCCGCTCTCGGTCAGGCGCTCGGCCCGGAGTTGTCGAAGGCCTTCGCGACGATCTGCCACTCGCCGTCGATCCGGGAGAGCAGGAAGTAGTCGGTGAAGTCCAGCCCCCAGAACCCGGACTCGGCGAGCTTCACGCACGCGGCGTCGCCCTCGACGTCGATCGAGAGGATGCGCGCGGCGTAGTCGCCGGCCGGCTGCTGCGCGATCGCCGTGGTCATGCCGCCGAAGATCGGCACGTCGTGGCGGTCCGCGCCCACCGCGCCGAACATGCGCGCGTCCGGGTGAAACGCGGACTTGAAGTGGACCTCGTCGCCGGACTGGCAGCCCCGGACATACCCGTCGATCTTCGCCGCGATCTGCTCCGTGTCGCTGATGGTCGTGCTCATTGTGTCTCCTCGGTCGGTCGCAGTACCTGCACCCTTGACCTCGAAGACAAACCCGGTCAATGACCCGGAATGGCCATGCCCGTCTCGCCGGCCAGCAGCGCGAGCCTTGCCAACCCGGGGTCGGCGTGCGTGGCCAGCCGGGCTGCCGCGGATTGCACGGCGGGCAGCTCGCGCTGCCAGCCTTCGACGCGCGCCGGGTTCAGCGCACAGCCGTTCGCCCATGCGGCGATGTCCGGCTCGGCGCCGTACCGCTGTCCGGCGATGGCTCCGCGCCATTGCATCCGTGCCCAGCTGCGCGGGTCGTCGGGGAGGGTGTTGGGCGGGCACAGCCGGTTCCGCTCCGCGTCGTCGTCGCGAGTCGCCTCGACGTAACCGGCGAGGGCGGCGCCGAAGCACGGGAAGCCGGCGCGGATCGTCTGCAGCCGGATCGTGTCGGCGCCCCAGATCGGCACCATCGGCGGGTAGGTCAAGCCGGACGCGGCGCAGTGCACGACGAGCACGCCGGGAGGGATCGGCACCGACCCGCGGTCGAGGACGATCTCGCGGCGCGTGACGCGCTTGACGTGACCGAGGCGTACGACGTGCTCGATGCCGCGGAGCAGCTCGAGCTCCCACGCGCCCAGGGTCGGCGTCTTCGCCATCGTCGGGACGGCATCGCGATCGATCCGGAACATCGCGCCCGCGGCTTCCAACCGCAGGAACAGGTCGTCGAGCGACTCGGCCGCGGCCGCCGCCGCCATCGTGTCGGCCGCCAGCCCCAGCGCGACCGCCGGATCCGGCTGGACGACGGCGCGGTTGAGCATCCACGGTTCGCGGGGGCGGACCCAGACGACGCGATCCGGCGGCACCCCGTTGCCGAGCAGCCACACGATGGCGTCGGTCGCGGTCTTGCCGGAGCCAACGATCACGTAGCTCGCCGCCGCGCCCGCGAGGTCGGGCAGCGCGTTCACCGGGGCGACCGGAACGCCGTCGTCGACGGCGAACGGCGGTGGCGTCGTCGCCGGGACGGTCGGCGACAGGTAGGTCGCGTCGACGACGCGGCGCCGTACGTTCACGTCGACGGTCTCGCCGGTGACCCCGGAGGTCACGAGATGATGTGCACCGTCCGCGAGGTAGTCGCTCGACGAGAGGAACGAGACGCGACCCGACCCGACGAACCGGTCCTGCAGCACGCGGTCGTAGTAGGCGAGCACCTCCGGCCGCCGCGCCCGTTGCTGCAGACCCGCCTCCGGTCCGGTCTGCTGGACCGTGCCGTCGCCGAGGATCGTCGACGCGACGCCATAGAAGAGCGACGCCTGGTGCAGTTGGACGAACGGGTAGGCGTCGAGCCAGTGACCGCCGGGCGCGTCCCGCCGATCGACGAGAGTGACGTGCACGTCCGCGTGGTCGATCAGCGCGTCGGTGAACGCCATGCCCATGGCGCCCGCGCCGACGACGAGGTAGTCGGTGTCGAGCCGCCGAGCCGTCAGGTGCCCGGCTCCCGGCCGGTGGCGAGCCAACCGATGAGGATCGCCACGAGCCCGAACACGACGCCGAACACGAGGATGGAGACGAGCCGCTCGACGTCGAGCACGTCGGGACACTTCCCGAACACATCTCGGCCGGAGCCGGTCGCAGCGCAGAGAGCGGTGGGATGCATCACCGGGCGCACCGACAGGTAGCCAACGATGAGCCCGACGACGATGCCGACGGTGCCGAAGACGCCGCCCTTCTCCTTCTCGTCGTGCAGCCAATGCACCAGATGCACCAGGTGTCCGCCCATGGGACCAGACGTTATGCGATCCGCTCGGCCAGCGCTACGACGATCCCGTCCGGGCCGCGCACGTGCGCCATCCGCCACATGCGCTCGTACTGCCCGATGCCACCGACCAGTCCGTAGCCGTCGGCGGCGAGCCGCGCCACGACGCCGTCGAGATCGTCCACCTCGAACGCGACGTTGCGCAGCCCGATCTCGTTGGACATCGCCGCCGGCGATCCCGGCGTGTGGTCGGGCCGGACGAAGCGCGCGAGCTCCAGCCCGGTCCCGCCGCCAGGCGGTCGCAGCATCACGATCTCGGAGCGGGAGTTCGGGATGCCGGTGACGACGTCGATGAACTCGCCCTCGACGAACGTCCTGCCCTCGACGACGAGACCCAGCCCGACGAAGAACGCGGTCGCTTGGTCGAGGTCGGCCACCGTCACGCCGACATGGTCGAAGCGCCCGATCACTGACATGAGGACATCTTGCCGCGCCGGGACCGTACGACGGAGGCCCACCACCTGACACACTCTTCGGCATGACGACCTCGGGGGCGGACGGCGGCGACATCGACGAATCGGCGCGGCGGACGGCCCGGCGGCTGACCTTGCTCGGCCTCGTCCCGGTCCTCGGAGTGTTGCTGTTCGGCGTGGCCGCGGTGCTCGGGCTGCGAGCGTTCGCCCACAACAACTCGCTGGACTGCGGTGGTCTCGGCGGCAGCGCTTGCAGTCACTACTCGTACGCGCCGGCCATCGTTCTCGGCGTCGTCGCCGTGGTGGTCCTGATGGGCGGCGGCGCGCTGGCCAGCTACTACGCGATGCGCAATATCGGCGTGCCGCTGCTCGCCGCGCTGCGCCAACGGAAGGCGCGCCAGTAGACGTCATCCGGCAGCGCGCGAAAGGTACGGTGCCGCGGTGGCGCAATGGCGGATCGAGTTGAGCACGCAGGATGTCGTCGCCCTCAGCCGCGGCGAAGAGATCACGGTCGCCGCGGTCGACGAAGAGCAGGACGGCGTCAGCGAGTCGATCGACGTGACGGTCGCGCTTCTCGAGTACTGACCGTCGGCGCTTTCAACCGGCCGGTTTCGCGGTGAGGCCGTGCAGGCACCGAGGCAGTTCGTCGAGCAGTTCCCGCGCGAGGAAGCCGACCCGGCCGATCCGTGCCGCGAGCCGGTCGCCGGCGGCACCGTGCAACGCGAGACCCCACAACGTCGCGGCGAGTGGATCGCTGGTCCGCGCGGCGACACCGGCGATCGCGCCCGCCAGCACGTCGCCGGAACCGGACGTGCCCAGCCCGGGGTTTCCCTTCGGCACCGAGAACGTCTCGCCCTCGACGCTCGCGGCGACGTTGTCGAGCACCGCCGTCACGCCGTACCGCTCGACGAGGCGGCGCGCGACGTCGTGGTCGGAGGCGTCGGTGTCGTCGAGGAGGTAACCGGCCTCCGCGGCGTTGGGGGTGATCACGCAGTCACGGCCCAGCAGGTCACCGGCGAGGTCGAGGGCGCCGCAGGTTACGGCCATCGCATCGAGGACGACGACCGGCCGCGGGTCGAGCAGCGGCAACACGTCGGCGACCAGACGCCTGGTGTGGTCCGGCTCGGCCATGCCGGGACCGAACAGGACGGCGTCGGCATCCGCAGCGAGCTCGGCGACGTCTTTCGCCGCGCGCGGATCGAGCCCGCCGCCTTCGGTCGTCGGCAGGCCGACGACGCCGGCCTCCGGCATCGCCACCCCGAGAGCTCCCGCGTACTCGTCGCACGTCGCGACCGTGAGCTTGCCGGCACCGACCCGCAGGGCGGCGATGCCGGCGAGCAGCACGGCGCCCGGCGTGCTCCGCGCGCCGCCGACGACGAGCACGATGCCGCGCTCGTCCTTCGTCGCCTCCCCGTCGGGCGGCTCGAGCGGCCACCGTTGCGTCAGCAGCGCGTCGCTGACGACCGTGGGATCAGCCATGCGCGGTGAGCGGCGCGTCGTCGGTCTCCAGCGCGGCGGTGTCGTTGAACCGGTCGAGCCGCAGCCGGTTCGCGTCCGCGTCCCGCTCGTACGACGTCAACGAACAGTTGCGCAACTGGTTGGAGTACGACGTCGCGTCTTCGGGCGTGAGGCCGTCGAGGATGTAGCGCGCGAGCAGGATCGGTACGTCGTGGGTCACGACGAGGACTCGCTCGTCGGGCATCGTCAGCCGTGCCTCGAGCAGCCAGGCGCGCATCCGCGTGGCGACGTCGGCCCAGGACTCGCCACCACTTGGGCGGTACCAGAACTTGCCGACGTAGTCGCGCCGGTCAGCCTCGTCCGGGAACTGCGAGCGGAACCCCGCACCGGTCAGCCGATCGAGCACGCCCTGCTCCCGGTCGCGGATCCGCTCGTCGACGACGAGCGGCACCTGGTCGAGCCCGGACGTCTCGCGAATCAGGCGGGCGGTCTCCCGGGCCCGGGCGTACGGCGAGACGACGACCTGGGTCGGCAGCTGCTCGGCCGGCTGGTCGGCGAGCCACTTGCCGAGGGCGACCGCCTGCTCGATGCCGGCGTCGGTCAGCTCGACGCTGGCGTCGTTGACGTCGAGGTCGAGCCGCAGCGCGCGGGCCTTGCGCGCCGCGTCGTTCGCGACGTTGCCGCGGCTCTCGCCGTGCCGAACGAACCACAGCGACCGCGGCCAGCCGAGTCTCGCCACGGCGCCGGACGTACCCGCCCTCCGCCGCGCCGCAAACCGGCGCGCCGCGGCGGCCCGACATACGCACCGGCCGCCTTCGTTTGCGAGAAGGAGTTCCAGGAAACGCGGCGAAGCACTGCCGCGCCTCGACCCTCCGACCGGAAGGTGCCCAATGCGCCCCCGTCTCATCCTCGCCGCCACGCTGCTCGCCACGACCGCGGCCGCGCTCCCTTCGTACGCCTCCAGCGTCGTCATCTCCCCCGACTGCGCGACCGCGCTGCACAACGCCGCCGCCGGCACCTCCGCGTCGTGCTCGACGGTCGGCCCGCCGCCGGTCGAGTGCAGCAGCTGCGGCGTCCGCCGTACCGTCGACATCGTCGTCACCAAGGGCAGCGTCGACGCGACGCTCCTCTGCGACGGTCTGACCTACGCGACGCACGTCGACGGCCCGGGCAAGGGCGAGATCGGCGCGTGGGGCGGCCTGAACTGCACGGCCACGATCACCGCGACCGCCGACGGCACCATCGCCGCGGCGAGCAGCACCGCCAGCTACGTCATCATCAACGAGTAGTCAGTCCTCGACCCTCCAGAGGGTCGGGAAAACGCGCATTCCACGGGGCATCGCCGGCTCGCGCCGTCCGAGTTCGATTTCGGGCGGCGCGAGTTCGGCGCGCAGTCACCTGCCCGGCTTACGACCAGCCGGGAATCTCGTCGGCGGGGTTCGTGCTGGTCGCCAACCGCCACGGCGTGGTCGCCGAGTCGCTGAGTTCGAGAAGCCACGTCAGGAGAATTCCGCGACGTTCGGTCTCGTTCCCGAACCGCCGATCGTCGTCGTCGGTCGCCACGAAGCGGACCGCGTCGACACGCAGCTCGATCTCTATCGCCGGCGGCCGGCGCGAGAGCTGGAGGCCGGTCGGTTCCCACGACGTCAGTACGGCGTCGCGGAGGAATAGCCGCCAGCCCGGGCCGGGCCGGAGCAACACCGCGATCGCCTCGGCGCTGGCGCGTTCCTCGAGCGGTGTCGCGGAGCCGGTCACTGCTTCTTGCCACGCCTCGACGAGATGGGCGAGCGCAGCCGCGATCAGCGGCGGGAAGAAGCGCGCGTCGACGATCGACAGGTCGAGCACGGCGAGGGCCGGCGGCTCGTCCGGACTCACGAGCTCGCTCAGCGTCACGTCGCCGGTCACCGTCTGCGCGCTGGCCTGCTCGGCGAGGCTCTCCTCGAGCAGCCGGTCGTCGTCGAAGGAGCGGTTCGGGATCAACGGCGCGGTGAGAACGGGGCCGGCGAGCGGATCGCCGTCCACCGACAGCACGGCCCAGCCGTCGCCGGCGCGGCCGAGGGTCCACCGCTCGTCGAGGCGCTGGTTGCGCAGGCCGGCGGCGCCGAGCCTGGGGCGCCGGCAGTGAACGTGCATCCGGACCCGGACGACGGCACGGTCTTCGTCGTCGCCCTCGCGGTTGACGACCCGGAGCAGGTCGATCGACGGGAAGCGCCTGAGGGTGAGACCGCTGCCGATCCACAGCTGCCGGGACCGCGCCCAGGCTTTGAGCAACCCGGCGTCCGCGCGACCGTCCAACACGGCCAGCGGTGCGCCGCGCCACAGCTGGTCGGCGCGAGCGATGGCGTCGCGAACCGATTGCTCGATCACGTCGGGCGCGAAGCTGGGGTCGTCCTCGGCGGCCTCGATCGCGGCGTAGTGGGCCCGGGACGCGCGAGCGCGCGCCCGCAGCCTGGTGCGTTCCCGCCGAGCCTCGCTGCCGATCAGTGCCAGCCACGCGAACCCGCAGAGGGCGAAGGTGCCGATGACGATCGCAAGCCCGGCCACGGTCACCGCCGACAATGCGCCGTCACCTCTCGACCGCTCGGCATCGATACAGCGTCACCATGCGAATGTCCTCGAAGAACAGTTCCGCCATGCCCCGCTCCAGACGCTCGTACGACGCGACCGCACCCACAGTCTGCCGACGTACGACCGGTTACTCGACGCGGCCGGCCGGGAGCGAGGCGAGGAGCGCGCGGACTCGCTCGTCGATGTCGTCGACGATGCGCCGTACGGTGTCGAGCTCTTGGCCGGCCGGATCCTCGACGGGCCAGTCTTCGTAACGCTTGCCGGGGAACACCGGGCACGTCTCGCCGCACCCCATCGTCACGACGACGTCGCTTTCACTGACGAGGTCGATGTCGAGCTTCGCCGGCGTGTGATCGCCGGCGGACAGCCCGCGCTCGGCGAGGACGGCCGCGACGGCGGGATTGACTCCGGTGCCGGGTTCCGACCCGGCCGACCGGACCTCGACCGTGTCACCGGCGTAATGACGGGTGAGGACGTGCGCCGCGACGGAGCGGCCGGAGTTGTGAATGCAGGCAAACAAGATCCGCGGCTTGCTCACGCGTGCTCCCCGGCTGCTTCGGGCTCCGGGTGCGGCAACACGACGTCGGCGGCCACTGCACCGACCGTCGGATAGAGCACCCGTACGACGGCGACCGCGGCGGCGCCGCCGGCGAGCTGCATGACGACGAACATCGGCACCGACGACGGCGCGATCCCCGCGAACGTGTTCGACAGCATGCGCGCGACGTCGATCATCGGGTTGGCGAAGCTCGTCGACGACGACCACCAGTACGCCGCGGTGATGTAGGCGCCGACCGCGAACGGCGCGACCGCGGCGCGTCCGGACCGCACCAGGCCGAAGACGAGTACGACGAGACCGAACGTCGCGAGCGATTCGGAGAGCCACAGGCCGCCGGACGAACGGTGGTGGGTGGAGATGCTGACGGCGTCGAGGTCGAACATCAGGTTCGCCAACACGGCGCCGAGGACGCCGCCGGCCAGTTGCGCGGTGAGGTAGGCGGCCAACTGCCGGTTGCCGATCCCGCCGAACACCCGGTCGGCCACGCTGACCACCGGGTTGAAGTGACCGCCGGACGCCGGACCGAAGGCGAGGATCAGCGCGACCAGACCGGCGCCGGTGACGAGCGCGTTCTCCAGCAGTTCGAGCCCGGTCTGGTTGGGCGACAGCCGTTGCGCGGCGATGCCGGACCCGATGACGACCGCGACGAGCCCGGCCGATCCGAGGAACTCGGCCAGCGCCTGCCGGGCGAGCAGCGGCGGTGGGTGGCCCATCAGCAGCAGGTGGGGTCGATCACCCGGCACAGCGCGACGAGCGAGTCACGGCGGGCACGGTAGAAGACGTTCATCCCGCGCCGCTCGCCGTCGCTGATCAAGCCGGCCTTCTTCAACGCGGAGAGGTGATGGCTCACGGTCGCTTCGGTGAGGCCGACGGCCGGCGCGAGATCGCAGGTGCAGACCTCCTCGGCGGCGAGCAGCAGCGACATCAGCCGGATCCGGACCGGATCGGCGAGCGCCTTGAGCCGCAGCGCGACTTCGAGCGCGTCGGCCTCGCTCATAGGCGCGGCGGCCACCGGCGAGCAACAGATCGGGGCCGTGGTGTCGATGACCGGCAGCGTCTTGGGCACGAAGCCATCGTGCAATCCTTCTTGACATATGTCAAAGACGTTGGCACGGTGTTCACCAACAGTTTAGATGAACGTCGAAGACCTTCAGGAGGTCCGCATGTCCCGCGTCCAGCTCGCACTCAACGTCGACAACATCGACGAAGCCGTCGCGTTCTACTCGAAGCTGTTCGGCACCGAGCCGGCGAAGCGCCGCGACGGCTACGCCAACTTCGCGGTCGCGAACCCGCCGCTCAAGCTCGTCCTGCTGGAGAACGCCGGGCAGGGCGGCACCCTCAACCACCTCGGCGTCGAGGTCGAGTCGACCGACGCCGTCGACGCCGAGCAGACCCGGCTGGCCGAGGTCGGGCTCGCGTCGGTCGACGAACGCGGTACGACGTGCTGCTACGCGAAGCAGGACAAGTTCTGGGTCGAGGGCGCGCCGAACGGCGAGCGGTGGGAGATCTACACCGTCCTCGCCGACAGCCCGACCTTCTTCAGCGAGTCGGGCCCGGACTGCTGCGGGACGGCGACCGACGCGACCGAGGCGGCCGAGCCGGTCGCGGCGTCGTCGGGCTGCTGCTGATGGTCCGGCGGGCCCGCCCCGCCGAGCTGCCGGCCGTGCGCGAGCTGGTCGATCGCTGCGGTCTCGACAGCGGCGGTCTCGACCAGGCGGTCGTGTTCGTCGCTGAGGTCGACGGCCGGCTGGCCGGAACGGTCGCGCTCGAGCAACACGGCACCGGCGGAAGCCTCGCCTTCCTTTTGCGGTCCGCGGCGGTGGATCCGGCGGCGCGCGGTCGCGGTCTCGGCGACGCGCTGGTGCGCGCGGCGCTGCGCCACGTCGACGCGGTGCGCGCGCCGGCCGCGTTGCTCACCGAGAACGCGGAGGGCTACTTCCCGCGCTTCGGATTCGCGCCTGTGAGCCGCGACGAGTTGCCGGCGGCACTGCTCGAGTCGTCGCAGCTGCTCGGCGGGTGCCCGGCGAGCGCGCATGCGCTGCTTCGACCCGGCCTCACCGTCAGCAATGACGTGTCCAGCCGGACCGCCGTGGCGGGGCCTTCGGTGTGGCGCGCGGCCGACATGGCCGACCCGCGCGCGTGGACGATCGAGCTCGACGACGAGCAGCGCCGCGACATCGTCACGGCGGCGGTCGCTGCCGCCCGCGATGGCCGGACGGTCGCAACCCTCACCGCCGACGACATGCCGATGCCGTCGCTGCGACCGCTCATCGAGGCCGTGGTCGCCGCGCTCACCGCGGGACGCGGCTTCGTGCTGCTGCGCGGGTTCCCGATCGACGAGCTCGACATGCCGACCACCGAGCTCGCCTACGTCGGCCTCGGACTGCAGCTCGGCACCCCCGTCGGGCAGGACGCGAAGGCGAGCCTGCTGGGCCACGTGCGCGACGAACGAGTGCCGCGGACGGGACCGCACATCCGGCTCTACCAGACCCATCACCGGCAGGACTTCCACACCGACGGTGCGGACATCGTCGGCCTGCTCTGCCTGCACCGCGCCGTCGCGGGCGGCGAGAGCAGGCTGGCCAGCACGCATGCCGTCTACAACCACATCCTCGAGACGCGGCCCGATTTGCTCGAGGTGCTCTACCAGCCGTTCGCGTGGGATCGGAACGACGAGCAGGCCGCGGGCGACCCGCCGTACTTCCTGCTGCCGGCGATCCACGACTGGGACGGCGTGCCACGGGTGTTCTACATCGGCTGGTACATCCGCGACGCGCAGCGCCACCCCGACGCGCCGCGGCTCACGGCCGCGCAACGCGACGCGATGGAGCTGCTCGAAGAGACGGCCAACGACCCGACGTTCCACGTCGAGATGGACTTCCAGCCGGGCGACATCCAGCTGATCGCGAACTGGAACATCCTGCACGCGCGCGAGGCCTACGAAGACGCCGACGATCCCGCCGACCGGCGGCACCTGCTGCGGTTGTGGCTGAAAGCGCACGACTTCGCCGGCGCCAACGAGCTGTTGCGCGACGGCATCCCCGACCGCGGCGAGTGATCCGCGGCTGACGTGCTCCGAAGCCGGCGCGGGCGCCGTACGGTGGCAGACTTCGCGGCATGAGCCGACCGCCCGCGTTCTCGTACGTGACGATCAGCAGCACCGATGCGCCGCGCCTCGTCGACTTCTACCGCGAGCTCACCGGCAGCGACGTCGGGTTCCAGCAGGGCGCGTACACCGTTCTCGACAACGGGCGGCCGGGAGCCAAGCTCGCGTTCCAGTCGGTCGACGCCGGGCAGCCCGCCGTCGCCGTCCATGTCGACGTCGGCGTCGACGACATCGACGAGGTCGGCCGGCAGATCGTCGCCATGGGCGGCCGGCTCGGCGAGAAGTACGACGAGGTCGGGTCGGTCTGGCAGCAGGCGTTCGACCCCGACGGCAACGTGTTCTGCCTCATCGCCCGCCAGCCGGAGCCGCCGGCGAGTTAGAACCAGCCGCGGCGGGTCACCGCGGGCCTATTCGAGTGGGTTCGCCGCGCGGTCCCTCTGGGCGTTCGCGGGGCGCCCGCGGCACAACGGCTTTCGGCGGTTGCCCGGTCGCGAGCCGGGCTGCTGCCAGCAACCAGTGGAAGTCCTCGCCGGGCATGTCCGTGGCCAGCTCCGCCGCACGCAGCTCCGGAACCGGCTGGCACGGGTTCAGCGCGGGCTGGTCCTTGTACTGCTCAGCCAACAGCGGCGGCAGCTCGAGTGAATCGAAGTCCGACCGCGGCCGGGCCGGTTGGGTCAGCAGGAATCCGAAGTCCCGCGCGGCGTCCATTCGGCGGCTGACGCTCGGCACCGCGCCGTGTATCGGCGCGAACCTGCGCAGGATCGTTGCGCCGATGCTGGTGTGATCGAACACTTCGTGCGAGACCTGGCCGCGCTCGACGAGCGGCGAGATGACAAAGCCCGGTACTCGCGGGCCCAGCACGTCGGAGTTGTTGGCCAGCGGCGGCACGGCATTCGTCGGCGGCGCCTTGTGGTCGTAGAACCCGCCGTGCTCGTCGTAGGTGATGACGAACAGCGTCCGCTCCCAGTCGGGCGAGGCGATCAGCGCCCGGAAGATGCGATTGACGAGGTCCTGGCCGCACGCCATGTTCGCCGGCGCGTGGTCGTCATTCCCCGGCGGCAGCTCGATGTAGTCCGGCTCGATGAGCGTGACGGCCGGCAGGCGCCCCGATCGAGCGGTCGCCTCGAAGCCGTTGTCCTGATCGTCGAAATCCGTGATTTCCGTGAGGTTGTAGGTGAAGTTCCGGAAGAGCCGCGGAAAGCTGTACCCGTGCTCGAAGACCCGCCACGGAACGTTCCAGGCGGTCAGGTAGTCGAAGATCGTCTTCCGCTGGATCGGCGGCATCACGGTCGGGTCCGGGCTGTTCTCCTCGACGTTGCCCGCGGCATCGGTGTTGAGGTCACCGGTGAGCAGGATGAAACGGTTCGGCCAGGTCGGCCCCGGGTGCGAGGTATGCCAGGCGTCGCAGAGCACGAACTCCTTCCGGAGCAGCTCGTACATCGGTAGCTGGTCCGGCGTGTGGTACTCCATGACGAGTTGGAGTCGCACGTCGTTCGCCGGCACCGGGTTGCCCGGCGGGCCGAGCCGTTCGGCGAACTGCGAGACGAATCCGCCCATGCTGCCGCCGGCCACCTGCGCGACCACACATTCGTGCTCGTGACACGGCCCGGGGATGTGCAGGTCCCATCCGGTGCCGCCCGCCGGTTTCGGATAGACGTTCGCCTGCCCGCCTTGCGGGTCGGTGTAGTGGTTGTACTGCTTCGCCACATCGGGGTGGTCGTCCGGCAACAGCCCGTCGACGCGCGGGTCGAGCTTCATCTTGCTGAGGTAGCCCATGACGTGGTCGAACGAGCGGTTCTCCTGCATGAGCACGACGATGTGTTCGATCTGCCCCAACGGGCCGAGGTCGCGGGTGTGCGGATGTGATCCCGGCTCGCGCCCGGGCAGTGCGTCCCCGAGCTCGGACGGATCCCACTGCGGTTCTTCGTCTCGGAACGGCGGATCGAACAGCGGGACGGAGTCGTCACTGACTTCGCCGCCGCCGATGGTGCCGCCGGGGCCGACCGTGACGGGCAGATCGCTCTGCTGAGGTGGTTCGCGTACGTCGGTGTAGTGGACGAGGATGTGCCCGGTCGCCTGTTCGACGATGCCGTCGCTGCCGAGCTTGTCCCCCGGTCCCGGCTCGTAGCCGACCGCGCGGATCGGCGACTCCCGGCCCGCCATCCACCGACCGAGCAGCGCACCGAACGACGACGGGTAGTCGAGGTCGTTCTCGTACGGGTACTGCGCTCGGTAGAGGGCGTCCTGGATCGCGTCGGTGACGTACTGCTTCAGGTTGATCGTCTTCGTGAACGACGGACTCAACGGATCGGGATACGTGACGTCGCGGTCGAGCTGGTCGAGCAGGGTGGATTCGATCGTCGGGACGTAGTACAGCCGGCCGTTGAACGCCGAGAGCCAGAGCCGCACCAAGATCGAGAACGCTTCGACATCGACCGAGAAGTCCTGGCCGATGGCGTGCACGTTGACGGTCAGCGCCGGGAACCCGCATCGAATCGAGAAGAAGGCCGAGTTGCCACTGCCGTTCGGATGCGGGCCGGCGCCGATGTCGAGGACGACGTCGGACATCTCGACTCGATGGGCGAAGCTGACGGGATAGACAGGGATCACCCGGAACAGATGTTTCGGGTCGCCCGCCATTTCGAGGCCATAGAGCAACCGGAAGTCCTCCCGGAAGCCGATCTCGACATTGATGTCGTCGAGAGCGACTTGGAGGTACTGCTGGTCGTTGTAGTTGGTCGCGAAGCCGGCCCGGTAGAACGCCGCCGGAACCCGCCGTTCACGGATCGGCAGCAAGCTGTTGTACTTCGCGACGAGCCGCACGTCGTGCGCCGCGGTCGCGCTGGCCGGCCGCTTGTCGGTGACTCGCACTCGCCAGAGGTCGTCCGTCCACAACGAATCGGCAGTGACGCCGACCGTTCCGCTCACCGAGACGCCGCCCGGGTGGGTGAGTTCCAGCACCAGATCGTCGCGCGGCGCCGGCTGCACCGGAGGTGGTTTCGTCAGGTCGCCGTTCGACGACGACCGTGGCGGCCGCTCCTTGGGGTCCGTCGGATCCTGATCCGGAGACGCGACCGTCACCTGACCGGGCGAGATCGGCGGCAGCCGGAAGAACCTCTCCTGGCCCGGTTCGAACGAGACGACGGTCAGGTGCTCGCGGTAGTCGTACCCGACAATCTTGTCCACGGGCGAGGACGGTAGCGCCGGCCGTCACGACCGGCAACACCGGCGTACTCACCGAGCGGTATTCGCCCCCACTCGGGGGAGATATCCCGTGACGTCAGCGCTGCGACGCGGTGAAGATGTCGCGCAGCGCCGTCCCCGCGGCCGGTGTCTCGACGTAACGGGTCGCCCGGGTCCACGCGACGTGCAGCTTGCCGCGGGCGTCGTACGTGACCATCAGGAAGTCACCGGGAGCGCCGTACCCCGCGTTGGCGACCGGGTTCTTCGGGTCGAGCGAGACGAGGCTCGGGTGCTGGCCGGCCTGGAACGTCGCGGCGTAGACGAACCACGGCTCGTTGCCGCTCGCGGTGAACTTGCGCGCGTAGACGGCCATGCCGAGGGACTTGTTGTCGTTGGCGGTCGACATCCAGCTGTAGCGGAACTGCAGGCCCTTCGCACCCACCGGCGTCGCGTCGTAGGTCTTCCAGTGCTTGCCGTGGTCGGTCGAGTGCATGACCTTGAAGTGCGCGGTCTCGGGGGCGCACGTGCTGCTGCAAGTCGGGTTCGTCACGCCGTCGAGGTAGGAGCCCCAGATCGAGCCGTCGCGCGCGACCTGGATGGACGGGTACGACGTCCACGAGTCGCGTGCGTTGTAAGTGCCGGCCTGGTAGCGGTTCCAGGTCTTGCCGTCGTCGGCGGAGACGTACGCGTAGAGCATGCCCTTGGTGTAGCCGGCGTCGCCCGGGTTGTGGATCTCGTCGTCCGCGCCGGCGTCGTTGGTGCAGAGCGCGTACACGTAGTTGGAGTGCGGGCCGGCGGCCGGGCGGCACCAACCCGAGTCCTTCAGCTGGATGCCGAGGTGGTCCCAGGTGCGGCCGCCGTCGGTCGAGTGGTAGACGGTGTAGCGGCCGGCGCCGGAACCCGGGCCGGCGTTGGTCGCGCCGGTGTAGTTGGTGTCCTTGTCGCCCTCGTTGCCGAAGTAGAAGACGTCGCCGTTGTTGTGCGCGGCGATCCACGGCCGGTCGTCGACGGCCTGCGCGGCGCCGAGGATAGGCGTGTTGTAGACGTACTGGTAGTGGCCGTTGGCCTCGTGCCAGGTCGTGAACGTCACGTCGGCGACCGTGGTGTCGACGAAGTACAGGTTGTTGGCGTCGTCGAAGGCCATGTCGCCCTCGTCGCCGAACTCGTGGTTCTGCGCGTCCGCGGGGCCGAGCGGCAGGTCGCCCCAGTGCTGGCCGCCGTCGGTCGAGACCCACGCCCACGACATCGACCGGGTCTGCGTCGAGGAGTTGGGGTCGGGCGCCAGGCCGAGCTGGGCGTTCTCCTTGTGCGCCGTCATGACCAGCGTGTTGCCGGGGCCGGTGTAGATGCCCGGCTCGTAGCCGCCGGTGTTGGCCGGGGTGGCCTGGACGGGCGCGGTGAACCGGGCCTTGGCCGGCGCGGCCCATCCGGGCGCGATGGCGGCGGCGGTCAGCGACACGGCGGCGATGGCGGACAGACGGAAGAACGTGGCACGACGCACTGGGAGGCCTCCTCGACTCTCTGTCCGCCTCCTTCGGCGTGCGGGCGGCGAATCCTGCCTGTGGCTGGCAGCCGAGTCGACGTTCTGAGTCGCCGCCACTCCCGGCGTCGCACCTGGGAGAGGATGGGCCCGTGTCGACGGTCCGGGTCCACAACTTCGCGATCTCGCTCGACGGTTTCGGCACCGGCGACGGGCAGAGCTTCGAGAGCCCGTTCGGGCACGCCGGTCAGCGGCTGCACGAATGGTTCTTCCCGACGCGGACGTTCCGGGCGATGCAAGGTCAGCCCGGCGGAAGCACGGGCATCGACGACGCGTTCGCCGGCCAGTGGGGGCCCGGCATCGGCGCGGAGATCATGGGCCGCAACAAGTTCGGCTACCAGCGCGGGCCGTGGGCCGACGAGCAGTGGCGCGGCTGGTGGGGCGACAACCCGCCGTTCCACACGCCGGTCGTCGTGCTCACTCACCACCCCAGGCCGGCGCTCGAGATGGACGGCGGTACGACGTTCCACTTCGTCGACAAGAGCCCGGCCGAAGCGCTCGATCTGGCCCGCGAGCTGGCCGGCGGTCTCGACGTGCGGATCGGCGGCGGCGTGTCCACGGTGCGCCAGTTCCTCGCCGCCGATCTGATCGACCACATGCACGTCGCCGTCGTACCGGTCGTCCTCGGGCGCGGCGAACGGCTCTGGGACGGGCTCGAGGATCTCGACCGCCGCTTCGCCATCGAGACGGTCAGCTCACCGAGCGGCGTCACTCACCTCACGTTCACGCGGCCGCTGTCGGAGTAGGTGCCGCCGGCCCGTGACTCAGGATCGCGGTACGGCGTGACGTGTGGTTCCACAGGTCGACGGTCTGCGCGCTCCAGAACACCAGGAACACACCGATGCCCCAGACCTCGGCGGTGAACGTCGTGTAGTCCCAACCCTGGCCGTTGCCGATCAGCATGATCAGGCCGCAGCCGCCGAGAAGTCCGACGCCGAGCACGATGTACGCGACGCCGCGCTTCACCGCGCCTTGCAACCGGAGGGCTCGGACGCCGTCGATGACGGCGTACACGCTGACCGCGGCGAACATCAGGATGGCCGTCGCGAAGTGGACCTTCTCGACGTAGAAGCCGTGCGCGAACAGGTACAGCGCCCACACCCCGAGGGCGACGAGCACCGCCACCGCCCATGGCCACCACTTCGGCCTGGGGGCGCCGTGATGCGGGCGCCGGCGGCCCCACCAGATCAACACACCGAGCAACAGCAGGCCGAGCCCGACCATGATGAGCAGGCCGATGGTGTTGTTGCGGATCGAGTCGAGCCGGCCCCCGGTCACCAGGCCGAACGCGGTCTCCCTGACCGGGCCCGGCCGCAGGTCGTTGACCCGGTGCGCGTTGATGATGCACAACGCTTCCCGGCTGGGGTGCTCGGCGGTGCCCACGTCGAGATGCATGGGAACCAGCGCGACCATCGGCCCGAAGAGCCCGGCGACGTTCAGCACGCCGTCCTGCAGGTCGTTCTCGCCGCGGATCGCGATCAGGCACACGCCGATGCCGATCAGCCCGCCGGTGAACAGACCGCGCGCGGGCGTGTAGTAGTACGCGCTGATCGAGCCGAGCAGGCAGCTGGCGGTCGCCCGCTCGACGAACACCCCGGCGAGCAGGCCGATGGTCAGCGCGACGATCAGCACCCGGACGTAGCGGTACGTGCGCAGGGTCAGCTCGTCGGCGTCCGACACCAGCAGCTGGCCGGCCGGCGGCGCCGGCGGCGGGGTCGGCGGCCTCATGACGACGGTTCGCAGCGTGCGGACACCCTCGTTCAGCCGCATGGCGACTCCAATGGATGGGAAGCTCTGACGACGCGTCTCACTGTGCCGTTCGCGAGCATGCCGATCAAGGCGCCGCGCCCGCACGCTCCCGCTTGGATCAGCGGCCGGCGACGTCCGACCGCAATCGCGCGCTGGTCGCGTTCTAGCGCGACGTACGCGCGATTGCCGCGCCGTTGCCACGGCGGCGCGCGTGCGTACTACTCACCGGGACGCACGAAGAGAGGTCCGGCGTGGCTGTTTCGTGGGGCAAGGGCGTGCTGTGGGTCGCCACGCTCGGCGTGCTGCTGCCGCTGACGGCTCCGGCGGCGGCCTACCCGCGGCCGGAGACCGTCGAGCGTGTCTCGGTGTCCTCGACCGGTGCGCAGGCGAACGCCGACTCCGGGTGGACGTCCTCCGGCGCCGTGGCGGACATGGGGGTCGCGATGACCCCGGACGCCCGCTACGTCGCGTTCGCCAGTGCGGCTTCCGACCTGGTGCCTGGCGACACGAACGGCCTGTCCGACGTGTTCGTGCGCGATCGTCGTACCGGCACGACCCGGATCGCGTCGGTGCCGAGCGCCGGAACCGGGCTGTCGCAAGGGGTTGCGCCGCCCACTGCCGTCGGGCTGTGCACCGGCTCGGGTCGGCCGGCGATCAGCGCCAACGGCCGGTACGTCGCGTTCTCCAGTTGCGACTTCAACCTGACCGGTCTGGGCAACGATCTGAACCTCGCCGAAGACGTCTTCGTCCACGACATGCAGACCGGAAGCACCACGATGGTGTCGGTGACGTCCGACGGGCACCAGAGCAATCTGGCCGCTGCCTCTTCCACGCCCTCCATCAGTGCGGACGGGCGGTTCGTCGTCTTCGAGAGCAGGGCGAACAACTTCGCGTGTACAGCGCCCACGCCGGCGGTCGGTTGCGACGATCCCACCGCACAGTTCGCACCGTTCGATCAGGTCTACCTGCACGACATGAAGACCGGGCGGACCACGATCGTTTCCGTCGCGGACAGCGGTGCAGCCGGCGACGGCGCCTCGATCGATCCGGTCATCAGCGCGGACGGGCGAGACGTCGTGTTCGTGAGTGACGCGGACAACCTCGTCGGCAACGACCACAACTTTGCCCCGACCGACTTCACCGCGACCCCGAGCGCGCCGGACGTGTACGTGCGCGACCTCCGGGCGAAGACGACGACACTCGTCTCGGTTGCGCTCACGGGACAGGCCGGCTCTGGTGCGGTGCCCGTGTCCGGTGAGGGCGGTTCGCGCACGGTCGAGGCGGTCGGGATCAGCGGTGACGACCGCTACGTCGTCTTCGGCTCGAGCGCCGTCGATCTCGTGCCCAACGCGCCCGCCGGGGGGATCTTCGTCCGCGATCTCGTCGCGAAGCGGACCCAACGGGTCTCCGTCAGCAGTGCCGGGCAGTCGCGCGACGGCGTACTGGCAAACGGGGCGTGCGGCAATTCCGACGACGTCTCCATCAGCTACGACGGCCGGTTCGCGGCGTTCCCGTGCGATCCCGACCCGTCCGACCCGGCCTGTGCGGACACGCAGTACAACCAGATGGTGTACGACCGCCTGGTCGGCAGCCTGGATCCGGTCGCGTTCCCCAACAGAGCGCCGAACTGCTCCGACGTCGCGAACGACAACCGGCCGCAGCTGTCGTCGCACGGCGACTTCGTCGCGTTCGCCTCGGCCAAGACGAAACTGGTCGGCGGCGACACCAACAAGGCGTACGACGTGTTCGTCGTCCATCGCGGCAGCTACCTCGGCGCCGGGAACTTCGGTTCGGGTCGGGTGACGGTTGCCGGCGACCCGGCGCTTGCCGGCCTCGGCGTGTTGTCGCGCGGGGATGCGACCGGCGACGCCGATGCGGCCTTCCGCGCGGACGGGACGGACCTGATCGGGGCATCCGTAGTGAGCCGGCCGTCGCTTCACGATCTCTTCGTCCGGCTCGCGGTGGCACAGATGCCGATGTTCGCCCTCGCCAACCCGGCCGTCGTGTACGGATTCGACCTGACGGTGAACGGGACGTCGTTCGAGGTGCGGGCGGCGAAAACCGTGACCGGCGGGGCGGCGTTCGGGCTGTTCCGGCGTACTGGGTCTGGGCAGTGGTTGCACGTCACGGACCTGCAGGGTGGTTACGGCACCACCGGCGAAGAGGTCGTGTTCGCGCTGCCGCTCGCCGCGATCGGAGCCGGCCACGGCGGCCGCGTCCGTGACCTCCGCGGCTTCACCGCCATCGGCTCGTACCAGACCGGCGCCGCCGCCCTCGTCGACCAGATCGCGTTGGCGTCGTAGAGACGTCGGCCTTTAGTTGCCGCGCGGCATCAGCGCGTCGACCATCCGAAGTGCGCCGCGCTTGACGACCGACGCGCCCGACCGAGCCAAGACCATCGGGGCCGAGGGCGCGGCGGGGGGCTCGAGCTCGAGCGGATCGCCTTCGGTCAAGGTGCCGGCAGTTGCGACGTCGGCGTACACGCCCAAGCAATGATCGGACTGGGCGTTGATCGCCCGCAGCACATCGCGGTCGACCTGCAGATCGCCGCCGTGCTGGCGCGTCGGGATCGAGCAGCGGATGGTGGGGATCTCCACATCGAAGGTGACGTGCGGCGCGCGTACCCGGCCACCACACCAGCCGAACTCCACGAGCTCCGCGCCCTCGCACTCGATGACGACGTTCGGCCGGAAGCGTCGAACGTCGAACTGCGAACCCGGCGAATGCTCGGCCAGAGACCGAAGGCTTGCGCGGGTCAGCAGGTGGATCGGGTACGCGTCGTACAGCGCGCCGACGGGGGTGGCGTACCGGGCGAGCTCGGCGAGCTTGCGAACCGGGAACACCGAGAAATCGGGCAGCGGCTCGTCGTCGGACAACGCGAACTGCCGCCGGATGTCGGCCTTCGTCGCCTGCGGCGTGCGGTAGAGCCGCTTGTCCGCGAGCGACGGGAGCGACTCGAGCCGTGCCGGCTTTCCGACCAGCTCGGACAGGCGGTCGTTGATCGCCGCGTCGGAGCTGGCGATCTCGCTTCCGTCGGGGAAAGTGACGACCACGTCGAGAACATCGCCCGGCTCGGCAGGTCGGCCGGAGGGATCCTCGACGAACCGCGCGCTGCACTGCAACAGTGCCGGCCAGCGCCGGGCGGTGGTGAACGTGCCCAGCTCCACGTCGCGGACGGCCCACATTCGGTCGGCGTGCAGTCCGCGCGCGCCGATCGCCGAGTGCGGGATCCGTTCCCCGGCCATCGACTTGACCGGGTAGCGCCAGATCTCCGCCACACTGCCGACGATCGTTGCCACGGCCGGGACTCTACGCGTGCGACGCGGTTCTCGTACCGGCCTGGATGAGCCAGGACGCCGAGCCGAGGCTGACACCCGACGGCGTCTCGTGCGCGGCGGCGACCGCGTGCAACTTGTCGAGCGCCGCGGCTTTGTCGGCATCGCCGAGGCCTTCGAGGAGCCCGCGGGTCGGGCCGTCGTCGACCATGAGGGCGAAGGCCTCCGCGACGGTGGTGCCGAACACCAACGAGTCGCGGACATCTGCGAACCCGACATCGGTGAAGCCGGTCTCTGACAGCAGGGCGCTCACCTGGTCACGATCGGCAAGTCCGAACGGCCCGGGCACCCCCACCGCCGGGGCCGGCAGGTCCCGCCCCATCGCCAGCGTTTCGCGCAGCGTCATCAGCCACTCGTTCGCCTCGAGTCGCTGCCAGACCATCAGCGCGATGCGGCCGCCGGGGCGCAGCGCGCGCCGGAGGTTGGCGAACGCGGCCACCTGGTCGTCGAAGAACATCGCCCCGACGTTGCTGATGATGACGTCGAAGCTCTGGGCCTCGAAGTCGTAGACCTGCGCGTCACCGTGCACGAACGTGACGTTCGTCAATCCCGCGGCCGCACCGCGCGCCCCGGCGTTGGCAAGCATTGCCGTCGACAGGTCGATGCCCACGACCTCGCCCGGTGCGGCCAGCCGCGCGGCTTCGAGGGTGGACGCGCCGTTGCCGCATCCGAGGTCGAGGACGCGTTCGCCGGAGACGATCGCCGCCGCCTGCAACAACAGCCGGCGGTGGGCTGCCCCGCGGTTCTCGTACCGGTCGGCCGACGCGGCCCAGATGTCGCCGTCGGGACCGTCCCACGCCTTTCGCATGCCGGCGTTCGGCTCGGACATGTCCGATCCTCAGCTTGCGGAACCGACGGCGGCGGGGACGGCCGGCCAGCGCTGACCCCACGGCTGCGCTTCTTCCAGCTGCCCGGCGAGGCGGAACAGGGTGCTCTCGTCGCCGAAGCGCCCGAGGAAGTGCACCCCGATCGGCAGCCCGTCCCGGTTCTCGCACAGCGGGATCGACATGGCCGGATTGCCGGTGATGTTCGCGATGACGCCGGAGTAGGCAACCGTCCGCCCGCCACGCTCGAGCGCACGCCACGGTTCGGTGTCGGTCGAGGTGATCTCCCCCAGCGCTGCGGGCGGCTCGGACAACGTCGGTGTCAGCCATACGTCGACCTCGCCGAAGAAGTTGGCGACCCGCCGCGAATAGGCCTGCAGGTCCTCAACGGCGAGAAGGTAATCGGCAGCGGTCACCGAACGACCCGCGTCCCAGAACGCGCGCGTGAGCGGTTCGATCTCACCCGCCTCGGGCTCGCGCCCCAGCTTGCGAATCCAGTAGCCGAGGATCCACGCGGTCGCGGCGTTGAAGAACGTGCCGATGGCGCCACCGACTTCGGGTGTCAGCTCGGGCAGTTGAGCGTCGACGACATCATGGCCGAGCGCTCCCAGCAGCCGCACCGTCTCGTGCACGGCCGCGACGCAGTCCGGATGACCCAGTGAACCGTCGGCGATGCGGTCCGTCCACGCCACGCGCAACCGTCCCGGATCCGCACCGACCTCGGACCGGAACGAACGGGCGACGGGTGGGGCGCAGTACGGATCGCCCACGGCTGCGCCATGTGTCGCGTCGAGCAGCGCGGCGCTGTCTCGCACGCTGCGAGTCATCGCGTGCTCGACCGCTCCCCCGCTGACCGCGTCGCCGTACTCGGGCCCCAGCGGGACCCGGCCGCGGGTGGGCTTCAGCCCGAACAGCCCGCACGCCGCCGCGGGGTATCGCAGCGAGCCGCCGAGGTCGTTGCCGTGCGCCATCGGGACCATGCCGGCGGCAACCGCCGCCGCCGATCCGCCGCTGGAACCGCTGGTGGACCGGCCGAGATCCCACGGGTTGCGCGTCGGGCCGTGCAGCACCGGCTCGCAGGTCGGTGCCATGCCGAACTCGGGGGTGTTGGTCTTGCCGAGCACGACCAACCCCGCGGCGCGCAACCGCACGACGAGCTCGGCGTCGAACGTCGAGACGTTGTCGCGCAGGAACACCGAGCCTTCGGTGAACCGCGTTCCCTTGCTTTCTACGACGAGATCCTTGAGCAGGTACGGCACGCCGGCGAACGCGCCGTCGGTCTCGGCGGCGGCGTCGACCTGGGCCAGGGCGGCGTCGTACAGCGGGGTGACGACGGCATTGATCGTCGGATTCACCGCCTCGATGCGTCGGATCGCCCACTCGACCAGCTCCCGCGCGCTGACCTGACCGGTGCGGACGAGCTCCGCTTGGCCAAGCCCGTCGAGGCGGCCGACCTCTTCCGCGACGTCGGTCGCGGCGGCGGTCACGGCTGCACCGGCTCGCTGACCATCGCGCGGTGCAACTCACCCAACGGGACGACGCGGGGGGCCGGCAGCCCGGCCGCGGCGACCGCCCCGCCGAAGTCCGCGCTGGCGCTGAACTCGTCGAACACCTCGCGGGACGGGCAGGCGTCGAACACCGTGAGCCCCGCGTCGTGCCGGACGCACATGTGTACGTGGATCGTGCCCGGCGGCATGGACGCGACAAGCCGCTCGTACGCCGGGATTAGCGCTTCGGGGTCGCCGTCGAAGTGATACTCGCCCAGGAACATTCGGCACTCCTATCGATTCGCTGCTTGCACGATGACATCCGCGATAGCGCCCGGGACGTCGTTGGGAAGGAAGAAGACATGCCCGGGGATGGTCACCAGTTGCACGTGCGGGCAGCTTTCGAGAACGGACCGCTCGTGCGCGGTGAGCCCGCCGTCGCCTTTCTCGGCGTGCATCATCCAGACCGGGACTCCGGCCTCGCACAACCGGCGGGCGGGGTCGTCACCACGGCCGAGCCAGCGCAGGTATGCGTGCAACGCCTTACTGACGTCGCGTGCGTTGTTGCGGCCGAAGTCCGCTTTGAGCTCCGCTTGCCGCTCCGGCGACACCGCTGCCTTCTTGACCATCGACGCGGCGCCCGCCTTGAGGATCGAGACCGGCAGCGTGCCGAGCACCGAGGTGAGGCGGACGATCACGCGAAAGAACGCGGGCTCGTCCGCCGTCGACAGGCTCACCCCGAGCAAGACCACCGGTCCCGCGAACGCGCCGGAGACGACCATCTCGTAGGCCACCATCGCGCCCATGCTGAAGCCGACGACGACGTCCGCGCCGATCTCGCGGGCGAGCTGCGCCGCCGACCGCGCGTACTGCTCAGTGCTGAAGTCGTCCGGCGGCGGCGTGCCCACGTGCCCGGGCAGCGTCGCCGCCACCAGGCGGAACCCGGCCAGCGCGGGCTCGGCCATGACCTCGGCGTAGGAACGCGCGCTGCACATCCCACCCGGCAACAGCAGCACCGTCTTCTCGGGCGAGCCGGGACCGGACTCGAACGTCTCCCAGCCCGCCGCCGTACCGGCCACGCCTACCCCGCCGCGTACGTCGCCGCGGTGGTGCTTTCGAACTCGTAGGCGACGAACGGCTCGTCGCCGACGACCCACGCGTCGTGGCCGGGCTCGATCCGGTAGGCGGCGCCGGGAGTCACCGCGACTTCGGTGCCGTCGTCGTGCCGCACCTGCAGCTGGCCGGATGCGACCGCCCCGACGTGCCGCGCCTGGCAGCTGTCGGTGCCGGCGACCGGCTTGATGCATTCCGACCAGCGCCAGCCGGGCTGCAAGGTGAGCCGCGCGGCCTTGACGTCGCCGAGGTCGACGACCTGCACGCTGGTCTTCTCGGGAGTCCTGGTCTCGTCGGGGGTGTCGAACGCTTTCGCCGCGAGCTTTGTCATGACTGTTGCCCTTTCGTCGAGTGTCCCTCGTACGACGGCGAGCGCGGGTGCGCCGCTGTCTAGGTGATGGTCCCGGCGCGCGGGGGCGTGTTACAGCGGATTTCGGTGAGAATTACCGGCGGCTCAGCCGGCGCGCCATTGCCGGTACAGCGCGATCAGCTCGTCCTGCGCCTGCGGATCCAGGTCGTCCGGTCGGACCTGACCCGCGAGCGCGATCGTCGTACGGATCTGTTCGAGGTAGGTGCGGCAGTGCGGGCAGTCGGCGATGTGCGCCTCGAACCGGTCGTGGTCGGCGCGCGACAACGCGCCGTCGAGATAGTCGGTGACCAACGCGACGGCCTGCCGGCAGACCAGGCCGCGGCGACGTCGGAAGAGGCGCATCAGTCAGCCCTCCCGCATTTCCACGTCGAGGAAGCCGCGTAGCCGGGCGCGGCCCCGGTGCAGCAGCACTCGTTGGTTCGCTTCGGTGATGCCCAGCACCGTGCAGGTCTCACCCGGAGTTAGTCCGTCGATATCGCGCAGCGTTACCACCTGACGTTGCACATCCGGCAACCGGTCGAGGCAGTGCCGTACCCGGTCGACCAGCGACACAGCGGTGAGCCGGTCGTCTACGTGGTCGGTCCACGGCACCGGTGGGTCGACCCAGCCGCCGTCGCTACCGAAGCGCTCGGCTTGTTCGCCCGGCCCGGAAAGGTCGGCCGGGGTTTCCCGGCGCTCGCGGACGCCGGCGCTGCGCGCCCGGTTGACGACGATGCGGTACAGCCAGGTCTTCAGCGACGAGCGGCCTTCGAACTTCTCGATGCCGCGCACGACTCCGAGCCAGGCCTCTTGCACGACCTCTTCGGCGACGTCGCGGTTGGGCACGTAGACGGATGCCAGCCGGACCATCGCTGGGTGGTGCTGGCGGACGAGCGCGACGAACGCCTGCTCGTCGCCGGCGCGCAGCCGATCGAGCAGGGCGACCTCTCCGGCGCCCGTCACGCGGGTCAGCGTAGGTGAGAGCCTTGTCGTGTGGTCAGCGCGCAGGTCGTGTCCGCCGCGACGCTCACGGCCGCGGAGAGCCGGTGGATGACGGGCGGGTTCGCGATCGCCGCCGTCAGCGCCGCCGCGTTGGGACTCTTGATACTCCGGTCACGCCGGCCGTCACCGGCCGCAGTTGCCTACGGGTTCCTTGCCGCGGTCACGTCGGTCGCGTGCGGCGGCATCATCGGCTGGCTCGCGGCGCCGTACACACCGGACGGGACGCTCGACGACCTGGGCGCGGCGTTCGGTGGAGACGGCGGCGGTCTCGGCGTGATTCTCGGCGCGTACCTCTGGGGACCCGTCGCCGGCGTCGCCGTCGTCGGGTGGTCCGCGTGCCGGCAGGCTGCGGTCCACGGTCGAGCCGGCGGGTTAGGACTTTCCGCAGCCGCGCTGGTCGTGGTCATGTCGGCGCTGTCGTTCACGCTGTCCGGCCGCCCCGCGGCGACGACGATTCTGGCGCTGCTCGGTTGCGCCGCGGGTGCCGGTGCAGTTGCGGCGGAGGTGTCGGCCCGGCGGGCGCAAGCTGGTTAGACGGCGACGACGTCGAGAAGCCCCCCCCCCCCCCC
>Ga0070659_100000540_pt1 | contig 27568 bp, 28 predicted proteins | sample KBSC23metaG_FD_64666 | JGI IMG/M metagenome (GOLD analysis project Ga0070659, IMG submission 64666) | Corn rhizosphere microbial communities from Kellogg Biological Station, Michigan, USA - KBS C2-3 metaG | ecosystem: Host-associated > Plants > Roots > Rhizosphere > Soil ... | reverse complement strand
GCGTGTAGATCTTGGTGAGCCGGACCAGCTCAGTGCTTCCCGCTGGCGACGAGCAGGAACAGCACGACCAGCACGATCGCCACCGCCTGGTAGAGGACGCGCTGGCGCATCAGCTGCTGAGAGCGCTGACCGGTGATGTCCTTCTGCTGCGCCATGTTGATGACCCCCCGGACCAGCACGTAGAGGGTCGCGCCGGCGGCCGCGAAGATGAGGATCATGAGGAGGAGGCTCATGGCGCCTATCTAGGCGCTCGCCTGCGAATATCCACCCGGCACTTTGCCGGTGCCCCGTGCGGGGCGAGGCCCGCCGGCTATGCGAGCGCGACCTTCGGCAAAGTTCGGCAAAAATGTACGTCCCGCGGTGAAAATTGGTGTTTTACTACGGTAGCACAGTTCGTGAGGGACTTGTACGAGCCGGTCCAACAGCGCGCGGGGGCGCGTCCACCGGCACCGGCGGGCCCACACGGGCTCTCTCGAACGCCGGGGTGGCGGCGCCGCGCTGGACGCCGAATTGCAACACAAGAACCACCGTCAATCGTCTCGGGTGCGTCTTCCTCGGCGGGAGAGCGCCCCCAATTCTCCAGGGAGGAATCCATGAACATTCGTCTTGCCGCGCTGGCGCTCGTGCTCGCGCCGACCGCCCTTTCCGCGCAGTACAACCGCGCGCCGCAGCCGATTTCCGGGCCCAGCTCGGCCAACGCCGTGCTTCGCGTCGGCACCGAAGTCCCGCTGCGGCTCGCCGAGGAGCTCACGACCAAGGGCAAGCAGCTCCAGACCGGCCAGCGCTTCCGCATGGAAACGGCCGAGCCGATCCTCGTCCAGGGCATCACCGTCATCCCGGTGGGCACCCCGGCCGTCGGCGAGCTCACCGACGTGCGCAACAAGGGCATGTGGGGCAAATCCGGCCGTATCGCGGCCCGGGTCCTCTACCTGACGGTGAACGGCCGCCAGATCCGCCTGAGCGGCGCGCTCGCCCAGAAAGGCAGCGCCGGGGGCGCAGCGGCGGTCGGGGTCTCGGCCGTGGTCTTCGCCCCGGCGGGCTTCTTCATGACCGGGACCAGCGCCCGCCTCCCGATCGGAACGCCGATCAAGGCCTTCATCGACGAGGACGTGCCGCTGAACATCGCCGCGGCCGCGCCCCAGCCGCTCACTGTCGGCGGCGCTGCGGCGCCGATGTCCGTGATGTCGGTCCCGGCCTCGCGCCGCTGATCGCGAAACCGAGCGAGCGGCCGAAGGAAGAGCGGGAGCCGGGCTCCCGCTCTTTCCCGGCCGCACGCGACGTGAGTCACGTCCCGCGGTAGCGCAGCGCCTCCACGAGCAGCGCGAAGGCCGGCGATTGCTGGCGGCGGCTGGGATAATAGAGGTAGTAGCCGGGAAATGGCGGGGTCCAGCCGGTCAGCACCCGGACAAGCGCCCCGCTCTCGAGGTCCTGCCGCACGACGTCTTCCGGCACGAAGGCGATGCCGAGCCCGTTCAGCGCCGCCTGCCTGATCACCGCGATGTCGTTGACGGTGAGCTGCCCTTCGACGCGGACGTTGACCTCGCGGGATCCTTTTTCGAACTCCCACGCATAGACGTTGCCGAGCGTCGCAAAGCGCATGTTGATACAGCTGTGCTGCGCCAGATCCTGCGGCGTCTTCGGCCTGCCGCGCTGCGCGAAATAAGCGGGCGTCGCGACCGCCGCCATGCTGATCTCCGGGCCGATCCGCACGGCGATCATGTCGCGCGCGACGCGTTCGCCCATGCGGATCCCGGCATCGAAGCGCTCGCTGACGATGTCCTGTAACGCATTGTCGACGACGAGATCGACCTGGACGTCCGGATAGCGGAGCAGGAAATCCGCGAGGGCCGGCCAGTTCCAGCGGCCGGAGCCTTCGCGGGTGAGCGGCGCGATCGTCCGTTTCGAGCCCGGCGCCCGCACCGCCTGGCACACCCATCCGGCCGGCCAGACGCTCATCGTCACCGAGGGCGTCGGCTGGACCCAGATCGAGGGCGGGCCGAAGCTGGAATTCCACTCCGGCGACATCCTCTGGTGTCCGGCCGAGCACAAGCATTGGCACGGCGCGACGCCGGACGCGGCGATGACCCACGTCGCGATCCAGGAATCCGTCGACTTCTCACCGGTGACCTGGATGGAGAAGGTGAGCGACGAGGAATATCTGGCGCCGCTCGGGACCGGCTGACCGCGCGCGGGGGTTGGAGGGTCCAAGCCCGATCCTAAAAGGCCGTCTAACGCCTTTACCGCATCTTCGCGACGCTGGCGCGATCTGCGAGCCGGGTAGCGCTCGCACTTCGAATTGCACCGATCGACCGGCGTGGATACACCCCTCCCCATGAGGGGAACGCGATGAGCAAGGCGTGCGGGAAGTGCGGCGGCGCAATGACCGTGGGCGTCATCGTCGACCAGAGCCACGGCGGGGCCTGGCCCGAGCGATGGCAGGAAGGCGAGCCCAGCGTCAGCAAATGGTGGGGATTGCGGCAGGACAAGAAGGCGCAGCTCGACGTGGAAACGTGGCGCTGCACCCGCTGCGGGTTTCTCGAAAGCTACGCTGCCGACGCGCCGTAATCTTCCGACCCAACGCCTTCGCGACCACTCGAGGCCGGGCGATCACCAGTCGCGCGCGAGGCGCGCCTCGGCCAAGCCGCAGCCGTCACACGGCGCGGCGGCCGAAGCTGGCGGTACGGCGGGCCAAATGCGCCGGCGCCGCCGGATGGGCGGGCTGGGTTGCGCCGGCGGCCGCCTCGCGCTGCCGGTGCGCTTCGAGCGCCCGGGCGATGGCGTCGTCGAACCGGTCGGAGCCGCCGCTTCGCTGGGGCTCGCCGTCGCGGGGCTGGGGGCCGTGGGCCGCCCCCGGGCCGTCCCCGAAAATCGCATCGTAATCCACGGGTTGCTTCGTGGCGATGCAGCCGATGACGATCGTGAAGACGAAGTCCGCCAGCCCAACGAGCGAAACGAGGAGGAAGGCCGAACCCGCGGCCGCCCCGACCGCGCCCTGGCTCGAGCGCAAGCTCAACGTCAGCGCGATCTGGAGGCCGGAGATGATCCAGGGCGCGGCCGCGGGCCAGCCAATGTCCCGGCAGCGGCGCATCATGATCACCCGCCAATAGATGCCGACCGGCGCGATCGCGGCGAACATCAGCAGCCCGAGGCCGTAGCTGCGTTGCAGCACCGCGTAGCCGGCGCCCACCAGCAGCACGGCCATCGCGACGATGGTGATGCCGAACAGCGCCCAATAGCGGCTCTGGCCCACCCGCCCTGCGTTATTTCCCGCGATAGCCATGGCTTCTCCCCCTGCGACCGTCACGGATATGCCCGGCCAAGATGAAGACGCCTTTAACGCCGACTATAGTTTCGCCGTCGCCGCGGTCTGGACTGGACCCGGGCTTCACCAATAGCCTGGCGCATGACGCGTTACTGCCGCCGCACCGATGCTGCCGCCCACTGTTGGGACAGTAGACCAATTTCCCGAAGCTTTAGGTGGGCCTGCTCTCCACCCGTTGGTCGGAAGTCGGGAGTGCGTAGCCGGCGGGCACCTTGCCGCTGCGCAGCGCCGCCACGAGTGCGCGCGCGTCCGCCCCGGCCTCGCGCAGGCTGAGGAGCGTGGGGGCGCCGTGGCGCTTGGCGAGGCGGTTTCCCGCGGCGTCGGTCAGCAAGGTGTGATGGTGGTAAATGGGCGTCGGCAGGTCGAGCAGCGCCTGGAGCAGGCGGTGGACGTGGGTGGCGGCGAACAGGTCGCGGCCGCGCACCACGTCGGTGACTCCCTGGGCGGCGTCGTCGACGGTGACGGCGAGGTGGTAGCTGACCGGCGCGTCCTTGCGGGCGAGGACGACGTCGCCGAACGTCTCGGGCGCGGCGCGGATTTCGGCGCCGGCGTCGCGCCAGGCGAGAGGCCCCGCCTCCGCCGCCGCCCCGGCGACGTCGAGGCGCCAGGCATGCGGCTCCGCCATCCGTGCCGTCCGCTCCTCCTCCGACAGCCGGCGGCAGGTGCCGGGGTAGAGCGGGCCGTCCGGGCCGTGGGGCGCGGCGGCGCTCGCTGCGATCTCGGCCGCGATCGCCGAGCGGGTGCAGAAGCAGGGATAGACGAGCCCGCGCGCCTTCAGCCGCGCGAGCGCTTCGGAATAGAGCGCGAGCCGCCGCGACTGGCGCAAGGGCTCGCCGTCCCAGGAGAGGCCGAGCCAGGCGAGATCCTCCTCGATGCCGGCGACGAACTCCTCGCGGGCGCGGCCCGGATCGATATCCTCGATGCGCAGCAGGAAACGCCCGCCGCGCGCCCTCGCGAAATCGTGGGCGAGGAGGGCGGACCAGGCGTGGCCGAGGTGGAGCGGCCCCGTCGGGCTCGGCGCGAAGCGGGAAACCACCTTCGTCAACGACTTGCCCCTTGACCGCGAGTCCCGGCCCATGCAGTCATGGCGGCGTCACCTTCTCGGGCGAGAAGGGACTGGACTGGGGACGCGCCGCCCCCGTCCTGGGTGCGACAGGCCGGGCCGGAATGTCCCAGCGGGACATGGAGGGCCGTCGCGAGCGTATGTACCATCCAGACCTCATACGGCATCCCGACGCCTGCCCCGCTCTGGTGCTCAACGCGGACTATACGCCGCTCAGCTACTACCCGTTGAGCCTGTGGCCGTGGCAGACGGCGGTCAAGGCGGTGTTCCTCGAGCGGGTCGACATCGTCGCCCAATATGTGCGCGAGGTGCACAGCCCGACGCGGACCATGCAGCTCCCCTCCGTGATCGCGCTCCGCCAATACGTGAAGCCGAGCGAGAACCCGGCCTTCACCCGGTTCAACCTGTTCCTGCGCGATCGCTTCCAATGCCAATATTGCGGGGACACGCGCGAGCTGACGTTCGACCATGTCGTGCCGCGGGCCCAGGGCGGCCGGACGACCTGGGAGAATGTCGCCACCGCCTGCGCGCCGTGCAACTTGAGGAAAGGCGGCCGCACGCCGCGCGAGGCGCACATGGCGCTGTTTCGGCGCCCGTTCCGGCCGACCAGCTGGCAGCTCCAGGAGCATGGCCGCTCCTTTCCGCCCGGCTACCTCCACGACAGCTGGCGCGATTATCTTTACTGGGACGTCGAGCTGGAGGCGTGAGCCTGGCGGCCGGTCGCAAAGCCCCTTGGAGCTCCCTTCACGTGCCGCAGCCCATCGACGAGCCTGGCGCTCGCCGGCTCCTTAGCGTGGTACAATGGGCGCTGCTGATCGTCGTCGCGATCGGGTTCGGCTTCGTCGCCCTGCTGGACCTGTTCGCGATCTTCGTCGTGGGCCTGATCCCCCACCGGCCGGCGGCGGCCGCCCTCGTGACATTCAATATCGTTTGCGCGAGCGTCCTGCTCCTCCTCTCCCGCCGCTTCGCAATGATGGGCACGCGGTCGCGCGCCTGGCTCAGCGGCGCCTCGCTCCTCGCCGCCGGCATTTCGGTCGCAGCCACGCTCATGGCGCGCTGAGCGCCGCCGGTCGCGCTATCGCGCCGGCTGGGCCGCGCCGAAATCGCGCGGATGGACGAATTCGTGGCGGAACCAGGGATTGTCCTCGGGACGGAGGCATCGCTGCAGCCAGGCGAGCAGCGCCCGGACGTCCTCGCGTTCCTGCCCGCCGGGCTGGTAGGTCGCGTAGACGTCGAAGCGCAGGTTGAGCGGCGGCTCGAGGGGGATGAGCTCGGGAGCGAGGGCCGCGACATAGGTCGGCATGGCGGCGATCCCCGCTCCCGCCCGGACGGCGGCCAGCTGGGCGGCGCTCGAATTGGTCCGCACGGGCCTGGGCGCGTCCGGGCGCTCCGGGCCGAGTATATATTCGAGGATGTGGGTGTTGAGGCCCGGCGCGCTCTGGTCGACGCGGCGGTGGCGCGCCACTTCGTGAAGGCCCTCGGGACGGCCGTGCCGCGCGACGTAGGCGGGGGCGGCGAACATCATGTAGTGGAGCGTCGCGACGCGCAGGGCCTCGTAGCCGGGCTCCTCGGGCGGCTGGAAGGCGATGGCGACGTCGATCCCGTCGACCGGCAGGCCGCGGAAATCGTAGGTGAAGAGGATGTGGAGGGCGGCGGCGCCGAGTTCGTCGGCGACCGCCTCCAGCCGCGGCATCAGCCAGAGCACGCCTAGGCCTTCGGTGGCGGCGAGCCGCACCTCGTTCGGCTTCTCGGCCGGCAACGGCCGCGCCGCCGCGCCTTCCGCCCCCTGGCGCATGCCGCGCGCGATCTGCAGCAGCCGGGCGCCGTCGACGGTCACCGAGCTTCCCTCGCGGGTGCGGGTGAGGAGCGGCGCGCCATAGGCGGCTTCGAGCCGCTCGATCCGCGCGCGGACCGTGTTGACCGACAGCCGCCGCGCCTCGGCGGCGGCGCGCAGGCTGCCGCGCGAGGTCACGTCGAGGAACAGCCGCAGATCGTCCCAGGCGAGGCGATCGAGCGCCGACGCCCCGGTATTCACCGGGGTGTTCGGCGGCTGAACACCCTGTTCGGAATTCTTCATCGCGACCGGAGCCCCCCACAGCTCTAGGTTTAACAAGGGGATGAAGGGCTAACGCTTGGAAAACAAGCAAACAATGATGCGTGTTAACGGCGGAGGGGGTGTGGCGACGAAGGGGGGCAAGGGCAAAGCCGGGGACGATTGCGTCCCGGCTCCCGAACATCAGGCGATCGATCTGGCGCGCCGCATCCTGGCCATGCGCCGGCTGCGCGACCGGCTGCTCGGCGCGTTCTTCTCCGAGCCGGCGTGGGACATCCTGCTGGAGCTCTACGTGCAGACCCACGAGGACCGCACCGTGACCGTCTCGCAACTCAGCCTCTCGACGGGCGCGCCGCCGACCACCGCCTTGCGCTGGATCAACACGATGGCGCGCGAGGGGCTGCTCGTGCGGCGGTCCGACGACGCCGATGCCCGCCGCGTGATCGTCAGCCTCAGCGCGGAGGGCGAGAAATCGATGGGCCTCCTGCTCGCCTCGGTGCTGTCGGAGCTGGAGACGCCGATGGGCGAGCGGGCAGCGCTGGACGGGAGCCCAAGCTAGGCGCATTCGTTGCGCCGGCGATGCGAGATTTTTCCCAGCTCCTCGACGCGCTCGTCTACACACGCTCACGCAACGGCAAGCTGAAGCTGATCGGCGACTATCTGCGCCGCACCCCCGACCCCGACCGCGGCTATGCGCTGGCCGCGCTGACCGGCGAGCTGGACCTGCCCGGGGTGAAGCCGGCGGCGATCCGCGCGGTCGTCGAGGACCGGATCGACCCGGTGCTGCTGCGCATGAGCTGGGACTATGTCGGCGACATGGCCGAGACGGTGTCGCTGCTCTGGCCGAAGCGCGAGGACCAGCCCGAGGAGGTGGACGACGGGACGCTGCGGATCGGCGCGGTCGTCGAGCGGCTGCGCGCGCTCGGGCGGATCGAGGCGCCGGCGGCGCTCGCCGCGATGCTCGATCATCTCGACGCCAGCGGCCGCTATGCCTTGCTGAAGCTCGCGACCGGGGAGCTGCGCATCGGCGTCAGCGCGCGGCTGGCCAAGACGGCGCTGGCGCAGGCGTTCGGGCTCGACGTCGATGCCGTCGAGGAGGTGTGGCACGGCATCGGCCCGCCCTACGAGCCGCTCTTCGCCTGGGCGGAGGGGCGCGGGGCGCAGCCGACGGCGGAGAACGTGCCCGTGTTCCGGCCGTTCATGCTCGCCCATCCGCTCGAGGACCTCAGGGTGTCGATGGAGGATTATGCCGCCGAGTGGAAATGGGACGGGATCCGCGTCCAGGTCGTGCGCGCCGGCGGCGAAACCCGGCTTTACAGCCGCGCCGGCGACGACATCACCGGCAGCTTCCCCGAAGTCGGCGCCGCCTTCGACCGCGACGCGGTGCTCGACGGCGAGCTGCTCGTAAAGGGCGCGGCGCAGGGGGCGGAGACGGAAAGCGGCGGCGCCGCCAGCTTCAACGCCCTGCAGCAAAGGCTGGGGCGCAAGGCCGTCTCGGCGAAGATGCTGCGCGATTTTCCGGCCTTCGTGCGGCTGTACGACATGCTGTTCGAGGAGGGGGAGGATTTGAGGCCCCTCCCCTGGTCGGTGCGCCGGGCGCGGCTGGAGGCGTTCGTGCCCACGCTCGATGCGGAGCGCTTCGACCTCTCCGCGCTCATCGAGGCGGCGAGCTTCGAGGCGCTCGAGGAGATACGCGCCAGCGCGCGCGACGCGGCGATCGAAGGCGTGATGCTGAAGCGGCGCGACAGCCCCTATGTGGCCGGCCGGCGCGCGGGCCTGTGGTACAAATGGAAGCGCGACCCGCTCACCGCCGACTGCATCCTGATGTACGCGCAGCGCGGCAGCGGCAAACGGTCATCCTATTATTCCGATTTCACCTTCGGCTGCTGGAGCGAGGCCGGCGAGCTGCTTCCGGTCGGCAAGGCCTATTTCGGTTTCACCGACGCGGAGCTGATGTGGCTGGACCGCTGGGTGCGCGGCCATACGGTGCAGCGCTTCGGACCGGTCCGCGAGGTGGAGAAGAGCCTCGTGCTAGAAGTCGCGTTCGATTCGATCCATGCCAGCAGGCGCCACAAATCGGGCCTCGCCATGCGCTTCCCGCGCATCTCGCGCATCCGCACCGACAAGCCGGCGGCCGAGGCCGACAGGATCGAGACCTTGCTGAGGATGGCGACGTGAGGGCGAAGCGGCGGCGTTAACCCTTCGCACCGGCCTTTCCCGCCGCGGGACGGCGGAAAATCGGGGGATGACAGACAGATGGCGCGGGCGGATGGAGCATCGCCCCGGCGACTCCCCCTTTCGTCGCCGCCGCACACAGGAGGCCGCCATGGCGCTTTCGTTCATGCCGCAGGGTGCCGAGGGCCACCCCCACGACCCGCAGGCACGCGGCTATTGCGTCGTCTACCACGAGGACGAGGTAAACCACTGCCCGGGCTGCGGGCGGACCCAATGGTATGTCGGCCGGGTCTCGGCGGAATGCGGCTTCTGCGCGACGGCCTTGCCGCTCGCCAGCGCGACGGCCCGCGGCCCCGGCTCCCACAGCCGCAACTGGCGCCCTGTCTACGAAGCGGCCTGACCTAGAAGGGCAGCCACTTACTCTTCTGGGTGAACTTCATGTAGCCGGCGTTGACGCCGAGGCGGGCGCCGACTCCCATGCGGACCGGGATCAGCACCATGTCGCCCGAGCGCAGGTAGGAGGCGGTGAGGCCGCCGATCACATAGGCGTTGCCCTCCGCGGCCGGAAAGCGGCGGAACAGGCGCTGGGTGTCGTGGAGATTGTAGACGAGCACGAACACCTTGTTGGCGTCGGCGCCGACGTCGAAGCCGACGGAGGGCCCGGTCCAGTAGACCTTGCGGTCGCCCTCGATCTGGTGGTGGAGCGTGCCCGATCCGTAGCGCAGCCCGACGACGAAGGCGCCGCCCGCCTCGCGGCCGGTGATGTAACCGGTGGGCTGGCCCTGGTCCTTGAGGAGCTTCTCGATCATGTCGGCGAGGCCGTTGGCGCCCTTGCCGAACACGCCCTCGGCGGCGCTCAGCACATCCTTGTTGGCGACGGTCTGGTTGGTGACCTCCGCATGGGCGCGCTGGAAGGCGATCTCGCGGCCGTCGGCGGGGCTGGCGGCAGGCGGCGGCGCGGCGGGATCGGCCGCGGGCGCGGCGGGCGCAGGCGCAGGCGCAGCGGGACGGTCGGCGCTTTCCCAGGCCGGCATCGGCTGGGTGGAGGCGGGCGGCGGCGCGGCTGGGGCAGGCTGGGCCGGCGGGGGCGGCGGTCCGCTCGGATCGACGGTGGGAACCTGCGCCCCCGCGGACGCGGCGAAAAGGACGGCGCCCGCGCAGGCAAGCGATTTCATGGACACGGACCGGCGCATGGCAAAACTCCCCCTGACGCTCCGGCACGAAGTTAAGCCCGCCCCGCCTTGCGCCGCAATGAACGGGCGACGAGCCGAGTCGTTCTCGCGCCGAAACCGCCTCCGAGGGACGGTTGAACCCCCCGCACGCCGCCGCGATAGCCGCCGCACCGGCCTTCCCGGAGACGTGGGTGAGTGGCTGAAACCAGCATTTTGCTAAACCGCCGTAGGGGGATTACTCCTACCGAGGGTTCGAGCCGGAGCCGCGCCTGCGCGGCGGAGACGGGGTCGCGTAAGCGGCCCCAATCCCTCCGTACCGGCGCCTGAATTGCCGCCGCAGGAGCGGTTGAACCCCCCGCACGCCGCCGCTATAGCCGCCGCACCGGCCTTCCCGGAGACGTGGGTGAGTGGCTGAAACCAGCGGTTTGCTAAACCGCCGTAGGGGGATTACTCCTACCGAGGGTTCGAATCCCTCCGTCTCCGCCATCCCTTTTCCGGCCTGATCGTCGCCCGATGCGGCGCGCTATTGCACCGGCGCGGGCACCATTTCGTAGAAGCCGATGCCGCGGCCGTCGCGGCTGGGGACGGCGAGGCGCCAGCGGAAGGGGCCGATGCGCTCCACCACGCCCGCGACGTCGGCCGCCGGATCCGCGCCATAGCCGCGCAGGCGCCCGCCGCGCGACGCGGCGGTGCCGAGGAAGACCAGACGCGTGTCGCCGCGGCCTTCGAGCAGATAGCCCCCGAGCCTTTCGGGCCCCGCCTCGACGGTGAGGCTGAGCCGCTCCCCTTCGACGCCGACGAAGCAGAAGCCGCCGCGGCGGCCGGGCGCCGGCGGCAAGGCGAGCGGCACGAAGCGGCAGAGATAGGCGGCCGGCGGCGGCGCCGCGCGCGGCTGCGCGGACGCGGGATCGAGCAGCGATGCGCCGCGGCCCCGCGGCGCCATTCCCGTCAGCGCCGGCCAGCGCGCGCCCAAACCGTCGAGCAGCCGCTCGTCCGAAGGCGTCGCCGCCTGCCGCCACGGCTCGCTGGGCTCGGCGCTCACGCTCGCCCGCGGCGCCGCGCCGGCCCGCCTGTCGAGCGCGGCGCAGCCGCCGAGCGAACCGGCGAACAGGAGAAGAAGCGGAAGGAAGCGCGCGGGAGCCATGTCCCGCAGCTTAAGGACAATGGTTAACGAATGGTTACCGCGCGGGCAGGCCGCCCCGCGCGCGCGGCGGCTTGTCTTGGGCGGCCCCGATGCCCTACGCGGCGGCGATGCTGAGCCTGCAGTTCATCCGCGAGAATGCCGATTCCGTGCGCAAGGCGGCGGCCGAGAAGAACGTCGCTCTCGACCTCGACCGGCTGCTCGCCCTCGATGGTGAGGTGCGCGGCCTCAAGACCCGGATCGACGAGCTCCGTCGCCAGCGCAACGAACTGAGCGCCGGCTTCAAGACCGCCGATCCGGCGGACCGGCCGGCGCTCGGCGCGCGGGCCAAGGCGATGGGCGCGGAAGCCTCGGCGGCGGAAGCGGAGCTTGCCGAGAAGCAGGCCGCGCTCGACGCCTTGCTGCTGCGGGTGCCGAACATCCCCTGGGCCGGCGCGCCGGTCGGGCCGGACGAAAGTGCCAACGTCGTCGTACGCACCGAAGGTACGCCGCGCCAATTCGATTTTAGCCCCCGCGACCATGTCGAGCTCGTCGAGATGAACGACTGGGCCGACCTCGCCCGGATCACCCAGGTGGCGGGCTCCCGCCAATATTGCCTCAAGGGCCGGCTCGCCCTGCTGGAGCAGGCCGTGATGTTCTGGGCCGAGCGCAAGCTCGCCGCCGAAGGCTTCACGCTGATGACGGTGCCAGCGCTCGCCAAGCCGCAGGCGTTCGTCGCCACCGGCCACTTTCCGGGGCACGAGGAGGAAGCCTACGAGATCGCGAAGGACGATCTCTATCTCGCCGGCACCGGCGAGATCGCCTTGACCTCGCTCCATTCGGGCGAGATCCTGGAGGCGGACCGGCTCCCCATCCTCTACGCCGGCTATTCGCCCTGCTTCCGCCGCGAGGCGGGTAGCGCGGGGCGCGACGTGCGCGGGCTGCTGCGCGTCCACCAATTCTACAAGCTCGAGCAATATGTGATTTGCGAGGACGACGACGCCGTCTCCGCCGAATGGCACGCGCGGCTGCTCGCCAATGCCGAGATGCTGCTGAAAGAGCTGGAGATCCCCTACCAGGTGATCGAGACCTCCACCGGCGACATGGGTCTCGGCAAGTTCAGGATGAACGACATCGAGAGCTGGGTCCCAAGCCTCGGCAAATATCGCGAGACCCACAGCTGCTCGACGCTGCACGACTGGCAGGCGCGGCGCGCGAACCTTCGCTGGCGCGACGGCGAGCGCAAGGTGCGGTTCGTCCACACGCTCAACAACACCGCGCTCGCGTCGCCCCGCATCCTCGTTCCCCTGCTCGAAAACCACCAGGAGGCGGATGGCCGGGTTCGGCTGCCCAAGGCGCTGTGGGAGCTGATGGGGGGCGAATATCTCTGACGCCGACGCGCGGCGGCCGCCCGCCTGGATGCTGCTGCGCGAGGGAGGCGCGCTCGCCGCCCGCTTCTGGCGCGGCTTCGGCCGGCTCGGCGAGCGGGGACCCGGCGACGGGCCGCCGCTGATGGTGGTGCCGGGCTTCCTCGCCACCGACCGGACCACGCTCGGCCTGCAACGCGCCCTCGCCGCCGCCGGCTACCGCGTCGCGGGCTGGGGCATGGGAATGAACCGCGGGGTGCGCGCCGACACGCTGGACCGCCTCGCCGAGCGGATTGCGGCGCACGGACGGGGCCGAAAGGTGATCCTGGTCGGCTGGAGCCTCGGCGGCGTCTACGCCCGGGAGGTCGCGAAGGCGCGCCCGGACCTCGTCGCCCGGGTGGTGACGCTCGGCTCGCCCTTCTCGGGCGATCCGCGCGCCAACAATGCCTGGCGCCTGTACGAGCGCGTCGCAGGGCATCCGGTCGACAGCCCGCCGGTGGACGCGCGCACCCACGAGAAGCCGCCGGTGCCGACCCTCGCCATCTGGTCCCGGCGCGACGGCATCGTCGCCCCCGCCTCGGCGCGCGGGCTTCCCGGCGAGAGCGACGCGCGGGTCGAGCTCGACTGCGGCCACATGGATTTCGGCGTCAGCGGCCGCGCCTTTCCCAGGATCGTCGCGGCGGTCCGCGCCTTCGAGCACCCCTGACGACCCGGATTCTTTACGGGTTTGCCGCACCGTTTCAGCGCGTTAAGCTCGCCTTCGATAAGGGGGATGGGGCGCATGTTCACGATCGGAGAACCCGGTTTCCGGGAAATGGCGGTTGCGACCGTCGTCGCCTTTCTTTTCGCCTACGGCCTGTCCTGGGCGCTCGACCGGCTGGTCCTGCGCCGGCTGATCGCCGACCGGATCGCCGGGATCGCGCTCGGCGGCGTCGCCGCCTTCGTCTGCCTGATGGGCGGGGGCACCGCCCTGCTCACCGCCAGGATCCACGTCTACGGCGAGGGCATCCACCTCATCGTCCCGCCGATCCAGTACGTCCTCACCTTCCTCGGCGGCACCTTCGCCGCGGGCGCGCTGCGCATGGTCGTCTATTCGCGCGAATATGAGCGCGGCGAGGACCAGCTCGTCTTCGATCCCGATTACGACGATCTGTCGCGCTACGACGAGGAAGTGAACGACTGGGACGAGAAGAATCGCGGCCGCTCCTATCTCCGCCGCCACTGGGTCGGCCACCTGCCGCTGCCGGTGGCCTATTGGGTGAACGGGGCCCTGCTGTCCGCGCTCGTCCTCGCCGCGGCGGAGTATCTCACCTACCGAATCCGCGACGACCTCCACTCGCTGCGCGGCATCGCGGCGGTCGCGCTGGGTTATCTCGTCGTCTCGACCCTGGTCTGGCTGTGGAGCTCGGTCGGCATCTGGCGCTCGGCCTATTGGCACCGCCGCCGCGGCGGGTCGGCCGGCTGGGGGTTCGCGGCGCGGGCGCTGGTGCTGCTCGGCGCCGTCCTCACCATCCTTCGCTCGGAGAATATCGCGCTGCAGGCGGCCGAGCTCGGCGGCCTCGCCACCGGCCGCGACAGCCTCGGCGCGGTGGCCGAGATGAAGGTCTCGCCGGACGGAAGCGAGCTGCTGCTGCGCGGCACGCTCGCCGTCGGCGCCGCCGACCGCTTCGAGACGGCGCTGGCCGGCGCGCCGAAGGTGAAGACGCTCGTGCTCTCGTCCCCCGGCGGCCGCATCTTCGAGGCGGAGCGGATCGGCGAGCTCGTGCGTAAGCGCGGCCTCGACACGCGCGTCGACGACGCCTGCATGTCCGCCTGCACCGACATCCTGCTCGCCGGACGCGATCGAAGCGCGCCGTCGCGCGCCCGCATCGGCTTCCACCAGCCCGATTTTCCCGGAGTGAGCGAGGGCGAGCGGCTGCAGATGATCCGCGCGATGCACGACCGCTACGTCGCCGCGGGCGTCAAGGAGGGGTTCGTCTGGCAGGCCATGCAGCCGCCGCCGCAGAGCATGTGGTTCCCAACCACCGACCAGCTCGTCGAGGCGAACGTGCTGACCACCCGCGAAGGCACCGTCCGCGCGTCCCGCGGCGGGGGGCCGGCCACCGGGGGAGAGAGCTTCGCCGACAAGAGCCTGCGCGCCGACCTCGCCGCCACCGCGGCGCGGCTGAACGCGGGGACGCCGCGCCAGGTCGACCGGCTGACGACGCTGGAGCGCGTCTCCGTCTCCGGCTTCACCCTCAGCCAGCAATATCGGATGAGCGTCGGCCGCGCCGAATTCGCCGGCGCGCGCACGCGGATCGAGGCGGGCCTCCGCCGCATGGTGTGCAGCGACCGCGCCGCCGCCGACGCGATCGGCGACGGCGCCCGCTTCGCCTTCGTCTACAGGGATCGCACCGGGCGCCCGCTTATCGACTACACCGTCACCCGCTGCGGCTAGGCCGCCGTGAGGAAGGGCGCCGCGACCTCGCGCGGAACCCTGAGCGGCCGGCCGGTGGCCTTGTCGAGGATGGCCCAGGTGGTGCGCGCCCTGACGCGAGGCTTGCCGTCCGCGCCGACGAATTCGACGTGGCGGTCGAAGCGCGCGCCCTTCGGCGCCTCGGCGACCCAGGTGCGCCCGGTCACGCTCTCGCCGGGGAGGACCGCGCGCAGATAGTCGATCTCGTGGCGGGTCACGACCCAGACATAGGCCGCCTGGTGTGCCGCCGGCGCCACCGCCTCCCAATGCGCCGTCGCCATGTCCTGGATCCAGCGCACCCAGACGGCATTGTTGACGTGGCCGAGCTCGTCGATGTCGGCGTCGGTGGCGGTGATCGAACGCTCGAAAACCTGCACGTGAAACTCCGTTCGGCCTGAGCCTGTCGAAGGCCCGTCCTTCTTCCGGCTCTGAAAAGGGGGAGATACAGGGCTTCGACAGGCTCAGCCCGAACGGTTTCCCTCCTCCGGAGCCTGATCTTCCGCCCCGCCCATTTGCGTCAGGACGAATGCATAGGCCTCCGCGACCTCGCGCAATTGCTCCCAGCGGCCGGACTTGCCCCCGTGCCCCGCGCCCATGTTGATCTTGAGGAGGAGGAGGTTGTCGTCGGTCTTGGTCGCGCGGAGCCGCGCCGCCCATTTGGCGGGCTCCCAATAGGTGACGCGGGGATCGTGCAGGCCGCCGGTGATCAGCATCGGCGGATAGGCCTGGGCACGGACATTGTCGTAGGGGCTGTACGATCGGATCAGGGCGAAGGCCGATGGGTCCTCGATCGGGTTGCCCCACTCCGGCCACTCTCCCGGCGTCAGCGGCAGGCTGTCGTCGAGCATGGTCGCGAGCACGTCGACGAACGGCACGTCGGCGACGACCGCGCCCCACAGGTCCGGGTCCGAGTTCACGACGGCGCCCATCAGCTCGCCCCCCGCCGAGCCGCCTTGCGCGGCGATGCGGCCGGGGCGCGCGAAGCCGGCGGCGACCAGGCCTTTGGCGGCATCGACGAAGTCGTTGAACGTGTTCGTCCGCTTGTCGAGCTTGCCGTCGAGGAACCAGCCGTAGCCGAGGTCGTCGCCGCCGCGGACATGGGCGATCGCATAGGCATAGCCGCGGTCGAGCAAGCTGATCCGGCTGGTCGAAAAGGAGGGCGGGATGGCAAGCCCGTAGGCGCCGTAGCCGTAGAGAAAGAGGCGGCCCGAAGAGTCCTTGGGAAAGCCCTTCCGATACACCACGGAGACGGGAACCTGCTTGCCGTCGCGCGCGGGGACCATCAGCCGCTCGCTCGCGTAGAGGGAGGCATCGTAGCCGGAGGGGACTTCCTGGACCTTGCGGACCTCCAGCTCCCCGGTCGCTGGGTGATAGTCGTAGACCGTCCCCGGCGTCACCATCGAGGAATAGCTCAGGCGGTAGCTTTCCGGTGCATATTCAGGGTTGCCGGAGAAGGAGGCGCTGTAGGCCGCCTCGTCGAACGGCAGCGGCGTCTCGGCGCCGTCGTAGGAGCGCAGCACCAGCCGGTCGAGCCCGTCCACCCGCTGCGCGATGGCGAGGTGGTCGCGATAGGCGCTGTGCTCGGTGAGGTAGACGCGGTCGGAGCCGGGGATCACCGTCCGCCATTCCCCCGGCGCCGCCACGTCGGCCTCCGCCAGTCGGAAATTGACGTGCTCGTCGTTGGTGAGGATCCAGAGCTTGCCGTGGGCGGCGTCGCACGAATAATGCCGGCCGGTGCGGCGCTGGGAGACGAGCGTCGGCGCAGCCTCCGGGTCCGCGGCCGGCACGAAGCGCACCTCGTCGGTCGTGTTGTCGCCGGTGGCAATGAAGATCAGGCTCTTGTCCTGCGACTTGCCGACCCCGACGCTGAAGCCGAGGTCGTCCGTCTCCTCGTAGAGCGTGCGGTCCTCCTCGACCGCCCGGCCGAGCCGGTGCAGCCGGGCGCGGTAGCTGCGCCAATGCTCGTTGACTTCGGTGAAGACGAGACCGCGGCTGTCCGCCGTCCACACCGGCTCGCCGATGCCGACCTCGGTGACCGTCTCGAGATCTTCGCCGGAGGCGATGTCGCGGATGCGCAGCTTGAACCGCTCCGAGCCGGTGTCGTCGACGAGAGTCGCGGCGAGCCTGCCGTCGGGGCTCACCGCCAGTGCGCCGAGGCGGAAATAGTCGCTGGCGGCGGCGGCGGCGGGCTCGTCGAACACCACCTGCCCGGGTCCCTCGCCGGACGCGGGCTTGCGATACCAGACGCGATATTGGGCGCCCGGCGTGAACGCCCACCAATAGAGCCAGTCGCCGTTGCGAATGGGCACGGAGGAATCGTCCTCCTTCACCCGCCCCTTCATCTCCTCGAACAAGGCCTCGACCAGCGCCTTGTGCGGCGCCATCGCGGCCTCGAAATAAGCATTTTCCGCCTTCAGATACGCGAGGACGCCGTCGTCGGTGACCTCCGGGTATCCCGGGTCGCGCAGCCAGTGCCACGGGTCCTCGACGGTGACGCCGTGACGTTCGTAGCTATACGGGCGCTGCTCGGCGCGGGGCGGATCGGGCAAGGTCATGCGGCTCTTTCACGGAAGGGTGCGGCTGGTCTATTCGTGCCCCGCCAATAACGCCGAGCGAGGATTTTGCCATGTCCACCTATGAAGACCGCCTCGCCGCCCTGCGCGAGCAGCTCAAGGCGGATCGCCTCGACGGCTTCGTCGTGCCGCTGACCGACGAGCATATGAGCGAGTATGTGGGCTCCTATGCGCAGCGGCTCGCCTGGCTGACCGGATTCCAGGGCTCCGCCGGCTCTGCGGTGGTGCTGCCGGAGGAAGCGGCGATCTTCGTCGACGGGCGCTATACGCTGCAGGTGCGCGACCAGGTGGACGGGAAGCATTGGTCCTACCAGTCGGTGCCGGAGACCAGCGCCGCCGAATGGCTCAAGGTCCACGCGCCGGACGGCGGGCGGATCGGCTACGACCCGTGGCTCCACACCAGCGACTGGGTTGCCAAGGCGAAGGATGCGCTGGCGGAGAAGGGCGCGGAGCTGGTCGCCGTGCGCCGCAACCCGATCGACGCGGTGTGGGCCGACAAGCCCGAGCCGTCCAAGGCGCGGCTCATCGTCCATCCGGAGGCCTATACAGGCAAATCCTCGGCGGCGAAGCGGCAGGAGATGGCGGACTGGCTGCACGAGCAGAAAGCCGATGCCGCCGTCCTTTCGGCGCTCGATTCGATCGCCTGGACGTTCAACGTCCGCGGCGCGGACGTCGAGCATACGCCGGTCGCGCTCTCATTCGCGCTGGTCAACGAGGACGGGACCGCGGACCTGTTCGTCGCGCCGGAGAAGATCGGCGACGACGTGCGCCAGCATCTCGGCAACGGCGTGCGCGTCCACGACCGCTCCGAATTCGCGGCCTATCTCGGCAGCCTCAAGGGCAAGACCGTCGTCGCCGATCCGGAGCGCGCCGTCGCCGCCATCTTCGAGGCGCTGGAGACGGCCGGCGCGAAGGTGGTGAAGAAGCGGGACCCCGCGGTGCTCCCCAAGGCGATCAAGAACGATGCCGAGGTGAACGGCCACCGCGCCGCCCAGGCCCGCGACGGGGCGGCGCTGACGCGCTTCCTTCACTGGATCAGCATCGAGGCGCCCAAGGGCCATGTCGACGAGCTGATCGCGGTCGACCGGCTGCAGCAATTCCGCCAGGAAGCGGGGGACCTCAGGGATACCAGTTTCGACACCATCTCCGGCGCAGGGCCGAACGGCGCCATCGTCCACTACCGCGCGAGCGAGGAGACCAACCGCACACTCGAGATGGATTCGCTCTATCTCGTCGATTCGGGCGGCCAGTATCCGGACGGGACGACGGACGTCACCCGCACGGTCGCGATCGGCACGCCCACTGCGGAGATGCGCGACCGCTTCACCCGCGTTCTCAAGGGCCACATCGCCGTCGCCCGCGCCCGCTTCCCGGAGGGGACCCGCGGGAGCCAGCTCGACACGCTGGCGCGGCAATATCTCTGGCGCGCCGGGCTCGATTACGCGCACGGCACCGGCCACGGCGTCGGCTCCTTCCTCGCCGTGCACGAGGGGCCGCAGCGAATCGCGCCGGCGGGCTCGAGCCAGTCGGGCGGCGACGAGCCGCTCAAGGCCGGCATGCTGCTCTCGAACGAGCCCGGCTATTACAAGACCGGCGCGTACGGCATCCGCATCGAGAACCTGGTGCTGGTCGCTCCGGTCGAAGCAGAAGGGGCGTTTGCCGGCGAGAAGCCGCTGCTCGGGTTCGAGACCCTCACCTTCGCGCCGATCGACCCGGCGCTGATCGAGGTGTCGCTGCTGTCGCCGGAGGAGCGCGACTGGCTGAACGGCTATCACGCGAAGGTGCTCGAAGTGGTCGGACCGCAGCTGGAAGGCGAAGTGAAGGCCTGGCTCGAGGCGCAGTGCCGGCCGCTTTAGTCCTGCCGGTCGGGAGGGGCCGAGTCCTCGCCTCGAGCCTGCGCCTTTCGCCGCCGCAGATTTTCCCGCAGCGCCTCGGCCAGCCGCTTCTCACGCTCCTCGTCCCGCTTCGTCATAGCACGCGCCTTGACATATCGCCCGCGCCCCGGCCATAGGCCCGCGTCCCCCGACAGGCGATGCTGCCGTAGCTCAGTGGTAGAGCGCATCCTTGGTAAGGCTGAGGTCGTGAGTTCAATCCTCACCGGCAGCACCATCGCCGCGGGCCCCCGGACGCCGGCATTGACAGCGCGCGGCGTCCGGGCGATCACATGGCGGGGATGATCAGCCGAGCTGACGGAGAATTTCGATGCGATTTGTGATGCTTGCCGGTACGGCCCTCGTCGCGGCCGGATTTTGCTCCACCGGCGCCGCCGCCGACGCCGCGAAGAAGAACGACAGCGAGAAGCTGATCTGCCGCACCATGGACGAGCTCGGCTCGCGCCTCGCCTCCAAGCGCGTCTGCCTGACGCGCACGCAGTGGCGCCAGCAGGAAGACATGAAGCGCGAAGGTCTCGACAAGATCCGCATCCGCACGGGCCAGGACGGCCACTGATCTTCCGGCGGCACCGCCGCCCTGCTGAATTGACTCGCGTCCCTCGCGGCGGCTTAATCGCCGCCGTCGGAGGATTCGCCATGTCGAGAGCATACCGCGTCCTGATCGGCCTCGCCGTCGCCGCCGTCGCCCCTGCCGCCGCCCAGGCTGCCCCCGCCAAGAAGGCGGACGGGGACAAGGTCATCTGCCGCACCGTGCCCGAAGTCGGCTCGCGCCTCGCCGAGAAGCGCGTCTGCCTCACCCGCGAGCAATGGCGGCAGCAGAAGGATATCGAGCGCCAGAATCTCGACCGCATCCGCATCCGCACCGGGCCCGACGGCGGCTGATCCGGGCCGCCGGGGCGCGTCGTCAGCGCGCGGCGCGCACCACCATGTCGAGCACCGCCGGGTGGAGCGGGCGGACGAATTCGCACCCCATCAGGTGGCCGCGCATCCAGGCGACGCGCGCGTGCATGCTCTCCAGGCCCGGCATCTTCAGCCAGACGTCGGCGCCCGGCTCCAGCTCGAGATGGGTGGCGGCGCGAAAGCCGTGGGTCGACAGGTCCATGATCTGCACGGTGATCGCATGCGCCCCGCGCTGGCGCAGGCCGGCGCCGAGCACCACGTCGGTGCGCGCGGCGCGGCGGCCGTCATAGCCGGCATGGGTGCTGATCTCGCCGGTGAGGGTCATCCCCGCTCAGTCCGTCAACGCTCCGGGACCGAGATCCCGACGGAAACGCCCCACAGCTGCGCCAGCTTCTTCTCCTGGTCGCTGAGGCCTTCCCCGAGGCCGGGGCGGCGGAAGCGCGGCTGGTTCTGGTCGACCGGCGTGCGCCGCAGCTGGACCAGCACCTCGCTCTCGTCGATCATGTAGGCGAACTCCAGGCCGGCGCGGTTGGCGGCGGCCCAGGCGATGCGCGCCGGCACCGTGATCGAACCGCGGTGGAAGACCACCTCGGTCCCGGCCGGCGGGACGCGCTGGCACTCGATCAGCGCGCCCTTCTGCGACAGATCGCGCAGGCGCACGTCGATCTCCATGCCGCCCGCCTCGATCTTCGCGGCCAGCAGGACGCGGTTGCGCTTGGCCTGCCGCTTGCCCGCCGCCGATACGTCCAGAAAGCTTTCGACGCCCATCTCTTGTCCCGTCCGTTCGCGCTCGGGAAGGACCTACGCCCGCGCCGCCTAACTTGTGGTAAACGGCGCAGCAGATTTTTGGCGCTCGCGTTGACCTCGGCCCAAGCGCCTTTATGGCGCGGGCCATGCGTTTCTTCTCCGACAATGCGGCGCCCGCCTGCCCCGAAGTGATGGCCGCGCTCGCGGCCGCCAACCGGCTCGACACCGCCTATGACGGCGACGATTGGAGCCGGCGCCTCGACGCCGTCTTCTCCGACCTGTTCGGCACCGAGGTCGCCGCCCTGTGGGTCGCCACCGGCACAGCCGCCAACGCGCTCGCGCTGGCCGCGCTGTGCCCGCCGCACGGCGCGATCGTCTGCCATCGCGACGCCCACATCCAGAACGACGAGTGCGGCGCGCCGGAATTCTACACCCACGGCGCAAAGCTGGTCCTCGCCGAAGGGATCGGCGCGAAGCTCACCCCCGAGACCGCCGCCGCCGCCCTCGCCACCATCCGCGACGACGTCCACCAGACCCAACCGCACGTCCTCTCGATCACCAACGCCACCGAATACGGCCTCGTCTACGACGCCGACGAAACCGCCGCCCTCGGCGCGCTGGCGAGGGAGCGGGGCCTCGCCCTCCACGTCGACGGCGCGCGCTTCGCGAACGCGGTGGTGCGCACCGGCGCGACGCCGGCCGAGCTCAGCTGGAAGGCCGGCGCGGACGCGCTGAGCTTCGGCTTCACCAAGAATGGCGGCATGTCCGCCGACCTTCTCGTCTTCTTCCGCCCCGAGCTCAAGGCGGCGGCGCTCTACCGCCGCAAGCGCGCCGGGCACCTTCTGTCGAAGGGGCGATTCCTCGCCGCGCAGATCCTGGCGATGGTCGAGGACGGCGTATGGCTGCGCAACGCGCGCGCCGCCAATGCCGCCGCGGCGCGGCTGGCCGAGGCGGCGGGCCCGGAGCGGCTGATCCTCCCCGTCGAAGCCAACGAGCTGTTCCTCCGCGTCACGCCCGCCGAGGCGCAGCGGCTGCGCGACCAGGGGTTCGACTTCTACGATTGGGGCCCCGGCGAAGCGCGGCTGGTGACGAGCTGGAACACCGATCCCGCCGCCATCGACACGCTCGCTGCCGCGATCCGCGCACTGTGAGCGGGCCGCCGGGCGGCTTGCGCGCGCCCCGCACCCTCGCCGCCTTCGCCGTCGCGACCCTGATCTGGGGCTCGACCTGGTTCGTCATCCTCGGCCAGTTCGGCCCGGTGCCGGCGGTCTGGTCGGTCACCTATCGTTTCGCCATCGCCGCGGCGGCGCTGTTCGCCTGGTCGGCCTGGCGCGGGGCGTCGCTCCGCCTCGGCCCGCGCGGCCAGCTCTGGGCCGCCGCCTTCGGCATTCCCCAATTCTGCCTCAACTACAACGCCGTCTATGCCGCCGAGCATTTCGTCACCTCCGGCGTGGTCGCGGTCGTCTTCGCGCTGCTGCTGGTACCGAATTCCGCGATGGCGCGCGTCTTCCTCGGCCATCGCCTGACGCCGCGCTTCCTCGTCGGCTCCGGCGTCGCCATGGCCGGCGTCGTCCTGCTCTTCGTCCAGGAGGTGCGCGCGAGCAGCGCGGGGCCGCGCGACGTGCTGGTCGGCATCGGCTTCACCCTCCTCGCCATCCTCGGCGCGTCGGCGGCGAACACGATGCAGGCCGCCGAGGCGCTGCGCCGCCACGCCATCCCCGCGATCCTCGCCTGGGGCATGGTCTGGGGGACGACGGCGAACGCCCTCGTCGCCCTCGTCCTCGCGGGCCCGCCGGTGCTCGACACCGCGCCGCTTTACTGGGCCGGCCTCCTCTACCTCGCTTTGCTTGCCTCCGCGCTCGCCTTCGTCCTCTATTACCAGGTGATCCGCGCCGTCGGCCCGGCCCGCGCCGCCTATTCGAGCCTGCTCGTGCCCGTCATCGCGATGAGCATCTCAACCGCGTTCGAAGGCTATCGCTGGTCCGTCTGGGCGATCGCCGGCGGGGTCCTCGCGCTCGCCGGCCTGTTCATCGCGCTGCGGTCGGCCCGGCCGCGCCCGGAGCCGGAGGCGTGACCATCGCCCGCTGACCGGGCGGCAGCTCGGCGAGGTGGCGCGCCTTCCAGTCCATCGACATCCTGACGCGGGTGCGCCCGGAGGGATGGTCGAAGAAGACCGCTTCCTCCAGCGGCGACGGCTCGATCTTGCGATATTCGGATAGCTTCATCGCGATCGAGGCGAAGCCGTCCGGCTCGCGCGCGGCATCGAGGCCGAAGGCGTCCGCCTGGCTCTCCTGGCTGCGGATCAGCGTGTTGAGGACCGGCGTCATCACGAAGATGAAGATGGTGAGGATCAGCGCGAAGGCGGGCACCACCGCCGGATCGGCGACGCTCTCGATCCGCCAGCCCGCGCCCCAGCGAGCAAGCATCCACGGCGTCAGCCGCCACAGGATCAGCGCCGCGACGAGGAACATCAGCGAAAAGGCGGCAAGGCCCTTCCAGACGTGGCCTAGGACGTAATGGCCCATTTCGTGGCCCATCACCGCCTTCACCTCGGCCGGCGTGCTCCGGTTCAGGAGATTGTCGTTGAGCGCGATGCGAATCGTCGGCCCCAGCCCCGCGACGTTGGCCGAAATGCGCTTCGACTGCTTCGAGGCGTCGACCACCCAGACGTTGGTGGCGGGGATATGGTTGGCCTGCGCCATGGTGAGGATCTGGTCGCGGAGCGGACCGGCCGGCATCGGCGTATATTTGTTGAACAGCGGCTCGACGAAGAGCGGCTGGACGACCAGGGCGAAGGCCGCCATCGCGACCATCGCCGCCGTCCCCCACAGCCACCAGGTCCGCGGCGCGCGGCGGATCACCGCGAAGATGACGATGAGCATCAGCGCCGTCATCACCAGGGTTACCAGGGTGGCGATGCCGAGCTCGCCGAACCACGCGCCGAAGCCCTGGTTCGACAGGCCATATTGGTGCTCGCGCACATAGCCGGTGTAGATCGTCCAGGGCAGGACGATGAGCGAACCGAACACGACATAGGGAAGGGCATAGAGGCCGGGCTGGAGCCAGCGCCGGCGGGTCACCCGGCCGGCCCAGTCCCGCCACCCGGCCGACCAGCCCATGCGCAGCATCAGCCAGTGCGAGGCGACGCCGACGAGGGCGCCCCAGAGCAGCAGCCAATAGCCGCTCTCGAAATAGGCGTCGGACTTGGCGCGCGCCGCCCCTTGCAGGGTCGCCAGATAGGCGCGCGTGGCCGCCTCGGGATCGAAGGCAGGCGCGGCGCCGGCGGCCGCGGCCTCGATGAGCGCGATGAGCATGTGACGTCCTCCCCGAGACGCTGTGTGGCGCGAAAGCGCACCGAAGGGAAGCGGCCGCGTTGCGCCTGCCTGCCGCCGCTCCTAAGTGCCGCCCATGCCCGATGCCCAAATCGCCGCCGCCGTCCCTCCCGCTCCCGTCCGCCGCGAGGATTACCGGCCGCCGGAGTGGCTGGTGCCCGAGATCGCGCTGGAGTTCGAGCTGGGTGCCGAGCGGACCCGGGTCCGCAGCCGCCTCACCGTGGCGCGGAACGGCGACCACGACCGGCCGCTCACGCTCAACGCCGAGGAGCTGGAGCTGCTGTCGGTGACGGTCGACGGGGAGCCGGCGGCGTACGACTATGACGAGGAGGAGGACCTCCTCACCGTCCGTCTTCCCGGCGCCTCGGCCGTGGTCGAGACCGAGGTGGAGATCGAGCCCGCGACCAACACCGAGCTGATGGGCCTCTATGAATCCGGCGGCATCCTGTGCACCCAGTGCGAGGCCGAGGGCTTTCGCCGCATCACACCCTTCCCGGACCGGCCCGATGTGCTCACCCGCTATCGGGTGAAGCTGATCGCGGACAAGGCGTTGTATCCGGTGCTGCTCTCCAACGGCGATCCTGTCGGCACGGGCGACCTTCCCGACGGCCGCCACTGGGCCGAGTGGCACGATCCCTTCCCCAAGCCCTGCTACCTCTTTGCCCTCGTCGCCGGCGACCTCGTCGCCAACCGCGACACATTCGAGACCCGCTCCGGGCGCAAGGTGGACCTCGCCATCTGGGTGCGCGCCGCCGATTTGCCGCGCACCGGCCACGCCATGGAAGCGCTCAAGGATGCGATGGCGTGGGACGAGGAGACCTACGGCCGCGAGTACGACCTCGACGTCTTCAACATCGTCGCGGTCGGCGATTTCAATTTCGGCGCGATGGAGAACAAGGGCCTCAACATCTTCAACTCGCGCTACATCCTTGCCGACCAGGAGACCGCGACCGACGACGATTTCGACGCCATCGCCGGTGTCGTCGCCCACGAATATTTTCACAATTGGTCGGGGAACCGGGTAACCTGCCGCGACTGGTTCCAGCTCAGCCTCAAGGAAGGCTTCACCGTCTTTCGTGACCAGCAATTCTCCGCCGAAGGCTCGGAAGCGGTCAGCCGCATCGCCGACGTCAGGACGTTGCGCGCCAGCCAGTTTCCCGAGGATGCGGGCCCCCTCGCCCACCCGGTGCGGCCGGAATCCTACATAGAGATCAGCAACTTCTACACCGCGACCGTCTACAACAAGGGCGCGGAGCTGATCCGCATGTTCCACACATTGCTGGGACCGGAGAAATTTCGCGCCGGCACCGACCTCTATTTCGAGCGCCATGACGGCGAGGCAGCCACATGCGAGGATTTCGTGCGCGCGCTCGAGGATGCGAGCGGCGTCGATCTCTCCCGCTTCCGTCTCTGGTACGCCCAGGCCGGCACGCCGCGGGTCCGGGCCGAGCTCAAGGTCGTGGACGGCCGCGCCCGCCTCAACCTGCGCCAGGAGGTGCCGCCGACGCCGGGCCAGCCGGTCAAGCAGCCGATGCCGATCCCGCTCCGCACGGCCTTGTTCGGCCTGGAGACCGGCGCCAAGCTCGGCGAGCGGCTGATCCTGCTCGACCAGGACGCGCTCGAGCTGGATGTCGGGCCCGTGTCGGAGCCGCCGATCCTGTCGATCAACCGGGACTTCTCGGCCCCCGTCGTCGTCGAGACCGACCGCAGCCCCGCCGACCTCGCCTTCCTCTCCGCCCGCGACGACGATCCGTTCGCCCGCTACGAGGCGATGCAGCAGCTGATGCTCGACACGCTGCTGGCCGCGATTGCCGGACGCGAGGAGCATGGCGCCGTGATCGCCGCGGTCCGCGAGACCTTGGCCGACCCTCAGCTCGACCATGCCTTTGTCGGCGAGGCGGTGATCCTGCCGAGCGAGGCGTTCGTCGGCGACCAATTGCCGACGGTGGATCCGGAGGCGGTCGCCGCCGCGCGCGAGGCGCTGCGCGCCGCGCTGGCGGGCGAGCTGGAGCAAGCGTGGCGCGCCGCCTACGCCTCGACCGCCGCCAACCGCTACGAATATAGCGCGGCCGCGTGCGGCGCACGGCGCCTGCGCTCGGTCGCGCTCAGCTACCTGATGGCCTCACGCGCGGACGACGCACCACAGACGGCGATGCGGCAGTTCGAGGAGGCCGACAATATGACCGACCGCCTCGGCGCCCTCACCGTCCTCGCCAATTCCGAGACGCCGGAGCGGCATGGCGCGCTCGCCGCCTTCTACGACCGCTATCGCGCCGACCCGCTGGTGCTCGACAAATGGTTCGCCGCCCAGGCGCGCTCCACCCGCGCCGATACGATCGACACGGTCGAGGCGCTGGCGAAGCACCCGGACTTCTCGCTCACCAACCCTAATCGCCTGCGCGCCCTGGTCGGCGCCTTCGCGGCCAACCAGCGCGCCTTCCACCATCGCTCGGGCCGCGGCTACCGCTTCCTCGCCGATACCATCCTCGAAGTGGACAGGCTCAACCCGCAGACGGCCGCCGGCCTGGTCCCCCCGCTCGGCCGCTGGCGCCGCTTCGGACCCGAGCGGCAGGCGCTGATGCAGGCCGAGCTCCAGCGCATCGTCTCGACGCCGGGCCTGTCGAAGGAAGTGTTCGAGCAGGCCAGCAAGAGCCTCGCGACCTAACGCAATTGAGCTCGGTGCGTTCGTCTCCGTCGTCATGCTGAACTTGTTTCAGCATCCAGCATGGAGGCGGCAGGGCAGTGGAGGCCTGGACCCTGAAACAAGTTCAGGGTGACGGGAAGGCGAGACTCCCGCTGCCGTTTAGCGCTCGACCCAGTCCGCCACTTGCCCCGCGACCTGGTTGGCCGCCTGGTTGAGCGCGCTCGCCACGGAGACCGCGTCGGCGGCGCTCGCCACGCGGGCCTCGAAGCGGTTGGTCGAGACCGCCTGCTGCGGCCGCGCGACGCTCGCCTCGAACTGGACCACCGCCTGGCCCGCATTGGGGTCGTAGCCGAACTGGAGCAGCTGGCCACCGAGCACCACGCCCTGCACCTGCGTGTAGACGGAGGGATCGACGACCACCCAGCGGGAGCGTGCGGCGACCGTCTCGGAGAGGAGCTGGCGGAACAGCTCGTTCGGTTTGTCGGCCCAGACGGCCTCCTTGAGATACTGGACCGCGGTCGGCGAGACGTAGACGGGGACCCGCGTCGCGTTGAGCTCGTGCGGCACCGCCGGCGAAGTGACGGTGATGACATTGCCCTGCGCGGCGGTCCGCGGCTGGCCGATCGGCCGCGCGGCCGCGGCGTGGAGGGTGAGCAGCTGGGGCGGCGCCTTGGCGCCTCCGAAGCAGCCGGCGAGCGGCACCAGGAGGGCGGTGGCGAGCAGGACCTTCATCGTCTTCATCACGTCATCGCC
>Ga0070659_100000538_pt1 | contig 27594 bp, 24 predicted proteins | sample KBSC23metaG_FD_64666 | JGI IMG/M metagenome (GOLD analysis project Ga0070659, IMG submission 64666) | Corn rhizosphere microbial communities from Kellogg Biological Station, Michigan, USA - KBS C2-3 metaG | ecosystem: Host-associated > Plants > Roots > Rhizosphere > Soil ... | reverse complement strand
GGGGAAGCTGGTGTTCTAAAGCTTCTTTGGACTACCTTTCTTGCAAGAAAGGTAGTTCGGCTGCCGGGCCGAGTCCCGGCGCGGCCTCGCCAGAGAACAAGCCCCCCGCCAGGAGAGCAAACCCGCCCGCCAGTAAGAAAAGCGGCCTCAGTTCCCAAGCCAGAACTGAAACCTCGCCCCCCGATCCACCTCAGCCTCTGCCCAGATATCGCCCCCATGCCGACGCACGATGCGCCGCACCGACGCCAGCCCGATGCCGGTGCCCTGGAAGTCGTTGGCACTGTGCAAGCGCTGGAATACGCCGAAGAGGCGATCGGCAAAGCGCATGTCGAACCCGGCGCCGTTGTCGCGCACAGTGAACGCCGGCCGCCCTTCGTGTTCGCTGCTTTCGAACCAGATGCGCCCCGCGCGGCATTTGCCGGTGTACTTCCAAGCGTTGCCGAGCAGGTTCTCAAGCACGACCCGCAACAGCGTGGCGTCGCCATGCGCCTGCAGCCCGGGTTCGATCGATACGTCGACTTCGCGGTCGGGCGACTGCCGGCGCAGGTCGTCGATGATGTAGCCCGCCAGCATGGAAAGGTTCACGGGTTGGCGTGCCAAGGGACGGGAGGTCAGCTGCGACAGCGCGAGCAGTGAGTCGATCATGCTGTTCATGCGGGCGGCCGCGGCGAGCACCCGGTCGAGGTGGTCGTTGCCGATGCGGTCGAGCACGTGCCCGTAGTCTTCCTTGACGATCTTGGTGAACCCGTCGACCACGCGGATGGGCGCCCGCAGGTCGTGCGACACGGTGTAGCTGAAGGATTCGGCGTCCTCCGCGCCTGTGTCTGCGCGCGCGGCAGGCAGGTCCGCGCGCTGGAAGATGGCGAGCAGTTCTTCATCGGGCGCGCCTGGCGGCACGCAGGGCAGGCGGTGGAGGCGCAGGGTCCACCCGCCCGGCACGTCGATGGCCGCGTCGGGCGGGTGGGCGATGGCCTCTTCGACCACCGGCCGCATGCCGGGTGGCAAGCCGGCGAGCAGATCGTTCCACCCGGCTTCGCCGCCGGACGATGGTTCGCCGAGCCAGCGTGCACCGGCGCTGTTGTGTTGCAGCAGGCGCGGCATGGGTTGATCCCGAGCGGGCAGGGCGATGCGGAACACCGGGCTCGGCAAGGCCAGCAGCACGTCCGTCAGGAAGTTGGTCATGCTGCCGTCGTGCAGTTGCCGTGCCGTGCCGACGTAGCCGGCAAACCGGCCTTCGGCGTCGAGCACCGGCTGCGCCTGCAACACGAAGTGCGCGGGCTGCGCTCCCGCGGCGAGGCTGACCCGCAGTCCGGCCAATGGCGCTTGTCGTTCCACACGGTCCTGAAGGGGCTGGCCTCCGGCGGCGGCGTGGCATGCGAAGACATCCCAGAGCCGGGCACCCGGGCGCGGGGCCGGTGCGGGGCCCGTCAGCGCGACCGGTGCGCGCCATTCGGTCAGCCGGTGCTGCGCATCGCTGCGCCATTGCCAGACGTCGAGCACGTTGCGCAAGGCGTGAGATTCGGCACGGCATTGTTGAAGTTCGCGGGCTTCTGCGCGGGCGCGCCGTTGCGCATGCAGCGACCAGCCCAGCAGACCCACGGTCATCGTCAGCGACAGCAGGGTGACGACGGTACCGGCCGGAGTGCCGGTGTCTGCGGCCTGGGCGTGGGCAGGTAGGGCCGCGCACAAGGGGATCGCGGCCGATGCGGTGCTGCCGACGCGAGAACTGCACCGGCGCGGGACCGCTCGAGACAGCAGGGCGCGAATCATCGGGGCGATTGTACGGACGCGTTCCGGATCTGCGTGCCCCTGTCTCGTGAACCCGGCCTCAAGTTTTGCGCGTCTGTGCCGACTACAGTACGAACGCGCCGAAGGCGCAGGGTTCAACCCGTTTCACCTTGCCCATGCCCGATTACCCGTCCCGCTCCGCCGAGGGCGATGCTGCAGGCTGGCCGACCCTGCTCCGCGACATCGCGCGGGCCGGCCGGCGCTTGCCTGCCCCGGACCAGGTGCTGGCCGATGCGGCGGTGCTGCTCGCCGAGCGCCTGCCGGCGGCCAACTGCCGCGTGCTGCAAGTCACGTCCATCGGGCGGGACTCGGTCTGGCTGGCGATGGGCGGCGTCCCGGCTGAAGCTCATCCAGGCGACCACGGCGCCGGCCGCGCCGCCTTGCACCGGCAGGTGGTGTTCGAAGCGCCTGGGGGCGGCAGGCATGATGCCTTCATCCCCGTCGCGCGCGGCGGGCGGGCCTTTGCGGTTCTGGCATTGACGAGCGTCGGCGTGCCGCCCGGCGCCCCGGGGTTGGCGGCCATCCTCGAGGCCGTTCGGCTGCAGCTGGGCACGCTCGTCGATCGCCGTTCGGCCGAGGGTTCTTACGGTGAAGTGGATCCCGAGTTCCTGCAGGCACTGATCGATGCCCTGCCGGTGGGGCTGTTCTTCTTCGACGTCGACACCCGGTGCATCCTCGACATCAATTCACATGCGCAGACCGAGTTCGGACTTCGCCGTGACGAGGTGCGGGGCAAGACCTTGGCCCAGGTGTTCGACGGCCCGAACGCCCTCTCTGCCACCGACGCGATGACCCGTGCGCTGGCAGGTGCCGCTGCCGTCGAGAGCCACATGGTGCTGAAGGACAATGGCAGGCGGCGCATCCTCCACCTGCGGCATGTGGTGCTGCGCAGGCCCGATGGCCATGCACGATGGCTGATCGCCCTGGCGCGCGACATCACCCGTGAGCGCGGCAACGAGCGTGACTTGCAGGCGGCGCGCGAAGCGCTCGAAGCCGCGAGCCAGGCCAAGAGCCAGTTCATGGCGAACATGAGCCACGAGATGCGCACGCCCATGAACGGCGTGCTGGGCATGACCGAACTGCTGCTCGGCACCGCGCTGTCTGACGCGCAGCGACGGTTCGCCCAGGCGGTATATCGCTCCGGCGAATCGCTGCTCGAACTCATCAACGACATTCTCGATTTCTCGAAAATCGAAGCGGGCCGGCTGGCGTTCTCCCCGTGCGATTTCGTGGTGCGCACCGTGGTCGAGGACACGCTCGAACTGCTGGCCCCACGCGCCCATGAAAAAGGCCTCGAACTGAGTTTCCGCGAAACCGACGACCTGCCGACCGTGCTCAACGGCGATCCGTTGTGGCTGCGCCAGGTGCTGACGAACCTCATCGCCAACGCAATCAAATTCACCGACCAGGGCGAAGTGTCGGTGCAAGTGCGGCGCCGGCCGGGCGCCGCGGACAACGTGTTGGAATTCGTGGTTCGCGACACCGGCATCGGCATCGAGGTCGAGACGCTGCCGCGCCTGTTCGATGCGTTCATGCAGGGCAGCGTCGGCCTGGCGCGCCGTTACGGCGGCACGGGCCTGGGCCTGCCCGTCAGCAAACATCTCATCGAATGGATGGGCGGCGCCATCGAGGTGCAAAGCTGGCCGGGGCAGGGATCGCAGTTCGTCTTCACGCTGCCGTTCGGTGTGGCCGAGCGGGCTGGCGACCCTCAGGAATCTGACCGCGTGTCCATGCCTGCCTTGCGCGTGCTCGTGGTCGACGACCTGGAGACGAACCGCGTGGTGCTCGACGACATGCTTCGCGCCTGGGGCATGGACGTGGTCGTCGCAGTCGACGGCCGGCACGCTCACGACATCCTCACCGGCGGGACGGCCATCGAGCCACACTTCGATCTGGCGGTGGTCGACATGCACATGCCCCGCATGAATGGGCTGGCGCTGGCGCGGGCAGTGCGGGCCGACGGCAGGCACCCGGATTTGAAGATGGTCTTGCTGTCGTCGGCGACCACCGACCGCGATGTGCTCGTCGCCTATGAGGCCGGGTACGACCGCTTTCTCGCCAAACCCGTCCGCAAGACCGAACTGCGCCAGGCCTTGTTGGCCTTGTCGGCAGGACGGCCCGACGCCCCCCGGTTGACGCCTCGCCTGAACGCCCACATCCTTGTGGTTGAAGACAATGCGGTGAACCAGGAAGTGATCGGGCAGATGCTGCGGGTCCTCGGTTGCCGGGTGCAGGTGTGTTCCAGCGGGCTTTCGGGATTGCGCGCCTTGTGTGAAGCGCGTTTCGATCTGGTGCTGATGGACATTCAGATGCCCGGCATGGACGGGATCGAAGCGCTGGGCCGGTTCCGCCGGGGCAAGACACGCCGGTTCCTGTTCGTCACGCCACGCACTACACCGGTGATCGCGGTCACGGCCAACGCACTGGAGGGCGACGAAGAGCGTTTCCTGGGGCTTGGCTTCGATGGGTATCTGTCCAAACCGTTCCGCCAACGTCAATTGCTTGCCATGCTGATCCAACACATCCGTCCCACGGCTCCGGCCGAATCCGAACAGAGCACAGGCAGTCCCTCCGCGGCCGAGGCGTCCACTGGCAGCGAGGGTGTGCTCGATACCCAGGCGCTCGATCGCCTGCGTGAACTCGATCCAACTGGCGAAAACCGGCTGATGGAGCGCGTGGTCTCCGCGTTCGAGACGTCGGTGGCCCGCTTGATGCCACAACTGCAAGAGGCATTGCAAGCGAATGAACTGTCGGGCATTCGACACGTTTCCCACACCTTAAAATCATCGTCAGCCAGCATGGGAGCCGTTAAGCTGTCTAAGATGTGTTCCGAAGTCGAAAACATGGCCCGACAAGGTCAATCCGATGGCATGAATGAGCGAGTCGCCCTGCTGCAGGCAGAGGTGGAGATCGTTCGTGTCGCGTTGAAACACGTCCTCAATGCCTGACATGACCTCCAGCGCCGCGTTGGTGGATGACGACCCGTTGGTCCAGCCACGCGTGTTGCTCGTCGACGACGATGAAGTCAACTTGCTGTTGACGGCCATCGCGTTGCGCGAACGAGGGTTTTCCATCATCGAGGCCACGAGCGGCGAGCGGGCCATCCAGTTGCTGGCCGATTGGCTGCCCGATGTGGTGGTGCTCGACGCCCTGATGCCGGGCCTCGATGGTTTCCAGACCTGCCATGAATTGCGGCACCTGCCCGGTTTCGAATCGCTGCCGGTGCTGATGCTCACCGGGCTCGACGACGATGCATCCATCACGCGCGCCTATGAAGCGGGCGCCACGGACTTCTTCGTCAAATCCACCCACTGGAGCCTGCTTGCAGGCCGGCTGCGCTACCTGCTGCGCTCTTCGCGAACCCGGCTCGAACTCGAACGCAGCAAGTCCAAGCTCGCCCGCGCTCAAGACCTCGCGCGCATGGGCAGTTTCGACTGGCGCACCGGCCAGGGCGGACCGGTCTTCTCGGTCGAGGGCTTGCGTGTGTTCGGCATGGGGGCGGGAGAAATGCCCACGATGCGCCAAGTGCTGCGCATGATCCCGCGCGACGACCGCAACGGGTTCATGATGGTGATGCGCGAAGTGCTGCGGCACGGCTCCGTGCTCGCCACCGACATCCCCGTCACGCTCGCTGACGGCCGCCAGCAGCGCATCATCCACGTCGAGGCCGAGCCCGAGTTCAACGAGCACGGCAACATGTCCGGCTACACCGGGATCGTCCAGGACGTGACCGACCGCCGCATGGCCGAAGACAAGATCCGGCACCTCGCCAACTTCGATGCGCTCACGGGCCTGCCCAACCGACGCCAGTTGATCTGGCGCGCCGAACGTGCCCTCGAACATGCTCGCCGGCTCAACCATCCGGTGGCCCTGCTGCTGATCGACCTCGACCGCTTCAAGATCATCAACGACACGCTCGGCCACGGGGCAGGGGACGAACTGCTGATGGAGGTGTCGCGCCGGCTGCGCTCGTGCGTGCGCCATTCCGACCAGGTGATGGAAAGCTCCATCGAAACCATGGGCTCGCGTTCGCACCGCACGCTGGAGGCCGTGGGCCGCCTCGGGGGCGATGAATTCGTGGCGCTGCTGCCCGAGGTCACGGACGACACCGACGCCGAACGCGTGGCCGACCGCATCCTCGACGTGATGCGCGAACCCATCTTCGTGGGCGGCCAGGAATGTTTCGTCACCGCCAGCGTCGGCATCGCGATGTTCCCGCGCGACGGCAATTCGGTGGCCGATCTCATGCGCAACTCCGACGTGGCCATGTACTCGGTCAAGGCGCAAGGCCGCAACGCCGCGGTGCTGTACCGGCCGGCCCTGGCCGGCATGGGCCGCGAAAAGCTCGAGCTGGAGAGCGCGCTCCACAAGGCCATCGAACGCAACGAAATGGTGCTGCACTACCAGCCCAAGATCGATGTGCGTGCCGCCCGCATGGTGGGTGTCGAGGCGCTGATGCGCTGGCAGCGCGGCAACACCTTGGTGCCCCCGGGCGATTTCATCCCGCTGGCCGAAGAGACTGGCCTGATCGTCCCACTGAGCGAATGGGCCATTCGGGAGGCTGCGCGGCAGGCCCGCATCTGGCAAGACAGCTTCGGCTTTTCCGACTCCATCGCCGTCAACCTGCCCAACCGCCTGTTCGAGCGCACCGACCTCGTCGAGCACATCCATCAGGCTGTCACGAATTTCGGCGTGCCGCACCCGGTCATCGAGCTCGAGATCACCGAGACCGGGCTGATGAAGGACTTGCAGAACGTCATCCCGTCGCTGCACCGCCTCAACGAGATCGGCGTGGAAATCTCCATCGACGACTTCGGCACGGGCTATTCCTCGCTCGCGTACCTGACCACGCTGCCCATCAGCGAACTCAAGATCGACCGCTCCTTCGTGCGTGACCTCGGCATGACGCCGCAAAGCTCGGCCGTCGTCACCGCCATCATCGCGCTGGCCCGTTCGCTGGGCCTGCGCGTGATCGCCGAAGGCGTCGAGAACATGCGGCAAATGGAAGTGCTGCACCGCCTCGGCTGCGGGGTGATGCAGGGCTTTCTCTTCAGCAAGGCCCTGCCTCCCGATGCGCTCGAGCAGTGGCTTCGACAAACCGTGCTGCCACGCAAGGCGCCCTGGATCGTCAATGCCGACGAAACCGAGGCGGTCGATGCGTTGCGAGCCATCGCGGAGGCCCGCAGTGCGCGGTTCAACAACCCGCCCGTGTGAACTTCTTTCTGTTTGACCCGCTCCCCGAGCGCTCCTGCGACACCTTCCGCCCTGATGGACACGACCCGCGCCGCCTCTTCGCGAGCCGCAACTTCCGACGCCCTCGTACCGCAATTGGCCAAAGCCGCGTTGCGCCGCCTGGCCCTCGAAAAGCTCGAACCCACTCCGGAAAACTACACCCGGGCCTACCACCTGGAAGCGGGCGGCGTGCCGCCGGCGGCGTTGCCTGCTGCCGCCTGGCCCACGCTCGATGCGCTGCTGAGCCGGGCCAGCCCCGAACAGCGGGTTCGCGGCGAACTGAAGGAGGCCCTGGCGCAAGGGCAATGGGCGCAGGCTGAACGCCTCGTCGATGCGCAGCCCGGACTGCCTCAGCAGGGGGCGGCCCTGGCCGACCTGATCGACCGCATCGTGCGTGGCGTGCAGCAGGGGGGGCGGCACTGGACGAGCGCGCGCAAGAAAGACAGCCTTGCCCGCGTGCTCGCCAGCACCCGCAGCGACCCTCGCCGCCTGCAGCAACGCCTGGGCCAACTGGTGCAGGGCTGGGAGACCGACAAACCGGACGAAGCCATCGACACCGATGCCGCACCGTTCGATGACGCCCCGCAGGGCGAGCCGGCGAGCGCTGGCCGACCGGTGCTCGAACCCATCCACCTCGAAGGTGCCCAGGACGCACTGTGGCAGCAGCTCCTCGGCAGCCTCGGCGGCACGGTGCTCAAGGCCCTGCCGCCGCCGCCATCGCCCAGCACCGAGTTGTCGCAGGCCTTCGTGCAGTTGAACGACACCATCGTGTCGGCTGGTCCTTCGCCGCAGGTGGCCGGGCAGATGGAGCAGCTGTGCAAGCGCGCAAACCGCGTGCTGCAGCACCGCCACCATCTCGTCGAGCAGCTCGGCGGCCTGTGCAAGCAGTTGACCTCGAGCCTGGCCGAACTCGCCGAGGACGACAGCTGGGCGCAGGGCCAGGCCGATGCCATGGCGCAGGAGATCGACTTCGGCCTCACCGCACGCAGCATCCGCTCGGTGAGTGAAATGCTGGAAAACACCCGGGAGCGCCAGCAGGCCCTGCGCATCGAGCGTGGCCAGGCTCGCGACGCCCTCAAGGCGCTGATCAACCAGATGCTCAGCGAGCTCGGCGAGCTCGCCTCCCAGACCGGCCGCTATCACGAGCGCCTGGACCGTTACGCCGGCGTCATCGACCAGGCCGATTCATTGGAAAGCCTGGCCGGAGTGGTGCGCGAGATGGTGGCGGAGAGCCGCACCGTGCAGACGCTGGTGCAGCAGGCGCAAGGGCGCCTGCAGTACGAACATGCGCGGGCCACGGGCCTGTCAGAACGGGTGGTGGAACTGGAGACCGAGCTGCGCCGCCTCTCGGAAGAAATCTCCACCGATCAGCTGACGCAGATCGCCAACCGACGGGGCTTGCTGCAGGCCTTCGAAGCCGAACGGGCGCGCCTGGAACGCACCGGCGCACCCTTGGCCATCGGCCTGCTCGACGTGGACAACTTCAAGCGCCTGAACGACGACCTGGGCCATGCCGCAGGCGACAAGGCGCTCAAGGCGCTCGCCGCTGCCGTCAGCAAGGCACTGCGGCCGACCGACCTGGTCGCCCGCTATGGCGGCGAAGAATTCGTCGTGCTGCTGCCCGACACCCCGCTCGACGAAGGCGAGCAGATCCTCACGCGCCTGCAGCGCTCGCTGACCGGCAGCCTGTTCATGCACGAGCAGCGCCAGGTCTTCGTCACCTTCTCGGCGGGCGTCACCGCCTACCGGGCCGGCGAACGCATCGAAGTGGCGCTGGAGCGTGCCGACGAGGCCCTCTACGAAGCGAAGCGCACCGGCAAGAACAAGACCTGCGTGGGGTAGTTGCGTCCTCGTTCGCGCGCTCCGAGCCCGCCACTCAGATCTTGAGCGCTGCGGCGATCCCGTCGTGGGCAGCCTTGTTCAGGCGGATTTGAAACGGCAGGAACGTCAGCCGTTCTTCCACCGTCGCGCCAGCGGGATTCGACACCCAGTAGCTGCCGCCGAGCACCTGACCATCCTTCGTCAGTGCGCCGGTGTAGACGTTGCCGTTGCGCTGGAAGTAGATGCGGTATTGCACCGTCGAACTCAGCGTTGCCGAGACGGGCCGCGGCGTGGTGGCCACCCAGACCGGCACTCCGCCCACGGTGCTCACCGTGCCGTCGGCCAGGTGATACGTCTTGCCATCGCTGTTCGATACCATGCCGGCGGTCAGTGCTGCCTCGAGCGTGGAGCCAGACACACATGGCGTGACGTTCGCGTCGGTTGTCGTGGCCGTGCAATCGAAGACGGTGTAGCGGTCGCCCTTGTTCGTGGCGGTGAATTTCAGGTAGGCCGCACCCGGACCGAAGCTCGCAGCAGGATCCAGGATGGCCGCGTTCGACCAGAACGAATTGTGCCAGTGGGCCAGATCCGCCGGCGCTGACACGACCAGGCCCGACAGCGGAACAGTGACAAACTCGCTGCGCTGCTGAGAGTACGCCACCGTCGTGCCATCGCTTGCCAGCGTGTCGATTCGAACGTCGCGGCCCGTGTACGACGCGACGTGCGTGGTCTGGGCTGCGGGAACGACCAGCACGGCGCCGTCCTTCAGAATGCGGGTGGGCGTGCCTGCATGCAAGGCGAGGCTGGATGCCAGATTGCGGGGCGCCGACTGTGCCGAGCGCTGCGGCCCGTGGGTCAACGGCGATGTCGCGACCACCGAGAAATCTGACTGTGCGTAGTTCGTTCCGCTGAACTGAGCTCCCTGGTAGTTCAGGTTCCAACGCAATTCGTAGCTGGCGCCGCTCGGGGCCAGAATCAGGTCTTCAAATGCCTGCTGGTTCGTGCTGAGCTTGAGCGCCAGCGTCGCCGGGCTGCTCGTGACGCTGCCGCCCGCGCTGCTCACGATCACCGTGTACTGCGCTCCGCTGTCGGCGTAGGTCACGCTGGGCGTGGTGAACGAGGCCGACGTCGCACCCGCGATCGCGACACCGTTCTTTTGCCACTGGTACCCGAGAGCCGCACCTGTGGTGGTGACGGAGAACGTGGCCGTGTCCCCCGTGTAGACCGTTGCGGATGCCGGTTGCGTCAAGATGACCGACCCCTCCGCTCCCTCCGCTGCGGGCGCGTTGTTTTCGGTGGGATCGGATCCGCCGCCGCATCCGGCAATGAGCAGCGCGCTGGCCGATGCGCAGGCTGCGCGAACAAATGTGGCGTGGTTCAAGACGTGTCCCCTGTTGAGAATCTGCGGCCGGCATTATGCGGACGGAATGACGATAACTGGCCACCTTGTTCCGGGGGGTGCACCGCTGGTGCGCCATGGGGGAAACGCCTCTCGGGTGCGCGTCAGTGGGTGCCTGCTTGCGAGGCGCTGTTCGTGTATCCGCGCAAGACGTTGTACCGAGACCGCTGTTCAGCGGTCAGCAGCTTTGCCATGGCAAGGTGATAGCTCAGATGGGCCGCGCGCAAGCGCCCCTGCGCCAGGGCCGCTCGCTCTACGGCGCCGGCCATCGTTTGTTCATCGAGCCTGTGCCCGTTGCTGAAAAGCCCGTCCAGTGCGGCTTCTGCCTGAATGACCTCTTCACCGAGCGTGCGTGCCTGCGCCTTCATCTGCGCCATGAGCGATGAAGTCTCCTGATGTTGTGCAGGGGTCAGTTGCAATGCATCGGCCCATTCGAGCACATGCGCAGGCCCCGGGCAGCCGTTCAGCTCCGCGGCCAGCGCCATCGCCATGCCTCGGCCGGCTCGCAGGTCGTCGATCTGCGCAGGCGACAGCGCCTTGATGGCGCGCGTCTGCTCACCCGCATAGGGAGAAGGCCCCGGAGGCGTCTGGGCGTGGGCGGCAGGACCATCGTGTTGCGCGAAGGAGGGCGACGCGATGGCAACCAAGGACAGGGACAAGAAGAAGGTGATGCAGCGACGGTGGTCGAAAAGCATGGATGAAGCACTGGAGTGAGGGTGCGTCATCTTGCGATCGACCTGCACAGATGCCTATGATTCAAATCATATGCCTTCCTCCCGCCTCTCGTCCCGGGCGCTGCCCGCAGATCGTGCCTTGCCAGAGGAGCCTGATCCATTCGGCATCGTGCCGGTCTGCCGTGCGCTGGCAGCGGGAGACACGCTTTTTCGGCAAGGCGAGCCGACCATCGGTGTCTTCCGTCTTGTCCGCGGTGGTGTGCGCCTCGTGCGCAACACCGCAGCCGGCTCGGAGGTCGCGATGCACACGGTGCGGCCTGGGGAACTGTTCGCCGAGGCGTCCTTGTTCGCATCCCGCTACCACTGCGATGCGGTGGCAACCGTCGCCTCTGAAGTGCATTGGTACGCCAAGAATGCATTGCGAACACAGCTCCAGGCCTGTCCCGCGACGATGTGGCGATTCACCGCCGAACTGGCCCAGCGGGTGCAAGGGTTGCGCAGCCGGTTGGAGGTCCAACAGGTGCGCAGTGCCAGGGAGCGCGTCTTGCAGTACCTGGGGCTGGGCTGCGATGCCAAAGGGCAATGGCAGCACCGGGGAACGCTCAAGCACCTCGCGCAGGAGATCGGGCTTACCCATGAGGCGCTCTACCGCACGCTGGCTGTGCTCGAACGCGAGGGGTGCATCAGTCGCAGTGAGAAAGGGATCCGGCTCATCACGGCTGATCCAAAGCAACGTCGATCAGCCCCAGGCCATTGATGCGCCGTCAACGTGTGAATCTCACCCGCGAGCGGTGAGGCGACGCAATTACATTCAAACGCAACTCATCCCTTGAAGCACAGTCAAGCGTGATCTGCTTCTCGGATAATTTGAGATAGAAGAACAACCAAATGGACCGGTTGCGGTCGCTGCAGGAAATGTCATTGTCTTTGATGAAGAAATTGCCCAAGGCCATCCTCTGTGCCGTGGCGTTGGCGGCGTTCTGCAGCCTGCCCGTCCAGGCCGGGAGCGAAACAGACCATCCCTTGCTCTCCGGCATCTCGGGAGCCGCCATATCCTCCAAGAACGTGCTGCAGTTCGGCGTCGAAGACGTGCCGTACGTTGCAGGGGAATATCGCCCCGGCGCGCGGCGTGGGCCGTACGAAGGACGGGTGACCACGATCGACTACACCGCCTCGCCCCCGATCGGCGAAGTGAAGATCCATCGCAACTACCTGGCTGCCGTGCAGAAGATGGGCGGGCAGCAACTCAACACCGGCTTCGATCCCAACGATACCGTGAGCCTCGTCACAGGCCCGCACGTCTTCACCTTGGGAGCGGGGCCGACTGCACCGATTGCCTTGCTGAACATCACGAGCGGGTATGGGTATCAACTCAAAATCATTGAGCCGCAGAAGATGGAGCAATCCGTCACCGCCGGTGCCCTGGTCAAGGAGATCACGGCCAAGGGCTACGCCACCTTGTACATCAACTTCGATACGAACAAATCCGATTTGAAGAACGATGGCATCGAGGCGGTCAAGCAAATCGTTCAACTGATGAAGGACGATGCCAATCTCAAGCTGTCCATCGAGGGGCATACCGACAACATCGGTGCGGCCGCCGCCAACAAGGCGCTTTCCCGGGACCGGGCGGCCAGCGTGATGCGCGCGGTGATTGCCCAAGGGATCGACGGCAAGCGCCTCGGCGCCCGGGGGCTTGGTGCGGAAGTGCCTGTCGCGGACAACCGCACGGAGGAAGGGCGGGCGAAGAACCGTCGCGTGGAGTTGGTCAAGATCAAGTGAGGCGGATTGAGCCGATGCACCGGCTCAACGCCGACGAAGCCCGTTACAAGGGCAGGCGCACCGGGAAGTCGAGACCTTTGCCTCGGCTGAGGTGATGCGTGACAAGCGCCGTCACCGGGTTGCACGCGCTGTGGCCGCGCCGCCGAACATTTCGCCGATCAGCGAACGCAGCCAGCGGTTGCCGAGGTCCGCATGCGCTCGGCGGTGCCAGAACACGCAGGTTCGCAACGTCGGAAGCCGCAGAGGCGGCTTCGCCCACTTCAGGCCGAGTGGGCCGGCGAACTGACTCACGAGCCGGTCCGGCACGGTGACGACGCAGTCCGACGCGGCCACGACAAACGGCAGCGTCAGGTGACTGCTCACCTGATCCTGGCCCGAGCGGCGCACGCCGGCTTTTTCCATCCGGCGCTGGATCTCGGCATAAGGCCCCACAGCCTCCGAGACGAACAGGTGCCGGGCCGCCCGGAACTCGGCCAGCGTGGTGGGGGGCTTGGCCGCGAACGGGTGCGAGGCGCGGAACATGGTGACGCATTCCTGGCGGAAGAGGAGTTGCCGAAAGAGACCTTCGGGCATGTCCTCGTATGGTGCTACTGCGAGGTCGATGCTGCCGTCGTGCAGCGCGTCCCGCAATGCCGTACCTGCCGACCGCGCCACGCCCAGGCGCACCCCGGGTGCGTCGCGTGCACACCGCTCGATCAGCCTGGGCATGAAGTGCACTTCGGCCAGATCGGTCATGGCGAGGCTGAAGTGGCGGTCGCTCGTCGACGGCTCGAAGGCATCCTGCCTGTGAATGCTTTCCTGGATCAGCGCCAGCGCCGCCCCGATGGGCTCCGCCAGCTGGAGCGCCAGCCTCGTGGGCTGCATGGCATGCCCCGCGCGCACGAACAATGCGTCGTCGAACGTGGCGCGCAGCCGGGTCAGGGCATTGCTCGCGGCGGGCTGGGACAACCCGAGGTTCCTCGCGGCCTGGGAGATCTGCCGGGTGGCCACGATTTCCCGGAACACCACGAGCAGGTTGAGGTCCACATCGCGCAGGTTCTTCATGAATCTATTCACCAAGCAAATGGTCTGTATTCCAGCGGCAACGTTGCCGTGATAGTACGTGGTTCGGACAATGGGGCCATCGATCACTCTCAGGAGTCCCGAATGGAAAGCGTTGTGCCGCCCCCTTTGCGCTACCTCACCGGCTTCGCGAACGAATGGGCCACCGAGGCGCTGCCCGGCGCACTGCCGGCCGGGCAGAACTCACCCCAGCAGGTGCCGTACGGTCTCTATGCCGAGCAGATCTCCGGTACGGCCTTCACCGCTCCTCGACATCGGAACCGTCGCTCGTGGCTTTACCGCATCCGCCCCGCGGCCGTGCACGAGCCGTTCGAACGCATGGACAACGGCCACCTCACGAATGATCCAGGCACGCCGTTCACCTCTCCAAACCAGCTTCGCTGGGACCCCATGCCGCTGCCCGACCTCCGCATTCCCAAGGATTTCGTCGACGGCCTCTTCACGATGGCCTGCAACGGCGATCCCGCGACCCAGGCGGGCGTCGGCATCCACTTGTACGGGGCGAACCGGTCGATGAGCCGGTTCTTCTGCAATGCGGACGGTGAGTTGCTGGTCGTTCCACAAGAAGGCCGCCTGCGCCTGGCCACGGAGATGGGGCTGCTGGACGTGGCGCCGCAGGAGATTGCCGTCATCCCGCGCGGCGTGCGATTCCGGGTCGAGTTGCCCGATGGCGCAGCACGCGGTTACATCTGTGAGAACTTCGGGGCCCCGTTCCAGTTGCCGGACCTCGGCGTGATCGGCTCGAACGGCTTGGCGAATCCCCGCGACTTCCAGGCTCCCGAGGCCTGGTACGAGGATGTGGAAGGTGCATTCGAGCTGGTGACCAAGTTCATGGGCAATCTGTGGCGGGCCCGCATCGGGCACTCGCCGCTCGATGTGGTCGCCTGGCACGGCAACCTCGCGCCTTGCAAGTACGACTTGCGCCGATTCAACACGATCGGCTCGATCAGCCATGACCATCCCGATCCGTCCATCTTCCTCGTGCTCCAGTCGCCGTCGGACACCATGGGCGTGGACAGCATCGACTTCGTCGTGTTCCCCCCGCGGTGGCTCGTGGCGGAGCGGACGTTCCGTCCGCCCTGGTTCCATCGCAACGTCGCCAGCGAGTTCATGGGCCTGATCCACGGCGAGTACGACGCCAAGGCCGAGGGCTTCCTGCCCGGCGGATCGAGCCTGCACAACTGCATGAGCGGCCACGGCCCCGATGCGGCCACATGCCGAAAGGCCTTCGCCGAAGACACCCGCCTGCCACGCAAGGTCGACCAAACCATGGCCTTCATGTTCGAGACACGGCACGTGCTGCGCCCCACTGCGGCGGCCCTGGCGTCTCCTCAGCGCCAAGCCGGGTACCAGCAGTGCTGGTCCGGCATCGACAAACGTTTCCATCCGGAGAGCCCATGACACCGCACCTCGACGAGACCCACGATGCGCACCTGACCAGCTGGGTCGCCTCGGCCAACACACCCGACCATCCGTTCCCGCTGCAGAACCTGCCCTTCGGCCGCTTTCGCCTTCGAGGCCGCGATGAAGCCTGGCGTATCGGGGTGGCGATCGGCGACGAAATCCTGGACCTGCGAGCCACCGGCCTTGTCGACACGGACGACATGAACGTGTTGATGGACCGCCCGCTGTCGTGGCGCCGCGAGTTGCGCCTGGCACTGTCCCGTGGCTTGCGTGAGGGAGGCATCGAGCAGGGTTGGTCCGCGTACCTCGTGAATCAGGCCGATGCCGAAATGACGTTGCCGTGCCGCATCACCGACTACACCGACTTCTATACGGGCATCCACCACGCCATTGCGGTGGGCCGGCTCTTTCGGCCGGACCAGCCGCTGCTGCCCAACTACAAATGGGTACCCATTGGCTATCACGGGCGCGTATCGTCGATTGGTGTCAGTGGGCAGGCGATCAAGCGCCCGGCCGGTCAAACCAAGGCGCCCGACGCCGACCGGCCCACGTTCGGCCCGAGCCGGCGCCTTGACCACGAACTGGAGTTGGCCTATTTCATCGGCCGCGGCAACGCACTCGGGGAACCGATCGGCATTGAGGAGGCAGAGGCGCACCTCTTCGGCGTCGCCTTGTTGAACGATTGGTCGGCGCGCGACCTGCAGGCGTGGGAGTACCAACCGCTCGGGCCCTTTCTTGCGAAGAACTTCGCGTCGACGGTGTCGCCGTGGATCGTCACGACCGAAGCGCTGGCGCCGTTTCGTGCGCCGTTCGAGCGCCCGCCCTCGGATCCTGCGCCGCTGCCGTACCTCGACAGCCTGTACAACCGAGCACACGGTGCGCTCGACATCCAGTTGGAGGTACTCATCCTCACCGCCAGCATGGCAGCTGCCGGCACGCCGCCGGCCCGGCTGACCCTCGGCGGATCGCGTGAAGCAGCCTACTGGACGGCCGCGCAACTGGTCACGCACCACACCGTCAACGGCTGCAACCTGCAGCCGGGCGACCTGCTGGGCTCGGGCACCCTGTCAGGGCCGCGCCCGGACCAGGCTGGCTCGCTGCTCGAACTGACCGAAGGCGGCAAGCGCCCCATCAAGCTGCCGAACGGAGAAACACGCACGTTCCTCGAAGACGGCGACACACTGATCCTGCGCGGCTGGTGCGAGCGGCCCGGCGCCAGGCGCATCGGGCTCGGCGAAGTGCGGGGCACCGTGGTCGGTTGAACCGGGAAAGCTCACCTGCATGACGGACCCAGCGTTGCTGGGTTGGGCGGCGGCGTGGCGGCCGCTCATCTGCAGGCCGCGCGCAGTGTGCCGAGGGACCGGCGAGCGTCACTCCGCCAGTGGCAGTGAACTGGTGCACTTGATCTCGTCGAGGCACACGCTGGAACGCGCACCGCTGACGCCCGGCAGCCGCATCAGCTTTTGCATCAGGAAGTTCGACAAGGCCTTGAGGTCGCTCGCGATCACCTTGACCACGTAGTCGAAGTCGCCGGTCACCGAATAGCACTCCAGGATTTCCGGCAGGCCAACGACCACGTCAGTGAACTTGGAAAGGTCGCGGATGTGGCCCTTTTCCATGGTGACGTGGATGAATGCCACGACGTTCAGGCCCACTCGGTACGAGTTCAGGCGCGTCTCGTAACGTGCGATGAACCCCTCTTCCTCCAGTCGCCGGTGGCGCCGATGGCATTGCGCCGGCGACAGGCCAACCGCTTCTGCCAGTTCCAGGTTGGACACGCGTCCATGTTCCTGTAGGAAAGCCAGGATTTTTCGGTCGATCCGATCCAAATCGCTGTGAAACAAGATTCTCTCCAATTGCGCCGTTGCCGCGCAATTATGTTTCCTTTACGAGGGTTCATCCGGACGTGCAGTGAAAGCAGATTTTCCGTGTCCAACCGCACACTTCTTCCTGAGAAAGGCGGCTCATGCGAGGAATCCGGCACTTCCTGTTTTGCCTCCGGCCTTTCGGCGACACACCAACGGCTTTCATCTGAAGTGGACCCAAACGTGCAACATTCTTTCCTTCGCTTTTCGCTCGCCGTGCTCACCCTTGCGCTCGCTGCCGCAGCACCTGCGCATGCCATCGACAAGTCGGTGGCAGTCACGGCCATCGTCGAACACAAGGCCCTCGATGCGGTGCGAGATGGCATCAAGGACGAACTCAAGTCCTCCGGGTTCGAAGAGGGCAAGAACCTGAAATACCAGTTCCAGAGTGCCCAGGGCAACCCTGGCACGGCGGCGCAGATCGCCCGCAAGTACGCCGGAGAGCGACCGGATGTCATCGTCGCGATTGCCACGCCTTCGGCTCAGGCAGTGGTGGCAGCAACCAAGGATGTTCCGGTGGTCTACAGCGCGGTGACCGACCCCGTGGCGGCCAAGCTCGTCAAGACCTGGGATGCGGCCGGTGGCAACGTCACCGGCGTGTCCGACATGTCGCCCCTGGAAAAGCACCTGGCGCTGATCAAGCGAGTGGTTCCCGGTGCCAAGCGCGTCGGCGTGATCTACAGCCCGGGCGAAGCCAACTCGGTGTCGATCGTGGATGGGCTCAAGAAGGCCATGCCCGCTGGCATGACGTTGGTGGAGGGTGCCGCTGCGCGCACCGTGGACGTGGCCAGCGCCGCACAAAGCCTGGTCGGCAAGGTCGATGTGTTCTACGCGCCGACCGACAACAACGTCATATCGGCATTCGAGGGCATCGTCAAAGTGGCCCAGCAGGCCAAGATCCCCGTTGTTGCGGGCGACACCGACGCCGTCACCCGCGGAGCCGTCGCCGCGCTCGGCTTGAACTACTACGACATCGGCCGCCAGACCGGCAAGATCGTGGTGCGTGTCCTCCAGGGTGAAGCGGCCGGCCGTATCGCTTCGCAGACCAGCACGAACCTCGATTTGCACGTCAACCCGGGCGCTGCGCTCAAGCAAGGTGTGACGCTGTCGGACGAACTGGTGAAGTCAGCCAAGGTCGTGATCAAGTAGCCGTCCACTCCGCGGGATGCAGCAGCGTCCCGCGCCGGCATCACTGCCGTAGTCGCTGCGGCCCCCACGACCGCGTTCCGTTGCCTCGGCCTGCTGCCGGCCGCGGTGGCCCTTTCCATCTCGAGGTTGCTTGTCATGTCTCTCATTGCATCGCTGGGTGCCATCGAGATCGGTCTGATATTCGGACTGGTCGCGCTGGGTGTCTTCCTGTCGTTTCGCATCATCAACTTCCCCGACCTCACAGTCGACGGCAGCTTCCCACTTGGCGGCGCCGTCTCCGCGGCCCTGATCGTTGCCGGCTGGAACCCGTTCGCCGCCACGGCGGCGGCCGTCGTCGCCGGAGGCCTGTCCGGGTACCTCACCGCCTGGTTGAACGTTCGCCTGCGCATCATGCAGCTGCTGGCAAGCATTCTCGTGATGATCGCGCTGTACTCCGTGAACCTGCGCATCATGGGCAAGCCCAACGTCGCGCTGATCAATGACGCCACGGTGTTCAGCATGCTCGAATTCGGCGGCCTGCCCGACTACTGGCTCAAGCCGCTGGTGCTGCTGGGAGTCGTCATGGCCGTGAAGGTCCTGATCGATTTGTTCTTCGCTTCGGAGGCCGGTCTGGCGATGCGCGCCACTGGCAGCAACCCCCGCATGGCACGCGCGCAGGGCATCTCGACCGATCGCCTGACGGTGTGGGGCATCGCGCTGTCGAATGCGCTGGTGGCGCTGGCCGGCGCACTGTTCGCGCAGAGCCAGGGCGGCGCCGACATCTCGATGGGCATCGGCACCATCGTGATCGGCCTGGCGGCGGTCATCATCGGCGAGACCATTTTGCCGGCGCGCAGCCTGGTCGTCACGACGCTGGCCTGCATCCTGGGCGCGGTGCTCTACCGTTTCTTCATCGCGGTGGCACTCAATGGCGACTTCATCGGCCTGCAAGCCTACGACCTGAACCTCGTCACTGCCGTGTTGGTCGGGCTGGCGCTGCTCGTTCCCAGCTACAAGCGCAAGCTGGCCTCCCTTTGGTCCGGCTGGCGCGTCCATGCGGCCAGCACTGCCAAGGGAGCCCGCTGATGTTGTGCGCCAAAGGTCTCGAAATCACCTTCAACCCCGGAACCCCCATCGAGAATCGGGTGCTGCGTGGGCTGGACCTGACCATTCCTACCGGTGAGTTCGTCACCGTGATCGGCTCCAACGGTGCCGGGAAATCGACCTTCCTGAATGCCGTCAGCGGCGACCTGTTGGTCGACTGCGGCAGCATCCGGATCGACGACACCGACGTCACCCGCCGGCCCGCCTGGCAGCGCTCGGGCCTGGTCGCGCGGGTCTTCCAGGACCCCATGGCCGGCACCTGCGAGGCCCTGACGATCGAGGAGAACATGGCGCTGGCCTGGAAGCGAGGTGCACCACGCCGCCTGGGTTTCTCGCTGAACCGCACTCTGAGAGAACTGTTCCGGGACAAGCTCAGCATCCTCAAGCTGGGCCTCGAAAACCGCCTGGGCGACCGCATTGGTTTGCTCTCTGGCGGGCAACGCCAGGCCGTCAGCCTGCTGATGGCATCGCTGCAGCCGTCCCGCATTTTGCTGCTCGACGAGCACACGGCCGCGCTCGACCCGAAGACGGCCGCTTTCGTCCTCGAACTCACCGCGAAGATCGTCGAGGCCGGCAAGCTGAGCACCATGATGGTCACCCACAGCATGCGCCAGGCGCTCGACTACGGCAGCCGGACGGTGATGCTTCACGAGGGCCGCGTGATCCTCGATGTCTCCGGACCACAGCGCAGGAACATGAGCGTCGAAGACCTGCTGCACATGTTCGAGAAGACACGCGGCGAGAAGCTCGACGATGACAAGTTGCTGCTCGCCTGACTGCCCTCACCGATTCCACAGAGATCAGGTACCGCCCGCAAGTACCTGGTTCACACCTGAGATTCACCGAAAGGAACCTCACCATGTCTGATCTGTTCGAGAACCCGATGGGCCTCATGGGCTTCGAATTCGTCGAGTTCGCCTCGCCCACCCCGAACGTACTGCAGCCGGTGTTCGAGATGATGGGTTTCACCAAGGTGGCCACACACCGGTCGAAGGATGTCGTGCTCTACCGCCAGGGCGACATCAACTTCATCGTGAACAATGAGCCGCGCAGCGCGGCCTCGTATTTCGCTGCCGAGCATGGTCCGTCGGCCTGCGGCATGGCGTTTCGTGTGAAGAATGCGCAGATGGCCTATGCCCGTGCGCTGGAGCTGGGCGCGCAGCCCATCGAAATCCCGGCCGGTCCCATGGAGCTGCGGCTGCCGGCAATCAAGGGCATTGGCGATGCGCCGCTGTACTTGATCGACCGCTACGGCGACGGCCAGTCGATCTATGACATCGACTTCGATTTCATCGAGGGCGTTGATCGCCATCCGCGGGGCGCGGGCCTGAAGTCGATCGACCACCTGACTCACAACGTCTACCGCGGCCGGATGGCGCACTGGGCGGCGTTCTACGAGCGCTTGTTCAACTTCCGTGAAATCCGGTTCTTCGACATCAAGGGTGAATACACCGGCTTGACATCGAAGGCCATGACGGCGCCGGACGGCAGGATCCGCATCCCATTGAACGAGGAGTCTTCGCGCGGCGCGGGCCAGATCGAAGAGTTCCTGATGAAGTTCAACGGGGAGGGCATCCAGCACATCGCCTTGCTCAGCGACGACCTGCCGGCCACGCTGGACGCCTTGCGCAAGTCCGGCGTTCCGTTCATGGCCGCGCCGCCGGCCACGTATTACGAGATGCTCGGTGACCGGCTCCCGGGGCACGGCGAGCCGGTGGGTGAACTCCAATCGCGCGGCATCCTGCTCGACGGCAGCACCGACGGGGGCAAGCAACGCCTGCTGCTGCAGATCTTCACGCAGACCCAACTGGGCCCGGTGTTCTTCGAGTTCATCCAGCGCAAGGGCGATGAGGGCTTCGGCGAGGGCAACTTCAAGGCGCTGTTCGAATCGATCGAGCGCGACCAGATGCGTCGCGGCGTGCTGCAAGCCAACTGAACCGGAGGCCAGGATGAACAGGCTGTCCCCCGAACTCGCTCGTGAACTTCTCGCGCCGCTGAAACAGTGGCATCCCAACGAACACCTCGGCGCCATCTCGCGAGAGTTCGTCTTTGCCGATTTCACTCAGGCTTTTTCCTTCATGACGCAGCTCGCCCTGACGGCGGAAAAGACCAATCACCATCCTGAATGGTGCAACGTCTACAACCGCGTGGGCATCACGCTGACCACGCACGATGTCGACGGACTGTCCCGGCGCGATATCGAATTCGCGCACCATGCCGACGCTGCGTTCGAGCGCTTCATGGTCCCTGGCAAAACGGAGGCAATCGACCATGCAACGTCACTTGAGTGAGACCGAAAACCACGGCGCCACCCCGCGGGAAACCGCGCAGCCTGAGCGGGCAGACTGGACCATTGAGCAGGGATGGGAGAACTACACCCCCGAAGAACATGCCACCTGGCGAACGCTCTTCGAACGCCAGACCAAGTTGCTGCCGGGCAGGGCCTGCGACGAGTTCGTGCAGGGCATGCGGGACTTGCCCATTGGTGCGGAGCAGATCCCCGACTTCCGTCGCTTGAGCGATGTCTTGATGAAGCGTACCGGATGGCAGGTCGTCGCGGTGCCCGGCCTGGTGCCGGACGATGTGTTCTTCGAGCACCTCGCCAACCGGCGCTTTCCATCCGGCCACTTCATCCGCAAGCCCGAAGAACTCGATTACCTGCAGGAGCCCGATGTCTTCCACGACGTCTTCGGCCATGTGCCGATGCTGATGAACCCGACCATGGCCGACTACATTCAGGCCTACGGTGAAGGCGGCTTGCGAGCGCAACGGCTGGGCCAGCTCGACAGCCTGGCACGGGTCTACTGGTACACCGTCGAATTCGGATTGCTGCAGCAGTCGGACGGACTGCGCATCTACGGTGCCGGCATCGCATCGTCGTATTCGGAAAGTGTGTTTGCGATCGACGATCCCTCGCCCAACCGCATCCAATTCGAACTCGAGCGCGTCATGCGAACGCACTACCGGATCGACGACTTTCAAGAGAGCTATTTCGTCATCCGCGACATCGACGAGCTGCTGGCGCTCGCCCAGATCGACTTCGGGCCGCTCTACCAACGCTTGCAAGGGCAATCGGAATGCGAGCCGGGCCAATTGCTGGCCGAAGACACGCTGATCACGCGCGGTACCGGCCGCTATCACACGGCCAAGCGGGGGAGGAAAGTGAATTGAATGCACGTACCCGAACCGTGATGATCACCGGTGCAGCCGGCAACCTCGGCCGTGCCGTGGCCGGTTCGTTCCTTGCTGAAGGTGCCAAGCTCGTGCTCGTCGACCTTCATCGAGCGAGTCTGGAGGAGGCCTTCGGAGCCGAGAACGAACGGCGCCTGTTCGCACCGGCGAATCTCCTGAAGCAAGAGCAGGTCAACTGCGCGGTGCAGGCCGCGCTCGCGCGCTTCGGACACATCGACGTCCTGTGCAACCTGGCGGGTGGCTTTCGCATGGGCGAGCCCGTGCATGAGATCGCCGATGAGAACTGGGACTTCCTGTTCGAAGTGAACGGGCGCACCCTGCTGCATGCGGTTCGTGCTGTCGTGCCGGGCATGATTGAAATCGGCGGCGGCAAGATCGTCAACGTCGGCGCCTTCTCGGCCCAGAAGGGTCTCGCGCTGATGGGGGCGTACAGCGCTGCAAAGGATTCGGTGATTCGCCTCACGGAAGCGATGGCCGCCGAACTGCGCGACAAGAACATCAACGTGAACTGCGTGCTGCCAACCATCATCGACACTCCGGAGAATCGGGCGGCCATGCCCGGCGTGGATCCATCGCGCTGGGTGGCGCCGGAAGACCTTGCGAGCGCCATCGCCTTCCTGGCATCGAACGGCGCATGCGCCATCCACGGGGCCGCACTGCCTGTGACGGCGCTCAGTTGAAGAAATTCATTCTCTGAACCGAATGGGTCTGCGACTCCGGGGCCCGTGACTATCGCAGATGGATGGCGTCTCCGGCACACGGCCAAGCGATGCATTGGGGGCGTTGAATGGCATCACGCCAAAGTGAGATTTTTCTCATCAATATCCCGGCCGTTCAGCCTTGGGTGCATCTCGTTCCGCGACAATAAAAGCAAAAGCCACTTTGAGTTGGGAACCCTGGCATGGAATGTCGTCGACCTTGGAATTTCTCGTTTTCAGGCAGGTTCGTGGCGTGCGCTGCGGCCATGTTGGCCCTTCACTCTGGCGTTGCGGCCGGCCCGGCGCTCGACCGCATCAAGACGAGCGGCAAGATCGTCATCGCCTACCTGTCCAGCGCCCCGTTCGCCTACGCCGACGGCGACGGCAAGGCGATGGGCTATTCCATCGATCTGTGCGCCAAGGTGGCGCAGGCGGTGCGCAAGTCCCTTGAGATGGAAAGCATCAACGTCGTCTACCTTCCCGTCCAATCCGCCCAGCGCATTCCAACGATCGTGGAAGGCAAGGCCGATCTCGAATGTGGTTCGACGACCAACAACGAAACACGCCGCAAGAGCGTTGCGTTCACCATCCCTCACTACATCACGGGGGCCCGCGTGGCGGTGCGCAGTGACGCCCGCATCGAAAAGCTCTCGGATTTCCGAGGCAAAAAGCTGATCTCCACGGAAGGCGGCACGGCATTGGCCGCCATCAAGAGTGCCAACGATGAACGGCTGCTCGGCATCCAGATCGGGTCCGCTGCAACAGGGCCGGAGGCGATGGCAAGCGTCGAGAGCGGGCGAGCCGACGGCTTCGCGATGGACGATGTGTTGCTCTATGCCCTGATTGCCGATCGTCCGGATCCCTCGAAGTTGAAGGTGGTTGGAAACTTCCTGACCGTCGAACCGCTGGCCATCATGCTTTCGAAAGACGACCCCGAGCTGAAGAAAATCGTGGACGCCGAAATGAAGCGCCTGATCAACAGCAAGGAAGCCCACGCCATCTACTCGCGCTGGTTCGAAAAACCGATTCCCCCCAAAGGCAAGTCGTTGAATATGCCCATGAACTACCTGCTCAAGGACTTCTGGAAGTATCCGAACGACTGGGTTCCGGGCTGATACCGCTTCGTCGTTTCAGGGGCCGTATCCGATCGAACCGGCGCCCCCCTTGAGCAAGGCAATCACCACAGGAATCATCACGGGCATCAGCACGATGCCGACGGCGACGGTCCCGAGCACCATGGCGCCATCGGCTGTCACGGTGATCGGCGTCAACAGTGCTCGCCCATACTTTTCGGCAGGAGACAGCTCCGCATTCACCGAAATTTCATAGGTCCGATTGAGCCGCAACGGTGACTGTGCTGGGGGCTGGATACCGCCGGATTCATAGCGCGTTCCATGAAGCTCGCCGCGGAGGGACAAGTTGTCTGATGCCTTGCCGCGAGCCTGGAATCCTGCAGCCAACGCCTGGTCTCGTTCCTGCGGGGTCGCGGCATCCTTGAGCAACAGCTCATAACGGATCGAGGCGGCCCCGGAACCCGTGATGAACAGCGTGCCGAGAGAACCTTCGATGGACCGGTGGAACGGTGCCTTCAGTGCAGCCACCATCTCCGGTGGTGCATCGAAGATGTAGTGGTACTTCTCCGTGATGACCACGATGTTCTTGTCATCGCTGGAGATCAACAGTGAAGACACGCTTTCGACGTAGCGGTGATCCTCGAACAGATTCTGGGTGATGAATTTGTTGGGGTCCGCGCAGGCGGACAATCCGCCCAAGGCGGCCACGATGCCGAACGTCATGAAGTTTCGACGGTCCCTGTTCATTGGCATCCAGTGAGTGATTTGGGTCCGGAATGTATCCCAAGTCGCACTCGATTTGTCGCGGTCCGAGCATCGAGCCTGGTCAGGATCGAGCCGATCTGAAAGGTCCGTTGCGCAAGGGGCGGTCCAGCCGCAGAAGACGGACAAGGTGATCGGGCAGCCATGCGACTTGCGCATGGGGCTTACAGTCACTCGCCTTGTCACTTCGCCTTCATCCGTGTCTGGTCGAATGCCCATACACCAACACGCACCTGGGCCACATGAGGAAAAACACCTGCTTCAACACCGGTATTTTCTCTGCTGCCAGATCGATGCCGAGCCCGGCGCGTGCCCGACGGGGACCGCTGACCCGGCAGACAACCGGTACGCAGTAGGCGGGCGCATGAGTGACCCCAATCGAATCGCGTTGGCCGAACGGTTGTTGGTGAATGCTGCGCGCAAGGCGGGCATCATCTTGTCGGGTGACATGCGGGTGAGCGAGGCCGACGCTGCCGTGCTGCTGGGGCTGCACCCCGGCTCTCTGAAGAATCTCCGGCATGAAGGGACCGGTCCTCGTGCGTACCGCCTCGGCCTCAACGGCGGACGCTTGTCCTACCGCATCGCTGACCTGGCGGAGTGGCTGGAGGTGCGAAGCGTGGAGTGAAGCCAAGGGGCACCCATGCTTTCGTTTGCGAGTGCTTGACGGCGGCGAGTGGAATCGTTCGCTGACAGTCGATAGGACCGGTGCTTCGGCACCCGCTGTTCGTCCGCCCTGGGCGAACGCCATCGATCGACATCCATCGGCATGGATTCGGTCGCCCCGCGGTAGCACCATGTGAGCCCCTGTCGCAAGGAATCGCATGGAACATCAAATCATTCCCCGCTCCAGCGCCATCGACTTCGCCTCGTGCGCGACGTCTGGCGCTGGCAACTGACGCATGAGTGATCAGGATCGCGTCGAGTTCGCTACACGGCTGTTGGTCGATGCTGCGCTCAAGGCCGGCATCGCTTTGTCGGGTGACATGCGCGTGAGCGAGGTCGATGCGGCCGCGCTCCTGGGGCTGCATCCCGGCTCTTTGAAGAATCTCCGGCTCGAAGGCTCGGGCCCGCGCGCATACCGGGTCGGCATCAAGGGCGGACGCCTGTCGTATCGCCTCGATGACCTGGCCGAGTGGCTGGAGGCTCGCAGCCTCGAGTGAAGCCAGCGGGCCGGCCAGGGCCCTTGCTCCCATTCGCGAGTGGTTGAAAGCCTCGCGTCGATCGATTTGGAGACACTTGATTCAATCAGCTTGCGCGAACGTCATCCATCGATATGCAGCGGCATGGATTTCATCGTTGAGCCGCTGCACCATGTGAGCACTGCTCAGGAAGGGAGTGACATGGAACACGGATTGATCTCACGCGACAACGCCAGCGACATCGCCAGCCCTCTCAAGCCCGATGGCTTCATTGGTGGATTCCATCACTGCAGTGTGACGCCCCCTTCCACCTCATCGCGTGACTCGGATCGAGATCGCCTCGACCTCGGAATCGATCGCGAACTGTTGCTGCAACTCAGTCGCCCGATACCGGGGCGGCTTCTGTTCCACACGCTGGTCGAATGGGCGCTGATTGTCGGAACCATCACGCTCGCCTGCTGGGCGAACAACGTGTGGATCAGCCTCGCAGCGATCGTCTTCATCGCCACGCGCCAGCATGCGCTGTTGATCATGATGCATGAGTTTTCGCATCGCCAGTTCAGCCGCACTCGCCCAGTGCTCAACGATGCCATAGGGGACTTTCTGACAGCGCTGCCTTTGCTGATCAGCATTCACGGGTTCCGCGCTGAACACCTGCTGCACCACCGTGCGCCTTCGACTGACGCCGATCCCAACTGGGTCAGTTCGGTGCGCAGGAGCCGCTTCCAGTTCCCGCGTTCGCGCGCCGGGATGATGGGGCTGCTGTGCCTCTATTGCCTCGGCGTCTACACGCCACAGGAACTGAAAGGCTTGCTCTTCGAAGGCGGCATGGCCATTGGTCTGCCGCGCGGGGCGAAGCTGCGCCAAGTGGGCTTCTGGCTGAGTGTCCTGGCGGCCTGCTGGGCCTTCAATCTGTGGGTGATCGTGGCTTTGTATTGGTTCCTGCCGATGGTCACGGTCCTGATGGCGGTGGTGTTTTTTCGTGAGGTGGCAGAACACCACGGCATGCCCAAGCGCGGGCTGGAGGCAACGCGAAGCGTGATAGGTGGTCCGGTGGAAAGCTTTCTGATCGCCCCATATTCCGTCGGCTTTCATGCGGAGCATCATCTGTATCCCTCGGTTCCGTTTTGCCGTCTGCCACAGCTGCATTGCGTTCTGAGTGGCCGGACTCGATACAAGGAACATGCGGTAGTCACTCGGGGCTACTTCACGGGTTTGCTGCGCGAACTATCAGGCAAGCCTTGAGCCGCAATTGCAGAGCCGCCAGGGTACTGAGTGTCATGGAGGTCTTCGAACTTCGCCGTCTGATCGCTCACGCCCTCAAGGTGACTTGGATGACAAACGAGCAAGGTGCGGGGGGCCGCCTGTTGATGTCCCAGTAAGTGGTGTAAGTCCTTTGTCGCGGCAAGACGCGTTGGGCGTAGCCTGAAGCGGCTTGCCGCGCGACGGCGGCGATCCCGGTCGGGGTGGC
>Ga0070659_100000537_pt1 | contig 27699 bp, 32 predicted proteins | sample KBSC23metaG_FD_64666 | JGI IMG/M metagenome (GOLD analysis project Ga0070659, IMG submission 64666) | Corn rhizosphere microbial communities from Kellogg Biological Station, Michigan, USA - KBS C2-3 metaG | ecosystem: Host-associated > Plants > Roots > Rhizosphere > Soil ... | reverse complement strand
GCTGCGCTCGTTCGGTGAGAGACCAGGTTCCGGCGGAACCACGAGAGGCGACGGCGCAGGTGATGCAGCTTCGACCCGTTCATCCCCCCGACGCGCGCGAGCTGCCTGGCCTGCGGATTCAGTTCGCCCTGCTTGGCGACCACGACGCGCCGGTAGGAGTTGGGGAACATCACCGTGACATCGAAGCGCCGGTAGTCCACCGCATTGAGAAGGCTGATCAGAGACGAGGTGATGCCGTTGGGCCGCATCCCGCCGGCGCTGATCAGCAGGGTCTTCTTGCCGTCGCGCGCGGTGTCGATGACGCGATAACCCTCGGTTCGACCGCGGAAGACGATGTCGATGATCCGAGAGGTTGCGCCGCCATCCTCCCGGGACGCGAACCGTTCGCGCATCGCCGCGTGCCGGGCGCGAACCTCATCGCTGACCCCGTGCTGGTCGAGGTCGCTCAGCACCTCGATGAGCTGCGGGACGGAGGTGGCCACCGGTCCCGGCAGCTGCGACGGCTCGAGGTAGAGCCCTCGATAGTCGGCGTAGTCGTCGATGTCGGGAGTCAGAAACGCGATCGGCCTGCCCGTGGACAAGAAGTCGAAGAAGATGCTCGAGTAGTCGGTGATGAGGACGTCGGCGACCGCCAGGATCGAATTCGTCGGCAGTTCGTTGGGAATGAGAACGCCGGTCACGCCGGGCAGATGCGCCGCGAACTGATGCACCACCTGATGGGACTTCAGCAGGACGACATACCGAGATTCGTCGACCCCGCGCCGGAGCTCCGCGACCCGTTCCAGGAGTTCGTCGATGTCGTCCTGCGGGCGATTGAAGTTCGTACCCTTCCAGGTCGGCGCGTAGACGATGATCTTGCGCGAGCCGAAGTCGATGCCGAGCGCGTCCGACAGCCGGGACCGCGCGGCCTGCCGTCCCTCCTCGTCGAGGAATTGGAGGTCGATCCGCGGGTATCCCTCGTCGATGATCTTGCCGCCGAAGATGTTGTCGAGGCGATGCGCCCGCTCGTACATCTGCTCGACCATGAAGGGATTCGCGGCGACCAGGTAGTCGGCCTGAAGGAAGTTGCGAACCACGTTCGCAACCCGGGAGGCGGGATCGCCGATGTCGTACCCCATCTTCTTCAGAGGCGTTCCGTGCCAGGTGTTCAGGTAGGTCTGGCCCTCGCGCTTGGAGAACTCCGTCGGGAAGGTCGCGTTGTTCACCAGCCAGCCGCTACGCGCCAGGGCGCGGAAATAACCGACCGATCCCATCCGGACGAACCTGACCCGGCGGTCGCCGGCGAACTCCCGCACGATGGTCCGGTTGTCGTGCTTGCTGCGCAGCGCCCAGACATGGGTGAGGTGGGCGAACTCGGGATCCGACAGCAGGGCGCGGAAGATCGCCTCCGGATTGCACAGCATCCCGTTGCCGGCGAAGGATTCGTAGAAGACGACGTTCGAGAGCACCGCTTGGCGGCGGTAGAAGGCATGCACCTCGTGGCGCGCGGCGCGCCGGAGTTGCCGAAGCACTTTGCGCGCCAGTCTCTCCCATCGGGACGGCGCGCGGCGGTCGACTGAGGTCGAGTCTTGCGCGGCATTCGAGGGAGCCGCCGGGCCGGGGAGCACGGTTCAGACGGTATCCACGGGCGCCCGCGGTTTCCGGCCCGCGCGCCATTCCTGTACGGACCTTCACGATTGATCCGCTGCCAGCCGCGCGATCCTCTGAGACCCTTCAGGAACGGACCACGTTTCCGACCGCCATCCTTCAGATCGCATCCGTAGCTTGAGGCCCACCCAGAGAAGTGAGGACCGCCATGGTTGCCTGGCTCGTCGCCGGTGGAGTGACCCTCGTCGTGATCGTCGTGGCCGCCATCGTCGTGTTCCGCGTCGTGCTGATGGCCGCGGATGCCGAACGCGACGATGACGAGATCGATGACGCCGATCAGGCCGACGGCGACTGGCTCGCCCGCGGTTCTGGTCGCTAGAACGCGAGCGCCGCGGCCAGGCCCAACCCGTAGAGGAACGCGGAGAACAGCGTGAGTCGCAGCGCCGAGACGTACTCGGCCGCGGTCTTGGCGAACAGCACGATCACGATCGCGGGAACCACCAGCAGCGCCACGAAGAACACGTAGCCGGCGTTCAGGTAGAACACCATGTAGAAGGCCAGCAGTCCCATCGGCACGAGCATCAGCACGACGTAGAGCGCCCGGCTCAGCCGATCGCCGAGCAGCACGGCCAGCGTGCGCTTGCGGCTGACCGCATCCCGCTCCCGGTCGCGCAGATTGTTGACCACCAGCACGGCGCAGGCGAAGCATCCGAGCGCGACGCCCCCGAGCCAGGCCTCGAGGTTGACCGTGCCGGTCTGGGTGTACATGGTGCCCGCCACCGGAACCACCCCGAAGAAGATGAACACGGCCAGCTCGCCGAGCGCGTAGTAGCCGTACGGGTGCTTGCCCCCGGTGTAGAACCAGGCCGCCGCGAAGCAGACGGCCCCCACCGCGAGCAGCCACCATTGACCGCTGCGCCAGACCAGGATGCCGCCCGCCACCGCCGCGATGGCGAAGAACACGATCGCGACCGTCAGCACGGCGCGCGGCTTCGCCCGGCCGGAGCCGACCAGGCGCGGCGGACCGACCCGATTCGTGTCGACGCCGCGGATGCCATCCGAGTAGTCGTTCGCGAAGTTGACCCCGATCTGCAGCGCCAGTGCCACGATCAGCGCAAGGACCGCGCGGAACCAGTGCTCGTACCAGTGCGGCAGCACGAGGGACGCCGCTCCCGTCCCCACCAGCACGGGCGCGACCGCGAGCAGCAGGGTCTGCAGCCGGGCGCCCGCGATCCAGGTGCGCAGTGTCGCGGGACGCACCTCGCCCGCTTTGCGACCGCCCGGGTGCCCGCTTGCGCCACGATTGCGGCCCGAGGTCGGCTTCGACGGGGTCACGTTCTGCGCACGCCGCTGCTCGATCCGACGGGGGTCCATGCGCTGCTGCTTCGCCACGCGCGAAGTCTACCTGGAGCGTTTCAGGGCGTCGGGCGAACGCCCGAGTCGCCCTCGTTCAGCAGCGCGAGAGCCGTCGCGCGGACCGCGAGGCGATCGACCTTGCCGCTCGGCAGCAGCGGGAGCGCCGGCACCGTCAGCATGCGAGCCGGCCGGGCCGGCGCGCCCAGCGCAGCGGCCACGGCGGCGGTCGCGGCATCCAGATCGGCGTCTCGTGAGGCCGTCACGGCCACCGGGACCTCGCCCCAGCGCTCGTCGGGCACGGCGACCACGACCGCATCGGCCAGGCCCGGCTGCTCGTGCAGCACGCGTTCGATGGATGCCAGGGCGACCTTCACGCCGCCGGAGATGAGCACGTCGTCGCGCCGGCCCGTGACGGTGAGCACGCCACCGTCGAAGGACCCGCCGTCGGCGGTGCGGAACCACCGGGCGCCGCCGTCGTGGACGAATCGCTCGGCGGTCAGTTCGGCGTCGTCCAGGTAGCCCTCCGCCAGTCCCGGGCCGCCCAGCCAGACCTCGCCGTCGACGATCCGTACGGCGGTGGTGCCGATCGGGACCCCGTCGTACACGCAGCCCCCACTCGTCTCGCTCGAGCCGTAGCTGCGCCGCACGCGGATGCCCGCGGCGGTCGCCCGATCGAGCAGCGTGCGCGGCGTGGCCTGGCCCCCGACCAGCACGGCGGCGAATCGCGCGAGGGCGCGTGCGGCTTCCGCGTCGTCGAGCAGGGTGGCGAGCTGGGCGGGAACCAGCGCCGTGTACCGCTCAGGCACCGACATCCTGCGCACCGCGTCGACGAAGGCCGCCGCGGTGAAGTGCTCACCCGCGACCGTCACCGGTTCGGTCCCGGCGGCCAGCGAGCGCGCCAGCACGTTCAACCCCGCGATGTAGTGCGTGGGCAGAGCGAGCACCCACTGCCCGGGCCCCCCGAGCGCCGACTCGCTCGCCGCGGTATTGGCCAGCAGCGCGTCTGCCGACAGGGCGACCCGCTTGGGCCGGCCGGTCGAACCGCTGGTCTCAACGACCAGGGCGATGCGCTGCTCGACGGTGGCGGGCAACGCGGCGTCAGCGGTTCGGGTCTCCGAGCCGGAGACCAGGATCGCGTCGCCGCCGGCCAGCGCATCGCGCAGTTCGGCGAGCACACCGGCCCCCGGGGCGACCACGCGGAGCCGCTTCACCGCGCTCGCACCGAGTCGCAGGCCTCCGCCGCCATCACGGGCCGCCCAGCGCGCTCAGACCGTAGAGCAGCACGAGGGGGTTGCCGAGCACGGCGACGACGGCCCCGGCGATCCCGGCAGCGCGGCCCGAGTGTCTGATGATCGCGATCAGGCCGAACACCAGCGCCGCGATGCTGAGGGCGATCGCGGCGTAGGCCGCGGAGGTCGCGGCAGCTGACTGGCCGTGCGACGCCAACTGGATCCCGACCGCTGTCGACCCGAGCATCAGCAGCGCCAGCACACCCGAGACCAGTCCCGGCCAGCGGCGCGGACCGCGCACCCGCCGCACGATCGTCAGACCCGGCTCGAGGCCCTCGGGCTGCGGCGTCGGCTCATCCACGGTCCCAGCCTACGGCGGGCCACTGGGCCCGGGGCCCGGCTCGTGGTTAGCCGAAGACGGTGCCCAACCAGTCGATGACGACGATGTTGCCGATCAGGGCGAAGATCAGCCCGAACCAGCCGAGCACGCGTCCGACGCCGGCGATGATCGCGATCAAGGCGAACAGGCCGGCCACGACGCTCAGCGGCAGCGCGATCTGCTGCACGACCGGAATCGCCAGCAGGCCGCCGAACACCAGGAAGCCGATCGAGGCCAGACCCAGCCAGAACGCGGTGACCCCCGCCCAGCGGGACCGCCGCATCCCCGTGGTGTGCCGGATGTCGCTGCGCCAGAACTGCCCGAGGGTCGGCGCGTGCGTGATCACCTCGGTCTTGCCGGCCGCCTGCACCGGGATGTAGCCGGATTGCCGCCCCTGCGGGGTCGGGTTGAGCGCGTAGCTGGCTCCGATGCCCGCGGGCCGGATCGTTCCCTGGCGGGGGGGAGGTGGAACGCTCATCGGGATTCCCTTCGTGGCACCGTCAGCCTAGTCTCGGGCGCTCCGCCGGCGGCAGGCTGGTGCAGACTGTCACGCATGCCGACCCTGGTCGATCCGCCTCCGCTCGACGAACTGCTCGCCGGTGCGCACCTGGTCGCGCTGCCCCTGATCACGCGATTCCGCGGCATCGAGCTGCGTGAGGCGATGCTGCTGCGTGGTCCGTTCGGCTGGACCGAGTTCTCGCCGTTCACCGAATACGACGACGCCGAGGCGAGCGCCTGGTTGCACGCGGCGATCGATTTCGGCTGGCGCGAGACCCCGACCCCTCTGCGCCAGCGGGTCGGTGTGAATGCGACGCTTCCTGCGGTGCCCGCGGATCGGGTCGACGCCGTCCTGGCGCGCTACGCCGGCACCCGGACCGTCAAGGTGAAGGTGGCCGAGCCGGGGCAGCAGCTCGCGGATGACGTGGCGCGCGTGAAGGCGACGCGCGCGTTCCTCGGACCGGAGGGCCGCATCCGGGTGGACGCGAACGGCGCCTGGAACGTGGACGAGGCGGAGCACGCCGCGCACGCCCTGGCCGGATTCGACCTCGAGTACCTCGAGCAGCCGTGCGCGACCGTGGCCGAGCTCGTCGAGCTGCGGGCACGCCTGCACGACTGGCAGCTGCCGATCGCCGCGGACGAGAGCGTGCGCAAGGCCGACGATCCACTGGCCGTCGCCCGGGCCGGCGCCGCCGACCTGCTGGTGATCAAGGCGCAGCCGCTGGGCGGCATCCATCGCGCGCTCCGGATCGTCGCAGAAGCCGGGCTGCCGGTCGTGGTGTCGAGCGCGCTCGAGACCTCGGTGGGCATCTCGATGGGGGTGGCGCTGGCGGCGGCGATCCCCGAGCTGAGCTACGACTGCGGCCTGGCGACCGTCGGGCTGTTCGAGTACGACGTCGCCGTCGAGCCGCTCGTCGCGGTCGATGGCGAGATCGAGGTGCGGAGGGTCGAGGTCAACGAGCGGGTGTTCCGGGAGTACGGGGCCAGCAACGACAGGGACAACTGGTGGCGGGCACGCCTCGAGCGCTGCTACAACCTCTTGCTGGTCGAGTAGCGCCACCGGCGCGTATCGAGACCACGCCGCGCGTCTCGATACGCCGCTGCGCGGCTACTCGACGAACAAAGTCACACGCGACTCGTGACCGAGGACGGTTTCACGGCTCGACACCTGCTCACACGCGACTCGTGACCGAGTCGCCCGCGATCCGCTGACTCAGCCAGACCGGCACGATCGCCACGATGGTCAGCACCGCCGCCACGACGTTCACCACGGGCGCCTGGTTCGGGCGGAACAGGTTGCCGAAGATCCAGATCGGCAGGGTCTGCACCTCCGGGCCGGCGGTGAAGGTGGTCACCACGATCTCGTCGAAGCTGAGCGCGAAGGCGAGCAACGCCCCCGCCACCAGCGCGCCTCGGATGCTCGGGAAGGTCACATAGCGGAAGGTCTGCCAGCCCGTCCCACCCAGGTCTGCCGACGCCTCCTCGAGCGAGGTGCCGAGCCGTCGCAGGCGGGCCTGCACGTTGTTGAAGACGATCACGATGCAGAAGGTGGCGTGGCCGATGATGACGGTCCCGATCCCGAGTCCGACCCCCAGGGGACCCAGGATGTTGGTGAACGACGCCAGCAGCGCCAGGCCGGTGACGATTCCCGGGAAGGTGATCGGCAGCACCACCAGGAAGCTGATCGTCTGACGGCCGAAGAACCGGTAGCGCTGCACCGCGAATGCGGCCATGGTTCCGAGCAATAGCGCCACCACGGTCGCCCCCACGCCGGCGATCACCGAGGTGCCGAGTGCGGTGAGCGCACCGGTGCTGTGGGATGCGGCGATCCACCACTCCACGGTCAGGCCGGTCGGCGGGAACGAGAAGGTCTTCGACTTGTTGAACGAGTTGACGACGATCAGGATCAACGGGATGTACAGGATCGCCAACCCGATCCACATGCACACCCGCAGGAAGATGCGGAAGCCGCGCGAGAACTCCATCCCCATCAGATGCTCTCCAACGCCCCGGTGCGCCGCATGGCGAGCAGGTACAGGATGATCGCGATCAGCGGCACGATCGACAGGGCCGCGGCGAGCGGCTGGTTGTTCGCGGTGACCAGCTGCCCGTAGATCAGGTTGGCGAGCAGCTGGGTCTTGCCGCCCACGATCGTCACCGCGATGTAGTCGCCGAGGCTGAGCGAGAAGGTGAAGATCGATCCCGCGGCAACCGCCGGGAATACCAGTGGCAGGATCACCGACCGCACGGTCCGGCCGGTCGAGGCACCCAGATCGGCGCTCGCCTCGACCAGCGACGTCGGCACCCGATCGAAGCCCGCGTACAACGGGATGATCATGTACGGCAACCAGAGGTAGGCCAGCGTGATCACGGTGGCCGGCAGGCCGTACCAGGGCGAATGGCCGCCGGTGACGATGTCGATCGGACCGTGCGGCTCGAGCAGCACGCGCCACGCGTAGGCCTTGACCAGGTAACTGGCCCACAGCGGTGTCGTCACCGCGACCAGGAAGAACGCACGGGTGCGCGGTGACGCCACCTTGGCCATGTAGAACGCCATCGGGAACGCGATGACGGCGTCGATCACCGTGACCGACAGCGCGACCAGGATGGTGCGCAGCGTCACCTCGCGGTACAGCGGATCGGTGAACACCGAGACGATGTTGCCGACTTGGAACGCCGGCACCACCGCCCCGGTGAACCCGTTGACGCTCCAGAACGCGGTGATCAGCAGCACCACGATCGACCCGAGGTACGCGACCACGAGCCACAGGAGCGGCGGAGTGAGGAGCAGGCCCAGTCTCGTCCTCGGCCGGGTGGCGAAGAAGGCCGAGACCGGGCCGCGCGTCGCTACCCCTTGATCTGCTGCCACTTGGTGGTCCACTCCGAGTATGCGGTGCAGTCGGTCTTGCCACTGCCGTCGACGCAGGCGGTCTGCGGCGTGGTCCAGTAGTGGATGTCCGCTGCATACGCCGCATCCGTCGCGTGATAGGTGTCGCAGAAGTTCGGGTCCGAGGTCTCGCTGCACGACTTGGTCTGTGCGGGAGCCTCACCGAACCACTCGGCGACCTGCGCGTTCACCTTCGGAGAGGTGATCCAGTCCATCCACTGGTACATGCAGTTCGGGTGCTTGGCCTTGGCGGCGATCATCCAGGTGTCCGACCAGCCGGTCACGCCCTCCTTGGGCACCACGGTCTCGACCTTGGCCTTGCCGTCGGCCTGCACCAGGTTGGCGATGACCTGCCAGGTCGTTCCGATCACCGAGCTGCCGGACTCGAAGGCCTCGACCTCCTTGGTGTAGTCCGACCAGTACTCGCCGATGTTGGCGTTCTGGGTCTTCAACAAGGCGACCGCGGCGTCGAGCTGCTTCTCGGTCAGGGAGTACGGGTCCTTGATGCCGAGCGAGGGGTCGGTCGCCTTGAGGTAGAGCGCCGCGTCGGCGATGTAAATCGGCGAGTCGTACGCCGTGATCTTGCCCGCGTACGGCGAGTTCTTGTCGAACACCGCCGACCACGAGTCGGGGGCCGTTGTCACGACCGCCGGGTTGTACATCAGCACGTTGGCGCCCCAGCCGTGCGGGATGCCGTACATCTTGCCGCCGGCCGAGTTCCACGCCTTCATCTTGAGGAAGTCGCTGATCGTCGTGTAGTTGGGCACCAGCGAGGTGTTCACGGGAGCCACGTCGCCGCCGTAGATGAGTCGCAGCGTCGCGTCGCCCGACGCCGAGACGCCGTCGTACTGGCCGGTGCGCATCAGCTGCACCATCTCGTCGGAGGTGCCCGCCGTCTTGGCGTTGACCTGGCATCCGGTCTGCTTCTCGAACGGGGTCACCCAGTCGACGGTCGGATCGTCCGACCCGTCTTCGGCGTAACCCGCCCAGACGATGATGTTGAGCTTGCCCTCACCGGCGCCCAGCTTCTTCTGCGCGGCGATGTTGGGCAGGTTGCCCTGCGACGAGGTGCTGCCGCCGCCTCCGCTCCCCGAACAGCCGGCGATGGTGACGAGCAGCGCAGCGGCCATCGCGATGGCGCTGAGCTTGGTGATCCGGTTCATGACGTTCCTCTCGTGTGCGTGCTGTGTGACAAACGGGGTGCTGGATGCTGCGGGCTCAGGCCTCCAGCGGTCGAAGGGCGCTCTCGTGCCAGGCGAGGGCGATCGGGTCGCCGCGCCGCAGAGCGGACGCGTCATCGGCGTTGAGCACCGTGGCCGACAGTTGCAGGCCGTCAGGTCCGGCGACCACCAGCCGTGTGGTCGGCCCGGCGTAGACCACCTCGCTGACCGTGCCGCGCACGACGTGCTCGCCGGCGGCGGCCGTCGCCCGCGCCGCGGCATCGCCCGACGCCAGCACCCGGATCTTCTCGGGGCGGATCGCGAAGGTGCCGGGCGTGCCGACGATCTGCGGCGCGAGCGCCGCCGGGATCACGTTCGACGATCCCACGAAACCCGCGACGAACCGGCTGGCCGGACGCTCGTAGACCTCGCCAGGAGGGCCGACCTGCTCGATCCGGCCCGCGTTGAACACCGCGAGCCGGTCGCACAGGGTGAGCGCCTCGTCCTGGTCATGGGTGACGAAGAGGAAGGTGATGCCGACATCCCGCTGGATCGACTTGAGTTCGAGCTGCATCTGCTCGCGCAGTTTCAGGTCGAGGGCGCCGAGCGGCTCGTCGAGCAGCAGTACCTTGGGACGGGTGACCAGGGCCCGTGCCAGGGCGACGCGCTGGCGCTGACCGCCCGACAGCTCTGCCGGCTTACGGGTTCCCAGGTCTCCGAGGCGCACCATCTCGAGCGCCTCGCCGACTCGGCGGGCGCGCTCGGCGCCGCCCACCCCGCGCACCTTGAGGCCGTACGCCACGTTCTGGCCGACCGTCATGTGCGGGAAGAGTGCGTAGTCCTGGAACACCGTGCTCACATCGCGGCGGAAAGCCGGCAGCGCGGTCTCGTCGACACCGCCCAGGATGACGCTGCCGCTGGTCGGCCGCTCGAAGCCGGCGATCATCCGCAGCACGGTCGTCTTGCCGGACCCGGAGGGCCCGAGCATCGCGAAGAACTCGCCGTCGCCGATCTCGAGGTCGATCGAGTCGACCGCGACCACGCGCCCGAAGGTCTTGCGCAGGCCGCGCAGAACGATCTGCGGCGCGGTCGAAGCCGGTGGGGTGGCGACCGGCTGCGGCGTGGTGCTCACGGAAGACATCGACCTCCGACTCTCGATTCCGACAGCGTAGCGGGTCGGATGCCTTCGGAATCAGTCGTTTTCAGCCCGAATAGTGCTCAGGGCCTCCGTGAGTCGCCGTGACGCTCAGGACTGGATGCCGGTATAGGCGTGCAGCCCCTTGAAGAACAGGTTCACGATCGTGAAGTTGAACATCACCGCGGTGAAGCCGATGATGGCGAGCCAGGCGGAGCGGGAGCCCCGCCACCCGCGCGTCGCCCGGGCGTGGATGTAGCCGGCGAACACCACCCAGATGATGAAGGTCCAGACCTCCTTGGTGTCCCACCCCCAGTACCGGCCCCAGGCATACGAGGCCCAGATGGCGCCCGCGATCAGGGTGAAGGTCCAGAAGGCGAAGCCGACCACGATCACCCGGTATGCGATGTTCTCCAGCGCCTCGGAGTTCGGGAAGGTCGCCAGCAGCGGAACCCGCGTGAGACCACCGGCCTCGCGCCGGGACTGCAGCAGCTGCGCGATCGACAGGCCGCCGCCGACCGCGAAGAATCCGGTGCCGAGCGTCGCCACGAAGACGTGGATGACGAGCCACGCGGATTGCAGGGCCGGGTTCAGCGGGCCGACCGGCACGTAGAAGTTGACGCTGGCCAGACCCATCAGCAGCACCACGATGGCGGTGATGTACGCCCCGAGGAACTTCACGTCGCGCCAGACCTGGATGACGATGAAGACGCCGGCCATGATGGCCGTGCCGGTCAGGACGAACTCGTAGAGGTCCGACCAGGGCACCCGGCCGGAGGCGACCCCGCGCAGCACGAGCGCCGCCACGTGCACGACCCAGGCGACGATGACCAGCGCGTAGGCGGTGCGCTGGTATCGCGATGCCCGCCCCGTGACGGATGCGGCGGGAACGGCAGGCGGCGCGGCCCGATCGATGACCGCGGTCTTCGCCACTCGCGAACTGCCGGACGCCGCGGTCGTCTGCGACGTCGGCGCCTGCACCGCGGGCGCAGCGGCCTGCGCGATGGCGGACCGCTTCGACAGATCGAGCACGAAGGCGATGAAAGCCAGCACGTAGACGGCGATCGCGGAATAGACGGCCACGACCGAGTACGCGGCGAGGGTTGCGGTGCTCACGTGGCCATCCTATGTTCGCTCGTCCGGGTCATCGGAGGCTGTATCGGGCACCCCGTCGAGGTGCTGCTGGTGCCGCTGGGCGAGCTCGGCGACGGCGCCCGCCAGGGCCGGGTCCTCGCCACGGGCCAGCCCGGCGTACTCGATGCGCGTCAACTGCTTCCCGCGGCCCGGGATCGCCTTGATCCACACCCGCCGACGCGGCACGAACAGGCTGAGCAGCAACCCGCCCAGGATGAGCAACGCGAACAGCAGGGCGAACGCGGGCGTCGGATCGTGGTGGATGTCGACGCTCACGAACCGCTTGATGCCCGTGAACTCGATCGATCCCAGCCCGTTCGGCAGCTCGGCGGAGTCGCCCACATGCAGGTCGAGGCCCGGCACGCTGGTCCGGAAGCCCGCGATCTTGGTCAGCTTGTCTTCGTTGAGCGCGTACGCGTTGACCGCGACGCCCTTGTCGAGTCCGAGGTCGCCGGTGAAGACCGACAGCTGCAGCACCGGGAGGGCCTTGGCTTTCGTCGACAGGTAGGGCGAGAGGGACCGGCACCCCGTCGACGAGTTCACGGGCGTCGGGCAGAAGAAGCCCTGGAACGCCACCTGCTCGGGCAGGCCATCCGGCACCTTGATGACGCCGGTGCTGGTCAGGTTCGCGTCCTGCGACAAGAAGGCGACCGGGCCGGAGTACACGACGGTGCCCTTCGGGTTCTTGACCGTCACGACCGGGGCGAATCCGTTGCCGAGCAGGTAGACCTTGGTTCCGCCGATGTCGACCGGTGCGTTGACCTTGAGGGTCTGCTTCGTCCACGATCCTCCGGCCACCCGGGTGCTCAGGTTGGCGGCGAAGTCCTCGGGCGCCCAGCTACCGTCCGGCTGGAACGCGTACTTCGGCTCGAAGGTGTCGAGCCGCAGCTGGAACGGCTGCAGCGAGCTCTCGTCCGCGAAGCGGCCCGGTTCGAACGAGTCATAGTCGCCGATCACGTTGGTGAAGGCCTCGCCCTGCACCAGGATCCGCTGCCCCGTGTAGCCGAAGCTGCCGAAGACCCCGACGGTGAGCAGGATGCCCACCAGCGCGATGTGGAAGATCAGGTTGCCGGTCTCGCGCAGGTAGCCGCGCTCGGCCGAGACCGAGTCCTCGTACTCGGCCACCCGGTAGCCCTGCCGCCTCAGCAGGGAGCGGGCCTCGGCGATGGCGGTGGCGGCATCCGTCGTCGTGGTGACCGAACGGAACCCGACCAGCCGCTCCAGGCGGGCCGGGGTCTTGGGCGGCCGGGCGCGCAGCGCGTCGAGGTGGTGCTTCAGGCGCGGGATGATGCAGCCCACCAGCGAGACGAATAGCAGCAGGTAGATGGCCGAGAACCACGGCGAGGTGAAGGTACTGAACAGCCCGAGCGAATCGAGGATCTTGAAGGTGCCCGGATTGTTCGCCTGATAGGCGACGACGCCATTCGGGTCGGAGCTGCGCTGCGGCACCAGAGAGCCGGGCACGGCGCCCAGGGCGAGCAGCAGCAACAGGATGAGTGCGGTGCGCATGCTGGTCAGCTGCCGCCAGAAGAATCGCAAGTAGCCGACGAGGTTCAGGCGCGGCTGCGTCACATCGGCCGCGGTGTCGTCGACGGGTGTGCCGTCGACGTGATCCGACGGGCGCAGCGGATCGCCCACGGCCGAGCTGCCGTCGTCCGGCTGCGGCTGCGGCTGATCAGAGCGGATTCTGGAGGCCACCGATCACCGCCCCGAGGCTCGAGATGATCGCGCGCCACAGCCCGGACACCATGAGCGCGCCGATCAGGATCAGCAGCACGCCGCCCGCGATGTTGACCGCGCGGATGTGGGCCTTCACCCAACGGACCGAGCCGCCGACCCAGCCGAACCCGATCGCGACCAGCAGGAACGGGATGCCGAGCCCGATGCAGTACGCGATGCCGATCAGCAGCGCGCGCGCCAGGTTGCCCTGATCGAGCGCCATGGCATTCACGGCGATCAGCGTCGGGCCGACGCAGGGCGTCCAGCCGACCGCGAACACGATCCCCAGCAGTGGGGCGCCGATGAGCCCGGTGCGCGGCTGCCAGCCGGGCTTGATGGTGCGCTGCAGGAAGCTGACCTGCCCGATGAAGACGATGCCCATCAGGATCACGACGACGCCTGCGATCCGCAGGATCACGTCGGTGTACTGGGTCACGAAGACGCCGACCGTGCCGACCAGCAGCGAGACGGCGAGGAAGACCACCGAGAACCCGGCGACGAAGAGGCCGACGCCGGCCAGCATCCGGCCCCGGGTCTTCTCCCGGCCGCTGGTCACCCCGCTCACATAGCCCAGATAGCCGGGAACCAGCGGCAGCACGCAGGGCGACAGGAACGACAGCAGGCCGGCCGCGATGGCGATCGGCACCGCGAACCAGAGCCCGCCGTTCAGCACGACGGCGCCGGGGTTCACGGGGTGCTCACGAGGACGTTCACGACTCGGCGAGGGTCGCGTCGAGGATCGTGCTCACCAGCGAGGGGCTCGTGATGAGCCCGGAGAAGCGCGCGGCCACCCGGCCGTGGGCATCGATGATCAGAGTGGTCGGCACCGCCGTGGGCGACATCTTGCCCGCGAACGCCAGCTTCATCGCTCCGCTGTCGGCGTCGAGGATCGAGGGGTAGGTCACCCCGTGCGCCTTCTCGAAGCTGAGGGCCGTGGGACCGGTGTCTTCGACGTTGACCCCGACGAACTCGACTCCCTGGGCCGCGTAGCCGGTGTTGAGCTTCTCGAGGGTCGACGCCTCGGCACGGCAGGGCGGGCAGGAGGCGTACCAGAAGTTGAGCACCACGACCTTGCCGGCGAAGTCGGAGCTCGAGATCTTCGCGCCGCGATCGGTCGTACCCGACCAGGTCACCGCTGCCCCGCGATCGGCGGGCGCGATGGTCGTGGTCGCTCCGTCGGGCGAGACGTAGTTGCTGTTGGCGTCGCTCGAGTTGTAGTCGGTGGCCAGCGAGTCGCCGGTGCAGCCGGTCAGCGCGAGCGAGACGGCGACCGCGATCAGCGCGACGGGCGTGAGGCGGTTCACACGGCTCCCAGATCGATGGACTCTGCGAGCAATGCTGCCGCAGGTTCCTGATAGTCGACCTCGGCGAACGCGCCGGTGCCATCGCGACCGGCCCGGGCATCCCAGGCGATCGTGGTGATGCTCGAGAGGCTGCAGCGGCGGTGCCGCGGATCGGTGGCCAGCGGCTTGCCCTGCACGGTCCTGGCGACCATCCAGATCGGCAGCTGGTGGCTCACCAGTGCGACCTCGCCGCGATCGACCGAGGCGTGCGCGTCGGAGACGGCGGCCATCATCCGCGCGGCGATCGAGACGAAGGGCTCGCCCCACGACGGCTTCCACGGATTGATCAGTCGCCGAACCAGCAGCGGGTTCTTGCGCAGTGCCTGGCGGATGTTGACACCCTCGAACGTGTTGCTCGGCTCGATCAGGCGGTCGTCGATGTGGAGCGGCAGGTGGAACTCGGCGGTCCACGGCTCGGCGCTCTCGCGCGTGCGGGTCAGCGGGCTCGCGGTCACCCGGGCGATGGGCCGACCCGCCAGCGACTCCGCGGCCAGCTGCGCCATGCGCCGACCGAGATCGCTGAGGTGGAAGCCGGGGAGCCGCCCGTAGAGCACGCCGGTGGGATTGAACACCTCGCCGTGGCGCACGAGGTGGATGAGATCGGCGGGCACCCCCCGATTCTACGGTCGTGCGACCCGGCCCCTCCTGAGCGCGGTGGTGCTGGCCGGTAGGCTCGAAGACCGTGACCGCTCGTACCCTCGTCAAGAATCTCGCCGCCGCTCCCGACGGACCCGTGTCGGTGTCCGGCTGGGTCGAGACGGTGCGCGATCAGAAGAAGGTGCAGTTCGTCGTGCTCCGCGACGAATCCGGCGCGGTGCAGCTCGTGCACCCGCGCACTGACGTCGAGGAGGGTTCGGAGCCGGATGCTGTCGCCGCGACCATCTCGACGCTGACCACCGGCACCTTCCTCACCGCGACCGGCGAGTTGAAGCACGACGAGCGCGTCAAACTCGGAGGCCTCGAGGTCAAGATCGACGGCCTCGATGTCGCGGCTCTCGCCCTCGACATGCCGATCGCCGAAGACAGCAGCGTCGACAAGCGCCTCGACTACCGGTGGATCGACCTGCGCCGCCCCGAGATGAACCTGCTGTTCCGCGTGCAGACCACCTTCCTGCACGCGCTGCGCACCTGGTGGGTGGAGCACGACTTCGTCGAGATCCAGACGCCCAAGCTCATGGACTCCCCCTCCGAGTCGCGCGCCGAGCTGTTCCAGGTCCCCTACTTCGAGACCACCGCCTACCTGGCGCAGAGCCCGCAGCACTTCAAGCAGATGGGCCAGGCCGCCGGGTTCGGCGGCGTGTTCGAGGTCGGGCCGGCGTTCCGCGCCGATCCGTCGTTCACGTCGCGGCACGCCACCGAGTTCGTCTCGGTCGATACCGAGCTGAGCTGGATCGACACGCACGAAGACGTCATGGCCGTCCACGAGCAGCTGCTCGTGGCGGGCTTCACCGCCATCAAGGCGAAGCACGGGGCCGAGATCGAGGCGCTGTTCGGGATCGAGGTGACGGTGCCGAGTGTGCCGTTCCCGCGCATCCCGCTCGCCGAGGCCAAAGAGATCGTGGCCGAGCGCGGCTACGTGGTGCCGCGCGCCGACGCCGACATGGACCCGGAGGGCGAGCGCCAGATCTCCGAGTACGTGAAGGAGCGGTTCGGCCACGAGTTCGTGTTCCTGACCGACTACGCCTCGAGCATCCGCCCGTACTACCACCGCAGGCACGCCGACGACCCGGGCCTGACCAACAGCTACGACCTGATCTTCAACGGCGTCGAGATCTCGACGGGGGCCCAGCGCGAGCACCGCATCGACGTGCTGATCGAGCAGGCCAAAGACAAGGGGCTGAACCCCGACGAGATCGGGACCTACCTCGACTTCTTCCGCTACGGCGTGCCGCCGCACGGCGGATTCGGCATGGGACTGTCGCGGGTGATCATGCTGCTGCTGCACCAGCCGTCGATCCGCGAAGTGACCTACCTGTTCCGGGGGCCGAACCGGCTGGCGCCGTAGTTCGCAGCCCTCAGGTCAGGTCTTCGACGGTCGCGGCGCCCGCGCCCTTCATGACCGACTCCACGGCGCTCTTGGCGGACGCCTTGGCGACGTAGTTCTCGCTCACGGCGAGCGTCTGGCCGTTGGCCGCAACGATGCGCCAGAAGTACGGCTGGGTCGAGCTCTTGCCCTTGACGATCTGGAACTTCATGGCGAGTCCTTTCGGAAGCAGGATGAGGATGCTCCCTGTCGCCAGCCTAGGCGCGCGCCACCGGTCCGGCTACGTCGATCGCGTGCGAGAACTGCTCGAGCGCGATGTCCAGTCGCAGGTCGAGACCCGCCTCGACCACCTCGCCGTCCGGCAGGATGCGCGCCGACGCGCGCGAGACCGAGACCGGGTCGACCAGCACGGCATCGAGCGCGAGAACGGTCGGCACCAAGGCGGCGAGACCGCGGATGCCCCCGGTCTGACCGGGCGACGCACTCATCAGCAGCACCGGCTTGCCGTACAGACCGGTCGAGCCGGCCAGCCAGTCCAGCGCGTTCTTCGTCACCCCGGATGCCGCGTGCACGTACTCGGGCGACGAGATGATGCCGCCGCGCGCCGACTCCGCGAGCAGTCGGAACTCGCGCACCACCGAGGGCAGGCGGTCTGGAGTGTCGAGGTCGGGATCCAGCAACGGCAGGTCGCGCACCAGCTGGGCGCCCACGAGGCGCAGGTGGGGCGCTCGACGCTCGATGGCGGTCAGCAGCGCGCGATGCAGGGAATCCTGACGCAGACTGCCGCAGATCGCGAGGATCGTCGTGCGCTCCATGCGCCGATCCTAGGAGCGAGGGGGTCCGCTGTCGACGGATGCCGCCAGTGCCGCGCGCAGCCGACCGGCATCCACCCTCCAGATGGTGTGCACTCGATCGTCGATCAGCAGTACCGGGATCTCATCGACGTATGCGTCGAACAAGTCGGGCTCGTCGAGGATCGAGCGCTCGACCAGCTCGACCCCGGGAAACTCGGGCAGCACCTGCTCGACCACCAGGTGGGCGTCTTCGCACAGATGGCAGTCTGGTTTGCCGATGAAAGTGAGACGGGTCACCGTCCGAGGCTACGCGCCGCCGCAGATACCATGAAGCGATGTCCGAGTCGCCGAGCACCGCGCCCTTGCCGGCTCCGAGCGATCGCCCGATCCTGGCCTTCTTCGACGTGGACAACACGTTGATGCGGGGCACCAGCCTGTTCCAGCTCGGCCGCGAGGCGTGGGCCAAGCGCGTGATCCGGTTCCGCGACGTGGCCCTGTTCGCCTGGCACCAGCGCCGCTTCATCCAGGTGGGCGAGAACGACGAGCACCTGGCGACCGCACGCGAGCGGGCACTCGGCCTGGTCGGAGGGCACACGCAGGCCGAGATCCTGCAACTCGCCGAATCGATCTGGGAGCACCGGATCAGGCCGCGCCTCTACCCCGAGACGGTCGACCTCACCCAGGAGCATGTCGCGAAGGGGCATGAGGTCTGGCTGGTGTCGGCGACGCCCTGGGAGATCGGCGACCTGATCGCCCGCCGTCTCGGGTTGACCGGTGCGCTCGGCACCCGCATCGAGGTCAGGGACGGCGTCTACACCGGCGAGCTCATCGGCCACGTGCTGCACAACGAGCTCAAGGCCGCCGCCGTGCGCGAATTGGCCGAGTCGAGCGGTGCCGACCTGGCGGACAGCTGGGCGTACTCGGACAGCCGCAACGACATCCCGCTGCTCGAGCTGGTGGGGCACCCGGTGGTGGTCAACCCGGATGTGATCCTCGCGAGGCATGCCCAGCAGCACGGCTGGCCGGTGCTGCGGCTGCGACCGGCGAGCATCCGGGAGGCGCAGCGCCGGGTGCGGCGCGAAGCCCGGGCAGTCAAGAAGAGCGTGAAGAAGCGCCGCCCCGACCCCCAGTCGTAGGCAGGCCCCGTTAACAAGAAGAGCGCGTCGGGCCGGAGCCTGACGCGCGACGCCCCTGGGGGGCTACTTCTTGTTGCGACGCTGGTGACGCGTCTTGCGGAGCAGCTTGCGGTGCTTCTTCTTCGCCATGCGCTTGCGGCGCTTCTTGATGACGGAACCCATGTTCACCTCATTCGTGTCGTCACGTGTACAACCGCTGGTCCACAGACACGAACCACGGAAATCTAACCTGCCGAGTGTACCTGAGGCTCAGCCGACCTGGGAATCGGGCAGTGCGATGGCGGCCTCGACCGCCGACTCCGGGATACGGAACGACCGGCCGAACCGGATCGCGGGCAGGTCACCGGAGTGCACCATCCGATAGACCGTCATGTTCGAGACGCGCATCATCTCGGCCACCTCGGCGACCGTGAGAAAACGCACGTCTGACAGTTCGTTCGCCATTCACGCCCCTGATCCGCAAGCACATCCGCCCGACCCCGCACTGCTTGCTGTCAGCAGTGTGACTCCTGTGACAGGAGTTCTGTCGCAACACTAGGGGTCGCGGCGTTGCGGTGTAAAGCACCCGAGCGCGTCACACCCGTTCGGGTGAAGCTTGGCGCCGGGTGCGTGCGTGTGGGGGAGCGGCCTACTCGTTGAACGGCAGCTGCTGCACCCGTGCCACGACGCGTTTCTGAGCGCCCTGCAGCTTCTCCTGTGCGGCCTCGAAGGCGATCCGAGCGTTGTGCGCGGTCTCAGCAGCGCGACGTCCGACCCGGTCGCCCACTTCGGCCCCGGCACCCCAGGCGACGTACACCGAGGATGCGTCATCGGATGCGGGACCGGAGCCCGGAGCTCCGCCGCCCACGAAGGGCGCAAGCCAGCTCTGCAGCTCGCGAAGGGGGCCCGGATCGAGTCGGTAGTAGCGGTGCTGCCCTTCCTCGCGCACGCTCACCAGCCCGCTGTCGCGCAACACCTTGAGGTGCTTCGACACCGTGGGCTGGCTGATCCCCAGCTCGGTGACGAGCTCGCTCACCGCCACTTCGCCCGGCGTCGTGCGCGATCCCGAATGACGCAGAAGGTGAGTGAGCAGCTCGCGACGCGTGCCGTCGGCGAGCACGTCGAAGATGTCGGCCATCGTGCCAGAGTAGCCAGACGAGCCTGTGGTGACCAGGGCGAGCGGTCGGAGTGGCCGTCAGCCGTTGCTCGGGCTCGGAGTCGGGCGGGTCTGCTGCGGGCCGCCGTTCTGGTCCCCGGGCTGTCCGCCGTTCGGGTCGCCGTTCTGATCACCGGGTCGGACGTCATGCCGTTCGCCGGGCCGTCCGCCGGGCTGACCGCCGTTCTGACCGAAGCCGGGCTGCCCACCGAAGGGGCCGGAGCGGCCGTCCTGGAAGGGCTGGATCATTCCGACCCGCGTCGGGTGGTGGTCGCCGATGGCGAAGCCGGTCGCCACCCCGCCGCCGAAGAAGACGAGCGCGACGAGCACGCCGCCGATGATGGCGAACGGGAGCACGGGCATGGTCACGGTGCGTCGGGTGGCCGGCTGCGGGGCAGCCGTCGCGGCGGGGACCGCAGCGGGAACCGCTGCATCGGCTGGGTCGGGCGTGGTGGTGGTCGTGTCGGCCATGGAACAACTCCTCATCGAGCGGGGAGGGCTCCCCGGCGTCACCCAAGATGACGGATGCCGCCAAGCGCCATCGATGGATTCCCTGAGAAAACCCCCAGAGGGTCGGCTAGTCCCCGCGCGCCATCTCCGCCGCGCGTGCCAGCGCTGCGGTCGTCGCCCGATCGAAGAGGCTGGTGAGATCCGCTGCTTCGAGCACGCCGATCGCGCGCTCGGTCGTTCCCTTGGGGCTGGTGACCCGTCGGCGCAACTCGGCGGGGCCGGTTCCCGACGCCTGACGTTCCCGGGCGAGCAGCTCCGACGCCCCGCGGAAGGTCTGCTCCACCATGAGGCGCGCGTGCTCCTCGCTGAATCCCAGCCCGAGCGCCGTCTCGGTCAGCCGCTCGATCAGGAAGAAGACGTAGGCAGGCCCGGATCCGGAGATAGTGCTCAGCGCGTCGATCTGAGATTCGGGCAGTTCGATGACGGCTCCCACGGTCTCGAAGAGGGCGCGCACCAGGGCGGCATCCTCGGCTGACGCACGCGCGCCCGCGGCAAGCCCCGTGACCCCCAGCCCGACCACCGACGGGGTGTTGGGCATCGAGCGGAACACCGGATTCGGCACCAGCGCCTCCATCGTCTCGATGGTGACGCCGGCGGCCAGGCTGACCACGATGGCGTCGGGTTCGAGCAGGTCCCGGATGCCGCCGAGCAGCTCGGGCACCATCGCGGGCTTCACGCCCAGAAGGACGAGCCGCGCGCCGCGCAGAGCCCTCATCGTGGCATCCGGGTCGGATTCCAGCGACAGAGACTCGACCCCGTGGTGACCCGCAGTGGACTCGCGCAGCCCGGCGGCCCTGGCCTCAGTGCGATTGGTGACGATGATGCCGTCGGCGTTCACCTCGGGCGACAGGAGCCCCGAAAGGATCGCGCCGCCCATCGAGCCGGCTCCGAGGATGGCGATCTGGGGCAACGAGACGGTCATGATCGAAAGTGTAGGTTGGCCGAGTGAGCACGAGCGGCGGAAACCGGGCCATCGTGGCGGCGATGCTGGCGAATCTCGGGATCGCGGTCACCAAGCTGATCGCCGCGCTGTTCTCGGGATCCGGCGCCATGCTCGCCGAGGCTGTGCACTCGTTCGCCGACACGATCAACCAGGTCCTGCTGCTGATCGGCGGCCGGCGGTCGCGCAAAGAAGCGGACGAGGAGCACCCGTTCGGCTACGGGCGGGCCCGATTCCTCTACGGGTTCCTGGTCGCGATCATCCTGTTCTCGGTGGGCGGCGCGTACTCGATCTACGAGGGCGTCCACAAACTGCAGAACCCGGAGCCGCTCGAGGTGCCGTGGCTGCCCATCGCGGTGATCCTGGTCTCGATGGTGCTCGAGGGCTTCTCGTTCCGCACGGCGCGTCAGGAGTCGCTGCCGTTCAAAGGCTCGGGATCGTGGGTGTCGTTCATCCGGCGCGCCAAAGCTCCCGAGCTCCCGATCGTCCTGCTCGAAGACACGGCGGCATTGACCGGCCTCGGCTTCGCGCTCCTGGGCGTCGGGCTCACCATCATCACCGGCAACCCGGTGTTCGATGCCATCGGCACCCTGTTCATCGGCGCGCTGCTGATCGCGGTTGCTCTGATCCTCGGCATCGAGACCAAGAGCCTGCTGATCGGCGAGGGCGCCTCGCCCGAGAACGTGGCGACGATCCGGGATGCCCTCAACGCGCATCCGACGGTCGAGTCGCTGATCCACATGAAGACGCTCTACCTCGGCCCGGACGAGCTGATGATCGCCGCCAAGGTCGCCTTCCCCAAGGCGACCCGGCTGGTCGAGATCGCGACGGCCATCGACGCGCTCGAGGCGGACATCCGCGCCAAGATCCCCGCGGCCCGGGTGATCTACATCGAGCCGGATCTGTACCACCCGCCGGGCGAGGGCAACCCCGCCACCGATGCCATCGTGATCAAGGGCAGCGACTAGCGGTGCCGACACAAGCGCGACACGGCCGTCTTCGCCGACGCGGGGCCTTCGGCTCGATCGTCAGCGGCATCGCGATCGCCCTCGCCGTCCTCTTCGTCAGCGGAACCTCGGTCGCCGGCTATGCCGTCTGGCAACTCAGTAACAACCTCAAGCCCGGGGTCGACATCTCGTTCGCCGGCGCTGCCCCACCGCCGGCTGTCGGTCCTATCGATGGGCCCGTCAACATCCTCCTGGTCGGCAGCGACAGCGGCGGCGGCGATGTCGCGACGTTCGGCAAGCGCGGCGAGAACCTGAACGACGTCACCATGCTCCTGCACATCTCACCGGTGAGTCATACCGCGATCGCGGTCAGCTTTCCCCGCGACATGTACGTGCCGATCTCGGGCTGCACCCATTCCCCCGGCACACGCAAGATCAACGAGGCGCTGACCAACGGCGGGTTGGCCTGCGCTGTCTCGACGGTGTCGGCTCTCACCGGCCTGGACATCGGGTACGCCGCCAAGATCGAGTTTCAGGGCGTGATCGGCATGTCCGACGCGATCGGTGGTGTCGACGTGTGCGTCGGCAAACCGATTCACGACCTGCAGATCGGCCTCACCCTTTCGGCGGGGCAGCACACCCTGCAGGGCTTTGACGCGCTGCAGTTCTTGCGCAGTCGTCACGGCATCTACGGCGGCAGTGACACCTCCCGGATCAGCAACCAGCAGCTGTTCCTCTCCGCCCTGATGCGCAAGGTCAAGACCAAGGACGTGCTGACCAACCCGATCACGTTGTACAAGCTCGCGAACGCGGCGACGCAGAACATGCAGCTCAGCACCTCGCTCAACCACATCGACACCATGGTGTCGATCGCGTCCGCACTGAAGGACGTCTCGCTCTCGAGCATGGTCTTCGCGCAATATCCGACGGGCTCCACGACGGTGAACGGGGTCGGCGGGCTCCTTCCGCGCAAGGCAGACGCGCAGGTGCTGATCAATGCGATCGCCGCCGATCAGCCGGTCGTGGTTGCCGGGGTCGGCGGCGGCACGATCGCGGGCGACAACATCGTCGAGACACCATCACCGGGTCCGACCCCAACGGGCACATCGGCGACGCCGACGGCCGCGCCGCCAACCAGCGGTCCGGTCACCCTGCCCCGCTCGATCACCGGACAGGCTGCGACCGAGCAGACCTGCTCGTCGGGGCAGACCTTCTAACCGGATCCTCAGAGCTCGGTGGGCTCGGCACCCCGGAAGAACGCGGTGAGCAGCGCGCCGCTCTCGGCCTCCAGCACCCCGCCGATCACCTCGACCCGGTGATTGAGCCGTCGATCGCGCAGGAGGTCGTGCACGCTCCCCGCGGCGCCGGCTTTCTCGTCCCAGGCACCGAACACCAACCGTGGGATGCGCGCGGCGAGGATGGCGCCGGCGCACAGCACGCACGGCTCGAGGGTCACCACCAGCGTGGTGTTGGTCAGCCGCCAGTCGCCGCGGGCGTCGGCTCCCCGCCGGATCGCCAGCACCTCGGCGTGCGCGGTCGGATCGTGCAGCTTCTCGCGTTCGTTGCGCGCAAGGGCCAGCACACTGCCGTCGGCGTCGAGCAGGACGGCCCCGACCGGGACGTCTCCACTCGAGTGCGCCAGCTCGGCCTCGGCGAGGGCCGCACGCATGGCCGCGGCACGGTCGTCGGCGGAGAGGGCGAGATGCGGCATCCGGAAACCCTCTCCTGACGACTGGTCGATAGCATCGAGCCTATGCGAGTGCACGTTGCCGACCACCCCCTCATCACCCACAAGCTGACGGTGCTGCGGGATGAGAACACGCCGTCGCCGACGTTCCGCGCGCTGGCCGAAGAGCTCATGACCCTGCTCGCCTACGAGGCGACGCGCTCGGTGCGCACCCACCCGGTGACCGTGACCACGCCGGTCGGGCAGGCACAGGGGCTCGCGATCTCCGACCCGAAGCCGCTGGTGGTGCCGATCCTGCGGGCAGGCCTCGGGCTGCTCGAGGGCATGGTGAAGCTGGTCCCCACCGCAGAGGTCGGCTTTCTCGGGATGGTGCGCAACGAGACGACGCTGCAGCCCGACATCTACGCCGAGCGGCTGCCCGACGACCTCGCCAACCGGCAGTGCTTTGTGCTCGACCCGATGCTCGCGACCGGCGGATCCCTGATCGCCGCGATCGACTACCTGTTCGCGCGCGGCGCGGTGGATGTCACGGCCGTCTGCCTGATCGGCGCTCCGGAGGGTCTCGAGGCGGTCAACAAGGCGACAGAGGGGCGCGAGGTGACCATCGTGCTCGGCGCTCTCGACGAACGACTCAACGACGTCGGCTACATCGTCCCGGGTCTCGGCGACGCCGGAGATCGGCTGTACGGCACGGTCTGATTTCTTGCGTCGAATAGCGAAAACTTGCGTTTCCGCGCCGAGTCCAAGAAACTTGCAGGCATGACCGACCACTCGCGCACCCTGACCTCCCTCGAGGCCCCTGGGAACGCCGGCATGATGATGCCGGTGCGTGCGGTCGCGTGTTGTCGAATGTGTGCCTAGAGGCCACCCTCTCGCCGAGTTCATGCCCGACATTGTGAACTCCCGGAATCCCGCCGGCTCCTCCAGCCAGGACCGCGCCGAGGAATCCGCTCCTCTGCATACCGATGACACACCCGTGAGGCGCCCCGCCGTGAATGATCCCGTCCCGGATCCGGCCGCGGCGCCCGCATCCGACCAAGGATTCGACACCATGTCCCTTGCCACTCTTGACGCCCTGCGTCCCACCGCCCGACCCATCGTCACATCGTCCACCCCACCGACTGCGCCCAACTCCGCCACCGCCCGGGCGATCCGGGCGGTGCCCGAGGGCACCGAGGCACGCGGCTTCGCCCTCTATGTCGGCATCGATGAACTCAAGGCCGCTGCCGCCGGCACCGACCTGGGCGAGGTCGTCAAGGCGCTCCGCCAGCTCGCCGCCGACCTCGTGCCGGGCGCCGAGACCTACGCTTCGGTCGCTCTCGCTCCCCAAGGCGCCGGTGGCCGCGACGTCGATGTCGTGCGTCTGGCGCTCCAGGATCCCGCAGCGCTTGCCAAGCGGCGCCAGGAGGTCGCTCCTGCCGCCCCCGAGCCCAAGGGCGGGGTCGTCATCGACATCTCGCGCAAGCGCGTGCTGCTCGATGGGGAGGTCTCACCGCTGACGTACAAGGAGTTCGAGTTGCTGCAGTTCCTCGTGCTCCGCGAGGGACGGACCATCGACCGCCACGAGATCATCGCGACGCTCTGGGCCGACGGTGAGGGCGACGACATCCCGAACGAGCGCACCATCGATGTGCACGTGCGGCGTCTGCGCTCGAAGCTGGGCGCCTTCGAAGACATCGTGCGCACCGTGCGAGGCTCCGGGTACCGGTTCGACCGTCACGCGGATGTCACCATCCGCTGGGCGTCGACCCCGTCGCCCGACATGTTCTAGAGGATCCCTAGAACGCGTCGGGTCGGGCGAATGCCGGCACCACGGCCGCCGCGGCGAGCTCGTCACCCAACCGCAGGTGCATCGCGAGCAGCGGCAGCGTGCGCTGGACGGCCGTGCCGATCCGAGATCGCAGTTCGGCGGAATCCACCCGGTAGTCCGTGAAATCGCCCTCGTTGGCGAAGATCCCCAGCGGCACGGTCAGCGCCTGGAAGAAGCCGAACAGCGGCCGCATCTGGTGCTCGACCAGGAGCGCGTGGCGGTCGCTGCCCCCCGTGGCGGTGAGCACGATCGGCTTGTCGACCAGCGCGTGCTGGCCGACGTGGTCGAAGAACAGCTTGAACAGCCCGGTATAGGTGGCCCGGTAGGCAGGCGATCCGACGACGATCAGATCGGCGGCTTCGACGGCCTCCAGGGCGGCCCGCGCGGCCGGGCCGATGTCGCCGCGGAACGGGCCGGATCCCAGCTCGGTCAGCAGCGGAGCCAGCTCGATCACCGTCGCCACCCCGCCGACCCGCTCGGCGAAGGTCTCGGCGACCTCCTGGACCAGCGCGGTGGTGCGCGACGGCCTGGTCGGGCTGCCGCTGACGCCGACGACCGAGATGGGGCGCCGCTCGGCATCCCCTGCGTCAGAATGAGGCGACATTGCCCGCCCCTGCCAGCTGAAGCGGCTCGACCGGCACGTCGAGATTCGCGCCGCCGCGGTAGCGGGTCGCGATGTGGCGGTCGGGCAGCCGGGCGTTGCCGGCGCCGAACAGCCGCTCGCGCAGCGTGCCGGGATCCGAACCCTCGTCGGGAAGCCGGCCGCGCTTGCGCAATTCCGGCACGACCAGCTCCGCGAAGTCGCGCGCCGTGTCGAAGGAGTGGTATTGGCGCAGGTTGATGCCGTCCAGGCCGTCTTCGTCGAGCCAGCGCTCGATCGCGTCGGCGACCACCTTCGGGGTGCCTGCGACGAAGAAGCGGTCGTCGCGCGATCCCGAGATGAAGTCCAGCGCCTGCCCGACCGTCTTCTCCAGGGGCAGGAACGGCACGCTCGACGCCGGCACCTCGGCCCGCAGCAGGGCCTCGGCCACCGTGATGTCGCGCGGGAACGCGGTCAAATCGACCGGCAGGCTGCTGTGCGCCAGGATGCCGTCGAGGCTGGCGTGCTGCTGGTAGAGCCGCCACTTGTCTGCGGCCTCCTCCTCGGTGCGGCCGACCACGACGCCGGCCATCGCGATGAACTTGATGTCGTCCGATCGGCGGCCGTGGCGCACCGCGGCGTCGCGCATCGTCTCGGCGTTTCGCCGGAACTCGTCGGAGGTCCGCCCCCCGGTGAAGACCGCCTCGGCATGCCGGCCGGCGAACTCGATGCCGGCGGGCGATCCGGTGGCCTGGAAGATCACCGGGGTGCGCTGGGGCGAGGGATGCACGATGTGCGGTCCCGCGACCCGGTGCCGTTCGCCGACATGGTTGATGTAGCGCACCTTCGAAGGGTCGGTGAAGATCTTGTTCTCGCGGTCGGCGACCACCGCGCCGTCATCCCACGATCCCTCCCACAGCTTGTAGAGCACGTCCAGGTACTCGTCGGCGTACTGGTAACGCAGGTCGTGCGGCACCTCGCCGTCGAGCCCGAAGTTGTGCGCGGCGTTGGGCAGGTAGGAGGTGACCACGTTCCAGCCGACCCGGCCCTTGGTGAGGTGGTCGAGCGTCGACATGCGGCGCGCGAACGCGAACGGCGGCTCATAGGTGGTCGAGAAGGTCACCCCGAATCCGAGGCGCTCGGTCACCGCCGCCATCGCCGGGATCACCAGCAGGGGATCGATGTTCGGGCTCTGCAGTCCCTCGCGCAGCGCTGTCTCGGGGCCGCCGCGGAACACGTCGTATGCGCCGATCACGTCGGCGAGGAAGACCCCGTCGAATCCGCCGTGCTCGAGGATCTGCGCCAGCTCGAGCCAGTAGTCGAGGTCGGCGAAGCGGTGCCGGTTGTTGCCGGGCAACGGCCAGAGACCGTGGGTGATGTGGCTGACGCATCCCATCTCGAACAGGTTGAGGAACAGCTGCTTGGGCTCGGCCATGATGCTGGTCACTTTCTTTCGGCGATCGCGGCGGGATCGAATTCGGGGATCGAGGCGATGAGCTCGCGGGTGTAGGGATGCTGCGGGTTGCCGAAGATCTCGGCCGGCTCGCCGGTCTCGACGACCACGCCGTCCTTCATGACGAGCACCCGATCGCTGAGGTGGCCGATGACGCCCAGGTCGTGCGAGATGAACAGGTAACTGACCCCGGATGACGCCTGCACGGCGACCAGCAGATCGAGGATCTGCGCCTGCACGGTGACGTCGAGGGCAGACACCGCCTCGTCGAGCACGATCAGCGACGGCCGCGGCGC
>Ga0070659_100000534_pt1 | contig 27793 bp, 16 predicted proteins | sample KBSC23metaG_FD_64666 | JGI IMG/M metagenome (GOLD analysis project Ga0070659, IMG submission 64666) | Corn rhizosphere microbial communities from Kellogg Biological Station, Michigan, USA - KBS C2-3 metaG | ecosystem: Host-associated > Plants > Roots > Rhizosphere > Soil ... | reverse complement strand
CGAGGATGTTGGTCTGGAACGCGATGCCGTCGATCACGCCGATGATGTCAGCGATCTTCCTTGCCGATTCGTTGATCGAGCTCATCGTCTGCACCACTTCCGACACCACCACGCCACCCTTGACGGCCACCTCCGATGCAGACAGCGCGAGTTGATTGGCCTGACGCGCATTGTCGCCGTTTTGCTTGACGGTCGAAGTCAATTCCTCCATCGACGACGCTGTTTCCTCCAGCGAGCCGGCCTGCTGTTCGGTACGGGAAGACAAGTCCAGGTTGCCGTTGGCGATTTGGGTGGAGACAGAAGCAATCGTGTCCGTACCCATGCGCACTTCGCCGACTATGCGCACCAAACTGTCATTCATCTCGCTCAAGGACTGCAGCAATTCGCTGGTTTCATCCTTCGACGTCACTTCGATGCGGCTGCTCAGGTCACCGGCAGCGACTGTCTTCGCGACTTTGACTGCATCCTGGATGGGACGCGTGATGGAGCGGGTAACTAGCCATGCCAGCAATGCCCCTAAGACCAGCGCTATCCCCGTAAAAATGAACATGAGCAGGCGAGCTGTTGTGTAGGCCTGATGAGCGACCACTGTTTCCTTCTCGTTGGTCTCTTTAAGCAGAGCGATATCTTCGTGCAAAGCACCTTGCCATTTCTCGGTTGCCGGCCCGGCCGACTTCATCAGAAGTGCAGTGGCTTCTGCATCATGATTCTCCTTGGCGAGCTCGATGACCTTGTTATTTAAGGGTCGTGCGAGATCTCCCTGCTCTCTGATTTTGTTGCGTAAGGCTTTTCCTGCTTCGCTCGCCGGCATTTTTTCCAGCGCTGCGAACGCGGTATCGTACCTGGCGCGCGCCTCCTCGATCTTTTTGTACTCTACATTGATCTCAGCCACGTCGTTCAGTATTACCGCGGTACGCATCATGCTCGAAACAATGTGGACCGAGTCGGACATCTCCTGCAGAAGCTCCATCTTGCGCAGAGTGTGGTGCACGACATTGTTCAGGTTATCCTCGATTTTGCTCATGTTGCTAATGCCGATCCCCGTAAGAATCAGCATCAACGCCAGTACAATGGCAAACCCCGATGCCAAACGTGCACCTATCTTCAGATTGGAAACCTTCACATTGCCCTCTTGATGTCGTGGACGAGCTGATCGCCTCTTTGTGTTTTCACGCTTACCCTGGTGTCCCGTCAGGTTATAACTGCGCCAGCCGCTGCAGCATCTGGTCCGAAGTCTGGACCGCCTTGCTGTTGATCTCGTAAGCGCGCTGGGTCTGGATCATGTTCACCAGTTCTTCCACCACGTTCACGTTCGATGTTTCGACGTAACCTTGAGTCAGCGTGCCTGCGCCATTGGCTCCCGGCGCGGTGGTGTTCGGCGTGCCCGAAGCCGCCGTTTCCACATACAGGTTCTCGCCCTTGGATTCTAGGCCCGCCGGATTGAGGAAGGTGGCAAGCTGCAGCGAGCCTATCTGATTCAGCGCGGGGCTACCGGGCAGCGTGACCGATACGGTGCCGTCACGGCCGATAGTCAGGCTTAAGGCATTGGCCGGAATCGTGATGGCCGGTTGGACGGGATACCCTGCGGATGTCACAAGCTGGCCGTTGGCATCCACCTGAAAGGAACCGTCGCGTGTATAAGCAGTGGTTCCATCGGGCTGCAGCACCTGGAAAAAACCGCTTCCATTGATCGCGACATCCTTGTCGTTACCAGTTTGCTGCAGGTTGCCCTGCGTGAAAATGCGCTCGGTCGCCACCGGTCTTGCGCCGGTACCGATCTGCAGGCCGGATGGCAATTGCGTCTGTTGCGAAGTCTGACCGCCCGGCTGCCGCAAGGTCTGATACAGCAGGTCCTGGAACACGGCGCGGGTACGCTTGAACCCCGATGTATTCACGTTCGCCAGGTTATTGGCGATGGTGTCCATCTGCGTCTGCTGCGTATCAAGCCCGGTCTTAGAAATCCAAAGCGATCGAATCATAGGTTCCTCCGCGAGAAGCGTGCCCTGATAAATCGTTCAGATGAATTTAATGCGCTTGTTTCGAAGAGCCGCCCGGCTCCTTCCCACTTTTAGGGGGATAAATGTGGGGTTTCGCAAAGCATGCTTTGCGCCACGTTTATCCAAGCAGCATGCAAGCTGCGAGGTGGGACGGTTGGGATGGGGGTGTGATGGTTGAACAAACGCCTATGTTGATTCAACCATCACACCCCCACCCTAGCCCTCCCCCTATAAAGGGGAGGGAACTTGCCAAGGGTGCTTGGAACGCATCATATTCATTTGAATAACCTACCAATCCACATTATCAAACCACCCCCATCAGCTCAAACTCATGATCTGAGCGGCTTTCGTATCATTGCTTTCGACGTTCTTCAACATGCTCATTTGCATCTCGAACTGCCGTGCCAGCGAAATCATGTCAACCATGGCATCAACCACGCTGACATTGCTGCCTTCGAGCGCGCCGCTCATGAGCGATACACCGGCATCGGCTTCGGGCGTGGTGCCGTCTTTCAGACGGAACAAACCGTCATCGCCGCGAACGATATTCGCTTCCGGCGGATTGACCAGCTTGATGCGCCCCAATACATTCGTCGCGCCGGGCTTGAAGCCTTCTTCGGTGGCTGTCACGGTGCCGTCTTTCGCGATCGTGACAGTGACGCCAGGCGGTATCGTGATCGGCCCGTTTTCGCCCAGGACGTTCGCCCCGGACTGTGTTTGCAGCACACCGTTCTCGTTGGTCTTCAGGCTGCCGTTGCGCGTGAGAGCCTCGCTGCCGTCGGCCAGTTGCACCGAAATCCAGCCTTGCCCCTGCACCGCGACATCAAGATCGCGGCCGGTCTGCTGAATGGGGCCGGTCGAAAAATCCGTGCCGACGGTGGAATCGGCTACAAAGGCGCGCGTGGGCAAAATGGTGTTAAGCACCTGCACCGCGCGTGCCGAATCGAGCTGCGCCCGGAAACCGGTGGTCGCGGCATTGGCCAGGTTGTGCGAAGTCGTTGCCTGCCTGTCCAGCACATTCTTCGCGCCGGTCATGGCGGTATAGATAACGCGGTCCATCGATCTCTCCCGGTTTCAGAAAAACGGGCGCGTGCGGCTGCCCTGCCCTGTTACCTTGATCCTTACCCATAAGTCCGCAAAACCTTAGTGCTCCCTCCCCTTCAAGGAGAGGGAATATCAACATCTACACTGTTACCTCAAGTTCACCAGCGTCTGCAGTACCTGATCCTGTGTCTTGATAGTCTGCGCATTGGCTTGATAGACGCGCTGTGCCGTGATCATGTTCACCAGCTCCGCCGTCAGATCCACATTCGATTCTTCGACTGCCGAAGACTGTAGCGCACCGAGATTGCCGGAAGCCGGCGTCCCCACCAGCGGCTGCCCGGAAGTCGCCGTTTCGGCCCACATGTTGTTGCCCAGATTCTGCAAACCGTTCGGATTCTTGAAATTCGCGAGCGCGACCTGGCCCAGCGTGGCCGATTGGCCGTTGGTGTAACGCCCGACAATGGTGCCATCCGTGCTGACGCTGAAGCCCGACAGATTGCCGGCGGAAAAACCATCCTGCGTCTGACTGTCCGTGGCGAAGTTGGCGCCGAACTGGGTGGTCCCGGTATAGTCCAGCACGAAATCGAGCGGAGTCGTGGCGCTGTTCGTGACAGTGGTGGTGACCGTGCTGATGTTTGTCGCTACCGCATCGAGATCGACCGATAAATTGAAAGGAACCGTGGTCGCGGTCAGGTCGAGCTTGCCGTTCGTGTCAAAAGTCATCTGCCCGATAGCGGTATCGCCGTTAAAGGCATAGCCGTCGCATGTCGCATAAACATCCCACACTCCGCCGCCAGTCGTCGAAGTGATCGCATAGTACATTTGCATCACATGCGGATTGCCAAGACTGTCGTAAACCGTGGCCGAGTTGGAATTCGTATAGCTGGCCGGGTCAGGCGCGCTTGTTCCGCTTCCAAACGTGAGCGGTGCAACGGTCGGCAGCTTGCTGCGCGAATCCAGATTGACCTTCATATTCAGTTCCGTCGTCGCCTGCGGCGCCAGCGAGCTGGTATCGATCTGCAACGGGACGGGAGTGGCCGTCTGCACCACACCGCTTGCATTGGCGGCATAACCGGTCAGCGTGGAGCCGTTGGCATTGACGATGAACCCGTTCTTGTCGAGCTGGAACTGGCCGTTACGCGAATAAGAAACCGAGCCGTTCGTATCCAGGCGGAAGAAACCATTGCCGTTGATGGCGATATCCAGCGAGTTGTTGGACGAGCTGATATTCCCTTGCGTGAACTGCTGCGCCACCCGCGCGAGTTGGGTGCCGATACCGATTTGAATGGCACTCGCCCCGTTTAGCGCATTGGCATACACATCGGCAAACTGTGCCTGCGAACTCTTGAAACCGACAGTATTGCTGTTGGAGACGTTGTTGCCGATTGTTTCCAGGTTCTTCGATGCCGCATTCAGGCCGCTCAATCCTTGCTGGAATCCCATGTTCTTCCCCTTGTTTGCGCTACCTTAGAAAATTTGGCGTACGTCCGACAAATTCAATGTACCCAATGTCGATGACTCCAATTGAACACCGCTTGCGCCGGTTGCCACGCTCGATATCTGTCCGAAAGCCAGCGTCGTCGCATCGACCTTCGTGCCACTGCTGGTCGCCTTCACTTCGAACTTGTAGGAGCCATCCGCCGCTGTCGCGCCACCGTCGGTCTTGCCATCCCAGCTCAAAGGGTTAACCCCTTCCTTGAGCGGTCCCACGTTCATGGTACGGACCGCAGCGCCAGCCGCATTGCGGATCGTGACTTGCACATTGTCTGCCGCCTGCCCCAAATCAACACCATAAACAGCATTGCCGCCGGCGAGCGAGAGTGTTGATCCTGTCGTCAGCACGCCATGTCCGATCATGCTGGCTGCCTGCAAGGTCTGGCTTGTCTGATAGCTGCTCTTTAACGACTCCAGCGTGGTGTTCAGATTATTGATGCCCTTCAAGCTCGAAAGCTGTGCGAGCTGGCTTGTCATCGCCGCATTGTCGAGCGGATTCAAGGGGTCCTGGTTTTTCATCTGCGAGACCAGCAGTGTCATGAAGCGATTCTCGACATCGTCGGCGCTGGTGTCCGTCGTCTTTTTCGTACCGTTCATCGCCGCCATCAACTGATCTGAAACGGTTTTGCTTGTTTGTACTGTCGCCATCACTCATCCTCCATCACTGGCCGATCGCCAATGTTTTCAACAGCATGTTCTTCGCCGTGTTCATCGTCTCCACGTTGGTCTGATAGGAGCGCGAGGCGGAAATCATGTTGACCATCTCTTCCACGACATTCACGTTAGGCATCGTGACATAGCCGTCCCCGTCCGCCAGCGGATGCTTGGGATCGTAGACGCGCTTGAGCGGCGACTGATCTTCAACCACCTGCTTCACCTTGACCCCGGTTGATTCCGGAGCGGCCGTCGGCACCGCGCTGAAGACGACTTGCTTGGCGCGATAGGTCTGTCCGGTGGAACTGGCGGCACTGTCGGCGTTCGCCAGATTGCTGGCGACGGCATTCAGGCGCTGCCCCTGCGCGCTCATTGCGGAACCGGCGACATTAAAGACGTTAAATAGCGACATGATGATTACCCTTGAACTGCGGCCAGCAGATTCTTGATCTGCGCGCCGATCATGTTGACTTCGGCCTCGTAGCGCACCGCGTTATCGGCGAACTGGTTGCGCTCGGCATCCATATCGACCGTGTTGCCGTCCACGTTGCCCTGGCCATTCGTGCGGTACAGCAGCTCGGCGCCGCTGGTCGTGCCTTTGGTATTGAGGCCCGCAAGATGCGCGGGCGAGGTTTGCGCCAATGCCGGCGGCGGCGTCACGCTGCCACGGCTTAACGCCCCCTTCAGCGCTGCATTGAAATCGATATCCCGCGCCTTGTAATTCGGCGTATCCGCATTGGCGATATTCGAGGCAAGCACCTGCTGACGCTGCGAGCGCAAAGCAAGCGATGTTTCATGAAAACGCAGAGCTTCGTCCAGCTTTCCGATCATGGAAACCTCCTGTCCCCTGGTGCTCGAAACGCTATCGGATAGGGGAATTTGTCTAGGCAACTACGCAAAAGTTTTTTGACATTTTCCGCGTTGCTTGAGCTAACCTGACTTGCCCCCTTCTCCCGCAGGCGGGAGAAGGGCTGGGGATGAGGGTGCCTGCCAAGAGCGCAAAAGGTCTCGCGATCCCCCTCACCCCCAACCCCTCTCCCGCCTGCGGGAGAGGGGCGCCGTGCTCCGTATCAAAAAACATTTGCATGCTTACTTACTTAATTACTTACTTAGACTCGATCATACGAAGCCACATCCTCCCCCGATCTTAAGAGAAGCGCCGAAAAGCATTGACTATTCAAGGTTTTGATGCACGCTCGCCGAATTAGTATTAACTTCGTCAAACCAGGTTCAGAAAAATGAAGTCCATCCTGTCCGCCGCCCTGTTCGCCTGCATTGCCAACACGGCAATCGCCGACGCTCCCGCGCGCCAGGATCATGCTGCGCTGCGCCAAAGCATCGAGCAATTCCTGCGCACGGAAACAGCGGGCCTGCCCGGCCAGGTGAATCTGCTCGTCGGTCAGATCGACCCGCGCCTGAATCTTGCAGCCTGCGCAGCGCCCGAACCCTTCATGCCCGGCGGCAGCCGGATCTGGGGCAAGACAACAGTGGGAATACGCTGCAGCGCCCCTGCCTCATGGACGATTTATGTGCCGGCCACCGTGCAAGTGCTGGCCGACTACGTCATCACCGCAGCCCCGCTCGCCCAAGGACAAATCATCGGCCCCAAGGACCTTGCCAAGATGCGCGGCGATCTGACCGCGCTGCCGCAAGGGATCGTCACGGATGCTTCGCAAGCAATCGGCCGCACGCTGGCCATATCGCTGCCCCTGGGATCACCGCTGCGCACGGATTCGCTGCGCAACCAGCAGGCAGTGCAGCAAGGCCAGGTGGTCAGGCTGGTATCAAGCGGCACGGGTTTCAGCGTTTCCGCCGAAGCGCGCGCCCTGAACAATGCAAACGAAGGACAAGTAACCCAGACACGCACTGCATCGGGGCAAATCATCACCGGCATCGCCAGGACCGGCGGCGTGGTGGAAGTGACATATTGAGAGAATCTTTTTTTCTCTTGGCGATTCGATGCTAAAGTTTTCGCCGATCGCGCCGATAAAAGAGATGACAACATCCGTTCATCCGTCAACCAGACAAGGATAATGCCGTGAACAGTCCCATCAAAATGGATCCGTCGCTCAAGAAAGCCGCCGGCTTGAGCGTTGGAACGACCCAGACGCGCCCCGGCAAGGGCGCCGAAAAAGCCTCCGGCGCCGGCAAGACGAAAAGCGCGGAAACCGACAGCGTCCATCTGTCGCCGCAATCGCAGTCATTGACCAAGATGGCAGGAAATGCCGCGCCGTTCGACGCGAAGAAGGTGGAAGAGATCAAGGCGGCGATCGCCGAAGGCCGCTTCAAGGTGGACCCGGAAAAAGTCGCCAACGGCTTGCTCGATACGGTGAGCGACCTGATCCATTCACGCAAGGGCTCCAAGTAAGATGCGCGCTACCGATCCGGCAGACAGCCTGCACGAAGAATTCACGGCTGCCTCCCGCTTGCTGGAGCTCTTGTCGGAAGAGCAAACCTGTCTGCTCAAGGCCCATGTCGAAAAGCTCGCCGCTCTCGGCGGAGAAAAGTCGAATCTTGTCGCCCGCATGTCCGAGCTTGCCCTGCGCCGTCACGCCGCGTTGGGCGCGATAGGTTTCGCCGCAAGCGAAGCGGGAATGCAAGTCTGGCTGCAAAACCCGCAAGCATCGCAAGCAGCCGGCAAGACATGGAACGAATTATTGGACGTTGCCGCCAAAGCAAAGGAACTCAACCGCGTCAACGGACTTTTGATCGGCCAGCATCTGGCGCGCACTCAGCAGGCATTGAACGTCCTGCAGGGCAATCAACCTGCAGGCACGATCTACGGCCGCAACGGCCAGACCACTGCCGCCGCCTCCACCCGGCGTCTCGTCGTCGGATAGCCAAGCCCCTCTCTCTCCTGCAACAGGAGAGAGAAACGGCGGACAAAGAGCACACTTTTATTTCGCCTTGCTCTTGCCCTTGCCCTTGCCCTTGCTCTTTCTCGCGGAGGGCGTTTGCTGTTTCTGCTCTTCCTGTTTTATCAGCTTGAAGATGTCTTCGCTCAACGGCAGGGAATGGTAGGCGGGCTGCTCCACGCCCCAGTCTTTTTCCGCATTGCGCTTCATATGCACGCGCACCGGTGCAGAGCCTGAAACATTGGAATCGTAATGCGCATGCACGATCCAAGGTTCGTATTGCTCGCCTTGCGGGCCTGAGGTGAAACCGATGACATGGCGGTCGAGCCAGTCGCCTCCATGACTGCGGTTTGGCCGTCGCTCGAATTCCTTCACAACGGACGCCACCTGCCCCTGCTTCCACAAGGCGTGGAAACCGGCTTCGGTCGGATCGCGGCTTTTCAGGGAATGGATATGTCCGTCCTGTTGCGTTTGCCGCAGCAGCACATACAGATCGTTCTTCTCTTGCTGCAGTTGCTCCACCTGCATCTTCAGGGAAGCGGCCAAGTCTTCGCCACCCGGGGCCTTGGCTTGCATTTGCTCCAGTTCCACCATGAGGTTTTTCACCCCTGCGATAGCCTTGGCCTTGACGGAAAAGGCACGATGCAGAAAATGGAGCTTGTCATCGTAGTCAGACGCATCAGCGGCCAGGTTTTTTTCGACAGACCGTCTCGAAGCTTCCACGATGTTGTGCGCTTTCTTGAGAAGAGCATCTGCTTTCGCATTCCTTGCCCCGCTTTCTCCGGCTGCCGACGTCCCGGCCGATTGCAAGGACGGCACCGGCTCGGCTTCGTTACCGTAATCCTTGACCCAGTTTCCGCTGTCCTCATCCTTGAAATAGGTAGAAATGACCTTGCCGCTTTTATCCTGCTCTTCGAGGTCGCCGTTCGGGTTGATTTGACCGACCACCACTCCCCCCACCGTGCGATGGAAGTCCTGCTGCCCTGGCGCCCTTTGCGGTAAAAAAGACATCCACTCTGTCTTCCTTGCTTCCTTATTCCGAATCCTGCCGCTCCACATCGAATCCGCATATTCTCGGCCACGCACGAATTCAGCCGCTGTCTCCGCCAATGCAGTCATCGCCGACAGCAATCTTTCATCTCTTGCAATTCCAGTCAAATTCGCATATTCCGCGGCATGCCTTTTAATCGCTTTGATGATTCGTCCATATTTATGCCCCCCTTCGGCCGACGCCTGCCGCCTGATCTCCAGCTCGTCTTGAGGCAGTTTGCCTGGATCACTCTGCTCTTCTTTCTCGTCATTGTTCAACTTGACCATGAGAACATTCACAGCCGCAAGTTCCAGATCTAGCAAACAGAACAGGGATTGATGCCATTGCTCCAGCGCTTCGTCTTCTTGCCATTTCCGGTTCGCATGCTTCGAAAATGACGCAAGCAAACGTATCTTTTCTCCCTCAGTGAACGTCCGGATTAACAAGTTCTGTGATTTTAAAAACCGGGCTTGTTCTTGCGCTTGATTGAGATTGACTTTGTTATCCGAGGTCAAATTTGGATGTGCCAGCAGGCCATTGTATGCTTCGATGTTTTCGTTTCCTCTTGCGATCAAAGCCACCAGCTTTTCGGATATTTTGTCAATTTCCGCAATCAGCTTGTCGACTCTGCCTTGTATCTCGGAAGAAGGCTGCCGGCTATTCATTTCCCTAATAAGCGCGTGACATTCCTCTCCAATGAGAGGAGAGTCGTATTGGTTCATGCGCTCAGCGCTCCAATTGATGAACGAAACCAGAGCAGATGCCTTGCTCACCCCGCGATTGAAAAGCGAATCTCTGATAGTGTTCACAGTCTCTTGCAGATCGGAATCGAGATCGCAAAGCCTGTTTTTATTGGGTAGCGAATCGAAACGCTTTAAGGCAGCAGTGACGAGGCTAATTGTGTTTTCCCCTTCGGTCATGCTGTTATCGAAGGCGTACAAAACGTTGCCCCACGCCTCGATCGTCTTATCAAGATAATTGAGGGCGAATCTTTCCAGCTTTTCGGCATTTTGGGGCTCACCGGCCAACTTAGCCCTCGCACTACGGTACAGCTTCAACATGGACTCTGCTTTATTCTCGCATGCCGTCATATCCATACACATCTGCGCCAACGGATCGCCATATGGCACTAATCGTGCAAGCCATTCTTCTGCCAATGCCTGCTCCGCCTTCTTTTGTTGTTGGAGCAGCCGCAGGCGGCTTGCCCCGCCCTTTTTTTGCAGAGCTCCGGATGTCTGCCCGGAAGATTGCGAAGTGCCGCTTCGCTCCTGCGGGGTGGAAGGTGTCGATTGATCGCTTGCGGAAACGCCGGCCTGGTTCGGCAAGCGAGTGTGAGCGCTTCGGGTAGCGTTTATTTTCGGAGGCATATTGAATTTCTGTTAGATATGCGCAGCCGCTCAAGCATGCGCCATGTACGTATTGAAATATCGAACAGTGCTGCGGGCCATGCAGGCCGGCAGCACTGTCAAGTCAGCAGATAGCGATATCAGGGGCTGCTTATTGCCGCGGCATAGCCAAATCCATATTTGTCACGGCTTCAAAATGGTGCAAGCCGTTTCGGCCAAACACGATCACTTTCTGTCGCTTCAGTCTCTTCGACTCCTCGTCGTTCATCGATCGAAGCGACATGGATTGATCAGCCTCGGAGCTTCCGGCAAAAGGAACACCATCTTTATACGGAGTCACGATAACAACCGGATCTTGAGTGATTCCGCTTCCGCCCAGCTTCTTCGAAATCACATTCATCAAGAATCCAAGTGCCTGGTCGTCGCTACCGGGGAGGGCAAACAACATGGCGCCCTGTTTAATACCGTGCTTCTGCTCAAGTTCTTCCCGAATGGATTTCGCCAGTTTTTCCAGGTCTTTCAAATCGCTTTTTCCGTAACGACCTGTAGCATGCTGCAAGAGCGCCAAGAGCAGGCAATTATTCTGATCGCCGTTGTTATACGCCACCTTATAGCTGTTCTTATCGAACCAGGCATCGGTCGCCTCGGTCGCTGCTCCAAACATTGCAAGCTCATCTCGCTCTAATTCCGATATGACGTTGGCCCTCACCAGATTTCTCATCTGGCGCAGCTCATCATCCCTCCCTGCATTGGAAATATCGGTGCTCTTATTATCAGCAAGTACTGAACTTGCATCCTGAGTTTCTGGTGCCTGAGGCAAGGGATGCACTGCACTACGAGAGGGTTTCTTCCCCGTATCTCGCAGCCCCTGTACCAACTCGGGATTTGCAGACTCCAAGGCTTGCAGATCCTGCTTCATATTCTGAATCTGGTTCTGCAGGAACTTGTACTGCATTTGGGTACGCCGGTTTCTCGCCTCCGCAAGCGTGCTCTCCATTTTCTGGCGCTTATCAAGCTCCGTCCTGGCAGCGCCTTGGATTTTCGGATGACTCGATAGCACTGCCTCTTCAACCTCTTTACGAGTCAGACGGGTCATCACCTCGGCGGTCTTGGAGCGGGACTTGAATAGCGAGGCCATCTGCTGTGCAGTTGACCGAGCCAATGAGACAGACGTGCCATTCTCTTTCATCTCCTTGCTCATCTCCTTGCGCAACGCCTTCCCGGTCTTCTCTTCGAAGGAATTGCCCGCTGCTTCCGAACTCAGCAGATCCTTCATGACGTCGCGTTTTTTCTTCTCTTTAACGCCTTCCCGCCAATAACGCGTGCTTCCTGCCCGAAGCCCGGACGCGTTCTTGACCTCTTCCTTCAGGATAGAGTCTTCCATCTCCCGCAAATCCTTGCGCTCCGGCCGCTTCTTGTCCGCGAGCGATGCGCTCACGTTCTTCATGAAACTTGATATGCGGCCTCTTTGTTGCGCGCCGACGATCTTCATCCCTTCTCGCCGCTGAACCCCGGTCAAGCCGACTTCCTGGCCCGGCAATGCGTCATTGATGATTGCCGACCTGACTGCTTTCGCTTTATCCAACTGCTTGAGATGTTCAGGAATGTCCGGAGCATCCGCGCGCTTTTTATCCACGATTGCCTCGAATGTGTCCTTTCCCTCAGCGTTTTTGCCACGCATGATCACAACGGAACGAGCGTCCTTCTTCTGCTCAGTGCCGAGATCGCCTATCCATACAGGAGCGCCATGATTGCTGCTGTCGGAAGCAATCATATGCACTTGCATCCCGCCGTGTTCACGGCTGATCTTATCGATGACAGCGTTCATATTCACGTTCAAGAGAACATTGCTGCCGAGCTTCTTCAAATACTTGTTCGCTTCCTCCGCGTGCAGATTGTCATAACGGCCGGTGGCCTGCTGCAGGGCTGCAACGATCAGGCTCTTCATTCCATCCAGACCGTTTTCCGCTTTGGCAAGGCCTTGCCGTTCAAGCCATGTGTTCAATGATTGATCGTCAGGATGAAGCTCGTCATAGATCTTCATCTTTTCAGGATCGAAATATCCCCGCTCCTCCAGCTTCTTTGAAGCTTTAGTGCCTGCCTCCGGCGAGGGGCGCAACCCGCTGTCATCAAACGTGCTCATTAGCGCCGCTCCTGCCCTCTGAGCTGCGACAGCCATCCTGTACGCCGTTTGCAACCTTGGCATATCTTCCCGCAAGCGGCCGTCGTAGCCCAAGAGCGTGGTTCCCGCACCGGTAAGCTCCTTGTAAGTGCCGATGATCCTCGTATACGCATCGAAGATCTTTTTTCCCTCCGCTGTCCCTAAGAAGGCATTGAGACGAACATCGGGGGTCATCTTCGCATTCGGATCAAGCACCTTCGCTGCTTCAAGATCTTTCTCCATTTTTTTCTTGAAGTCCTCCAGCTCACCCATGCTGGGGATATCCGTCAGCGGCTCGCTCAAGGCAGTCCGTATTTCCGGCTTTATTACTTCTTCACTTCCATCCTCATTCTCCTGTATGGTGAATGCGGATTTTCCTGCCGCAAGGCTTTCGACTTTTCTTGCGTTTCTGGCTATCTCCTGTATCTCTGGTCTGTCATAGAACATGAACCCGTTATTGGGCCGCTTGTCCAAAGGAGAACCATCATTTTTCCAGTCGAGATATTTACGATAGTCCTCTACGATGTTCAAGATCGCATCCGAACCGAAGAATTGATTTTTCCGGAATATATTGCTCCGGAACACATCCTGCAGATACTCACTCTCATCGCGAATAGGCTTGCCTGCCTCTCCGGAAGCTTCCAAGAGAGCTTTCGCCTTTTCCTTGGCGGCCTCTATCTTCTTCTGTCTCTCCCTATCCTGCGGGGTAAATATAAAGTCGCCTGCATCAGCCAGGCCGCGATGGGCTGCAAGACGGAAACGCATCCGTTTTCCCGAGGTCTCATCGCTAGCCTCCTCTCTCAGCAGTTGCATTTCTTCCTGAGTAAGTTTCGTCTCGTCGCTTGCTGTTGCCGCTCCACTTCCAGACCCACTTCCAGATCCACTTGGCGTTCCGGTTGACAGTTTGACAGGCAGCGGCACTCCCGAAGTCTGGAGCGTTATCGATTCTGATGGCGGTCGCGATGCTGCCTTGGAGCCAGTGGGTGTTATATCAGACGGTGTTCTACTGGAAGGTGTCCTACCATCACCCATAGCATTTGCAACATCCTTTAAAGCGTCCAGTTCAGCTTTCTTGAGAACGTCCATTTCAGTGAGTATGTCGGCCGTTCGTTTTTTCTGTGCTTCGAGGCGCAGATCGTCCAACCTGACGTAGGAAAGTATATGGTGCGCAGGATCATTACCCATCCTCTCGTAGAGCGGATTTTGTGTTTCTTGTGTGCTGCGCATGCCGGGCGTGAAGGTAAGACCTGGAATCGCCGTAGGAATGGTCCGGGACATTGACAGGGTGTCCCTGTCGAATTCTATGATGCGAAAATACTGCTCTCTCCAGCCATCATCACCAAATTTGGAATACTTGTGGTCCTTCCACGCCAATACAAGACTGGTCGTGTTGTTCAGTGCAAACGAGCTCGCTGCGGTCTTGATCGAGTCTCGAAGTGCCTCTATATCCTTCGGCGTTATTTCCACGCCATCAAGCTCCTTTCTTATTTTTGTGAGAGCCAATATGGCTGCTTTTTCCGCCACAGCGTCAGTTAACGGACCGCTACCGGCCCTGAGGGTCAGCCTCACTTCGCGGAAATCCCCTAACCGGGAAAGATTAGGGTGCTCCGCCGTGAAAACCTTATAAGTAAGACCCGCAGAGATCCCAAGCGAAGTGGTATCAAGAGAGAGATTAATGTCGGGGACATCAGTGTTGGTACGGTCTTCTATCAGGCCTGCGAGCCCATCCGAAAAAATGCCTGAAGCAAGATTGGGCGGGATGCCAACGCTGAGCGAAGCCTGCCCTTCGATTTCGTTTTTGCTGGACACTGCCGCCCACGCAATGCTGTTGTGACGAAGCAGCGTGTCTTCATGCATCGGCAGCTCTGTCCGTAAAAGTTCCGCATTCACCTTGCCATAGCTCTCATCGGCTGCCTTGATTGCCTTGACAAGTTCAAGAGGCGGGTTCTCCATTTCCGCGACTCTTGCCTTGACAATCTCCAGATGCGTGCCGGCACCGCCCAGCGCCAGGCAAACTGCATCGTAGCTATCAGCCAGGAACTCGATACGCTTGGAGGTGCTGGATTCAATGTTCGCCGGCTTTACGCCTGATTTCTCCACCCCCATCCATATACTCTCAGTAATACTCCTGAGGGCAGGTTCATTCAGCTCTTTATAGAGCGCCTTGATGTAGCCGCTGGCATGCTTCGGGCTTTTCGCATATGCCTTTCCGGCCGCCTCGTACAATGTTTTGTAATCACTTCCCAGTTGATCACATTCCGTTTTGACCGCATCCACTATGGCCTTCAGATGCTCTTCGGGAGCGACAATGGTTTTGAAGAATGATTTGGGAATATCGGGTGCCGGACCGAAGTAGGCAACGTCGTATGGCGCGTCCGGATTGGAGTTGTCCGCCGCATTATTAACCGCCTTGTCGATGGCATCTTTCCCGCGATTGTATAGCGCCAATTTGGACTTCAGCCTGGAATCTTTCTGTTGGGAGTTCGTCTCGAGCGCATTCCATAAATCCAGGCTCTTGCGCATGTCCTTGGTATACGCGCCCGAAAGCAACACATGCGTCGGCTTCAGTCGCTCAATGTCGAATTCTTTTCTTCTTGCCGCCACTCCCACCATGGCTTCTGCAGCGAAGTTCACATAACCGCTGGTGAGTTTGCCAAGGCCGGGTATTCCCGCCTTCCCCGATACATTCAACCCTGTCTCCACCACCGTGACGGATGTCCCTTCCTCTCCGCGCCCGCCGGCTCCACCGGCCGGTAAGGACATGGGGGCATAAGCCATCGGACGTTCCAATGGAGGATAGAAATCTTTCATAAGGGCCCCGAATTCAGGATGGACCCTATTTGCAAAATCGTGAATGACGCTCGTGTTGTTTGCCCCCTTTGCAATTTTTTGCTCGGTCAGATGAACAGGAGCGGAAGCCGACTGGTAATTAGCCGCGCTCCCCCACAATTTCACGTGTCTTTGAATTTGCTTGTAGTAGCTTTTCCACTCCCGCGCGTCCGGGCTGGCAGACTTCCAAAACGCATTGATATATGCGCTCTCATTCTTGTGCCTTGCGAATATTTTCGCCTGGTCTATGTAGTACCCGGTTTCGGCATAATTCGTGCCGCCCGTTACCTTCAGCTTGCCTTCCACCTTGGTAGTAAAAAACTTCATGGCACTCAGTATGAGCGCAACCTTGCCTGTCAGGTTGATCTTGTGCCATCTGTTCTGATCGCCATCGTCGTCAACGAGCAATTCCTCGGTAGCTTCCAACTCCACGCTGCCCTGGCCCTTTGCCACCTTGCCGGTTCCAAAGGCTACGCCAAGCGAAACCGCTTTAGCGTTGCTGACAGCGGCTCCAGAGCGCTGGTCAACCATGCCAGACACGACCGCCTTCATCCGCTTTGCTTCTTCTTCGCTGAATGCATCAAAAGCTGATGTTGCCGAAGCTGCCAAATGATGACGTTTCAGTTCGGTGAAGAGTGCGGACAGCACCTCCAATTTGGTTTGTTCCACGCTCCCTTTGGCAGCTTGTTTGACGTACTTATCGCAGATTTTCACCGCATCGGCGTAACAATCGCGAATAGCCTCCCCCAGAAGTTGGTCGGCAAGCTTTTTGGCGAGTTCCTTTTCCTGAGCGCTGCCCTCGTTTTTCGAGTCGGGGACGGCGTCCATGGTCTCGACGAAATCGCGATGCTCTTGGGCCAGCAGTCTCAGCGTTTTCAGCGTATTTTTCAAATCGGCTACAACAGCCTTGTCCAACGGGAGCTTGCCCTGCACATCCCCCTTACCCTGCACATCCCCCTTACCCTGTACGTCCTCCTTACCCTGTACTTCCTCCTTGCCCTGTACGTCCTTGTTCTCGCTCGGCGACGCCTCTGCTGCCTTCGCAGCATCCTCGCTCTCAAGCATCCACTTGCGCAGCGATTCTTCCTTGTCCGCACTTTCTTTCGACAAATTCTGCTTCGTCAGTTTTCCCCTGTCCTCGCTATTTTCCAGCAAGTACCTTTCCAGATAGTCCTGATACTTTTCAGACAGAGTCATAAGCAGCTCTGGCCTGATTTCCTTGCTCTTCGAAGAAATAACCCCCATGTCCCCTGCATCCATGCTCAGGGCCAATTTCTCGCTGGCGTTAGGGACAGAGCATTCCGGTGTGAGCGAAGTATTGTCGTCGTTCGGCTTGGGTAAATGCTCTTTGGCTTTTACAGTGTTAGCGGTCTTGACCTGCGGAAGTACGTTGTGAGGTTCATCCGCGCTGTAGTATTCCGCATCACTGCTTTCATACCAGAGGTCTTCTTTGTGCGTGACGTCTACGACTTTTACAGGGCCATAGCCGGGAGTTTCTCCGCGTGTGAGGATTTCCGTGCCGGGGTTGGTGTCTTGTGCGTCCTCAGGTAGCGTTATCTGAAAGCGGGGGTCACGGCTATTCCCGCTGCGTCCAATCTCTTTAAAATTCTGCAGATAGTCATTCGCAAATTCCATCGTCATGCGTTGAAGATTCTGGAAGTCTTCCTCGCTGAATGTCTTCGGCTCCTCGGTGCCCTTGCCCAACAAAATATCATTTATATTTTCATTGTAAACACGTTGAATTCTTTTAAATCTTTCTTCGCTGAGCCCCTCCTCGTTCCTGCTCTGCAAAATTTCCTTTACAAGATTCCGAAACGAGTTGTTAAGACGTACAGTATCCTCTTCGCTGATTGATATGGAACTTGCCCTGACGTCCGTGTTGTCCGTGTCGTCCGGTACATTTTGTTGAAGTAACTCTTGGAGACTTGTGCCTCTCTGAAGCAAAGGGCGGTCATTCTCACCGCTGACTCCAGTCTCGTTATGTGTGATGTCTGTGATCTGAGGGGAAGCGGTTTCGCCTAGCGTGTGTCCCCGCTCGACAGAATGAGTAGCGGCCGAAGCATTCGTGGGTTGTTGCGAAAACCGTGCTTGGAGCTGAGCCATGCCCTCAGAATATGCCTTATTGACACGGCCTCCGAGCCGGAATTGCGGCCCCGAGAGATCGCTAGTCTCTTTCTTCTTTTCTTTTCTTTCCCATTGCAAGAATTTGTATTTACTTCTCTTGCTGTCCTGCGTCATTGCGCGCGTGTCGGGCGCCCCTGAAGATGAGGACGATACACCTGCCGCATTCGGATTACCGTTGTTTTCAGTCTGTGAAGCTTCGGAGGCGGCCGTTCCCGCTTTCTCCTTGTTTAAGGCACCCGTCACAATTTTTTTCAAGCTCGGCACCTTCATCCCAAACCCAAACATCTTCATCGTCTCACCCTTATCTATATGATAATTGTTGTACCAATTTAACTAAAAATCATGCAGCAAAAGCGCTAACAATCAACCTGAATTGTGTCTTGCATTCGCGCAGCTTGATCTCTTTCATAAGTGTCAAGTTGCGGCACCCGGTTCCAAGATTTTCTTAGGTTTGTGAGGGGATCCTTACCTTTATTTCGTGATCACCAAGCTGTTGTTTGAAGACCGAAGATGGCAGGCTCAATTCAAATACAGGCATTGGCAAGGCGAAAACAGGAAGCGAAAGCACTTTTACTCAGCAATATGTGTCGGCAACCACTCCGCGGTTCCCGAATAAAGCTTCATTTTTTAATTTATTTTTAGAGGCAGCGTCTGCCGGCGGCTCGACCGGATATCCGGCAATTTCAACAGAATCACAGTTTCCAAAAGGAAATGCATTTACTTCAGAGGACTCAGGTTCTTCATCTCGGCAAGCGTGCGTTCCATTTTCTGGCGTTTGTCGAGTTCCTTCTCAGCGGCTTTCCTGATTTCCGGATGCTTCGCATTCCGCACCGCATCTTCGAGTTCTGCGCGATTTAAGCGCGTCATTACCTCGGCGGTTTTGGACTGGTGCTTGAGCCGCGCCGCCATTTGCCGGGCAGTGGAGAGAAGCCCAAAATGAGGCGGAGTATTTTCTTTTATCTCTTTCCGTAACTCTTTCCCTGTCTTCTCTTCGAGGGAGCGGGTCACTACTGCGGGCGTCAACATATTCTTATTGTTGTCACGTTTTTTCATCTCTTTAACGCCTTCCCGCCAATAGCGCGTACTTCCCGCATGAAGCCGCGCCGCGGTCTTGACCCCATCTTTCAGCTTATCGTTGTCCATCTCCCGAAAGACCTTGCGCTCTGGCCGCTTCTTGTCTGCGAGCGACGCGCTTGTGTTCTTCACGAGGTTTGATATGCGGCCTCTTTGCATCACGCCGAGGATCTTCATCGCTTCTCGCTGCTCAGTCCCGGTCAAACCGGCATCCCGGCCCGGCAACGAGTCGCTCATGAGCGCCGACCTGGCTGCTTTCGCTTTGTCCAACTGCGTGAGATGTTCAGGAATGTCGGACGCCAAAGCGTGCTTTCGATGCACGATTGCTGCGAATTCATCCTTTCCTTCGGCATTTTTTCTGCCCATGATGACAACCGAGCGAACGCCTTTCTCTTGCGTAGTGCCGAGATCGCCTATCCATGCAGGAGCGCCGCCATCTGTGCCGTCAGGAGTGATCATGTGCACATGCATATCGCCGTGGTCGCGCCTGATCGCGCTCATGACCTTTCTCATATTGACGCTCAAGGAGCTCTTCCTGTCGAACATCTTCAAATACCTGGCCGCTTCCTCCGCGTGCAGACTGTTATAACGGCCGGTAGCCTGCTGCAGGAGCGCAACGATCAGGCTATGTACTCCTTGCAGACCGTTTTCCGCTTTGGCAAGGCCATGCCGCAGAAGCCAGGTATCGGCATGCATCGAAGAATGATCATCATGGGGAAGCTTGTTGTAGCTCTTTTTATTGCGAGGGGAAAAATACCCTCGCTGACTCAACGTATTCGCAGCCTCTGTGCCTGCTTCCGGAGAAGGACGCAGCCCCGTGCCGTCGAACATGCTCAGAAGCGCTGCGCCCGCCCGCTTGCCTGCGCCGCCAAGCCTATGCGCCGTGTGGAGCTTCGGCATCTCTTCCCGCAAGCGCCCTTCATATCCCAGGAGCGTGGTTGCGACATTGTTAAGCTCCTTGTAAGTGCCGACGATCTGGGTATACGAATTGAAGACCTTTTTTCCCTCCTTCGTGGTGAGAAGGAGTCTGGCCCGGTCATCGGGAGTCAGCCTCGCCTCCGGATCCGTCTCCCTTCTCTTTGCAAGATCTTTCCGCATCCTTTGTTCAAATGCCGCCAGTTCATCCCGGCCGGCGATGTGCGTGAGCGGATCGCTCAAGGAGGACTGGGTTTCCGCCCTTCTTACTTCATCAATTCCATCCTCATTCTTCTGTACCGTGAATGCGGATTTACCCGCCGCGAGACTGGCGGTTCTTCTGGCGTTTTTTGCTACATCCTGTATCTCGGCTCTGTCATAAAACACGAACCCGCTATTGGGCTGCCGGGCCAAGGGAGATCCATTTTTCCAGTCGAGAAAGTCATGGTAGTCCTTCACGACATTCAAGATCGTATCTGTGCTGAAGAATTGATTTTTCCGGTATAAGTCCGCATCGAACTCTTCTTTCAACAGTACTAACTCATCGCGGGCAGCGCTCAATTCAGCATCCGCCTTCATTTCCGCTTGCTGCCTCTTTTTCGCCTTATCTCGCAATTCCTCCAGTCTCACATGGGAAAGTATGTGATGCGAAAGATCGTTGCCCATCATCTCGTAGAGCGGATTTTTCAACTCTTGCACGGTACCCATGCCAGGTTTGACGGTGAGGCCAGGAACCGGGGTAGGAATAGTGACGGACGTGGCCAACTGGTCCCGGTTCAGTTCAACGATGCGGAAATACTGCTGTCTCCAGGCATCGTCGCCGGCTTTGGAAAACTTGTGGTGCTTCCATGTCAATACGAGATGCTTGGCACTATCCAGTGCAATTGTGCTCGCTGCCATCTTGAGGCCGTCTCGGAAATCATTTATTTCCTCCTGCGTCAGTTCTACGCCATCCAGATCTTTTCTTGTTTTTCTGAGAGCCGATATGGCTGCCTGTTCCACCTTGCCCTCACTCCACGCGCCGAAACCGCCTCTCAGAGTCAGGGTCACTTCGCAGAAATCCCCACTGCGGGTAGGGTTGGGATGATTCGCCGTTAAAACATTACGGCTCAGTGTCGCAGTGAATCCTAACGAAGAGGTATCGAATTCGACATCAACGTCAGTACCGGTCGCGTTCATCGCTGCCGGCACGGCTGACTCAGCACCGGGAAACACGCCGGCATCCAGCGATGCTTTCCCTTCAACTTCGTTTTTGCTGGACACGGAAACCCAGGCAATGGTGTTGTAACGGTGCAGACTGCTTTCATACATCGGCAGCTCGGCCCGTACAAGTGCGGCATTCGTCTTGTTATAGCTGGCATCGGCTTTTTCGATTGCCTTGACAAGATTAAGAGGCGGGTTCTCCATTTCCGCGACCTTTGCCTTGACAATCTCCAGGTACGTACCGGCACCGCCTAACGCGGTGCTGATTGCATCGTAGCTGTCGGCCAGGAATTCGACACGCTTGGCGCTGCTGGAAACAAGATCCGCCAGCTTGACGCCGGATGCCGCAGTGCCGTCCGCACGTCCCCATGCACTCTGATTGATCTTCTCGAAAGCAGCGCGATGCAAAGCAGCATACCGGTTCTTGGCAGCCTTGCTCGCGCCCTTTGTGCTTACCGCGTGCAGCAGTCCGGCATTCTGCTGCAGTGTTTCGTAATCTTGTCCCAGTTGCTCGCATTGCGCCGCAACCGCATTCACTACAGCCTCCAGATTACTTTCGGGAGCGCAAATGGTTTTGAGGAATGGGTCGGGAATATCGGTCACCGGACCGAAGAAATCAATGTCATATGGCGTGTTCCGATGAGACTCGCCTGCGCCTGATTTGCCGCCGACAACCGTGTCAATGGCACCCTTCACCCGTTCGTATAGCCTCAATTTGGATTTCAGCCTGGCGTCGGCTTGAGATCTCGTCTCGATCGCATTCCATAAATCCAGGCTCTTGCGCATGTCCTTGGTATACGCGCCGGAAAGAAGCACATGGCTTGGCTTCAATCTCTCGACATCAAATTCTTTTCTTCTTCCAATCAATGCCGCCTTGCCTTCTACCGCGGACTTTAGAAAGCCGCCGGCAAACCCGAAAAGGCCAGGCATTCCAACCTTCTGCGATGCTTCGAGCGTTCCCTCCACCATCGTGATGGATGTCCCTTCCTTTCCGCGCAGGCCTGCTCCGCCGGCCGGTGCGGATAGCGCGGCATAGGACATGGGACGTTCCAATGGGGGATAGAAGATTTTCATGCACTCGCTCAGTTCGGGCGACATCATCTTGGCAAGTGCGTGAATCGCGCCTGTATTGCTTGCGCCTTTTGCAACCTTCTTTTCAGTCAGATGAGTGGGAGCGGAAGCCGACTGGTAATTGGCTCCACTGACCCACGTTTTCGTGAATTTCTGGATTTTCTTGTAATTGTTCTTCCACTCCCGCGCCACCGGGCTCGCCGACTTCCAGAATTTATTGATATAGGCGTCTTTATTCTTATGGCTTGCGAACAGTTTGACCTGCTCTTCATAGGAGCCTGTTTCGGCATAGTTCGTACCTGCCGCAACCTTTAGTCTTCCCTCCAGCTTACTTGTGGAAAAACCTGCCGCACTCAGTTTGGCAGAAGCCTTGCCGGTCAAGTAGGTCTTATCCCATCTATTTTGATCGCCATCGTCATCGACCTTCGATTCCTCATTGATTCCGCCCTCCAGGCCGGCCTGGCCTTTTATCAGCTTTCCGGTTCCAAACCCTACGTCAAGCGAAAATGATTTAGTGTTGTTGACGGCGGCTCCAGAACGGTTTTCAACCATGCCCGGCACGGCCTGCCGCATCCTCTCCACTTCCGCCTTGGTGAATGCCTCAATTGCCGGCGTTGCCGAAGCTGACAGATGATGACGTTTCAGTTCGGTGAAGAGCGCGGACAGCGTCGCCAACCTGCTTTGTTCCGTGCTCCCGTTGCCAGCCTTTTTGGCGTACTTCTCACAGATTTTCGCCGCATCGGCATAGCAATCGCGGACAGCTTCACCCAAACGCTGCGCATCAGCCTTTTGAGGGATGGCATCTGGATCTTTATCTAACGCGATGCGTTCTTCGGCCAAGACGCCCAGCCTCATCAGTGTGTTTTTCAATTCGGCCAAGGCGGCATTTACTGGGGAGTCCTTATCCGGTAAGGACTTGTTCAATGACTTTGCAGCTTGGTCAATGCCGTGGCCAAGCAAATAATTGTCAAGCAAATCAGGGAATGCCTTGGACAGAATCTTGAGCAGCTTCGGCCTGATTTCCTTGCTCTTCGGATCGATGATTCTCAAATCGCCCAAGGGTTGCTGCTGGTGCAGCTTATGTGATGCTGGCGTTTCCTTATTAAAGCCAGGATCCTTCGTGTTGCTATATATCGCAAATTGTGTCTGGGAGGGATTGGACTCTTCCTTCTTGTTTTCTTTTTCTTGCTCTCGAAGGAATTTGTGCTGATTGCTTTTGCTGGCATGCACCATGGATGCATACATGTCGGCTGTCGCTGCCGCTGAAGTTAACGCACGTGCAGCATACGAAACCCCGATGTTTTCAGACTGCGAAGTTTCGACCGCAATTGCTGCCGCTCTCTCCTTTTGAGGGAAAGAGGAAAACAAAGCTTTAATTGACGGCACTTTCATATTGCACCCTTGCCAATTAAATACAGGTTCGAGCACCCTCGAATAAAACTCACGTAACGAGGGTGCGCGGCGGTCAAATTCAGTTGTTCTTGTTATGGACGCAGCATATCTACTTATGAGTGCCCCATTATGGTGATCGGTTCCAAGTTTTTTTGAGGTCGGATCAGAGCAGCGTCTGTTCGAAGGAACTTCTCGACATTATCTTCCACTCATCTGAATGAAAGCAGCCGCTTGCCGCGATTTTAATGCTGGTTGCCGGATTCCTGACATATCAAAAGAAAGAAAAAGATCAGCAACCTGACTTTTATGCACGTTTCAAGGAAATGAGGGAGGCGCTCAAGTCATAACCGAGGCTTTTTATTTGCGTGCAGGCTCGCTCTCCACCGGCACCTCGGTGGTCACATCCGGCAATTTCGACAGCACGGTAATCTCCACACGGCGGTTGCGCATGCGCCCTTCCGCCGTGGCATTGGAATCGACCGGCAAGGTCGGTCCGTGTCCGATCGCGGTCAGACGGTTTTCCGCGATGCCGCTGTCGATGAATAAACGCACAACACTGCTGGCGCGTACTGCGGACAATTCCCAGTTGGAGGGAAACTGCACGTTTCGGATCGGCATACTGTCGGTATGCCCTTCAACCTGGATATCGTGGGTATCATTTTTCAGCACGGCGGCAATGGCTCGCAAAGCCTGATCGGTTTCATCGTTGAGTTTCGCCTCGCCCGGCGCAAACAGCACGCTGGCATTGATTTCAATACTGATGCCGCGATTGGTCTGCGTCACCCTCACCTTGCCCTGCTTGACCAGGGGTGCAAGCACCTTCTGAATATCGCGTGCCACATCGGTGAGTTCCATTTTTTCGCGCCGCAAGGCGATGACATCTTGCCGGTGTTGCGCGGCCGGGCGCGGCAGAGGCTGCAAATCGCTCTTTTGCATAGGCTGCTCCGACACGCCGCTGAAGGCATTGAACAATGAATTCGACAGTATCTTGTACTTGCCTTCATTGACGGTCGATAGCGCATACATCACCACGAAAAAGGCAAACAGCAAGGTGATGAAGTCGGCATAGGAAACGAGCCAGCGTTCGTGATTCTCGCCCTCTTCCTCGTATCGTCTGCGGCGGCTCATGCTAATTAATGCTTGTAAGAGCCGACCCGCTCTTGCAGCACTCTGGCATTGTCGCCATTGGCGATGCTGCAGAACACGTCGCACAACATTTCGCGGCGATGCACCTCATCGCCGATGATGGACTTGAGCTTGTTGGCGATCGGGAGAAATACCAGGTTGGCCAGCCCCACGCCATACACCGTGGCGACGAAGGCAACAGCAATGCCGTTGCCCAGCTTGGTGGGGTCGGTCAGGTTTTCCATGACGTGGATCAGGCCGAGTACGGCGCCGAGGATGCCGATGGTCGGCGAGTAACCGCCCGCCGACTCCCAGATCTTCGCCGCCTGGCGTTCGCGTCTTTCATAGGAAGTGATGTCGGCGTCGAGAATGTCGCGAATTTTGTAGGAGTCGATGCCGTCAACGATCAGCATCATGCCTTTGGCGATGTACGGGTCCTTGATGCCATCGACAAAACGTTCAAGACTCAGCAGCCCATCCCGCCGCGCCGTCGAACTCCACATGCTCACGTTCTGCGCCAGCCTTCCATCATCGTACGCCGGCGGTGCAACCACCCAACCCAGCATGCGCACGCCCTTGATGAAATTCCTCACCCCGCTTTGCAGCAGCACAGCGCCTGCCGTGCCGATGAAGACGATGCAGAAAGCGGCCGGCTGCACAAGCGAATCGAAACGGCCACCTTCCAGCATCTGCCCGAAGACGATGCCGGAAAGCGCAAGCAGGAGTCCGCCTACGCTAGCCCAGTCCACGACTTCTCCCTGAGCTTGGCGCGCAGACGCGAGATCGCCTGGCTGTGGAGCTGGCACACGCGCGACTCCGACACCCCCATCACCGCGCCGATCTCCTTCAGATTCATTTCCTGCTCATAGTAGAGCCCCATCAGGATCTTTTCCCGTTCCGGCAAGGCATCGATGGCTTGGATCACGGCTTGGCGGAAACCGCCGGCCAGAAGGTTTTGCAAAGGATCGCTTGCTTCGTCCACACAGTAACGATCCAGAAAATGGTCATTGCCGTCCTTCTCATGGAAGTCCTCGAAATACACCAACTGATGGCCACAGCCTTCGCTGAGCATCTCCTGGTATTCATCCAGCGACAGCTTGAGTTCCTTGGCGATTTCCGCTTCCTTGGGCGTGCGGCCGAGTCGTTGCTGCAAGCCGCTGACCGCATCTTCGATCTTGCGCATGTTCTGGCGAATGCTGCGCGGCAGCCAGTCGGTGCTGCGCAGCTCATCGAGCATGGCGCCGCGAATGCGCTGCACCGCATAGGTTTCGAATTGCGCCCCATGCGTTTCCTCGTAGCGGGTAACCGCATCCAGCAAGCCGATCATGCCGGCCTGGATCAGGTCGTCCACCTCGACGCTGGGCGGCAGCTTGGCCTTCATCTGGTGCGCCAGGCGCTTGACCAGCGGGGCATGCTCCTGCAGCAAGTGATTTTTGTCTGATTTTCCGCTAGCGGTGTACATAACGAGTATGTTGCGACATAGGCAGGATTTCCTTACAGCAATATCGCATGTTATCCCGCCGCCGCCATATCGGACAACACAAACCTCCCCGCCAGTCGTCGAAACGCAACCGACGCCCCGGCCAGCGGAAAGGCATCGACCACCGTGCGGCCCAGACGCATGGCACGCTTCATGTGGTCGTCTGCCGGCACCGAGCCGACGGAATGAAGCCTGACAGCGAGATACCGGTTCGCTGCCTGCGCCATGTTCTGGTACACGAGCTGCGCCTCCTTTTCGGAAGCACCAGTCACGAGAACGTTGAACGGACGGCGCCCCAACTGACCGGCAATGCGCTTGATGATGGCGTAGGCGTTCTTGATCGATTCCGGCGAATTCGCCACCTGCACCACGATCTCGCTGTCGGCCAGCGCGGCGATGGGGAAGTTGTCGTCCTGGCCGAGTTCCGCATCGACCATCACGATATCGGCGCTTGCCGCGAGCAGATCGAAAGCCTTGCCGACGCGGCGCATCTGCTTCAAGTCCTGTACCACCCCCTGCTGGCCGCTGCGCATCATGGCGGCGATGCAAAACCCTTGCGGCATCGCCAGCACCGTGTCCTCCAGCGCACGCTCCTGCCTCGCCACCTGCAACAAGGTCGCGCCATGCAAGGCATTAAGCCGGCCCGCGATGCCTTGTGAGCCGACGCAGGCATCGACCAGCAACACGTCGCGTCCGGCCTGCACCAGCGAAGCGCCGAGATTGACCAGCATCGTGCCCTTCTCTTCGGCGGATGCGGCGGACAGAAAAGTAAAGATGCGCGGCTTGGGACCGGCCAGCATGCGGCGCAGGCCCTCGGCCTGATCGAAATCGAAACTAGCCAAGGCTCACCCCGCTCAGGCTTTTGTCATGCATCGCACGCACGGTGCTACCGACCACCAGCGGCAGCTCCTGATCCTGATACTGGAACGGCGCGGTCTCGCGCTTGAGCTTGAAGGCGCGATCGACCAGATAATGCCGGTTGGCCACGTGCAAATCCTCCGGCACGCGCTGCCCGTTGGCGATGTAATACAGGTTCAGCTTCTGGCGGATGATCACATCGAGCACGCTGCCGATGGTCGCCGCCTCGTCCAGCTTGGTGATGATGCAGCCGGCAAGACCATCGCCCTTGTAAGAGCGCACCACTTCGTTGAGCGTCTCACCGTTGGAAGTGGCGCTCATGCACAAGATCCGCTTGACCTGCGTGCCCGCGCCTTGCAGCATGGCGACCTGCTCGGCCACCATCTTGTCGCGCTGCCCCATGCCCACCGTATCAATCAGGACAGTGTGCTTGTTCCCCAGCTCATCGAGCGCGATGCGCAGATCGGTTTCGTCTTTCACCGAATGCACCATCACGCCGAGAATCTTGCCGTAGATACGCAATTGCTCGTAGCCGCCGATACGGTAACCGTCCGTGGTAATCAACGCGAGTTTGCCTGCTCCATGACGCATGACGCAGCGCGCCGCAAGCTTGGCGGTCGTCGTGGTCTTGCCGACGCCGGTCGGTCCGACCATCGCGAACACGCCGCCGCGTTCGAGAATTTCGCTCTCGTTGTCGAGAACGCTGAGATTACGTGCCAGGATGGCCTTCATCCAGTTCATCGCCCCCTCCTGCGTTTCGCCGCTCGGAACACGTTCTGTCAGATAGCGCGAGAGACTGGCGCTGAAACCGGCCGACAGCATTTCGCGCATCAGCATGGCCTTCACCGGCTCCCGCTTCTGCTGACTGCCCCAGGCGATTTCGGCCAACTGTGCTTCGAGCATGCTGCGCATGGCGCGAATCTCGCTCATTACCTTGGAGATTTCCTTGGTGACCGGCTGATTATTGTCCGGCATCGCACTACGCACGGTATGGAGGGCATCGGCGAGATTCGCGGCTTGCTCGCTCTCGGCTTGGCGCTTGGCGGCCAACGCAGCCAGCGCCACTTGAGAAACGACGGGATTCTCCACCACCGGCTCTGACAATGAAGACATGTCTTCACTTGCCAGCGCCAGGATCTCG
>Ga0070659_100000533_pt1 | contig 27802 bp, 27 predicted proteins | sample KBSC23metaG_FD_64666 | JGI IMG/M metagenome (GOLD analysis project Ga0070659, IMG submission 64666) | Corn rhizosphere microbial communities from Kellogg Biological Station, Michigan, USA - KBS C2-3 metaG | ecosystem: Host-associated > Plants > Roots > Rhizosphere > Soil ... | reverse complement strand
GCGGCCACCAGGATGCCGGCCTGAGCCGCGCGCAGCACGTCGCGATCGGCCAGCCAGGAGCTCAGGAAGCCGGCCGCCATCGCGTCACCGGCACCGGTCGGATCGACGACGCGCATCGCCGGCACCGGCACGGTGATCGGCTTCGCGCCGCGTTCGGCGACCAGCACGCTGTCGGGCCCCTGGGTGATCACGGCAAGACCGTGCCGATCGCCGAGCTCCTGCGCGATCCGATCGGGTGCCGTCTGACTGCTGAGCAATTCGGCCTCGCGGATGTTGGCGAACAGGATGTCGGTGCCCGCGATCCCGTCCGCGAAACTCGGCCCGAAGTCGGCGATGAATCCCGCGGAGCCCGGATTGACCGACACCGTCACCCCGCCGGCGTGCGCGCGCTCGATCAGTTCGTGCATGCCTTCCGCGCGCGGACCGTCGATCAGGGTGTACCCGGTGAGGTGCAGCACGGCAGCCCGCTGCAGCAGCTCGTCGGTGAGGTCCTTCGTCGCCAGCGCCCGGTTCGCGCCGCGCTCGGTGAGCATCGTGCGGTGCTCCCCCTCCACCACGATGACGATCGTGCTGGTGGGCAGTCCGGGCACGGCGGTCAGGTGCGGCGTGACACCCTGCGCGCGCAGCTGCTCCGAGTGGTACTCGACGTCGGCGATGCCGACGCAACCGATGAAGTCCACCGGGGTGCCCAGCGAGCCGAGCCACGCCGCGGTGTTGGCGGCCGACCCGCCGGGACGGGGGCGGATGGTCGAGGCAGTGTCGGTGTCCGGCCGGATCGCTGTGCGCGGCACCGCCACGATGTCGTTGACGATGTCGCCGAACGCCACCACGCGATCGCGGACCAGCCCTTCCGCCGGTTGCGTGCCGGCCGTCATGCCGCTGACCGGAGTGCGGCCCAGGCGACGGCGATGTCCGCCGCGACCCGCACGTTGTTCCTGGCCAGGTCGAGGTTCACCTCGAGGCTGCGGCCGCCCGAGGCGTCGACGATGAACCCCAGCAGGAACGGCGTCACGGCCTTGCCGTGCACGCCCGCCTTCTCGGCCGCCGCGAACGCCGTGGCGAGCACGCGGTCGTGCTCGGCCGGATCCCACTGCTGCTCGACAGGGATCGGGTTCGCGACGATCAGGCCCGACCGCGAACCCAGGTCGTCGCGGGCGCGCATGATGTGCGCGACATCGGCCGCGGTGTCGACCGACCAGTCGAGCTCGTGTCCGGAGTCGCGCAGCCAGAACGCCGGGAACTGCCGGGTTCCGTACCCGACGACCGGCACGCTCAGCGTCTCGAGCCGCTCCAAGGTGGCCGCGATGTCGAGCACGCTCTTCACGCCGGCGCTCACGACGGTGATCGGCGTGACCGCCAGGGTCGGCAGATCGGCTGACTCGTCGAAGGTCTCGGCCGCTCCCCGGTGCACGCCGCCGAGCCCCCCGGTCGCGAACACCCGGATGCCGGCCAGCGACGCCAGGTGCGCGGTGGCCGCGACGGTCGTGGCTCCGGATGCCGCACGCGCCGCGAGGATGGGCAGGTCGCGCACGCTGGCCTTGGCCAGGTCGTCGTCGGCGATGCGGCGGACCCCCTCGGCATCCAGCCCGATCTGCGGGACTCCGTCGAGCACCGCGATGGTGGCAGGCGTGACCCCTCGTTCGCGCAGCATCGACTCGAACTCGATCGCCGCCTCGTGGTTACGCGGGCGCGGCAGGCCGTGGGAGATGATCGTCGACTCGAGCGCGACGACCGGGTGGCCGGCGCGGAGCGCGTCGGCCACCTCGGCGGAGACAGTGAAAGCGGGCATCACCATTCACGGTAATGCCTTCACCGCGCCCGACCCGGTGAAGGATTCTCAGCGGGCCTTGGCCGTCTCCTTCACGTCGGCGACGATCTTGCGCGGGTTGAAGTTCTCACCCGGGTCGACCGCCTCGAACAGCCCGCGCATGACGGCGACGCCCTCGCTCGAGATGTCCTGCTCGAGCCACGGTGCATGCTCGAGGCCGACACCGTGGTGGTGCGATAGCGATCCGCCGTTGTCGATGAAGGCCTGCTGGATGGCACTCTTCACCACGTTGTACTCCCCGATCGGGTCGTCGCCCATCACGAACGCGAAGGTGAAGTAGAGGCAGGCGCCCGAGTGGTACGAGTGCGACAGGTGCGACATGATCCAGCCCTGGATGCCGATCTCGTCGAACGCCTTGTCGGCGGCGACGCGCACGGCATCGTGCAGCTGATTGACCTTCGACCAGGGCATCGCCGACTCGGAGACGTCGCCCGCGGCACCCCGGTCGAGCAGGAAGTCGCGCAGGTAGGGGGTGTCGAACTTCTTCTGGTCGTAGAGCACACCCGGACCGGTACCGACGCCCATGCCGCCGTGCTTCTTGACGATCTTGTCGACCAGCTTCTTCTGGCGCTTGGCGTGTGCGACGCCGCCCTCGTAGCCGATGAACGAGAGGCAGATGCTCTCGAGCCCGCCGGGCTGCTTCGCCCAGCCCTTGCTCTTCATGAGGGTCGGCAGCACCGTTCCGGCCAGGAACTTGTCGAGGCCGTGGCGCTCCTTGGCAGTGGCCAGGGAGAAGCCGGTCTCGCGGGCATCCGAGACGCGCGTGATCGACGGGGTGGCGTCGCTCTCGGCGATCTCCTGCATCGCGGCGGTGCCGGCCTCCCAGTTCGGGAAGAAGTAGGCGTAGACATCGCGCTTGGCCGGAGTGCGGTGCACCTGCACGGTGGCCTCGGTGATGATTCCGAGCCGGCCCTCGCTGCCCAGGATCATCTCGCGCACGCTCGGGCCGGTCGACGCGCTCGGGATCGGGCGCACGACCAAGATGCCGCCCGGGCGGACCACGTGAAGCCCGCGCACGATGTCGGCGATGTCGCCGTACTTGTCGGACTGCATGCCCGAGGAACGGGTGGCGATCCAGCCGCCGAGGCTGGAGTGGGTGAAGCTGTCGGGGAAGTGCCCAAGCGTCCACCCTCGTGCCCCGAGCTGCTCTTCGAGGTCGGGGCCGAGAGCACCGGCCTGGATGCGGGCGAGCCCCGACTCCTCGTCGATGTCGATGAGCTTGCGCATGCGCCCCATGTCGAGCGAGAGCACGACGCGGCTCTCGTCGGCGCGCGGCTCGAGGCTGCTAGCGATGTTGCTGCCGCCGCCGAACGGGATGATCACGGCATCCGCCGCGACCGCGATGTCGACGACCTTCTGCACCTCGTCCTCGTTCGCCGGGTAGACCACGACGTCGGGGGTGCGCTCGATCTGATTGGCCCGCACCCGGATCAGGTCGCGGATGCTCTTGCCGTAGGTGTGCACGACGCGTTCCATCTTGTCGGTCGTCACGTGGTCTTCACCGACCACGCTCGCCAACGACGCGACGAACGCCGGCTTGGCCAGCGACGCCGCGACGGTCAGCTTGTCGAACTCCGGCATGCCGACCACGGGCGCGGTGTGCAGGTCGAGCCCGACCGCGTACTCGACGAACGGCGCGAAACCCGGCTTGTCCTCCCAGTGGAAGCCGACGCCTTCGACGCCCCAACCCCACCACTTCATATGCTGAACGTCAGTCATGATGCTTCTTTCTCGGAAGTGTTCCCCAGCGGCTTGGTGCCCAGAATACGGGCGGAATGCTCGTCGAGCAGATCGGCGATCACGGCGCGTACCCGCGCCATGAACTCCGTCGGGTTCTCCTTCTCGCGCGCGCGCATCGGCGCGCCGAACACGACAGCCAGCGGCAGTCCGGTCGTCGGCCATTTCGACCCGCGCGGATGCGCCTCGTGCGCCCCGATGATGGCGATCGGGAGGATCGGCACGCCGGTCGCGGTGGCCAGCGCCGCGCCGCCCGGCTTGAAGTGCCCGAGCTCGCCGGTCTTCGACCGGGTGCCCTCCGGGAAGACCAGAACCGGCACGTCGTGCTGCAGCAGCATCTTGGCGTTGATGTTGCGCGGGTTGCTGCCGCTGCGGTCGACCGGGAAGGCATTGAAGAACAGGGCGGTGAGCCCGCGGCGCCACCAGACGTCGAAGAAGTAATCGCCCGCCGCGCCGGCCGCGAGGTAGCGGGCCAGGGGGCGGGGGAGGGCGCCCATGATGAGCGGCGCGTCCAGGTGGCTGGAGTGGTTGGCGACCGCCACGAACGGGCGCTTGACGCCCTTCAGCTTCTGCTTGTCGATGACGGTGACCCGCATCATCCCCCAGACGACGCCCTTCAGGATGCCGCGCTGCGCAACGAACCGGGCCGCGGCCTGGCTGCGGGAAGTGAAGCGGTTTCGCGGTGTCTTGTCTGGCATCCGCTTCCTTCCTGACTTCGTGCTGCGACGGGGGAGAACCGGATCAGTCGTCAGCCGCGCTGCTCCGACTCAGGCTAATGCCGCGCGAGACCCACCGCACGGTCGCATCCGGCAGGTGCTTGACCAACCAAGACAGGAACTTGTACCGAATGGTGGGTATGGAGATCACCCGTCCCTTGTCCACGTCGCGCAAGCAATCGCGCACCAGGAGTTCGGGCTCGAGCCACAAGAAGTTCGGAATTCCGCCGCGCCCGGCCTCGCCCTTGGTCGTTCCGGCACGCTGATGGAACTCGGTCCGCACCCACCCGGGCATCAGCGCCGTCACCGTCACCCCGCTGCCGCGCAGTTCGTTGGACAGGCTCTCGCTGTACACCCGCACCCAGGCCTTGATCGCCGAGTAGCCGCTCAGCGTGAGCTGACCGTTGATGCTGGCGACGTTGACGATCGCGCCGGTCCCTCGTTCGCGCATCGCCTTCGCGGCGGCGCCGCCGAGCACCAGCACGGCACGCACCATCACGTTCAGCGCGCGATCGTGCTCGGCGATGTCGGGGTTCGCCAGCCGACTGGAGACCCGGAAGCCGGCGTTGTTGACGAAGACGTCGACGGGATGCGCCCGATCGGCCAGGCGGGCGGCCACCCGGTCGGTGTCGGCCGGGTCCGCGAGATCCGCGACCAGGACCTCGACCTCGGTCTGACGCCCGCGGCCCCGCGCCCGCAGCTCAGTCGCCATGGCATCCAGTCGTGCGGTGTCGCGGGCGACCAGGACGATGTCGTGGCCGCGGTCGGCCAACTGGCGCGCGAACTCGGCTCCGATGCCGGACGTGCCGCCGGTGACCAGAGCCGTTCCCATGATCGTTACGATACGGTGCAACGGAGCACCGTTCCCGCCTCGGGCGGCATCGCCCCGACCAGGAAAGGCCTCGACTCATGACCCGGCGCAGCTCGCATCACGAATCGTCGACCGAATTCGTGGCTCATGAGATCGCCTTCGAGCCGCCGCTCACCGATGGACGGTCTCTCGAAGAGGGCGGCTTCGACGTGCGCGAGTTCGCGCGAACCGCGCGCGCCAGCCATCGCGGCCAGCTCGACCTGGATCAGATCGCGGCATCCGGATTGAGCGCCGATGCCATCCGCCTGTTGCGCCTGCTGCGCGATCTCGAGCGTTCCACCATGCAGCGCATGCGCAACGTGCTCGTCACCGCGACCCACAAGGATGCGCGGGTCACGGCGTTCTTGAGCACCTGGGCGTTCGAGAAGTACTGGCTGGCGGATGCGCTCGATGCCGTGCTCGAGGCGACGGGAGACGACCTGCACTCCTCTGCTCCGGCCGGCGGGCTGCGCACCGTCGTGCTCGAACGCCGCGAGCGCCGCGGCGCGGTCATGCGAGCCATCCAAGGCAACATCGACGGGCCGCAGATCGTCGCGGCCCACGTGACGACCGGACTGGTCGACGAGTGGATCACCCAGGTGGCATACCGGCGCCTGGGCGAGCTGGCGAGCGGCCTGCATTCGATAGTCGTGCTCATCAACGGGATCAAGGACCGCCACATCTCGTTCTTGGCCGAGGAGGCCAAGCGCCGGCTCGCCAGTTCGTCCCGGGCGCGCAAGCTCGCGCGTCGCGAGCTCAAGCACGCCGTGTGGCCGATCGGAGCCGTCGAGCACTCGGACGACGACCGCACCTTCTTCGATGAGATCGTGTTCGGCACCGAGAAGGGCCGGGCCGAGATCGCGCGCATCGAGCAGCTCGTCGCCTCGCTTCCCGGTCAGGCGCCCGTGGCCCCGATCATTTCTGCGAGACTCATTCCGTGACAGCCGCGTCTTCGAGATCCCCGCGAGCGACGACCGATCTCGGCACCGCGCACGTCTTCCTGACCGGGGCGACCGGTTTCGTCGGGCAGGCCGTGCTCGAGCGACTGCTCTCGGCGCACCCCGGGACGACCGTCTCGATCCTGGTCCGCACCAAGTCGGGCGAAGACCCCAACGCGCGAGTCGCCGAGCTGCTCGCCAAGCCGGTCTTCCAATCCTGGCGCGAGAAGGTCGGCGACAAGGCGGTCGAGAAGGCCGCCAAGGAGCGGATCCGGATCGTCGAGGGAGCCATGGGATCGATCCCCGAGCTTCCGAAAAATCTCGATGTCGCGATCCACTCGGCGTCGGTGGTCAGTTTCGACCCGCCGATCGACGAGGCGTTCGACACCAACGTCAACGGCGCCATCAACCTCTACGAGCGCTTGCTCGAGACGGGGGGCGACCCGCGGGTCGTGCACGTCTCCACCTGCTACGTCGGCGGGCTGCGCAAGGGCGTGGCGCCCGAGGCGCGACTGACCCACGAGGTCGACTGGCGCACCGAGTACGCGGCGGCCAAGGCGGCGCGCGACCGCGTCGAGATCCTGTCGCGCGAATCGGACCGGCTGCGCAGTTTCATGGACGCCGCCCGCGCCAAGCACGGCAAGGAGGGTCCGCAGGCGGTCGCCAAGGCGAGCGAAGAGGCCAGGATCGCGTGGGTCAACGCCGAGCTGGTCGACGCCGGACGCACCCGGGCCCAGTCGCTGGGCTGGACCGACGTCTACACGCTGACCAAGGCCTTCTCCGAGCGCGCCGCCGAGGAGCTCTGGGGCGAGAACGGCCATCGGCTCTCGATCGTGCGCCCGGCCATCATCGAGAGCGCCCTGAAGCACCCGTTCCCAGGTTGGATCGATGGCTTCAAGGTCGCCGATCCGCTGATCATCGCCTACGGCCGCGGGCTGCTGCCCGAGTTCCCGGGGCTGCCCGACTCGATCCTGGATGTCATCCCGGTCGACTACGTCGTCAACGCGATCCTGGCCGCGGCTGCCAACCCCGCAGCCAAGAACAAGCCGGAGTACTACCACGTCGCGTCTGGGGCCTCGAACCCGCTGCCGTTCCACCAGGAGTTCGGGTACGTCAACCGGTACTTCACCGAGCATCCGATGAAGAACAAGAAGGGCGAAGACCTGGTGGTCCCGACCTGGAAGTTCCCGGTCGGCAACAAGCTCGAGAACGACGTGCTGCGCAAGGAGAAGCTCGCGGTGCGAGCCGAGCGGCTGCTCGGCCGGCTTCCTGACACCGAGCGGGTGCGGCGCTGGCACAACCAGATGATCCGCAACATCGCCGACCTCGAGACGCTGCGCAACTTCACCCAGTTGTACCGCGTCTACGTGCAGACCGAGATCATCTTCGACGACCGCAACCTGCGCGCCCTGCACGACTCCCTGCCCGCGAACAAGCGCGCCGAGTTCGGATTCGACATCGCCGCGATCGACTGGGAGGACTACATGCTCAATGTCCACTTCCCTGCGATCATCGCGCTGACCACGGAGTTCTCGGCCAAGCGGGCCGCGAAGAAGGCCGCGGCCGTCGCCGCCGCGCCCCCCGCCGACGAGCTCGCAGCGCGCTCCGACGTGCTCGCGGTCTTCGACCTCGAGGGCACCGTCGTCGACTCGAACATCGTGCAGCAGTACCTCTGGGTGCGCTCGGCCGGGGTGCGCAAGGCGGCGTGGCCGGGCGAGGTGCTCTCGATCCTGGGATCGCTGCGCAGCTACCTGCGCGCCGAGAAGCGCGACCGCGGCGAGTTCATCCGCTCGTTCCTGCGTCGCTACGAGGGGATGCCGGTGGCCCGCCTCGAGCGGATCGTGCACGGCGGATTCGCCGACACCATGTACCGGCACACCAGCCCGGCCGCCATCCGCGCCATCAAGGCGCACCGTGACGCCGGTCATCGCACCGTCCTGGTCACCGGGTCGATCGAGACCCTCGCCGAGCCGCTCGCCGGCCTGTTCGACGAGGTCGTCGGCGGGCACATGCACGACAAGGACGGCGTGCTCACCGGCTACCTCGCCAAGCCGCCCCTCGTCGACGAGGCGCGCGCCGCCTGGGTGCGTCGCTACGCCGAAGAGCATGGCCTCGACCTGGCCGCGTCGTACGGCTACGGTGACAGTCACGCCGACCTGGTCTGGCTCGAGCTGCTGGGACATCCCCACGCGGTGAACCCCGACACCCAACTCGCACGCGAGGCGCAACGAAGAAGTTGGAAGATCGACACCTGGAAACGCGGCAACCGGTCACCGAAGCGTGATGTGATGGTCGCCACAGCCCTGCACGCCGATCGCGCATCCGGTCACGCGAACTGAAGGAACCACCATGGCATTCGACATCGACAAGTACACGACGAACTCCACCGCCGTGGCCTGGGGCGATCTCGATTTCGACGAGTTCGACCGTCACCCGCTGCCCGCGTCGACCCTGCGCACCCTGGTCTACATGTGCAACGTGGAATACCACACGGTCTGCTACCTGCGCGATCTGCTGACCACTCCTTCGCACAAGGAGCCCGAGATCGGCGCCTTCATGACGATGTGGAACCGCGAGGAGTTCTGGCACGGCGAAGCGCTCGCCGCGGTGCTGGCCAAGCACGGGATCACGATGAACTACGACGAGCTGAAGGCGAACCGCCTCAAGCTCGGCTGGAAGGACCGGCTCGACCCGATCAAGCAGTCACTGCTCGGCGGCCTGGTCGGCCTGGACTTCGTGGCCGTGCACATGGCGTGGGGCGCCGCCAACGAGTGGTCGGCGAACGCCGCCTATCTGCGCATGGCCAAGCAGGAGAACCACCCGGTGCTCGGCGAGCTGCTCAAGCGGATCGCCGCCCAAGAGACCAAGCACGTCGCCTTCTACGCCTCGCAGGCCCGCGACCGGCTCGCCGCCAGCAAGAAGGCACGAGTGATCGCCCGCTTCGCCTTGAAGAAATTCTGGGGCCCGGTCGGCTCGACCATCTCCACCGACGAGGAGGTCACCCACGTGATGGGGCAGCTGTTCAGCGGAGAAGAGGGCCGCAAGCTGATCCGGGACGTCGACTCGCACATCGCCAAGCTGCCCGGCATGGAGGGCCTCACGATCGTCGAGACCTCGCTGGATGCCCGCCACATCCCGGCCACCGGCCCGGGTGCGCACGAGCGCGAGCTCGTCAGCGCGGCGTAAGCCGAGCCGCCGGACGACGACGCCTTCTCGAGGTGGCAACGAGCGATGGCCGAGTTCCATCGCCAGGGTGACCTTCCCCGATAGCTTCCGAACTCTCATTTCAGTTCGCGCTGGCGCACCCATCACGCCGGGATCGTGATGCGGAAGACCGCCCCCCCGGTCGGCGCGCTATCCGCCGAGATCGAGCCGCCCATGCGCTCCACGAGGCGCGCAGCGATCGAGAGCCCGAGTCCCGTGCCGACGGGTCGGGCGTCACGGTAGCGCTCGCGCAGCACCCCGCGCTCGAAGGCGTGCGCGGCATCCTCGGCGGTCAGTCCAGGACCGCCGTCGGCGACCGCCACCACGACCGATGAGTCCTCTCGCGCGGCCGAGAGCCAAACCCGCGAGCCTGCCGGACTGACCCTCAGCGCGTTCTCGATCAGGCCGTCGAGCACCTGGCGCAGTCTGGCCGCGTCGGTCGTCGCAACCACCGGGCCGGATGCCGCGACCTCGACCACGACTCCGCCCGAGGTCGCCGTCCCGTGCCATGCCGTCGCCACTTCTGTCAGCACGCCCTGCACGTCAACCGAGGTCGGAGCCAGCGAGAAGTCGTCGGCCTCGAGCCGAGCCAGCGCGAGCAGATCGGTCGTGAACGAGGTGAGCCGTTCCGCTTCGGCCTCGAGGGTCCTGCCGACCTGGGTCAGCTGGTCGGCGGGCACCACCCCGTCGGCCAGCGCCTCGGCGTAGCCGCGGATCGCCGTGAGCGGGGTGCGCAGCTCGTGCGAGATGGAGAGCAGGAACTCGCGCTGCCGGCCCTCGGAGTGCACGAGTGCACTGTCGAGCGATCCCAGCGCCGCCTCGACGTCGCCCACCTCGGGGATGCCGCTGGGCGTGAGCGGCACGTTGCGCTGCCCTGCTGCCATCCGGCGGGCGGCTCCCGCCAGATTCACGAGGGGCTTGGCGAGCGCCCGCGCGACGAAGAACGCCGCGACCGCGGCGACCACGAATCCGATGGCGAGCGCGATCAGGATGCGGCCGAGCACGGTCGGGGTGAGCGTGCGGACGGTGCCGACGTCCTGGAGGGCGACCACGCCGCCGCCCTGCGCGGTCGGGCGGGCCTCCAGCAGGTACGAGGTGCCGCCGGTGCGCACGGTGGTGGAGACATCCCTCCCCGCTCGCAGCTGCACGATCACCCGGCGCGGCACCGGGGCGGATCCGGTCACGACCCCGGCCGGCGAGACCGCCGCGACCAGCGTGCCCGGGTCATCGAGTTGCGCCAGGCCCGAGATGATGGCGTCGCGGGCCGCGGGTTTCGCCGCGGCGAGGCGATCGACCTGGGCGCTGAGGTCGGCGCGCGCCGACCCGGTGTCGATCGAGCGCACCAGTTGCAAGGCGGCCAGCGCGGTGACGAGGACGGCGATCAGGGCGACGATGACCGTGGCAGCCAGGATGCGCGTCCGGAGCGAGACGCCCCGCGACGGGGACGTCACGCCGTCCCCTCCTGCAGCGAGTAGCCCACCCCGCGCACGGTGCGGATCGGATCGGGCTCGCCGAGCTTGGCGCGCAGCTGCGCGACGTGCACGTCGACCGTGCGGCTGCCGCTGTAGTCGGCGACGCCCCAGACCGACGACAGCAGCTGCTCGCGGCTGAACACCTGACCCGGATGCGCCAGCAGGAAGGCGAGCAGGTCGAACTCGGTGGCGGTGAGGTCGATGGGAACGCCCTCGACCGTCACCCGACGGGCGCGCTCGTCGAGCTCCAGGCGACCGGCGCGCTGCACGCCGGGCGCTGAGGGCAGCGCCGCGCGGCGGACCAGTCCCTTGACCCGGGCGACCAGCTCGCGGGGCGAGAAGGGCTTCGTCAGGTAGTCGTCCGCTCCCAGCTCGAGACCCACTACGCGGTCGATCTCGGAGTCGTGTGCCGTCACGAACACGACCGGCACCCAGTTCTGCTCGGCCCGCAGCGCGCGCACCACCTCGGTGCCGTCCATCCCGGGCAGCCCGACGTCGACGATCGCGGCGACCGGGGCAAGGCGGCGGATGTCGGCGAGCCCCTGAGCGCCGTCGGTCGCGAGATGCACGCTGAATCCTGCCTGCGTGAGATACAGGCGCTCCAACTCGGCGATCGTCCGCTCGTCTTCGACGATGACGACCATCCCGCGCGCGCCGGTCATGGGGTCATTCAACCCCATGACGCGGGGCGCGACGGTCACGGTTCGTCGCCGGTCGTGGCTGCCTGATCACCCGCCGCCGCGTTGGAGCCGGCCTCGGTGTTCGCGGTGGATGCCGAGTCGAGATCCTGCGAGATCGCGTCGAGGGCCGAGGAGTCGTCGGCAGGCGCCGTGGATGCGGCCGGGCCGGCTCCTGCCGAGCCGAGGGGTGGTGCGCCCGTCCCGGCGCCCTGGCCTGCTGCGAGCTTGCCGCATCCGGTCAGAGCGATGAGCAGCGCGAGCGCAACGGCCGGACCGACCAGGCGCGAGGCCGCGCGCCCGATCACTTCAGTGCCGCCAGGATCGCCCGGCCATCCTGCGCCGCCGCCTTGGTGTCGGCCAGCGCGGCACGAACCGCGGCGCGGTCATCGGTCAGCACCGCGTGGTTCGCGTTGTAGCTGGCGGGGGTGACCGCAAGCGCGGACGCGGCCAATCCGGAGGTCTTGCTCGCGGCATCCGCGGTCTTGGCCTGCATGTCGGCCAGCTTGGCCTGCAGGTCGGGGGTGACCTTGTCGGGGTGGGAGGCGAAGGCCGCCGAGATCCTGCTCGCCGCCGACTGCAGCTTCGGGATCGCCGTATCGGTCAGTCCGTCGGCCGCCGCCGCGATGTAGCTCTGCGGCAGGGCGACCGCGTAGACCCGGTACTGGGTGAAGATGCTGCGGTAGTCGGTCCAGGCCGTCGCCGCGTCGGTGTCGGCGGCGATCTTGGTCTGCAGGCCCTGCATGGCGCTCAGATCGCCGTTGAGGGTACCGAGCACCGTGGACTTGTCCGCCGCGCTGAGCTTGGTGGTCGCGTTCACCTTGCCGATGCCCGTCGTCAGCGACGCGATGCGCTTGCTGGTGGCGGCGGCACCCGCCTGCTGGATCGCGCTCAGGCTGGAGTGCGCAGTGGGCGTCGGCGTGCCATCCCCTGTGGAGGCGAGCGCGGGTGCCGCGCACGCGAGCGAACCCAAGGTCAGAGCGCCGGCGGCCGCGGCCACCGTGAGGATGCGGAACATGAAGACTCCCAACGATCGTGATGCACGAACTGTGCGGTATTCACGATGCCGCGCGCGCGTTCGACGGGAATCAGCGCAATGTACGGGCCAGGTAAGGGATCAGACCTGGCCGCTGCGCTTGAGCCGCGCGCGCTCGGCCGCTTCGATCAGCTCGTCGCGCGTGACCTCGCGCGTCGTCTCGCGATCGGAGGTGCCCTGCGCCGTCAGGCTGTTCTCGATGTCTTCGGACTGACCGGAGTCGACCAGGTCGTAGGTGACCGCGGAGTCGGACTCGTTGCCGCTGGCGTTGGCGCCGGGATCTTTGGGGTCGATGCTCATCCGGCCAGTCTGCCACCTGAGCCCGACGGCCGTCAGAGCAGCAGCTCGGAGCCGAAACAACGTGGTGCGCCCGAAGGGATTCGAACCCCCAACCTTCTGATCCGTAGTCAGATGCTCTATCCGTTGAGCTACGGGCGCGATCGGCGTTGGCCTGAAGGCCAACCTGACGAGTGTATCAGCGGTCTTCGGGTGCGTCGTCCGCGTCCAACCAATCGGGGACGAAGGCGCGGGGTGAGGAGCGGAGACGGAGGGATTTGAACCCTCGGAACCCTTGCGGGTTCTCCACCTTAGCAGGGTGGTGCACTCGACCGGACTATGCGACGTCTCCCGGTTGCCTTGCCATCATAACGGGATCAGCATGGGCGCCCGAGCGCTACGGGGTGACCTTCTGACCGACGGTGCAGGTGTAGGTGGCCGCCGACTGCCCCTTGAGGCCCGGGATCACGGTGGCAGGGGGCGCCGAGGCGAGGTCGTCGGGCGGCGCCGTCGCGGTAGCCGACGCGCCCTTCTTGGTCGGGGTCGGTGTCGGGGTTGCCGTCGGGGCGTTCGGGTCGAGCGTCGAACCGCCATGGGCGCCGGTCAGCGCATTCGCATCGAGGCCGATCGGCTGGTCCGCCTTGATGGCGGCGAACAGCTGATTGGCGATCGACGCCACCGGCTGCACCTTGCCGGCGTAGATGCCCGTGCCCCCGGTCTTGCCGGGGTACTGCACGAACACGATGTTCTCAAGCGGAATGTTCTTCAGCACCAGAGCCACCGAAACCAGGGTGTCGAGGTGCGTGAAATTCTGGCTGAGCGTGATGTGCTGCGTCGCGGCCTGCGCGATCGCGTAGAGCTTGCTGAAGTTGGTCAGCGTATCGCTGCTCTTGATCTTGCGGACGAGCGCCGACAGGAACACCTGCTGCGAACCGATCCGGCCCAGATCGCTTCCATCGCCGACGCCGTGCCGGCTGCGCAGGAACTCGAGCGCAGGAAGACCCTGCAGAGTGTGCGTTCCCGCGGGGAGGAAGGTGCCCGTGTACGGATCGCTGATCGCCTTCGCGATGCAGACGTCGACGCCGCCCACGGCATCCGACATCGCCGCGACGCCCGTGAAGGTGATGAGGCCCGCGAACTGGATCTGCAAACCGGTGAGGTTCTGCACCACGAGAACGGTGCAAGCCAGGCCCCCGTACGCCAGAGAGTTGTTGATGGGAAGCCCCGCGGCCCCGCCACCCTTCGGGCACTTGGGGAACGGCACCACCATGTCGCGCGGGATGCTCACCACGGTCGCGCTCTTCTGGTCCTGTGCCACATGCATCAGCATCGTGACGTCGTTGAGTTCGCCGCCGTCGCCGGGGCCTTTGCCGATTCCGTCCTGGCCCTCGCGAGTGTCGCTGCCGACGAGGAGGATGTTGAACCCGCCGCTGTACGACGCGATGTTCGGCGGCGGCCCTTGCGTGTCCGCCTGGATCGTGGCGGTCTTGATGTTGGACTGCAGCTGCAGGGTGGCGATCCCCGCCACCGCTGCACCCGCGATCAGGGCGACCGCGAGGCCTCCACCGATGAGGCCGAGGACGGTCTTCCACGCTGCTGACTGCTTCAGGCGCCCGTGTCGGGCGATCGCCGCGGCCCGAGTGGATCGGTTCGAGCGGTCACGGAGTTCGCTCACGTCGGCACCTCATCCTCGTCATCTGCAGCGGAGGGCGTGGGATTCGAACCCACGGAACATCACTGCTCACCAGTTTTCAAGACTGGCTCCATCGGCCGCTCGGACAGCCCTCCAGGTTGACCGAAGGTCGAGTGTAACGGATGCCGTGTGCTCAATCCTGGAAGTGCCGTGCGAGCGCGACAGCCACGCCGTCGTCCAGATCCGATGCCGTGCGCTCATTCGCCGCCGCCAGAACCTCGTCGGGCGCCTGCGCCATCGCGATGCCGAATCCGCCACCCTCGACCGCCCAACCGAGCATGTCGATGTCGTTGCGACCGTCGCCGATCACGATCACGCGATCCCGGGGGATGCCGAGCTCAGCCCGCACGCGTTCGAGGCCGGTGGCCTTGTTGACGCCGTCGGGAGCGATGTCGAGCCACGCGGTCCAGCCCACGTTGTAGCTGACCTTGTGCAGGCCCATCTGCTCGACCACCGCCAAGAAGTCCTCGATCGCGTGGTCGGGCGAGATCACCACCACCCGTGTTGCCTGCACGTGCAGCAGCTCCTCGAACGCCACCCTCTGGCGGGATGCCGCGAGGGCACCCTCGGGGAAGCTGCCGGTGAAGCGGAACACCCCATCGGCGTCCTCGACCGCGAAGCTCGCGCCCTCAAGGTGCCCGCGGATCGTCGTCAGCACCTCGGTCGGATCGAAGGTCTCGACGAATGCCGGCGAATAGCCGACCGGAGCCGCGGGGTCGCGGCCGAGCACGATCGCCCCGTTTGCGCAGACCACGTACGACGAGGTCAGCCCGAGCCGGTCCACGATGGGCAAGGTCATCGACACCGAGCGGCCGGTGGCGATCATCACCTCGTGCCCGAGGGCGGCGACCCTGCGCACCTCGCGCAGCGTGTCGTCGCCGAGCGAGCCGTCTTCGCGCAGCACCGTGCCGTCGACGTCGAGCGCCACCATCCACTTCTTCGCCGGGGTCATGCGACGGGAACGAGCACGTCCAGGCCGAGCAGCGGCCGCAGCGCCTCGGGCACGACGACCGAGCCGTCGTCCTGCTGGTGCGTCTCGAGGATGGCCACGATCCACCGCGTGGTCGCCAGGGTGCCGTTCAGGGTCGCGACCGGCATCGTCTTGCCCGATTCGGTGCGGTAGCGGATGTCGAGCCGGCGCGCCTGGTAGGTCGTGCAGTTGCTCGTGCTGGTGAGCTCGCGGTACGCGTCCTGGGTCGGAACCCAGGCCTCGACGTCGTACTTGCGCGCCGCGCTCGATCCGAGGTCTCCGGCCGCGGTGTCGATCACCCGGTAGCTGAGGCCGAGCGATTGCAGCATGCCCTCCTGCAGGGCGAGCAGGCGCTCGTGCTCAGCCTCGGCATCCGCGGGGGCGATGTAGCTGAACATCTCGAGCTTCTGGAACTGGTGCACCCGGATGATGCCGCGGGTGTCTTTTCCGGCCGACCCGGCTTCGCGCCGGTAGCAGGTCGAGATGCCGGCGTAGCGGAGCGGCCCGTTCGAGACGTCGAGGATCTCGTCTTTGTGGTACCCCGCGAGCGCCACCTCGCTGGTGCCGGTGAGATAGAGGTCGTCGGCCGGAAGGTAGTAGATCTCGTCCGAATGCTCGCCCAGGAACCCGGTGCCCGCCATGATCTCGGGGCGCACCAGGGTGGGGGTGATGAGCGGGGTGAACCCGGCCTCCAGCGCGCGCTGCAGCCCGAGCTGGATCAGCGCCAGTTCAAGTCGCGCGCCGACGCCCTTGAGAAAAGTGAATCGCGCGCCGCTGACCTTGGCACCGCGCGCCATGTCGATCGCGTCGAGCTTCTCGCCGATAGCCAGGTGATCGAGCGGCTCGAACGAGAACTGCGGCTTTTCGCCGACCGTCTTGAGAGTCACGAAGTCGTCTTCACCGCCGGCGGGGACGCCGTCGATCACGATGTTCTGGATGCTGCCGGCGATCCGTTCGAAGTCGGCCTCGGCCTCGGCGACCTTCTGCTGCCCGCTCTTGACCCGGGCCGCGAGGGACTGCGCCTCGGCGACCAGTGCCGCCTTCTGCTCCTTCGGCGCGGCCGCCACGACCTTGCCGAAGGCGTTCTGTTCGGCGCGATCGGCTTCGAATGCCGCGATCGCCGTGCGGCGCGCGAGATCGGCCGCGAGCGCCTCATCGACCAGTTGCACGGACGAACCGCGCAGCTGCTGGGAGGCTCGAACGGCATCCGGATTCTCGCGCAGGAGCTGGGGGTCGATCACCCCGCCAGTCTAGAGAAGGGCCCCCCGCTAGCCTGAACCCATGGCCGCCCCCGAGACCCGCACCCGGCGGGCGGCGGTCATCTACAACCCGGTCAAGGTCGACCTGGCCAAGCTGCGGCGCGAGGTCGCCAAGTCGGAGAAGGCGGCCGGGTGGATGCCGAGCGTCTGGTTGCCGACGCGGGTCGACGACATCGGAACCGGGCAGGCCCGCCGGGCGATCGCCGAAGGCGCGGATGTCGTGCTTGCGGCCGGCGGGGACGGCACGGTACGCGCGGTGGCCGAGGGTCTGCGCGGATCCGGCGTCGCGCTCACGCTGCTGCCCGCGGGAACCGGCAACGTGCTCGCCCGCAACCTCGACATCCCCGTCATGCAGCTCGCGGCATCCGTCGCCACCGCCTTCACCGGCGTCGATCGCGCTATCGACATGGGTGTCATCGAGCTCGAGCGTGCCGACCACTCCCGCGAGACGCACGCCTTCGTGGCGCTGGCCGGGCTGGGTCTCGACGCCAAGATGATCGCCAACACCCGCCCCGAACTGAAGCGGCGGGTGGGCTGGCTGGCGTACGTCGACGCCATCGCCCGGTCGATGCGCGACAGCGAGAAGATCCGGATGCGCTACCGGGTCGATGGCGGCGAGGAGCGCGTCATGAGCGTGCACACCATCCTGGTCGGCAACGTCGGACTGCTGCCCGGCAACGTGCTGCTGCTGCCGGATGCCGAGGTCGACGACGGCCTGTTCGACATCGTCACGCTGCGGCCGGAGGGGCTGGCCGGCTGGGTGCAGATCTGGGTCAAGATCACCTGGGAGAACGGCGTGCTGCGGCGCAGTTCGGTCGGGCGCCGCCTGGTCGGACTCGCGCGCGAGGTGCGCACCCTGCGCTACCTGCGCGGGCGGAGGATCTCGGTGCGCCTGGACCGCGCCGAGGACTTCGAGCTCGACGGCGACGACTTCGGCCGGGTGATCGCCTTCGACGCCGCGGTGGATCCGGCGTCGTTGATCATCCGGGTCGCCGCGCTCTAATTCTGCCCAGGGATTCGGCGGCTCTGCCAGCGCCAAGCCAGCACCACGAGGAAGCCGACCAGGCAGAGCAGAGAACCTGCCACGAGAGGCCCAGCGAGCTGGTAGATCACGGAAAACTGTGCATTCAAGGAGGCCTGCGCGGCGGACTGCGCCGGAGTCGGCCCCGAGTCGCTCCCTGCCGAGTACGCCGCCATGATGGCGACGAGGAGCCGCGTCTCCGTCGCGAGGCACAGACCCGCGGCGACCCCGAGTCCGATCGCCAAGGCAGCCAGCGTGATGCTGCGCCACCCCATCAGTCGCTCCTGCGCCCGGTGGATGCGGCGAACGCGCCGAGCACCAACCAGGCCACGATCGCGACTACTCCGCCGGTCAGCAGCGGGGCCGTGAGTTGCGACTCGACCTGACTGACCGCTTGCTGATCGAAGGTCGCGGTCGGCGCGGTCGATTGCTCGATCAGCCAGACGCCGACGATCAGCATGAGGACGCCGACGGCGAGCAGCCCGATCGCAAAGGGATTGCGGCGAAAGGGTCGAGTCGTCCCGACCTCGAGAGGCCGATCCGCGTCCGCGGTTTCAGCGCGGGAATCCTCCCCGGCCACCTGTTCGCCCCCGACCGGGACCGGGGTCGCATGACTGTCGTGGTTCGGCCGTTCTGGAGCGATGGGTTCCGGCGTCGAAACGCTCGCCTGAGCAGGGGGCGGCACGGGTGGCCCCGCATATCCGCGCCGGAACTGCTCGTCATAGCGAGGGTTCGTCACGAACTCAGGCTACCTCTCGCGCAGTTGCACCTGCCACCGGCGTCCCAGCACGGCGGGCACGGCGAGCGCGCTCGCGAGCGACCCGAACGCCAGCGGCGTCATCAGCAGCTGCAGCCCGTACGACAACTGGTACATCCGATTGGATGCGGCCTGCTGCTCGATGCCGGGCGGGTTCTGCGGGTCGCCGAAGATCTCCTGCGCACCGAAAGCCGCATCGACCGCGCCCACCGCGCACAGAGCGCAGCCGACACCGAGCACGAGCGCGAGGAGCACGAGCACGATCAGCCGCCAGCGCATCACTCGCGCTTCCGAGTGGATGCCTCGAGGGCGCCGAGCACGAGCCAGCCCACGACCCCGAGCAGTCCGGCGCTCAGCAGCGGGGGCGTGAGCTGTTGCTGGACCAGGCTGAAGGCCTGCGCCGCGCGGTCGTACCCGTCGGGGAAGCTCGAGGCCGTCACCACGGTCCAGGCCAACCAGCCGCCGACGGCGATCATGGCGAGACCGGCGATCAGGAGCGCGAGGGCGAAGGGGTTGCGCCGCGGCGGTGTCCAGAAGACGTCGTCCGCCCCCGCATCCGCAGCCCTGACCGGGTCTGCCGTAGCAGCGGCGGTGCGATCAGCCTCGTCGGCCGGTGCCGGCGGCACCGGGTGCGCCGACGCACTCCCCTCGATCGGCGACGGAGCCGCCGGCGTCGGGGGCACCATCGGCTCGGGCCCGTCGTATCCGCGCTGGAATCGCGGATCGAACCGCGGATCGGGAGCAGGGCTCTTCGCCATCGTCAGTCCGGCTCGCCCGCGATCAGGCCCCGCAGCCAGTCCCGCGCATCGATGAACACCTCGTCGTCGTAGCGCGACGACGAGGTCACGGCCACCTTGTCCGCGCGCGGATAGGAGCCCAGGAAAATCACGTTCGGGCTGAACCGCTTCAGGCCCAGCAGCGCATCGGCGACGCGCTCGTCGAGCACGTGCCCGTCGAGATCGACGACGAAGCGGTACCGGCCGAGGGCATCGCCGATCGGACGCGACTCCAGCAGGCTCAGGTTGACCCCGCGGGTCGCGAACTGCTCGAGCATCTCGACCAGGCCGCCCGGCTCGTCGCTGGGCAGTTCGACGATGACACTGGTCTTGTCGGCACCGGTCCGCGGCGGAAGCGTCGCCGAGGCGGTCACCAGCACGAACCGGGTCACCGCATTCGGATTGTCGCCGATGCGCTCGGCGAGCACCTCGACCGGGTATTGCTCGTCGATGCCGGGCGGAGCGACCGCGGCATCGGCCACCGGATTCTCGGCGAGCAATTGCGCCGCGGCCGACACGTTGCTGGTCGCGGGCAGGTGCTCGTGATCGGGAAGCCGGGCGTCGAGCCAGAGGTGGCACTGCGCGTAGGCGACGGGATGCGCGGCGACCACGCGCACGTCCGCGAGAGCCGTGCCGGGGCGCGCCACCAGCACGAAGTCGACGGGCACCAGGTACTCGCCGGTGATGCGCAGGCCCGGGATGTTCGCCAGTGCGTCCTGGGTGGCGCTCACTCCACCCTCGACGCTGTTCTCGATCGCGATGACCGCGCCAGCGCTGCGACCGGACACCACGTCATCCAGTGCCTCGCCCACGTTGTTGACGCTGCGCCAGGTCTGCCCTTCGGCCTCGGGCACCTGCCGCAGGGCGGCCCAGGTGAACGTGCCGGCCGGCCCCAGGTAGCTGTAGGTCGCTGTCGAGGTCGGCTCAGGCATCTTCGGAGTCTATTCAGTGCCGTGCAACAGACAGTGGAAGACTGACGGCCATGACGGACCGCGCAGGCACCCCCGCCCAGGAATCCGATCTCATCGATGTGCATGCACTCGTCGAGGCGTACTACCAAAAGGTCCCGGATGTCTCGAATCCGGCCCAGAAGGTCGTCTTCGGCACCAGCGGCCACCGCGGCTCGAGCTTCGACTCGGCCTTCAACGAGACGCACATCGCCGCGATCACCCAGGCGATCGTCGAGTACCGCGCCGGGCAGGGCATCACCGGGCCGCTCTTCATCGGATCGGACACCCACGGCCTGTCGCGCCCCGCGCAGACCACCGCGCTCGAGGTGCTCGAGGCCAACGGCGTGCACGCCATCGTCGACCAGTACGACGACTACGTGCCGACGCCCGCGCTGAGCCGGGCGATCATCGCATTCAATCGTGGTTTGACTGACCCGGGCGCCAGGACGGCGCCCGGCGCTGGGGTCGCGGCGAACGCCAGAAATGGCGTTCGCTCCCAGCTCCACCGCGCCGACGGCATCGTCATCACTCCCAGCCACAACCCACCGCGCGACGGCGGCTTCAAGTACAACCCGCCGCATGGCGGGCCGGCCGACAGCGACGCGACGAACTGGATCGCCAGCCGCGCGAACGAGCTGATCGCCGGCGGCCTGCGCGACGTCAGGCGGTCCGAGCCGTCGGCGGTCGACCAGTACGACTTCCGCGGGCGCTACGTCGACGACCTGGCGACCGTCATCGATGTGGCCGCGATCGCGAAGGCCGGTCTGCACGTGGCGGCCGATCCGCTTGGCGGCGCGTCTGTGCACTACTGGCAGCTGATCGCCGAGCGCTACGGGCTCGACCTCACGGTGGTCAATCCGCTGGTCGATCCGACCTGGCGGTTCATGACGCTCGACTGGGACGAGAAGATCCGCATGGATCCCTCGTCGCCAAGCGTGATGGCCTCCACCGTCTCGAAGCTCAACGGGTTCCAGCTGATCACCGGCAACGACGCGGACGCAGACCGGCACGGCATCGTGACGCCGGACGGCGGGCTGATGAACCCGAACCACTACCTGGCGGTGGCGATCCAGTACCTCTACACGCACCGGGATGGCTGGCGCCCCGATGCCGCGATCGGCAAGACCATGGTGAGCAGTTCGATGATCGACCGGGTCGCGGCATCCCTGGGCCGGCGCCTCTGGGAGGTGCCGGTCGGATTCAAGTGGTTCGTTCCCGGGCTGATCGACGGCTCGGTCGGATTCGGCGGCGAAGAGAGCGCCGGGGCGAGCTTCCTGCAGCTCGACGGCCAGTGCTGGACCACGGACAAAGACGGCATCCTGCTCGCGCTGCTGGCCAGCGAGATCCTGGCCGTGACCGGTAAGACGCCCTCGCAGCTGTACGCAGAGCTGGTCGCCGAGTTCGGCGATCCGGCTTACGCCCGGATGGATGCCGCAGCCACCAAGCCGCAGAAAGCCCGCCTCGCGCAGTTGGGGGCCTCCGACATCACCGCGACGTCACTCGCGGGCCAGCCGATCACCGCCACCCTCAGCGCCGCCCCCGGCAACGGGGCCGCGCTCGGCGGCGTGAAGGTGGAGTCGGCGACCTCGTGGTTCGCCGCGCGCCCGAGCGGCACCGAGGACGTCTACAAGATCTATGCCGAGTCGTTCGACGGCCCCGAGCAGCTCGCCCGGGTGCAGGCCGAGGCGAAGCTGATCGTCGACGCGGCTCTCGGGGATCAGCCGAGGTAGTTCGGTGCCGCGGGCAGGCCGAAGAACTGCTCGAGCGTCTGGACGCCGGTGCTGTGCATCTCGGTCGCCAGGGCGACCCCGACATAGCGGAAGTGCCACGGCTCGTACTCGTACCCGGTGATCGGCTCGAGTCCGTCGGGATAGCGCACGATGAATCCGTACTTGTAGGAATTCGTCGCGAGCCAGATACCGGCCGGCGTTGCGCCGAAACCCTGGTCGGAGCCCGTGTTGATGTCGACGGCGAGACCGGTCTGATGCTCGCTGTACCCCGGCCGCGCGCTCTGCCGGTCGGCCTGAGCCTGGCCGAGTCTGTTGACCCAGCCGTTGTACGTCGTGACCTGGGTGTTGTAGCTGCGATAGGGGCTGACGACCTTGAGCTGCGTCCCGCTCTGTGCCAGGTAGTCGGCGAACATCTGCGTCAGGGCGGCCGCAGCCTCGGGCCTCATCTGCCCGCCGCCCGGGACCGTCAGGGCGGTCAAGGGCGGCGCGTAGTTCTTCGGGTTGAGCGGGCGGGTCTTGTTCACCACCACCCAGAGGCTGGCGGGATCGTCGATCGAGAACTGCGAGCGATTGAAGGTCGGCGTCGGCGTAGGAGTCGGGCTCGGCGTCGGCGTGAAGCTCGGGGTCGGGGCGCCGGTCGGGGTCTTCGCCGGCGAGGGGGCGAGCAGCACGATCGCGATCAGGAAGGCGAGGACCACGGCAAGCGAGGCGCCCGCGATGGCGGTGATGCGCATTCCACGGGACACCGCTTCAGCATACGAGCGCCGGCGCTTCCGATCGTGCGGGGCACCGTGTCGACCCAGCGGCATGTGCCCAAAATCATCCCTCTGACCGGCAAATACCGCGGTCCGTCATTTCTCCTTGTTGACACGGCTCGTCCGTCGTGCATATCTTTGTGGCGGTTCCGTGGGAGCGCTCCCACGCGGTAAGTTTGGGAGCGCTCTCACGGGTCGTCCCTACATCCATGCACAAAGGAGTGACAGTGAAACTCTCACGTCGTACCCGGGTCGGAGCCGTCATCGCGGCGGCTTCCGCCCTCGCCCTGCTCGCCACGGGTTGTTCGACGGGTGGCGGAGCCAGCAGTGACAAGAAGGTCACGCTGACGCTCGCCACCTTCAACAACTTCGGTTACACCGATGCCCTGCTGGCCAGCTACCACAAGCTCCACCCGAACGTCACGATCGTGCAGAAGGTCGCCAAGACCTCCGACGATGCGCAGACCAACCTCTTCACCAAGCTCGCTGCCGGCAACGGCCTGTCGGACGTCGAGGCCGTCGACGGCGACTGGATGCCGAAGGTCCGGCAGTACCCGCAGCTGTTCGTCGACCTGGCGTCGGCTGACAACAAGGGCCGCTACGCCGACTACAAGACGGCTGGCGGCACCGCGGGCAAAAAGGAGATCGGTCTCGGCACCGACGTCGGACCGGAGGCGATCTGCTACCGCGCCGACCTGTTCAAGGCTGCCGGCCTGCCGAGCGACCCCGACGCCGTGTCGAAGCTGCTGACCGGTGACTGGGACAACTACTACTCGGTGGGCGCCAAGTTCGAAGCCGCCAAGACCGGGGCCGCCTGGTTCGACTCGGCCGGCGCGACCTTCCAGGGCCTCGCCAACCAGTACAAGAACTTCTTCGAGAAGAACGACGGCACCGTCATCGCCACCACCAACCCCGACGTGAAGGCCGCGTTCGAGTCGGTGCTCAAGGCGAGCGCGACCGAGTCGGCTCACCTCCAGGAGTGGACGGACGACTGGTCGGGCGGCATGGCTGCCGGCAAGTTCGCCACGATGCTCTGCCCGCCGTGGATGATGGGCGTGATCCAGGGCGACAGCCCGAAGGTCACCGACTGGAACATCGCCGACGCGTTCCCGAACGGTGGCGGCAACTGGGGCGGTTCGTACCTCCTCGTCCCGACCCAGGGCAAGCACACCGCTGAGGCGAAGGAGTTCGTCGACTGGCTGACCGCTCCCGCCCAGCAGATCTCGGCGTTCAAGACGGCTGGCAACTTCCCGAGCCAGCTCGCCGCGTACAAGGACCCGGCGCTGACCGGAGCCACGAACGCGTTCTTCAACAACGCCCCGATCGGCAAGCTGTTCACCAACCGCGCCAAGGCATTCGCCGACGCCGGCGTCATCCCGTTCAAGGGCATCAAGTACGGAGCCATCATGGGCGCCGTGCAGAACGGCCTGACCCGCGTCGAGCAGGGCCAGCAGTCGATCGATGACTCCTGGACCCAGGTTGTCGCGGACATCAAGGCGCTGAGCTAGCGCAACCGGGCCGGGCCGCCATCCCTCGGCGGCCCGGCCCGCACCCTTCTCTTTTCCCGCACCACCCGCCCGCGGTCACCGACTTCGCGACTCAGCCACTGACGACTCAGCCGCTTCCGGCCCTGCCGCCTCACGACCCACCAGGATTACTCCCATGACCACACCCAGCCTCCGGGCCGCGACGCCGGCGTCGCCCGCCCTCCGGAGCTCGCGCCGGATCCGCATCGGAAACCGGCTGGCCCGCTGGGACGTCAAAGCGTCGCCGTACCTCTACATCTCGCCGTTCTTCATCCTGTTCGCGATCGTCGGACTGTTCCCGCTGGTCTACACCGGCTACGTCGCGCTGCTGAAGTTCGACCCCATTCTGCACACCGGCACCTTCGTCGGGTTCGACAACTTCGTCTGGGTGTTCCAGCAGCGCCAGTTCTGGATCGCGCTGCGCAATACGCTCACGATCTTCCTGCTCTCGGCCGTGCCGCAGATCATCATCGCGCTCGCGATCGCTGCGGTGCTCGATTCGAACCTCAAGGCCAAGACCTTCTGGCGGATGGGCGTGCTGCTCCCGTACATCGTCATGCCGGTCGCCGTTGCCCTCATCTTCAGCAAGCTGTTCAGCGACAACTACGGGCTGGTCAATCACGTTCTCGGGTTCGTCGGTATTCCGGCGATCCACTGGCACACCGACACCATCCCGGCTCAGATGGCCATCGCCACCATGGTGAACTTCCGCTGGACCGGCTACAACGCGCTCATCCTGCTCGCCGGCATGCAGGCGATCCCGCGCGACCTCTACGAGCAGGCCAGCATCGACGGTGCCGGCCGCCTGCGCCGCTTCTTCTCGATCACCATTCCTCAGCTGCGTCCGACCCTGATCTTCGTGATCATCACGGCGACGATCGGCGGTCTGCAGATCTTCGACGAACCGCAGCTGTACGAGGCGAGCACCGTCGTCCCCGGTGGGGCCAACCAGCAGTGGCTGACGATGACGGTCTACCTCCACAACGTGGGGTGGTTCCAAGACGGATCGTTCGGCCGTGCGGCCGCGGTCGCCTGGCTGCTGTTCCTTCTGATCGTGCTGATCGGTCTGATCAACCTGGCGATCACCAGGCGCATCGCCGGCAATGAGAGCAAGGGGTTGCGATGAGCGCACCGATCCTGTCGCCGGCCGCCGTCAGCGGGCTCGCGCCCACCACGCGCCGGCGGCGCAAGGGGAATGCCGACGTCTCGTCGCGTCCCGGCGTCCTCGGTTACGGTCTGCTGATCGCGGCCCTCCTCGGCGCGATCCTTCCGCTCTATTGGGCGTTCCTGATCGCCAGCGGCGACTCGTCGAGCCTCAACGACGTCAACCTGCCGTGGTGGCCGGGCGGCAACTTCCTCGCCAACGCGGCGAAGGTCATCACGAACGAGCGCGTCGCCTTCTTCCGGGCGATCCTCAACAGCCTGATCGTGTCGACCGTCGTGTCGGCCTCTGTTGTGTTCTTCTCGACCCTGGCGGGCTACGCCTTTGCCAAGCTGCGATTCCGCGGCCGGCAGGGCCTGTTCGTCTTCGTCATCGCGACGACGGCCGTGCCCACCCAGCTCGGCGTCGTCCCGCTGTTCATCGTGATGTCGCAGCTCGGCTGGACCGGCTCGCTGGGCGCCGTCATCGTGCCCGGTCTGGTGACCGCGTTCGGTGTGTTCTGGATGACGCAGTACATCAGCACCGCACTTCCGGACGAACTGATCGAAGCCGGTCGCATCGACGGCGCCAACATGATCAAGACCTTCTGGTACATCGGCTTCCCCTCGGCACGACCGGCTGCGGCCATGCTCGGGCTGTTCACCTTCATCGCCACCTGGACGAACTTCTTCTGGCCGTTCATCGTGCTCGACCCGAGTAACGCGACGCTGCCGGTTGCCCTGTCGCAGTTGCAGGCCAACTACTTCGTCGACTACTCGATCGTGCTCGCCGGCGTCCTGGTCGCCACGCTGCCCCTGCTCGTGCTCTTCATCCTCGCCGGGCGTCAGCTGGTCAGCGGCATCATGCAGGGAGCCGTCAAGGGATGACCGACACGACGATCGAGCGCTCGGCGCCTGAGCCTGAGGAGCTGGGCGCGGGTCGCCGCTTCCCGCAGAACTTCCTGTTCGGCGTCGCCACTGCCGCCTATCAGATCGAGGGCGCCGCCCATGAAGACGGCCGCCGCGATTCGATCTGGGACGCCTTCAGCCGCGTGCCCGGGGCCGTCGTGAACGGCGACAACGGAGACGTGGCCTGCGATCACTACCACCGCTACCGCGACGACGTCGCCATGATGGCCGATCTGGGCATCGAAACCTACCGGTTCTCGACCTCGTGGTCGCGGGTGCGTCCGGACGGCGGACCGACCAATCCGGCTGGTCTCGACTTCTACTCGCGCCTGGTCGACGAGCTGCTGGCGCACGGGATCAAGCCCTGGCTCACGCTCTACCACTGGGATATGCCGCAGGCGCTCGAGGAGCTCGGCGGCTGGACCAGCCGCGACACCGCCCTGCGGTTCGCCGAGTACGCCCTGGACGTGCACGACACGCTCGGCGACCGGATCGACTCCTGGACGACGCTCAACGAGCCGTGGTGCTCGTCGTTCCTCAGCTACACGGGCGGCGAGCACGCGCCCGGGCGTCAGGACAAGGCGGCCGGCCTCGCTGCTGCTCATCACCTGCTGCTCTCGCACGGCCTGGTGGTCGAGGAGCTGCGGGCCCGCGATCCCGAGCTCCAACTCGGGATCACCCTCAACCTCACCGTCGTCGACGCGGTCGACCCGCAGGATCCCGCCGACGCCGACGCGGCTCGCCGGATCGACGGGCAGTTCAACCGCATCTTCCTCGACCCGATCTTCCGTGGCGAGTACCCGGCCGACGTCCTGGCCGACGTGGCGGAGTTCGGACTCGAATCGCACATCCGACCCGGCGACCTGGCGACCATCTCGACGCCGATCGACGCCTTGGGCGTGAACTACTACAACGGCGAGCTGGTCGGCGGGCATCCGAGTGAGGGCGAGGTGCGCAACGCCGCACCGAGCGCGCGGCCCAAGAAGTCGCCGTTCCCGGCCGCAGACAGCGTCGTGTGGCATTCGCAGGGCCTGCCGGTCACCGCGATGGGCTGGGAGGTGCAGCCCGAGGGACTCACGCGTCTTCTGCACCGCGTCCACGAGGAATACACCCGTGGCCAGGTGAAGTTGTTCGTCACCGAGAACGGCGCGGCCTACGACGATGTCGTCGACGCCGACGGCAGCGTGCACGACGCCGAGCGCGTCCATTTCGTGCAAGCGCACCTCGGCGCGATCCTCGACGCGATCGAGGGCGGCGTTCCGATCGGCGGCTACTTCTACTGGTCGCTCATGGACAACTTCGAGTGGGCATGGGGCTACGACAAGCGCTTCGGACTGGTACGGGTCGACTACGACACGCAGGTTCGAACGCTCAAAGACAGTGCGATCGACTACCGGCGGATCATCGCTCAGCGCGCCCTCTAGGATGAGGATTCTGCCGGGGCGGAGGAAGGGCGCGTCATGACGACAAACCTGACCTCGTCGATCCATCGCACTGCCCAGACGCAGCCCACTCTCGAGATGGTCGCTGCCGCCGCCGGCGTGTCGCGGTCCACCGTCTCGCGCGTCGTGAACGACTCGCC
>Ga0070659_100000532_pt1 | contig 27819 bp, 20 predicted proteins | sample KBSC23metaG_FD_64666 | JGI IMG/M metagenome (GOLD analysis project Ga0070659, IMG submission 64666) | Corn rhizosphere microbial communities from Kellogg Biological Station, Michigan, USA - KBS C2-3 metaG | ecosystem: Host-associated > Plants > Roots > Rhizosphere > Soil ... | reverse complement strand
TCGCCGAGCAGGAAGGCCCGTCCCTCGCGGAAACGCGGCGCCACACGATGGTGAACGCGATACGTCGAGAACCAGTTCACTTGTGCGGCTCCAAGCTGCATCCGATCGACCGCCCGACCCTTCACATCATCGAACGTGACCTGACGATCGGGCTTCTCGTGTTCGTGCACGAGCCCCACCATGCGCAGGTTGCCCGCACCCTTCAGCGGAAAGACGAGAAGGAAGTCGACGTCCTCGATATCGATGTGCAGCTCGTCGTTGGCGAGCGGGCTGCTGGCATGGACGTCGGCGACGTAGAAGTATCCCTGATAGGTGCCGCCCAGGAATTCGATTCCGAGCTGGTGTCGTACCATCGATGACGCCCCGTCGCAGCCGGCGACGTAAGATGTCTCGAACGCTTCCTCCCGGCCCTTCGTTCGGAGCGCCGCGCGCACGCCGCCGGCGTGTTGTTCCAGATGGACGAGCTCAGTCTCGCGCTCGACGCGAACGCCGGCGCGCTCGAGGTGCTCGATGAGCATCTTCTCATGCGCGTCCTGCGGATATACAAGCGCGAACGCGAACGGACTCAGTCCCTCGCCGATGGCGTCGATGTGGATTCGAGCTCGCGGTTTGCCGCTCACCCAAAGATTGAGCGCCGGTACTTTGACGCCGCCCGCGATGACGTCGTCGGCGATTCCTATTTGCCGGTAGAGCTCCAGCGTTCGCGCCTGCACGGCCAGCGCCCGTGAGGTCGTTCCCGGTTGGGCCGCGCGATCGATGATCCGAACCGGCACCCCGAAGCGCGTGAGCCAAAGGGCGAGAATGAGTCCAGTCGGGCCGGCGCCGACGATGAGAACCGGGGGAGGGGCGCCGCCGAGGACATCATTCTCGGCGATCGTCACTCACCGTGCTCGCCAAGGATCGTCGCGATGGCTCGCTCGATTCGCGCGCGTCCCGCCGGCGTCTTCGCGCTCGACAGGTAGACCGCTTGCATCGCGTTCCACTGCGCGGCGGCCTTCGTCGCAACACGCTCCCAGCGAGCCGCGTCCCGCGACGCCTGAGCGGCGCGGAATTCGGGCAGCAGCGCGCGCACCGAATCGCGATGCACCGCGATTGCCCCCGCAACCTCCGGGCGCTCCTTGAGCGTCGGCAAGATCGCCGTACTATCCGCCACCTCGCCGAGCGCGACGGCCGCGCGCATGACGAACGACTTGAACGCGCTGTCGCGCCGAATGCGCGCCGAATCCGGCGGCGCGAGACCGAGCGCCCAGAAGGGAAGGTTCGGATTGGTTCCAGCGAACGGCCCATCCGGCGATGGCACGAACCACACGTGCAACATCACCAGGTTGAGGCCCGCGGGCGCGAGGTCGGGATGTTCGTGCCAGGACGGATTGCCGTCGAACAACACGGGCCGCACGGTGTCGTTGTCGGCCGTGATGTAGCCGTACGCCGCGCCGACCAACGAATCGCGCCCATTGATCTTCGAGAACATCAATTGACTCGGCGCCGTCCGGTCCGTCTGCCGGCCGTTCATCATCTTCTGCCGCGACACCAAATGCACGCCCATTGTCGGAATCCAGCCGAAACGCGGTTGGAATCCATTCTTTTCGGCGGCAGTCATCGAGCTCAGGCCCGACACCGCCTTCGCCACCGAGTCGATTTCACGACGTGCTTTCTGGGACACGGGCGCCGGCGCGGCTCCCGCGTGATGCATGCCGTGCATTCCGCTCATGTCGCCCGTTTGGGCTGTCAGCGGGCTGGTGGCGAAAAGGACCAAGGTGCCCTGCCACAAGCAGCGAAGAGAAAGAGATGGGTGTCTCATTCCGAAAAGTACTCCGCGGCGCGTTGTTGGGTCCGCGCGCGATACCGAGATTCACGCAAGGGCGACCAGTGAACTGTAGCGGCTGGCGAAACCCGGCCCAGCGTGCAACTTTCGGCATGGGTGCGTCCGTTGCTGCCGCCGTGATCATTCGCAAAGAACGCGAGCTCGTCGAGCACTTCGCGGCGGCGGGGGCTGTGTCGCCGTCGAGTGCGCGGTCATCGAGCGATCTGGGCGTCCACGAGCGATTCGCCTGGATCCGCCTCGTCGAGCGCGGAGTGATTCGGGAAGCGGCGCCGGGAAAGTACTATTTCGACGAACCAGCCTGGGTTGCGCTCCGGCAGAGGCGCCGCCGTGTGGCGCTCGTGCTGATGATCGTTTTCGGCGCGCTTGCGCTATTGATTGCGACGCGGACGCTCGTGCGGGGGTAGCCCAGACTCACGCCAACGGAGGGTCAAATGCAGCGCCGTGATTTCCTGACGACGTCTCTCTTCGGGACCGCCGGCCTGCTGGCAAGCCGGCTTCCGTTCGCCGCATCGCTCGGGGCGGCCTCGACGCGCGCCGCTGGTCGCAAGATCCTGATCGCCGGTGGCAACTACAACACGCCGTTCGTCCGCTACATGGCGGAGCTCACCGGAAAAGCGCGCCCCAAGCTGCTCTATCTCCCGACGGCGTCGGCGGATCGCGCCGACGGAATCATCTCCTGGTACAAGACGTGTTCCACGCTCAACGTGACGCCGATGGTGCAGGAGAGCTTCATCGCGAGCACGAAGCAGGCGGAGGGTTGGGAGGAGGTCCTTCTCGGTGTGGACGGCATCGTCGCCTCCGGCGGCAACACGCTCAACCAGCAAGCCATCTGGAAGGCGCAGGGCATCGACGTCGTGCTGCGCAAGGCGTGGGACCAGGGCGTCGTCCTTGGCGGCGCGAGCGCGGGATCGCTCTGCTGGTTCGAGGAAGGGACGACCGACTCTCGGCCCAAAGAGCTCACGACCGTGCAGTGTTTAGGGTTTCTTAAAGGCAGTCACTGCCCGCACTACGATCGCGAGCCCGGCCGGCGACCGCTCTATCAAAAGCTGATCGGGTCGGGGCAGATGAAGCCCGGTTACGCTTGCGACAACGACGCCGGGATCTACTTCGAGGACAACACGGTCAAGCGGGTGGTGTCGACGCGCCCGGAGGCGAAGGTGTACTTCGTGAGTGTCGTCGAGGGGAAGGTCGTCGAGCGCGTCATGGAGCCCGAGCACATCGGATGACCTCGACGACGGCTTCGCGTATTCGCGGTATCGCCAGCGTAATCGCCGGTCTGAGCGGCCTTCTCGTCGTCGTACTTCACCTGGCGGCGGGTGCTGACAGCAAGCCGCGTCCGATCTGGCGTCCCGCCGGTGAACCGACCATGGCCATTTTCATCGGCTGGATGATCTGCGTCGCGCTCTGTATCCCGGCGCTCGTCCTGACGCGTGGCCGATCGCGCGCCGCGCTCGGCGCGCTGGCCGTAATTGTCATAAGTGCAGTGCTGGTTTTTGTATGAGCTTGGTTGGTCGGCCACTCTACTTCGGAATCGGGACTTCCCGGTAGAAAAAAACGTCGACACTGCCGTCCAGGTTCATCCAGATTCGACACTCCAACGAACCCTTCTCGAACGTCGCCAGATAGATGGTCGGACCGGCCGGTCCCACGCCTTTGAAGGTCACCGACCGGAGTGCGCCGAGCTTCCCGATCGTGGCCTTGTGCTGCGCGAGTTGGCGTCGCGTATCTCTGGCAAAGTCCGTATTCATGAGATCGTAGTCTGGTTTTCCGACTCGCAATTCTTCCACGAGTCTGCGGACGGCGGCCTCGCTGCCCGGAGACGCCGTTTGTGCCTTGACCCGCTTATCGATGTCCGCCTGGACCTCGTCGCGTTGCCTCTTGGCGAGTAAGGAGAGGATGTTGACAGCGAGGCGATCGACATTTGCCTTGCCTCCGCCGACGTTCCGAAAGGCGACCACGCCAAGTTTTCTCACGCGATCGTAGTACATGGCGGCCCGATATCCCGCCACGCTTCCGCCGTGGCCCGTGTACGAGTAGCCGTCGCGAGTCGCCGCCATGAAGCCCAATCCATAGCCCCCGTCGAGCGACCGATCACTTGCCACCAGCCCGCCGAACGCTTCGTCGAGCACGGATCGCGGGACAACACTCTCCGGACCTCGGCCAAGCTCCAACACCACGAAACGCGCGAGATCGTCGACGGTGGTAAAGATCGCGCCATTCGGCACCTTGTAGCCGCGTCCGTTGCGAGCTTCTTCCGCCGCGGTGTGGTCGTCGAGCGTTCCATCGGGCTTGACCTCATATCCGACCGCGACATCGGACGCGATCGTCGGATCTATCTCGAATCGCGTGCGGTCCATGCCGAGCGGTTTGAGCACGTGCGACCGCTCCCATTCGACGTACGGTTGCCCGGTGACGCGTCCGAGAGCCGCGCCGAGGATCGCGTAGCCGATGTTCGAGTACGAGTACTCGGTGCCGGGGAACGATATGTAGCTCGTGTGCGGCAGCGCGGAGAGCAGTGTCGTTTCCCAAGTAGATACGGGTCCTGTCCAGAATGGCCCAACCTCCTCCGGCTCTCTTGCCAGACCGGCAGTCATCGTCGCCAGCTGAAGAAACGTGAACGGCGCCGCGCCTGCTGGTCTCGACGCAATCTGCTTGATCTCCGGCAGGAATCGTTCGACAGGATCGGACAACTGGATCCGTCCGGCCGCGACCAACTGCATCAGCATGACCGCGGTGAACGGCTTCGTGATCGAGCCGATTCGATAGACCGTATTGCGGTTCGCGAGGCGATGGGTCTTCATGTCGGCAAAGCCAACAGTGCGCGTCCACGTCAGCTGCGAACCCGAGATGACGCCGACCGTGATGCTTCCGATACTGTCTTTGGCGAATTCGGCGGAAACGAGCGAATCAACGGCATCGATACCTTTGATCGCTTGCCCAGGCAGGGTCTGGCAGTTCGCCCTCGTTGTAAAACCCGCGCAGCACGCCGCGGAAAATATCAACACCGGCGCGAGCGCAGCGCGCACGGAGCTCCGGCCCCGCATCCTACGTGTCGTCGATGCGTTCATCGAGGTAAGGGCGTAAGGGGTTGCGGACGGCGTCGTTGTCACGGGAACCGAACATACGAGCGCCTGATAAGAGCGACGTGAACCAGAGATTACGAATCGGTGACGAAACGCGACACCCCAATACGCCGGGATGGAAGCGATTGCCGCGCATCAGCGCAGCTTCGAACGCATAATGGAGCTCGCCGGCAAATGACGCCCTTTAGGGCTTGAACGCCAGGATCTGAACGACCGCCGAGTGGCCGTGGTGGTACTCACCCTCGTGGACCTCACGCTCGGTCTCTACGCCATGTTCAATCCGAAGCCCGGCGAGCTCGGCGCGCAGCGCGGCGAGCGACATCAGCATCGAGACGTCCTTGGGCCCGCCGGTGTCGTACTCGAGCTGCTTCGGCCGGTACGCCTCGAGCACGAACGCGCCGCCTCGTGCGAGGCCGCGGACCGCGGCCGCGAATACGCGGGATCGGAGCGCGGGCGGGAGATGCGCGAAGATCGCGATGATGCCAGACCACCTTCCCGGCTCGATGATGAAATTCGAAAGGTCGGCGACCTCGGTCGCGATCATCAGGCCGCGCGAGGCGGCGAGCTCCCGCGCGCGGTCCAGGCCGACGGAAGACTGATCGACGGCAAGGACGTCGTGGCCGAGGGACGCGAGATACACCGCGTTTCTTCCCTGGCCCTCGGCGAGGCACAGCACGGGGCCGGCGGGAATCCTGCCGGCGACCGATTTCAGGAAGTCGTTCGGTTCGGTGCCATAGGCGTAGCTCTGCGCCGAGTAACGGTCGTCCCACATCGAGCTCATTCGATCCACCTCGAAGCGATGTCTTGAAGCGCCGCCGATTGTCGATCGGTACCTCGCCGAATCGATCAGGATCGTCGCGACGTGTGACTACATCCTAACTCCCTTCCGTTGGATTTGGTCTAGCGAAAGCCGGTGCGGCGTGCAATTTTCTGCGGCCGAAGGACCATCCGTCCGCGGCGCGAGCTCCATAAACCGTATGCCAGACGACGTCGCGTCCGCCGGCGCACAACAATACAACGCGCTCTCCGGCGCCCTGGCCGATCGGTACCGCATCGAACGCGTGCTCGGCGAGGGCGGCATGGCGACCGTCTATCTCGCGCATGACCTGAAGCACGACCGCAAAGTCGCGCTGAAGGTGCTGAAGCCGGAGCTCGGCGCAGTGCTCGGCGCCGAGCGGTTCTTGAGCGAGATCAAGGTCACGGCGCAGCTGCAGCATCCCAATTTGCTGCCGCTCTTCGACAGTGGCGAAGCCGGGGACCCGCGCGATAGCGCGGGTGGGCGCTTTCTGTATTACGTCATGCCGTTCGTCGAGGGTGAGACACTCCGGGCTCGCCTGGAGCGCGAAAAACAGCTCAGCATCGCCGCGGCCGTGGGAATCGTCACGGGCATCTCGTACGCGCTCGCCTATGCGCACGACCGCGGGGTGATTCACCGAACGTCGCCGCGGCACTCGCCAAGGCGCTCGAGAAGTTGCCCGCCGACCGATTCGACTCGGCACGCGCCTTCAGCGAGGCGCTGGCGAATCCCGCGTACGGCGCGGAGCGGACGGCGGGGCGGGGAAGGGGAATGCGTCGGCGTGGAGTATCACCGGCGCTCTTCTATAGTGTGTCGGGCTTAGGGCTAGCGGCGGTCGCCGTCGCGATTTGGGCCTGGCAGCGACCGGTGGCCGGACCAGCAGCGCCGCGGGCTCGCTTCCGACTCGAGATTCCCGACTCTGAGGCCGTCGCGGCGACGAGCGGGACAGCCGCACTCGCCATCTCGCCCGATGGTGACGCGAAGCCGTGATGCGACCTCCGCGGCTAGGCCGGCAGGCCCGCTAACGCTTTCAGCGGTCGATCCTCTGCCTCGCCTGAGCGAGCTGACGCTGAAGTCCAGGCACCGCGCTCGCCGTCGCGGGATTGCCGGCGAGGTTTCGCAGCGCCAGGTCGACGGCGTCGAGTCCAAGACTCGCGCCGAGTTTCGTCGAAACCTGGCGAAGCGCTCCCTGAAATCCCGGATCGGCATCGAGCTCCGTTTCGCCGAGTACCTGCGCTTTGCCGATGATGTCCGTGAGGACGGCGATCGCTCGCTTCGCATTCGCCGGCGACAGGGCGTCTTTCGAGTTTGTGAATTGCGCGACTTCCGGGAGACTGGCCGCGAACGTCCGCAGCGCCGCGGCCTGCCGCGCGTTGCGCGGCTGGGTCTGATGCATGATCGCTTGCGCCGCGCCCATGATCGCGAACGGCCCCCGCCAGCTGCGCGCGAAGAGGGATGTGCCCGGCACGGCGCCCGACAGTGGGAGGCCGATCAGTCCGAGCGCCCCCAAACCGTGCGCGATGTGGAGCGCGGTTCCTTCGATGCGGAACACGAGACGAAGGACGTCGCGCAACGGAGCGAACCCGCACACCGCGCCGACGATGAGCGCCGCCATCGCCGCGGTCGAGCGGCCTTCGACCTTGAGATGTCCGTACGCGGCGAAGCAGGCGATGGCGATGAGGAGAAGGATCGCGTGCCATGCGAGTCGCACGCCGGTTCCCAGGCCTGTCTGCGGCTTGCGACCGCGCTGCGCGGAATCCACGGCTTGCTCGATCAACTGCAGTTGGCGCGCATCCATACTATCAACACCTGCTTGCCGGGTCACTCCACATCTACAAGCAGGAAAGTAGAATGGCAAGCACAAGCGCTGCGTTGACGACGCTCGTCGACCCAGTAGCGGATGTAGTTGACGCCGTGCCTGGGCTGTTACTTGCGATCCTTCAGGTGCGCGTCCCCGACGTCATTCACCGCGCTGCCGCGGCCGGCGCCGGTCCAGCGTCCACAAGACGCCGGTTCGATGGCTCGACTCGGAGATTCAAACCCTCGAGCGAGCGCGCGCCAAGCAAAACCATATCACCGCGCTCGGCGAAAACGACATCATCAGCCGTCCTTTTGCCCTCAACATAAAGAAAGGCCGCTCCGGTCCACCGCTCGAGGATTCTGCCATTGGCTTGACGGAACCGCGAACGCGCATATCGCTCGATGCCAAGTGACTCGAGCATCTCGGAGGGTATCCACGACAGCTCGGCGCCGGTATCAACGAGCGCGTTGCTGACGACCCGCCGAGTCTCTGGGAGCGCCGGGTTCGCGATCTCGAAGTCGATTCGAAACGTGCCCATGTCGTCGCTCATTGTACCTCCTTTCGGCTGCCGAGAGGTACCGCGACGACACAGTGAGTGTCAATGCGTTGCGTCAAGACCGACAGTGCATGGAGATGCCGAATGGTCGCCATAGCTGGCGCGACCGTCATCTCGGCCGCAGGTTAGTTGAGAGGCGCAGCCACCCCTTCCCGGTTGCGCCCAGGCCCGCTGCACGAGGAACGACGAAGTGACTCGCGCTGAACCTCAAGACCTGTTCGGTCACCCGAAAGGTCTGATCGTCCTCGCCGGCACCGAAGTGTGGGAGCGCTTCGCGTTCTTCGGAATGCAAGCGCTGCTCATGCTCTACATGACCAAGTACCTCCTGCTGCCCGAGCACGCGCGGAGTGTGCTCGGTCTCGCGCAGTTTCGCGGAGCGTTGAGCGCGACGGTCGGCCCGATGACCGACCTGGCGTTCGCCGCGCAAACCTATGGTATCTATTCCGGGCTGACGTATGCCTCGCCGCTCGTTGGCGCGTGGCTCGGCGACCGCGTGCTCGGCAAGACGAGGACAGTCACCATCGGAACTCTGCTGATGGCGGCGGGGCATCTGTTGATGGCCTCCGAGCATTTCTTTCTCGTCGCGATGCTGCTGCTGGTCCTCGGAGCAGGATGCCTGGTCGGCAACATGGCGGCGCAGGTCGGCCAGCTGTACGCGCCCGACGACCATCGCCGAACGCGGGCCTTCGGTCTCTATCTGGCCGCCCTCAACGTCGGTGCATTGCTCGCGCCGCTGGTCATCGGCTCACTCGGCGAAAAAGTCAGCTGGCATTTGGCATTTGGCGCCGCGGGCGTCGGCATGCTTATCGGCCTCGCGATCTATCTCTCCGGCCGTCGGCATCTGCCGCCAGACACGATCACCAAGCGCGTCGATCGCTCGAGGCTCACGCGCAGCGAGTGGCAAACGATCGGCGTGCTGCTCCTGATGCTGGTGCCGTACATCCTGACGAACGCCGCGCTGAACCAAGCCTACGGCATCATGTACGTCTGGGCCGACAAAGCCGTCGACCGAACCATCTTCGGGTGGCAAATGCCGGTGACATGGGTCGGCATCTTCGACGGCGCGATGACGATCGTCGGCGTGTTCATCGGGAACGCGTACTGGAAGCGCACGGCCGAACGCCGGCGTGAGATGGGCGACCTCTCCAAACTCGGCGTGTCGTGCGTCGGCGTCGCGTTGGGCTATCTCTACATCGCCGGCGTCGCGCTTTTGCCGTTCGCGCCGATCCTGTTGTGGCTCGGGTTCTATGTCATCATCGATTTAGCAACGACGTGGATGGAGTCGCCGCCGCAAGCGATGATCTCGCGCAGCGCGCCGCCCTCGGCGAACGCAACGATGATGGCGGTGTTCAAGCTCGCCAGCGCGCTCGCTTATTTTCTGCTCGGCTGGCTGGGGCGGTTCTATGAGCCACTCGGTCCGGCGCGCTATTGGGGTTTCACCGCGATGCTGCCGATTGTCGGCTTGGTGTTGCTGCTGCTCATGCGACGTCGGGTCAGCCGCGTGCTCACGGCGAGCGCACTCGCGACCGCGGAATCGACGGGCGTTCTCGAGACGCCGGCTGCCGTTGCGCTCGCGTAAGCCGCCACTCGGCGCCGGCGTTGAAGGGGAGGGCACGACTGAACTGCGAAACTGCTTTGGATACGGGACAAAGCGACAGGGATTGAACGGAGCAACTACAGGAAGAACTGCTTGTGAGTGGGGTATGGACGAAAGACTCTTTCGCCAGGCCTTTCAAAAGCAGGCAATCCTGTAGGTCGTCCGTTGAATCCCGTCGCGCGGGCGTTTCGATCCTGTAGATCGCGCCGAAGGAGTTGGCGCTCGCAAAGAGAATTCTCTCGAAGCTCTAAGGCAGCGCGATTCCATCACACCTCCCGCCAAGAACTACTATCCCTCCTGAACTTCGTAGATCTCGTCGGCAACGAGGCCATGCGCGTTGCGGTGAACCGTGTGCGCGGCTTCCTTGCTCGGCGCATCGACGAGGCAGAAAATCTTGCCGGCCTTCTCGTCGACCCAATAGCGCTTGTAGTTGACGCCGTGAACGGTCTGCTCCTTCAGATCCTTCATATGCGCGTCCGCGACGTCCTTCGCTGAGACGCCTCCCTCCACGTTGTGGACGTCCAAGTAGAGCGGCATGAGCGGTCCTCCTCGAGAATGTTGACGTGGACATGCTTGGTCTGGTTTACGGTACGCCGCCCCGGCGTGGCCCGCAACCAGACTCGAGTCAGAGCGTCGCGCCTACCAGATGTCGCCCACCGTGAATCCGTCCGGGAATGGATCGTCCGGATCGACGACGTACGTTGCCATACCAGTGATCCACGCCTGACCGCCGAGTGTCGGCACGACGGCGGTGTACTTCCCGACTCGTGTCTCCTCGACGAGGCGGCCGGTGAAGACTGTTCCCAGCACGCCGGCATGCCGGAAATCCTGGTTGAGCGAGAGTTTTCCTTTCGCGTAGAGCGTCGCCATCTTGGCGCAGGTGCCCGTACCGCACGGCGATCGATCGATTGCCCCCGTCCACGTGCTTGGTTTGTTCCAATCCAGCTCGCCCGTCGAGACGACGACGGCGTTCTGCCAGTCGGCGTCGCTCTTGAGCGGCGGTCCTGAGAGCTGCGCGATGGTCACGCCGTCGAAGCCCGGTTGATCGGGATGCACGATCGGACACTGTTCCTTCGCGGCGGCCTTGATCATCTCACCGATGCGGACGATGTCGCGGCCCTCGTCGGGAGTGAGACGCAACCCGAATCGGGTCGCGTCGGCGATGACGTAAAACATTCCGCCGTACGCGACGTCCACCATCACGGTGCCGAGGTGTGGCACCTCGATGTTCGTGTCGAGATACGCCGCGAATGCCGGCACGTTCCTGAACGTGACGCGTTTCACTTTCCCGTTGGCGCAATCGGCACGCACCTCGATGAGACCCGCCGGCGACTCGAGGGTCAGCTCGGTGACGGGCTCCGTCATCGGCAGCATTCCGGTCTCGAGGAGAACGGTGGTCACACAGATCGTATTCGTGCCCGACATCCCCGGGTATTCGACCTGCTCCATGATGACGTAGCCGGCATCGGCGGCGGGGTTCGACGACGGGAGGATCAGATTGCAGTTCGCCGCCGGATATCCGCGCGGCTCCGTGAGCATCCGCTTGCGCAGGCTGTCCGCGTGATCGCGGAGATAGCACATCTTGTCGTACATCGTCGTGCCGGGGACGTCGAGGACGCCGCCGACGATCACTCGCCCCGGTTCACCGCAGGCGTGCGCGTCGACCGCCTGCACCATGTTGGACACTCTCATCGGATCCCCTGCCGGAAGTGGCCCGGCGTACTGGCTGACCCGGGAATTAAGCCGTAGACTCAGCGCGCGACCATATCCCCTCCTTCCACCGCCGCCCAGAGCGACCCACAACTCGTTTGGCCCTTCTGCATCAATTCCGCGCAGACGAAATGACTCGCCGCGAGGCGATTGGAGTGTTGGGCGCGGGAGTCGCGGCAGCGGTGCTTCCCCGGCTCGCGTCGGCCGCCGCGCCCATCGTGCAGAAGGGCGCCGTCATTCGCACGGTGCTCCGGGACTATGCTCCCGAAGAACTCGCCGGCGGCGCGACGCTATTCCACGAGCACATGTCGTTCGCGGACGACTTCATGACGCGATGGATGGCGATTTCGGCGGAGACGCGGAGAGAAAACGCATTGCCGGGCGCTAACGCTGCTCCCGCTTCGCCCGCGCCAGCGACACCGAGTGGCTCGCCGGCGGGAAAATACTTCATGAGAGACCTCGACTACCAAGTCGAGGAGATGCGGATCGCGAAGCGCGAAGGCATCGGCTGCATCGTCGACGGCGGCCACGCCGACATGGGCCGCGATCTCGATTTTCTCCGACAGCTGTCGGCGAGGTCCGGCATCCCGATCGTCGCCGGTGCGGGGTTTTACGCGCAGCCTTTCTATCCGAAAGAGATCTCGACGATGAGCGAGGACCAGATCGTCGAAGCGCTCGTCAAGCAGGTCGAGACGGAACCGGTGGGAGCATTCGGCGAGATCGGCTCGTGGGACTACATCACGAAAGATGAACGCAAGGTCTTCCGCGCCGTGGGCCGCGCGCACCTGCGAACCAACCTGCCGATCTTCACGCACACGGGCATTCCGGGAAAGTCGGCGATCGAACAACTCGACCTCCTCGAGGATGTCGGAGTCGATCCCAAGCATGTCGCGATCGGCCACCTCGGCAATCTGACGAGCGATCCAAACGTCGAGATCCATCGGATGATTTGCCGCCGCGGCGCGTTCGTCGGCTTCGACCGTCAGGGCGGCCAAGGCGACGCCCAGCAGGTGCCGCTCGTCATGAAGCTGCTCGAGGCGGGCTACGCCGACAATCTTCTGTTCTCGTCCGACCTGGCAACGGTTGCGCAGACAAAGCAAGGCGGCGGCGCCGGGTATGCCAAAACACTCACGGTGTTCGTGCCCAAGTTGAAGGCCGCCGGCGCGAGCGACGACGTGCTCCGCCGAATCATGGAGGAGAATCCGCGGCGGTTCCTGGCATTCGTTCCGAGGATGCCGCGAAGGGTTTGAGGGCGTCGTTGACAGTGCACATCGCAGAGACTCAAGGGTTCGCGCGGACACCCCTCGCAGCGACGAAGCTCAATACGACGACGGCAATAGTTGTGAGGCGCATGGTATCGGGGATTCAAGGATGGGTCAGCCGAGAAAGTGCGGCGCGCTCGTTCACGACCGAGTCTCGCTGCGCCCGGAACGGCGCGTCGGGGTCGGTGCGGAGCCTCAGATACTCGTCGTAGGCACGCGCGGCCGCGGTAGTGTCGCCGGCCAGCGCGGCCAACCGTCCTTCTTGCCGCAGGAACGCCGGTAGACTCCACACGTACGCCGGGAAGTAGTCGACCTCGCGGCGGCGCGCCGCGGCCAACGCGCCCGCGATATCACCCTGCGCTTCACGCATTCGCGCGATCGTGAGGTTGGCGAGCGGCGTCGGGGCGAAGCCTGCGCTCCCCATGAACCCTCGGGGATCCTGGCGCATCAATGAATCCAGGCGATCGAGGGCCGGCCGGGTCTCATGCGGTGCCGGCCGACCTTCCAACAGAACCTGCAGCAACAAGGGACAGACTCGAAAGTCAGTCTGCTGCCAGTCGTCGTTGCTGATCGGCGGATGCTCGGAAGCGGCGAACGCCTGGAGATGACGGATCGACTCGGCCGCCCCGGTCGTGTCGCCGCCAGTGACGCGAAAGAGCGCGCCCGAGCAATCCTCAGTCGGCGGCCACCGCACGGAGCCGCCGCTGGTGGGCACACCATACTTGCCCGCGGCAAGTTGGGCGAGGATATCCGCGGCGAGCGGCCGGTACGCGGGCTCGATCAACGCCTGCTGAATCAAACCTGCTTCCCATTGTGAGGATTCCACCGGCAGTTGCGCGTTGCCGAGATCGAGCTTGCCCGCGGCGAAGCGAACGGCGAGCCGGCCGAGTGTTTCGCCAATCCTCTCTTCCAGAGTGACCGCTTCGCGCCGCAAGGTATCGGCCGCCCAGCGGGCGTCGTCGAGCGGCAACCGAAAAGCGACGCTGTGCAGGCTCATCACGACGAGCTTCTGCATGTAGTCGGTGCGACTCATTTTTTCGGCGCGGTTGCGCCACCTGATTGCCGCGGCACCGTCGCCGGTCGCGCGAGCGGCTGCCCACAGAAGAACGTCGTCCGTGAAGCCCGACGCGACCCTGGACTCGAGCAGTTTCGAGAATCGCGCTGTCGCGTCGCGATCACGCGCCGCGATGGCGGTGAACAGTCGCGCGCCGATCGCCAGCGTGAAACTCGAATCGAGCCCGATGGCACGATCGAGTGCGGCGGCAGAGCGCTCGGCCCAATCGGCGCGGTCGGCGGCCGGACCGTAGAAGGAGAGCAGTAGGCCAACGAGCAGCCAGTGCTCCGGGCTATCGGGGGCCGCATTCGCGGCTCGTTCGGCTTGCGCGATCGTCTCCGCCATGGTGGATGGCCGCGGGTAATTGGGGCCAACCATGGGCAACGCGAGAAAGAGGCTCAGATCTCTCGCGCTCAAACGGTCGCGAATTCGCGACAAACGAGGAATTACCTCGAATCCCGCCTTGCGGAAGACGTTGCCGATGAACGCGTTGGTGCTGGCCATGGCAAACGCCGCGGCAGCAAACGTCGAGTCGCGCGCGAATGCGCGTCCGTACAGGTCCATGGCGCCGAAGTAGTCGCCGCGGCGCGAGGCTTTGCGTCCCGCGAGATAATCTTGTAGGGCGTCGAGCGGGGCAGCGGACAGCCCGGTGCTGCGATCGCCGGACTCCCCCGCTTCACGAATAAGTAGTGCCGCGGTCAGGCGATTGACGAGCGCGGCGACGCTGTCCGCCCGGCCGACCACCGACTCTCGCGCCAGGACCCTGCCGTCCGCGACGCGCAGCAACGTCCCGCCGAGTGTGAGCTCGGTCGGCGTCGCGACGACGCTGCCGAGGAGAACGCGACCGGCGCCGACCGTCCGCGCCAGCGCGCGCGAGGCGTCCTCGGAGAGATCGTCGCGGTCGCTTTTGACCGTCCGTCGCCACGCGGCGAGCATCGTGCGCGGCTCGACGATGCGTGGGCCGGCGCTCGAGCTCAGCCGCGCCTGTAAGAGATCCAGCATCGACTCGCGCAGGTAGGCGATGGACTGATCGCCCGCGCCGACGCGGAACGGCAGCACCGCGATGACGCCCGTGTCGAGCCGCGTGTCGCTTGCACTACCGCCGCGCAGCGCCCACGCGCCAGCCGCGAGCGCGACGACAACCACGGCGACTGCTCCGAGAGCGCGGCGCGAAACGCGCGGCGCGCGCGGTGCAAGCTGAGCGTCCAGCGCGGCGGCGAATGCCGCAGGCGTGTCGAAGCGGTCCGAAGGGTTTTTGGCGAGCGCGCGCTCGAGCGCTCTGTCGAAACTCGCGGGCACCGCGGGCCTGAGCTCCGTGACGGACCGCGGCGCGGCGGCGAGATGTTGATGCACGATGCTCGCGGCCGTCGGTCCGGCGAACGGGGGGTGGCCGGTGAGCATCTCGTAGGTGACGCAACCAAGCGCGTAGAGGTCGCTGCGGCCGTCGAGATTCTGCTCTCCGGCGGCTTGCTCGGGGCTCATGTACGCCGGTGTGCCGATCGCGGTGCCGGTCTGCGTGAGGGAGGTTGCTCCGGCGGTCCCCGCGGCGGTGGCGGCGCGCGCGATGCCGAAGTCGGCGACGATCGCGTGCTCGCCCTCGAGCAAGATGTTCTCGGGCTTGACGTCGCGGTGAACGACGCCTCGTGCGTGCGCGTAGGAGAGCGCGTCGGCGACCTCGCGGGCGATGCGTCGTGCGTCGGCGAGGGGAAGCTGTCCTTCGCGCTCGATCCGTTGGCGCAGCGTCTCGCCGTCGACGAAGGGCATGACGTAGTAGACGAAGCCGTCACTCTCGCCGGAGTCGTAGAGCGGGAGGATGTGCGGGTGGCGCAGGTTCGCCGTTGTCGTGATCTCTTTTAGAAAACGCTCATGACCGAGCGAGGCGGCGAGGTCGGGCTTCAGGACCTTGAGGGCGACGAGGCGATCGTGCTTGAGATCGCGGGCGAGATACACCGTCGCCATCCCGCCGGCGCCGAGCTCGCGCTCGATGCGGTAGCGATCGGCCAGTGTGTCGACGAGGGTCGCGGGAATCATGGAGTCGGCATACCCCGGCGTCCGCGGCGAACGGCGCTGCTCCAGTTGGAGACGACGCGCACCTCGGGTCCTTCATCGAGCGGCACGAGCATCAGCAGGCTGCCGTCGCGCGCCACATCGCTGAGCTCAGCGCCATGCTGGCGGTCGGCGAGTCGCTGACGCCGCACTACCTCGAGATTCGGCGCGGTGCGAAGCTCGACGAAGACCAGGGCAGGTGGTGTGGCGGTGGTATGATAGTAGAGGTGTCCGGCATCACGACCCCACACAGGCAGCCGGCCGCCGGCGTCAGAAATTTGAACCGTGCTGTTCGCAGCGAGCGAGCTGACGTAGACCTGCTGTCCATTCCGGTCCGTGAACGCCACCCAGCGCCCGTCGGGTGACACGCGTGGCTCGAAGGCGCGCAACTGGTTGGAGTTGACGAACGGCGGAACGATGGTGTCTGCTTTCCCCGAACCGTTGAGCGACTCTGCGAGCAACTGCGACCGTCTGCCCTGGACGATGATCGACCGTCCTCCGGGGACCACCGACGCATCGGACACCCCTAGGGCGGAACTGTCGAGTGGGTGCGGTCCCGCCCCCGTGCCGACGGGTTGTTCCCACAGAGAATCGCCTCGCAGGAACACGACCGTGCGGCCGTCTTGCGACCAATCAATCAGCTTCGCTCCACCAACCCGCGTGATCCGCGTCAACTCGCTCGAAGCCCGGTTCATGACCCAGACATCATTCGTCGCTTCTCCACCCTCGCCGATGACGACGGCGATCGATCGGCCGTCGGGCGAGAATCGCGGTTGATGGAACACGCGCGGCCGTTCACCGAGCGGCGTGGTGAGACGGCTGCCGTCGTCGAGTACGAGTCGCGACAGATGCGGCGCTGCCACCTGATAGACAAGGGTACCATTTGGTGACAAGGCCGAAGGCGTGCCGAACTGCGTCGCTGCGACGCGCTCGGGTAGCTGCCGCGGCGCGCCGCGCGTCCGCATGTCTCGCGCATCGAATGGAACGGCCATCAGCGCGCCATCATCGCGCGTATAAATCAGCTCGTCGTCGATGATGCCGAGCGCTTGTGCGCCCTGCACATCGAGCTGTGCGCGCCGGCCGCTCTTCAGGGAATAGACGCCAAGTTGCGAGGCACGCCGTGCGCCGAGGCTGGTGAAGAGCACCAGGCGCTGCTCACCCAGCACGAGGGGACGCCGGTGGCCGGTCTCGCCGGCTGCCGAATCCACAGGCGTTAGTGGGCGCGGCGTTCCCCCGTTAGCATCGATGCGTCGGATGCCCGAGCCAAGTGCCTCGAACACGATCTCGTCATTCGAGGCCCAGTCGAGCGACGCGGTGATACCATCGAGCGTAAGTATCGTCGTGGCCTCGCCGCCGCTCAGTTTCACTTTTCGAATGATGTGGTTCGAAAGGACAAAGGCGACCCATTGGCCATCCGGCGATATCGACGCTTGATGACCGCTCCTGGTGGCATCGAGCTTTCGCGGGCTCACATCGTCGAGTGTCCGCACCCACAGGTGATCGCCGTCTCCTGTATCGGCCGTGAAGACAACCGCCGCGCCATCCCGTGACACCGCGAAGGGATGCGTGAAGTCTCCCCGAATCTTGAGGGCGGGATTGGACGCGAGGGTGAACTTCACTACTGGCCCGCCGATTGCGCGCCCCGGCATCCATCGCGCGCCGGCGACGCCGGCAGCGAGCGCCAGGACCACGCACGCGCCGGCGAGCAGCAGCGAAGTACGCCGCGTTGGTCCCGCTCCCGGCGCAGACGGCGCCGTGTCGGATCGGAACGCCGGATTGTTCAGTGCCGCCGCGAACTCATTCGCCGTCGCGAAGCGATCCGCGGGCAACTTCTCGAGCGCCTTATCGATCGCTGCGGCAACGTTCGCCGGCACCGACCGGCGGAGGGACGTCACTGGCTGCGCCGGCTCGGTGATGATCTTCATGATGATCTGCTGCGCCGACGCCCCCGTGTGCGGCGGGTTGCCGGTGAGCATCTCGTAGAGCACCGACGCGAGCGAGTAGATGTCGGACCGTGCGCTGATCTCCTTCTCGGCCGTCGCCTGCTCGGGGCTCATGTAGTGCGGTGTGCCGAGTGAGAGGCCGGTCTCCGTCATGCGACCGCCGGCGGCGGCCGAGACGGCGAGCGCAATGCCGAAGTCCATCACCATCGCGCGGCCGTCGTGCAGGAGAATGTTCTCGGGCTTGATGTCGCGATGGATCACGCCGTGCCGATGCGCATAGTCCAGCGCGTCGGCAATCTCCCGCGCGATGCGCACCGCTTCATCCACACCGAACTGCGTCTCGCGGTTCACCTTCTCGCGAATCGTCTCGCCCTGGATGTAGGGCATGACGTAGTAGAGAAACCCGTCCGCTTCGCCCGAGTCGAACAGCGGCAAAATGTGCGGATGCTGCAGCGCCGCCGTCGTCTTGATCTCGACGATGAATCGCTCGGCGCCCAGCACGGCCGCGAGTTCGGGCTTCAAGGTCTTGATCGCGACCTGGCGCTCGTGCTTGAGGTCGTGCGCGAGATAGACGGTCGCCATGCCGCCCGCACCCAGCTCGCGCTCGATCCGGTACCGGTCGGCGAGTGCGGCGCCAAGGCGGATCGCCGTTTCGCCAATTACGCCGGTCATCTCGGATCCGTGGCCTGCGTCGACACGATCGGAACCCGTCTTTCAAAAGGGGGCAGCGCGAGACCAGCTCGGACTAACATGGCACGTCTTTGCCCGACGCGACACTCGCATTGCACCAAGGCCCCTCGCGCTACGGTCAGCGCGAGAGGCCCGGACGCATGGACGGCCGTCGTCTTCAGTGTCTGGCTATGCCGCGTGCGCTACGGTTTGGGCGGCGTCTTCTTGCTTCCCATCGGGCTGCCCGCCTGCATCACGGATGCGCCGCCCTTCCAAAAATCCGCGTCGGCCACGTGCCAGTCCTCGCTCACGTAGCTCATCTTGGCGCTCACGGCGAAGAGATTGGTCTCGACCGAAATGATGCCATCGCTGGAGAGCTTGTCGAGCTCCTTTCCGCCGGCTTCGCCGAGTGTCTTGGCGAACTGCGCGTCCTCCTTCATGCCGGCGTCGATGTCGGCGACGGACTTGAGTGGGATGATGATGAGGTACGTTCCGTCCGGCACGCCCATCATGCCCTGATACATGGCCCAATGGGCACCCGTGCCTGCGGCCTGATGGGTCGCTCGAATCTTGAGCGCGATTTGTTTGAAGTCGCCGTCGTGGCCGGGGCGTGCGCGAACGGTGATCATCTCGTAGGCGTGCATTTTCGACCATTCGACCGTGTCTCGATAGCTCAGGTCCGGACGCAACGTCCACAAGGAGGCGACTCCGTCGCTAATGTACTCGGCGTCCTTGGCCGAGTATTGGCTGACCGCCGCCTGAAATTCCTTGTTCCCGGCAAGTGCCGCGTTCGCGTCGTCGAACTGCTTGAACGATTGCCAGCCCGATAGCCACCAGGCGTCATTCGGCCCGCTCATCGACGTCAGGGCGATGCTGTAGTACGGAAGCTTGGTCTTGGCGTAGGCGCCCGCCCACGCACGTTCGTTCGCCTCGTGCGCATCGGCATGTCCGACCTTCACCATCTCGCGAAAACGTTGGATGATCGGGGGCGGCGAAGTTGGACCGGCCGGCATCGGCGACTGCGTGGTCGCGAGCGTCGAGGTCCCCAGCAAAAGCACAGCGGACAACGAAATGCGGCGTCGCATCGTGTCTCCTGACATAAGGGTAGGTCGTAGAGACAGTAGCGCGTTTAGTCCTATTGTACATGGGCTATAAAGGTTCTTATTCGTTTTTTTTTATAAACGCCCTGCACCGTGGCTCCGATCACTGTCGCGACACTCGCGAGGTCGATTCTGATGGGTCGGGATTCGCGCGGAGGCGTCACGCGAGCGTCGCCTCCCACTCGACGAGTGCTTCCCATCGCGGACGCAATTCGTCCATGAGCGCCACGAAACGACCGTCCGACCGAACCGACGCGAGGAACGGATCGTGGCGAGACAGGAATGGATGATTGAGGAAACCGCGGTTGATCGCGATGCGGGTCCAGGCGATCGCGTCGTCGGTTCTGCCGAGCAGACCGTAGGCGCCGGCCATCACGCGTGCGCTCGATTCCACGAAGCTGGCGGCATGACGCTGCTCGTCGGATTCGTGCGCCCTCGCGCCTTTGTCGTCGCCGGCCAGCGCGTGAAGGAGGAACGCCGCCCACGCGCCGTTCAGCGTGCCCGCCATGTCGATGCTGCCGCGCTCGAGCAGGCCCATCGCTTCGTCACGCAGTCCGCCGCTGGCCAGGATCCACGCGGCGTATATGTGCAGCGGCGACGTCTCGCCGGCGAGCTCGATCGCCCGGCGTGCCGGCGCAATCGCCTCGGCAAAGCGACCATTCAGGTGATGGTTGAATGCCGGGCCAAACCAACTCACCGGCCAGAGCGGGTCGATACGAAGCTGTTCGGCGGCGAGCGGCTCGAGGTTGCGAAGGCCTGCCGCCTGGGAGAACCGGCTGGTGTTGACGAGGATGTTGCTGTCGCCCGGCCGCAACTCGTGCGCGCGACGCAGATCCTTCAGCGCGCGCTCCGTTTTGCCCCGGAGTCCTGCGACGATGCCGCGCACGAAGATGCCGAGGTAATGATCGGCGTCGATGGCCAACGCCCGATCCGCCAGCGCTGCCGCCTCGTCGAGATACCGCTCCTCGGGCCGCAACCTCAGATTCACGTAGTACCAGAGAATCTGGCCTTTCGTTGCGAGGAGCAGTGGATTCTCGCCGACGATCTCCAACGCGTGATCGATCAGACGCGCCGCGCGGTCCAACCCACCCGGCAGCCAGCTGTCCATTTCCTGACGTGCACGCAGATACGAGTCGTGCGCGATCACATTTTCGATCGGCCGCTCCGCGACGGCGTGTGATTCGCGTGGCGAGAGCGTCACCTCGAGCGCGTCGACGATCTTGCGCGCGATCTCTTCCTGGATCCCGAACACGTCTTCCAACGTGCCGCTGTATTTATCGCTCCAGACCGGACGGTCGCTCCCCGCGTCCACGAGCTCCGTCGACACCCGCAGCGCGTTGCCCGAGCGACGCACGGATCCGGTAACGACGTGGCTCACCTTGAGCTCGCGCGCGATCGTCGGCGTGTCCTTTCGCGTTCCCTTGAGCACCATGGCGGAATTGCGAGAAATCACGCGAAGTCCCCGCAGCCGGGAGAGATCCGCGATGATGTCTTCGGTCAACCCGTCGGCAAAGAACTCGTTGTCGGCGTTTGGGCTTTGATTGGTGAACGGAAGAACGACGAGCGACGGCAAACGCTCCGGCTCGCCCGAGGAGCTCGCGGTCAGAGCCGCCGCAAACGCCCCGGCGCTGGCGTAGCGATCGGCCGGCGCTTTGCTCAACGCCTTGACGACTGCCTTGGCCATCGACGCGCTGATCTCGGGCCGAGTCGTCGCGATTGGCGGCGCGACGTCCATCACGTGCTTTGCCATCACGGCCTGCTGACTGGAGGCGACGAACGGCGGGTCGCCGACGAGCATCTCGTACAGGACGCACGCAAGCGCGTAGACATCGGTTCGCGCATCGAGCTCGCGTTCGCCGGCGATCTGCTCGGGGCTCATGTAGGCCGGTGTTCCGATCGCCAGGCCGGGCTCGGTCAAACGCTCGCCACCGGCTGACGCGAGCGCCACGGCGATGCCGAAGTCCGCGACCATCGCGACGCCGTCTTGCAGGAGGATGTTCTCCGGCTTGATGTCGCGGTGAACGATGCCTCGCTTATGCGCGGCGTCGAGCGCGCCGGCGACGGTCTTGGTGATCGCGGTCGCGTCGTCGATCCCGAGCCGCCTCTCGCGGTCGAGCTTCGCGCGGAGTGTCTCGCCGTCGATGAACGGCATGACGTAGTAGAGCAAGCCGTCCGCTTCGCCCGAGTCGAACAGGGGTAGGATGTGCGGGTGCTGTAACGCCGCCGTCGTCGTGATCTCCTGCACGAACCGCTCGGCGCCGAGCAGGGCCGCGAGCTCCGGCTTCAAGACCTTCACGGCGACACGGCGTTTGTGCTTGAGATCCTCCGCGAGATACACCGTCGCCATGCCACCCTGCCCCAGCTCGCGCTCGATCCGATAGCGAGGCGACAGCGGGCCGGCGACGTCGCCGATGGTGGATGTCACGAGGAACCCGGCGTGCGGGGAGAGAGCCAGCTGGTCTCGAAGGTACACCCTAGCGGCAGGCCATCAAGGTGCCGCAATGTCCCCCAGAACATCGCACCACACTCGCGCCTTGCACGGGCCAAGGGTTTCCGTAGCTTGCGCCATGATCTCGCACGCCGCTGTGCGTCTCTCATGACGAGTCTCGCCGATCGGTTGGACACCGCCTTGGCTGGCCGCTATTCCATCGCTCGGCAGATCGGCGAAGGGGCGATGGGCACGGTCTTCCTCGCGAGCGATCTGCGTCATGATCGGCGCGTCGCGATCAAGGTCCTTCGCTCCGAAGTGGCGGAAGTGGTGGGTGGCGAGCGCTTCCTTCAGGAAATCCGCATCGCCGCGAAGCTCGATCATCCCCACATCCTCATGCTGATCGACTCGGGCGAGTTGATCGACGGTCGTCCCGAGCGCGGCGAAGCACGCCGGCGGAACGGCGATGGACGCGGGCTGCTCTACTACGTCATGCCGTTCGTCGACGGCGAATCGCTCCGCGACCGCATGACGCGCGAGCAGCGCATGCCCGTGAGTGAGGCGCTGCGCATCGCGGCGCAGGTCGCCGACGCGCTCGATTACGCGCACAAGCACGGCGTCGTCCATCGAGACATCAAACCCGAGAACATCCTGCTGGCCAACGGCCATGCGAAGGTGGCGGACTTCGGCATCGCGCGCACCGCATCGGATGTCGGCGAAAGACTGACAATGACGGGCATGGCAATCGGGACGCCGGCGTATATGAGCCCCGAGCAGTTCATGGGCGACCCGAGCATCGATGGCCGAAGCGATGTGTACTCGCTGGGCTGCGTCCTGTTCGAGATGCTCTCCGGCGCGCCGCCGTTCAACGGTCCGTCGACGCAGTCGATCATGGCGAAGCGCATCATGCAGGACGCCGAACGTGTATCGACGGTCAGACCGAACGTACCGCCGATGGTCGACTTGGTATTGGCGCGGGCGCTATCGCGCGAACCGGGCGATCGCCACGCATCGGCCGGCGAACTTGCCGTGGCGCTGTTGGCCGAAATCTCGGGGACGTCGGCGGCGGCGATGCCGGCGGGCGACGGATCGATCGGTCCGGTGAAACGCACGCCGTTGGTCGGCCGCGAACGTGAGGTCGACGAAGCACGTGGCTTGCTCGCCCAGCTCGCGCATGGCCGCGGCGGCATGCTGATGATCGGCGGCGAGCCCGGCGTCGGCAAAACACGATTGAGTCAGACGATTCTCGATGAGGCGCGCGCGCGCGGCGCGTTGTGCCTGGTCGGCCGCTGCTACGAGATGGAAGGCATGCCGCCGTTCACGCCGTACGCCGAGCTGCTCGACGTCGTATCTCGTCTCGTTCCAGCGCGCACCTTCCGTGAAGTCCTTGGCGACGCGGCGCCGGAAATCGCGCGGATTCTGCCGTCGTTGCGGCAGACGTTTCCGGATATTCCCGAGCCTCTCGACCTGCCGCCCGATCGGCAACGACAACATCTCTACACCAAGTACCGGGAGTTTACGGAACGCTCGGCACGCATCGCGCCGATCGTCGTGTTGTTCGACGATCTGCATTGGGCCGACGAGGCATCGCTTGGATTGCTCGAGAACAGCGCTTCGTATCTCGCCGGACTGCCGATCATCGCGCTCGGCACCTATCGCGACGTGGACCTGGACGTCAATCGCGGGTTCGCGCGTCTGCTCGAGACGCTCACCCGCCAGCGGCTGGCGCAGCGGATCTCGCTGAAGCGACTGCCGGCCGAACGCGTCGCCGACCTGCTGGGCGCCCTCGGCGGCGCGTCGCCGCCGGCCGCGTTGGCTCGCGTCATTCATGAGGAGACGGACGGAAATCCGTTCTTCGTCGAGGAGGTGTTCGCTCACCTCAAGGAAGAAGGCCGGCTGTTCGACGCGAGCGGAAAATGGCGGACGGACCTTCGCGTCGAAGATCTCGACGTCCCGGAAGGAGTTCGCCTCGTCATCGGCCGGCGTCTCGAGCGTTTGTCGGAGACGTGCCGTGCCGTGCTGACCTCCGCCGCGGTGATCGGCCCGCGATTCAGCTTGCGAGTGCTCGAGGAAGTCGGAGACGCGAAGGATGAGGACTTGCTCGATGCGCTCGATGCGGCGCTGCAAGCCCACCTCATCGCCGAGCAGCGCGGCGGGAGGGATGTGAGCTATGCCTTCAGTCACGAGCTGATTCGACAGACATTGATCGCCGGTCTCTCACTGCCGCGGCGTCAACGTCGCCATCTCAAGATCGCCACGGCGATCGAGCATGTGTTTGGCGATCGCGTCGTGACGCGCGCCGCCGATCTCGCGTATCACCTGTATCAAGCCGGTGCGGCGGCCGATGCCGACAAGACGGTTCATTTTCTCATTCTCGCCGCCGAACAGGCCATTGACAGTGCCGCGTACACGGAAGCCCTCGCGCACTGCGAGCGTGCGGCGACGATCGAAGAGGTTGGAGACCGGCACGCGCTTGCCCGATTGGCCTACACGCGGGCGAACGCTTTGCTCGGCAACGCACGTTGGACCGATGCGCTACAGGCATACAACGCCGCGCTGGAAGCGGCGATCGACGCCGGCGACACCGAACTGGCCGCCAGAGCCGGCCTGAACGCGTCGTGGTACACCGGTTGGATGGGTGATTTCGCGAGCGGCGAGCGCACGGCGCGGCGTACATTCGAGAACTCAAATGGCGCCGATCCCGTGACGAGGGCGAGGATCATGGCGCAGATCGCCGGTCACGGAGCCATCGCGCGCCTCGACGACTCCGGCTTGGATCGCCAAATGGCCGAGGCGGTCGCGATTGGCCCGGCGGACAATGCCACGCACGGCGCGAACATGGATCTCGCCCGGTGTTGGATCGACGCCCAGTTTGCCCGCTGCGACGCGGCCATCGCGGCCGGGAGCCGCGCTCTGCCAATCTTTGCGTCGCCGCGGTCTCGACAGGCCTACCTCGAAGTCGCCGGCCACCGACACAACGCAATGCTCTATGCGGGTGCGTGGGAGATTCGGGACGCCGAGCAGGAGGAACTGTTCGCCATGGCGAGCGAGAGCGGCAATGTGGGGGCAATACTCAATATCGACGTCGGACGAATCGTGACCGAGTGCGCGCGCGCCGGCGATTGGGCGGCGCTCGAGTCGCGTTGCCGCGCGACGCTCGACACGTGGAAAGGGGTTGGCCCATGGGCGCAACTGATGCAGGGCGTCGCCGGCGTCGCGCAGCTGCAACGTGGCGACATCGGCGGTGGACGTGCGACCTGCGCGGCGGCACGCAAGGCATTTCCGCGGAATGCGTGGGCGGGCTTCATCGAGGGCGCCGAGCTGCTCTGCGCTGCCTACGATGATGGTCCGGCGTGGGAAGATCGACTCGCCGAGTTCGCGTCGTTCGCCGCTCCGACATTGTCCACGATGACGATCGGCCGCGCGCTGTACGTGACGGTGCTGGCAAGGACGTACCATGTCCGTGGCCGACGCGCCGAGCTCGCAGGCTGGTATCCGGTGCTCAGTGAGCTGGTCGGCCGCGGCTTTCGCTGCATCGCGTTCGAGATGGTCGATTCCGTCGCCGGCCTCGCGGCGACGGCCGCCGGGAATTGGGCGGTGGCCGAACATCACTTCGAGCGCGCTATCGCGCTTGCGGAGCGCATCGGCCAACGCTTTGTGCTGCCCGTCGCGCGCCAGGCATACGCGGAGATGCTCCTAGCGCGATCGACCGCCGGCGACGCCGATCGGGCGTCGGTTCTGCTGGGCCGCGCCATGGACGAATACAGATCCATGGGCATGACCCTGATGCTGGACCGCGTTCGTCGCTGACTTCACGCATCGCAGAGACACGGTGAGAGCGCCTCCGCGACCTTCGACGTCGCGCCCGATGGGACGCATTTCGTGATGTTGCAGCCCGTCGACAACACGTTCGTCATCGTTTAGGGGCCGACGTCCTCCACCTTGCGAATGGTCCAGAAGTCGCTACACAGGTCGTGATTGGTCACGTAGTCGTAGTCAATCTGGCCGAATCCGGCTTTCCCCCACGCGGACCCTTTCGAGTTCATGAACGTGAGTCGTCTGGTTTTATCATTGTATCCTACGGCCATGACCGCGTGTCTTCCTCCCGCGTTGAGCTCCTGCGTGGTGGGCAAGCGGACGAATCCCGTTGCCTCGGCGCCTTTCGGGTAATCGCTGCCGTAATTCATGGCGAATACAAACGGAAACCCGCGGCCGAGGCAGTCACGAAGCTCATCCATCGTGTCGCTCCGCAGTCGGTAATACTTTACCAGCTCGTGCAGCTGGGCCGCAGCGTAGCAGTCTGCGGCCGGCTTCTTATTGCGGTTTTCCCGGTGGTACGGCCAGAGGCTCTCGGCGCAGACCCCTTTTTTCGCGACGCCCTTGATCGCCGACCGCACGCTCGTACCCAAGTCAAGTAAGTCTCCATTGGGCTGGTCGGCGCGTCGCGCGTTGTAATAAACGAAATACCGACTGAATTGATCACACGGGCCTCCCGAGGCCTGGGTCTGCAAGAATTCGATCGCGCTCACAACCGCTTGGGCGACGCAACTCTGATCATTCCCCTGCGTCTGCACCGCCGAACACCCGGCGCGCAGATCGAATTCTGGCCTCAGTGCGATGGCAGGCAGCGTTCCGCAATAGTCAGCATAGGGCCAGTCCTCGCTCGGACTATCCGGCAAGCACACCCCATCCTGAGAATCGGGTACGTCGATCACATCAGTTCTCATGGTGCCTCCGATTGGAATCGCTGCGCTGCTCATCACGAACTACAGGCCGTCACTCAGTGTGCCCGCGCTCAATTGTAGTCGGGCGGCGGTGGTGGCGGCGGCGGATCACCGCCCGCGCGCTTGAGCCACCGTCGCGTGCTCTTCGCCCACCTGGTAAGCGCTTTGAGTTGCTTGTCCATCTTATCCAGCTTTTGAACCAGCGCGGCCAGCGCTCGGTTCGCGCCCACCCGTTTCTTCTTCTTTGTCTTCTTCGCCGCCATAGTCGCCTCCTCGTTGAGGGTTCACTACGACATCGTCACCGCCAGATCCTGCCAGCAGAAGGACACGCTACGGAATGGCCGTTCCCTGCGCGTTCCCTGAGCGTGTTGTTCACTTTGCAGGTTCACGGCGGCGTGGTCGCCGTCAAATCACGCCGGCCCAAGGACCGTAACCGCGTCGCGTACTGGTCCGCGTCGGCGGTTTCGCCAAGGGCCACCGCGGCCCGATAGCGCAACTGCAAGCTGCGAGGCAGACAGGCAACATAGAGAATCGGTTGCGGGTGGTCGAATTCGCTCGCGACGCGTATGGCGTCGCGAAACCGCCTTCGCGCGAACAGCAGCTCCGCCAGCAGCAAACGTTCGAAGGCTTGCGGCTGCCACAGCCCCCACGTGATGTCGGCCGCAGGTCCGAACGGGCGTAGTTGCTCGAGCCGCGCAATCGCTCCGCTCGAATCTCCTCGCGCGAGAAGAAGTCGAGCCTCGAAACCTGATGCGACGGATCGCGCGGCGACCGACGTGTCGGTCCCGCGCTGAAGCGCGTCGATCATGGCGCGAAGGCCGAGCGTGTCCTTGACCCGAATGGCCCAGAGACCCTGATGCCAAATACGCGCTACCGACATACCCGCGTAGGCTACTCCCCATTCTCGAGCGATGGAGGCCGCGAGAGAGTCCATCGGAATGCCAGCCGCGGTGCTGACGGCATACAGCACCCGAGCGGGGCGCATTCCTCGCGACGACGCGGAGTTCAGCACCTCCCCGGCGTCGCGCGTTCTTCCCTCCGCGATCAGCAAGTATTCCAGACCGAGCAGGGCACCCCAGCGCGTATTCAAGGCGGCGCCATCGGACGCATACGCTGCGCGAAACCCACCTTCAGCACACGGGAAATTCGCTCCGCCCGCTGAAAATGCCTTCGCGGCCTGGACCACGACATCGGGGTGCCGCCGCGCGGCTTCCGCCCAATCAAC
>Ga0070659_100000531_pt1 | contig 27861 bp, 24 predicted proteins | sample KBSC23metaG_FD_64666 | JGI IMG/M metagenome (GOLD analysis project Ga0070659, IMG submission 64666) | Corn rhizosphere microbial communities from Kellogg Biological Station, Michigan, USA - KBS C2-3 metaG | ecosystem: Host-associated > Plants > Roots > Rhizosphere > Soil ... | reverse complement strand
CGGGAGAGTTCGGCCACCTTGACCGGCCACTTGCCGAAGCGGTCGGAGATGTTCTGGTAGTGCTGCTCGGCCAGCAGCGTGGTGGGCGCGAGGATCGCCACCTGCTTGCCGGCGTTCACAGCCACGAAGGCAGCCCGCAGCGCCACCTCGGTCTTGCCGAAGCCCACGTCGCCGCACACGAGGCGGTCCATGGGCTTGGGCGAAATCATGTCCTGGATCACGGCATGGATGGCCGCCTTCTGGTCTGGCGTCTCCTCGAATCCGAAGCTCGAGGCGAAGGCTTCGTAATCGTGCGGCGTGAATCGGAAAGCATGGCCTTCGCGCGCAGCGCGGCGGGCATAGAGGTTCAGCAGCTCGGCGGCGGTGTCTCGCACCTGCTCGGCCGCCTTGCGGCGCGCCTTGTCCCACTGGCCGGAGCCCAGCCGATGCAGCGGCGCTTCCTCGGCGCTCACGCCTGTGTAGCGGCTGATCAGGTGCAGCTGAGCCACCGGGACGTACAAGGTCGCCTTGTCCGCGTATTCCAGGTGCAGGAATTCGCTCGGGCCGTCGCCCAGGTCGATGTTCATCAATCCGACATAGCGGCCGATGCCATGGTTCGTGTGAACCACCGGGTCTCCCACCTTGAGTTCGGACAGGTCCTTGATCAGCGCATTCACATCGCTGACCTGCTCCTGCTTGCGCCGCCTCCGGGCGGTGGGCGTGGTCGCGAACAGTTCGGTCTCGGTGACGAACTGGATGCCGGGCTCCGTCCAGAAGAACCCTTCCGCGAGCGGTGCCACCGCGATCGCAAACTTCTCCGTGCCCTGCTCGAACGCGGCGAGCCCCTCGACGCTCGGGGGTTCGATCCGGCTGTCGCGCAGCAGCTCGAGCAGGCTTTCCCGCCGACCGGAGCTTTCGGCGACGATCAGTACCCTGTGGGCCGTGCCGGCCAGGTGCTGCTGGAGCCGCTTGAGCGGTTCGGGTGCGCCGCGGTCCACGCTCAAATCGGGCAGCGGGCGGGCCCAGTCCACAGGCTCGATGCCGCGGACGGCCAGCAGCGGATGCACATTGGCGAGCGTGAAGAAGTCTTCCTGCCGCAGGAACAGATCTTCCGGCGGCAGGATGGGGCGCTCCTTGTCGTGCTGCAGGAAGCGGTGGCGCTCCCGGGTATCGGTCCAGAAGCGCTTGAGCGATTCGTCGATCTCGCCATGCAGCACCACGGCCGCCGCATCGCCCAGGAATTCGAAGATCGAGGCCGTGGCATCGAAGAACAGCGGCAGGTAGTACTCGATGCCGGCCGTGGCGATGCCCGTGCCGATGTCCTTGTAGAGCCGCACCTTCGTGGGGTCGCCTTCCATGCGCTCCCGCCAGCGGGCACGGAACGCGGCGCGGGCGTCCTCGTCCATCGGGAATTCACGCCCGGGCAGCAGCCGCACCTCGGGCACCGGGTACAGGCTGCGCTGCGTGTCCGGGTCGAACGTGCGGATGCTGTCCACCTCATCGCCGAAGAGGTCCACCCGGTACGGCACGAGCGAACCCATCGGGTACAGGTCGATCAGGCCGCCGCGCACCGCGTATTCGCCGGGAGACACCACTTGGCTCACATGCGTGTAGCCCGCCAGTGTGAGCTGCGCCTTCAGCGCGGCCTCATCGAGCTTTTCCTTCTGCTTGAAATGGAAGGTGTATGCAGCGAGGAAACTGGGCGGCGCAAGGCGAACGAGCGCGGTGGAGGCCGGCATCAGCACCACGTCCACATCGCGTTGCTGGATGCGCCACAGCGTGGCCAGCCGCTCGGAGATCAGGTCCTGGTGAGGGGAGAAGGTGTCATAGGGCAGCGTTTCCCAATCGGGGAACACCGCGATGCGCAGCTCCGGGGCGAAAAAGGCGAGCTCGTCCTCCAGGCGCTGCGTGTCGGCCGGCTCGGCCGTGAAGATGGCCGTCAACCGGCCCGCGGCCTGCTGCGATTGGGCGAAGCGTGCCAGCAGCAGCGCGTCGGACGACCCGACGGGGCGGGGCAACGTGAACCGTTTACCAGGGGCAAGATTGGGCAGGTGCATGCGCATCGACAAGGCAGGACGCCCCGGCGGGCCGTGAGCCCCGGGGCGCGAAACCGCGAATTATAGAATTGCGGCATAAACCCGCTCCTGATGACAACACCTGATCTTCCCGACTTGTATGCCCTCGTGCCGTGCGCCGGCGTAGGCCAGCGCGCCGGTGCCGGCGGCCCGAAGCAATATGCACAGGTGGCCGGCCGCAGCCTCGTCGCCCACACGCTCGACGCGCTGGGCCGTGTCACCCGGCTGAAGTCCGTGCTCGTGGTGCTGAGCCCGGACGACCATGTCTTCGAGAACCATGCGCCTGGCTTCACCGGCTGGGTGTCGCGCGGCGGCGGCGCCACGCGGGCCGACACCGTGACACAAGGGCTGCGCGACCTGCTTGCGCGCGGCGCCGCCCCGAGCGATTGGGTGCTGGTGCACGACGCAGCGCGGTGCCTGGTGCGGCCCGAATGGGTCGATGCCTTGATCGACGCCTGCCTCCCCGATGACGTCGGCGGCCTGCTCGCGCTGCCCGTGCCGGACACCCTCAAGCGCGAAGGCACCGGCCGTGCTGGCGAAACGGTGGATCGCGCAGGCATGTGGCAGGCACAGACGCCCCAGATGTTCCGCCTCGGCCTGCTGCTCTCAGCGCTCGAGCGCGCCACCGGCACCATCACGGACGAGGCCAGCGCCATCGAAGCGACCGGCTTGCGCCCGCTGCTTGTGCCCGGCGCGCTCGAGAATTTCAAGATCACCTGGCCGGCGGACTTCGCGCTGGCCGAACGACTCCTGAGGACCCGATCATGATCAAGGCCCCCGTTCCGCGCTTTCGCGTCGGTGAAGGCTGGGACACCCACGCGCTCGTCGAGGGCCGCAAGCTCATCCTCGGCGGCATCGAGATCGCGCACACGCACGGCCTGCTGGGCCATTCCGATGCCGATGCCCTCTGCCACGCCATCACCGACGCGCTTCTGGGCGCAGCCGCGCTCGGCGACATCGGCCGTCATTTCCCTGACACCGACCCCCAGTTTCACGGCGCGGACTCCATCGCGTTGCTGACCGAAGCCGCCCGGCGTGTGCGTGCGGCGGGCTGGCACATCGGCAACGTCGACAGCACCATCGTTGCCCAGGCCCCGAAGATGGCCCCCCACATCCAGGCCATGCGCCAGCGCCTGTGCACCGCCATGGGCATTGCACTGGAGCAGGTGAACGTGAAAGCCAAGACCGCCGAAAAAATGGGCCCCGTGGGCCGCCTCGAATCGATCGAGACGCGGGCGGTGTGCATGCTGTTCAAGCTCTGATCGCAGCGCCTGACCCCGCTGGAAAATCAGAAATCGCCGCGGCCACCTTGGCCGCGGCAATGAGGCGCACACCCTTCTACGGCGCCTTCTTCAGGCGAACATGCGCCACGAGCCCGCCATCGAGCGCATTGGCCAGCTCGAAATGCCCGCCCATGCGCTGCACGGCCTTCTCGACGATCGCAAGCCCCAGCCCCGCGCCGGTCGCTGCCGTGCGCGCCGCATCGCCCCGAAAGAACGGCGTGGTCAGCTGCTTGAGCTTCTCGGGCGGAACACCGGGTCCATAGTCCCTCACGCTGAGGATCACCCAGGGACCGGTGCGGGCGTAAGTGACCTGCACACGGGTGATGCCCGTGTCGGTGGACCGGCCGTACCGCCGCGCGTTCTCGAACAGGTTCTGGAACACACGCCCGAGTTCGGTTTCGTCCGCCATCACCTTCGTGTCGATGGCCACGCGCGAATTGATGCGGATTTGCGTGGGGTCTCGAAAGCCCGCCATTTCCCGTTCGACCAGGCTGCTCACATGCACCGGCACGAGCTTGACCTCGCCAGGACGCGCATAGTCCATGAACTTGTCGATGATGCCGTCGAGCTGATCGATGTCGAGGGCCATGTTGCGCTTGGCCTCCTCGTCGTAGACGCTCATCTCGGCCTCCAGGCGCAGGCGCGCCAGTGGCGTGCGCAGGTCGTGCGAGATGCCGGCCAGCATCACCGCCCGGTCTTCCTCCACCTTGGCCAGTTCACGGGCCATGCGGTTGAAGCCCATGTTGACCTGCCGGATCTCGCTGGTGAGCGTGTTCTCATCGAGCTGGGATTCATATTCGCCGTCGCGGATGCGGCTGGCAGCGAATGAGAGGTCGCGCAGCGGCTGATTGATGAGCCGGGCAATGCCGGCCGAGCCGAGCACCGTGGCCAACAGCGCGATGGTGACCCATAACACCACACTGCTGCCCGCCATCGGCTGCACGCGCGTAGGGTCGGCCTGAAGCCAGTACGGATCACGGTCGATCGAGAACCCCACCCACAGACCACCGACGCCGTTGACGCTGCTGGCCACGAGGGTGTCGGGCCCCAACTTGGAACGCAGCTCGGCGCCGATGGCCCTGGAGAAGCGGTCCTGCTCGAACGGATCCCATTTGTCGCCGGGTTCCCGAGGAAGCACCTTCACCGCCTCGCCGGCCGAGATCGTCTTCACGAGCGTGACGCGGTCGATGCCGTCCACGTACTGCAGCGCCGCGCGGCTGAGGTTCACGAGGCTCGCAATCTGCTGCGCAGATTGCACCGCCCGTGGCTCGAACTCGAGCGCACGGAACGTCTGCACCCATGCGAACACACCGCCCATGAGCAGCACGGCCAGCAGGCAGAAGGTGCGCCAGAAGAGGCTCAGTGCCACGGTCCCGCGGGCAGGCAGCGTCTCGGGCAGCTCGCTGTCCGGCATCTCCACCACGGTGGGTGCAAAAAAAGGGCCCTGGTCGGGGCCCTTGCGCCGCCCTGTATTAAGCAGCGCCATCGGGGACAAAGACATAACCCACGCCCCAGACTGTCTGGATGTAGCGCGGTTGGGCTGGATCGGGTTCGATCATCTTGCGCAGGCGCGAGATCTGCACATCGAGGCTGCGGTCGAACGGTTCAAACTCCCGTCCGCGTGCCAGCTGCGCGAGCTTGTCGCGCGACAGGGGCTGACGCGGATGGCGAACAAGCGCCTTGAGCATCGAAAACTCGCCCGTGGTCAACGCGATCTGCTCGCCGTCCTTCGACAAGCGGCGCAGTGCCAGGTCGAATTCGAACGGGCCGAACGTCACGGTCAGTGCATCCTTGGCCGGAGCCCCAGGCGCCTCGAGGGCGGGGCGACGACGCAGCACCGCATGGATGCGGGCCAGCAGCTCACGCGGATTGAACGGCTTGGGCAGGTAGTCGTCTGCGCCCACCTCGAGGCCGACGATGCGGTCCACGTCTTCCACCTTCGCGGTGAGCATGATGATCGGTGTCAGGTCATTGGCAGCCCGAAGGCGGCGGCAGATCGACAGCCCGTCCTCGCCGGGCAGCATCAAGTCGAGCACGATCATGTCGACGGTTTCACGGGTCAGGACGCGGTTGAGCGCTTTCGAGTCTTCTGCGAGAAGCACTTCAAACCCTTCCTGGGTCAGGTATCGGCGCAGCAAATCCCGGATGCGCGCATCGTCGTCCACGACAACAATGCGGTCGGGTCGCTGATTGGTCGCGGTAGTCATGGCGTACTCCCATTCATTTGTAACGGCGCCGATTGTGCGCAGGTTCACGTGCTGTTTTAGCAGCTTTGACCACTTGTTACAAACCCGGCCGATCGCCCTGATGGCATCGATGGCGAGGTCGTCGGTCCTGTTTTTCACCAGGCACGATGCGGGAAAAACGGCGATTCAAGTGGACGCCAACGCATGAATGTCCTCGTTCGAAGAGGCCTGTGCAGGCAGCTCATCCACCGATGCTGGACGAGAATCCGTACCCAGTCTTCCTTGACCGTGGAGAACCCGAATGACCAATGTGCGAACGTACAAGCTGGCGCAGCATGTCGCCGTCCTCACCTTGCTGGTGGCTGCGCCCATGGGGTGGGCTGCTGAAGCGACGACGCCACCGCAAAACGTCGTCGGCCTGTCGGCCAGCGCGACATCGGAAGTGACGAAGGACCTGCTGGCCGTCACGCTGTCCACCACACGGGACGGCACCTCCGCCAGTCAGGTGCAGGCCGAACTCAAGCAGGCACTCGATGCCGCCCTGGCGGAGGCGAAGAAGGTGGCCAAGCCGGGCCAGATCGACGTGCAGACGGGCAACTTCTCGCTCTTTCCGCGGTACACGAACAAGGGCGTGATCAGCGGTTGGCAGGGCACCGCGCAGCTCCAGGTGGAAGGGCGCGACATCCCGGGCATCGCCCAGCTGACCAGCCGCATCACCACGCTGACCATCGCACAGGTGAGCGCGGGCGTGTCGCGCCAGCTGCAGGAGAAAGTGGAGTCGGAGTTGGCCGCCCAGGCCATCGCGCGGTACCGCGCGAAAGCCGGTGAATACGCAAAGCATTTCGGCTACAACAGCTTCATGATCCGCGAGGTGCAAGTGGGATCCAACGAGCCCATGGCCTACGCGGCAGCGCCCACGATGCGCGCCAAGATTGCGGCCGAATCGGCTCAGGCGCTGCCTGTGGAACTCGGCAAGGGCACGGTGACGGTCAACGTCAACGGCACCGTGCAGATGACGAACTGACCTACTGCGCCACCCAGCCGCCGTCCACATTCCAGGCCACGCCGCGGATGTTGTCCGCGGCGGGGGAACAGAGGAACACGGCGAGTTCACCCAACTGCTCCGGCGTGACGAACTGCAGCGACGGCTGCTTCTCGCCCAGCAGCGCCTTGGTGGCCTGGTCCACCGAGATGCCTTCGCGGGCGGCCCGATCGTTGATCTGCTTTTGCACCAGGGGTGTGAGCACCCATCCCGGGCAAATGGCGTTGACCGTGATGCCCGTGGTGGCCGTCTCGAGCGCCACAGCTTTCGTGAAGCCCACGATGCCGTGCTTGGAGGCCACATAAGCGGACTTCTGAGCGGACGCCACCAGGCCGTGCGCCGATGCGACGTTCAGCACGCGTCCCCAGTTGCGGGCCTTCATGCCCGGGATGGCCAGGCGCGTCGTGTGGAACGCGGAACTGAGGTTGATGGCGATGATGGCGTCCCACTTCTCGATGGGAAAGTCCTCGACGTTCGCCACATGCTGGATGCCGGCGTTGTTGACGAGGATGTCGACGCCGCCGAAGTCCTTGTTCGCGTACGCGATCATTTCCGCAATCTGGTCGGGCTTGCTCATGTCGGCGCCGTGGTAGCCCACCTTCACGCCGGTGGCGGCAACCTCCGTTCGCGCCGCCTCGAAGTCGCCGAACCCGTTGAGCACCACGTTCGCCCCCTGGTGTGCAAGCGTCAGCGCAATTCCCAGGCCGATGCCGCTCGTGGATCCCGTGACAAGGGCGGTTTTCCCATTCAACATGACAATTCTCCCGGGGTTGATACAGTGCAGGACATTATGTCGGCCCATCGCGAGAGACGTCACCTCGCAGGGCCTTCGGAACCGAACAGGAATTGCCATGCAAGAACCCCGACTCCACCACGTTCCCGTCCTTCGCGGACGTGCGGTGCAGCGCATGGCGTATTGGGAATGGGGCGATCCGGCGAACCCGCGTGTCCTGGTGTGCGTGCACGGCGTGTCCCGTCAGGGGCGCGATTTCGACACCTTCGCGCGGGCCATGCAGGACCACTACCGCGTCGTCTGCCCGGACGTCCTCGGCCGAGGCCAGTCTGACTGGCTCCCCGATCCGGCCGGCTACACGGTGCCCGCGTATGCGGCCGACATGATCACGCTTATCGCTCGCCTGAACGTGCCCGAAGTGCACTGGGTCGGCACGTCGATGGGTGGCATGATCGGCATGGTCGTGGCGGCGCTCGCCAATTCGCCGGTCTCCCGCCTCGTGCTCAACGATGTGGGCCCCGCCATCCAGACCGATGCTGTGACCCGCATCAGCGCCTATCTCGGCCAACCCGCGCACTGGGAGACCGAGCAACAGGCCGCCGAAGCGCTGTGGGCCATCTCATCCGGCTTCGGCCCGCACACCCCGGAGCAGTGGCTCGCATTGACGCGTCCCATGCTCCGCCCTGACGGCAATGGTTTCAAGCTGCACTACGACCCGGCCATCGCGATCGCCTTTCGCAACCTCACGGCCGAAAACGCAAAAGCGGGCGAAGCCGCGATGTGGGCCATGTACGACCAGATCAAGGCGCCCACGCTCGTGCTTCGAGGTGCCGAATCGGATCTGCTGTTGCGCGAGAGCGTTCAGGCGATGGCGCAGCGCGGCCCCAAAGCCCAGGCGCGCGAATTCGCTGGCGTGGGCCATGCCCCGATGCTGACCAACGATGAACAAACCGGGGCCGTGCGCACCTTTCTTCTCGGCGAATGAAAACGGGATTGCTGGACCGCACAGAGACCGCCGCCCCCATCGTTCAGTTGACGGACGAAGACGGCAGTGGGGTGGCATCGGCCGAACATTCACAACTGAACCGCGCGCGGGCTTTCGCCGAGCCGCTGCTCCATGGGCGGCCCCTCGGCACCGGCGAAGATGCACTCGCCCATGCCGACGGGGTGGCAGGGATCCTCGAACGCATCGGCGCCGCGCCGTCGATGCGTGCCGCGGCTTACCTCGTCTATGCGGGCGACTTCCTGAACAAGCCGGAGGAAGTTGTCAGCAAGGCCTTCGGACCGTCTTATGCCGGGCTGGTGATGCACACCCGCAAGCTCGTGCAGATCGAACGCGCCGCCCGCGAGGCTCAGGTGCACGAGGAAAAGCGGGCCGAACAAACCGAACGCGTCCGCAAGATGGTGCTCGCCTTTTCGCGCGATCTGCGCGTGGTGCTGCTGCGCCTTGCATCGCGCCTGCAGACCTTGCGCCATTTCGCCGCCACCAAGGCGCCTTGCCCGGCCGCGCTCGCCCGCGAATCGATGCAGGTCTTCGCGCCGTTGGCCAACCGCCTGGGCATCTGGCAGATCAAGTGGGAACTCGAAGATCTGTCGTTCCGTTTCCTGGAGCCCGAGCAGTACAAGACAGTGGCGCGGTTGCTCGATGAAAAACGTGTCGAGCGGGAGCAGGGCATTGAGGACTTTCGCCGAAGGCTTGCCGATGAGCTGGCGCGCCATCAAGTGCATGCGGAAGTGCAGGGCCGCCCCAAGCACCTCTACAGCATCTGGAAGAAGATGCGAGGCAAGGGGCTGGACTTCGACCGCGTTTTCGATGTGCGTGCAGTGCGCGTCATCGTCCCGGACATCCCCGATTGCTACGCAGTACTCAGCCACGTGCACGAACTGTGGACACCTGTCCCCGGGGAATACGACGACTACATCGCCCGGCCCAAGCCCAATGGCTACCAGTCTCTGCACACGGTGGTGTACGACGAACAGCAGCGGGCGGTGGAGGTTCAGATCCGCACCCAAGCCATGCACGACCATGCCGAACACGGTGTTGCCGCGCATTGGGCGTACAAGGAGGCCGGCGCGAAAGGTTATGCGGGCGTGAGCGCTTCCGGCGATTTTGACGCGCAGATCGCCGAGGCGCGCAAGACCGTGCTGCGCCAACTGCTCGCGTGGGAACGCGACTTCGCCGGCGATGCGCCCAGCGCAGATTCAGTGTTCGACGACCGCATCTATGTTTTCACACCCCAGGCCGCGGTGATCGACCTCCCGGCCAGCGCCACGCCGATCGATTTCGCCTACGCCGTCCACACAGACCTCGGCCACCGCTGCCGGGGCGCCAAGGTGGACGGTGTGATGGTGCCCCTGAACACACCACTTGAGAGCGGACAGACGGTGGAGGTGATCTCGGCGAAGGAGGGCGGGCCGTCGATGGACTGGCTTAATCCTGAGCTCAACTACCTGCAAAGCCATCGCTCGCGTGCCAAAGTGCGCGCGTGGTTCAACGCCCTGGCGCAGCAGCACACCATTGCCCGCGGCCGCGAGGCCGTCGAAAAACTGTTGCAGCGTGAAGGCCGGACGGCGATCAAGCTCGACGACCTGGCGTCCAGACTGGGGTTCCGGCAGGCCGATGCCCTGTTCGAAGTCATCGGCAAAGACGAATACTCGCTGCGCAACATCGAGACGCTGCTGCGACCGCCGGAAGTGCCGCCGGAGGCCGGCGAACTCATCCCATCGCGCCGCACGCGTCCAGACGGCGAAGCTCCGAAGGATGGCGTCTTGGTGGTTGGCATGGAGTCGCTCCTGACCAACCTCGCGCGCTGCTGCCGGCCGGCGCCGCCCGACGCCATCGGCGGCTACGTCACCCGAGGCCGCGGCGTTGCCATCCACCGCGCCGACTGCACCAACTTCCGCGAGATGGGCCAGCGCGTGCCCGAACGCGTCATTGCCGTCGAATGGGGCATCCCACGCGGTGACAAAAGCGTGGTGTATCCCGTCGACGTGCAAGTGGAGGCGGCCGACCGCCAGGGCCTGCTGCGTGACATCTTGGACGTCTTCACGAAAGAGCGCATGAACGTCACCAACGTGAACACCCAGTCGGGACGCGACCCGCGTGGCACCACCGCTCGCATGAGCGTCACCGTCGAGGTGGCCGATGCGGCAAGGCTCAACCATGTGCTGGGCCTGGTGTCGAAGGTCGAAGGCGTCCGTTCCGCCCGCAGACGGTGACCTGAAACTTGAATTGCAAAAAAATGGCGGTTGCCTATTCCCAAACGGCGATTCGGTGATATAGTCATGGGCTTAGCAGGCGCGTAGCTCAGCTGGTTAGAGCACCACCTTGACATGGTGGGGGTCGTTGGTTCGAGTCCAATCGCGCCTACCAACACAAAAAGCCCGGAAATCACATGGTTTCCGGGCTTTCCTGTTTTCGGCGCTGGTACGGCCTGGCGGCCAGTTTGGCGATGGGGACGCGCAGCGCAGCTCGCGCTCCAGCCCGTCAGCGGGTCAAGGCATACTGGTTCTTTACGCAGACCGCTGTTCGATCAATCAGCAGGAGCCATCATGAGTCAACATCCCCATACCCAGCCTTTGCCGCAGGATGGTATCGGACGCTACCGTCACTACAAAGGTGGCGAATATCTCGTTCTTTCCATCGCACGCCACAGCGAAACGATGGAGCCGCTCGTTTGCTATCGGCAACTCGATAAAGACACCGGCTTCTGGGTCCGCCCGCACGACATGTTTTTTGGCGAATTGGAAGTGGACGGGAAATTGCAACGTCGCTTCGTGCGCATAGGTGACTGACTCTTCATTGGGCCTCGAGCGCCAGGAGAGAATCGGCCGAGAACCGAACTCGAATTTTCGATTGCCCGCTTGCGGCATGTTGCGACCGAGCAGGGCTGCCCGGCCGCAACGCAGGCGAGGCGTCAGTCGAGAGAGATTGCAATCTTGCCCAAGTGAGTTTTTTCGGCAAGTTGCTCGAAGGCCTTTGGTGCATCGGAGAAGGAATACACGCTGTCAATATGCGGGTGCACCTTGTTCGTGGCGCAGAACTCCAGCAGCTGACCGAGCATCTGGTTGCTTCCGACATAGATGCCCGTGAGGGAGATCCGGCGAACCAATAGTTCCGGGATCGACAATCTGGGGTATTCCCAGCCCGTATGCCCCCCAATGACGGCAATGCGGCCGTTGAATGCGGCGGCGCGGATGGAGTCCTGGATGGACTCCTGCCCCAGCAGTTCCAGGACAAGGTTTGCTCCAGAACCGCCGCAGGCACTTCGTACGTCGTCGACCCAGGATGCACCAGGCGTGCTGATGACACCATGTACTCCGGCCAGCTTTTCAAGCGAACGCAGTTTGGTGGGATTCCTCGAGGTGGCAACGCACCGAATGCCCGCGGCTTTCGCGAGTTGGGCTCCCCAGACCGCGACACCGCCTGTGCCTTGAACCAGCATGGAGTCACCCTCTCCTAGGCGAGCATAGTCAAACATGGATGTCCATGCCGTCACTCCAGCACACGGTGCGGCTGCTGCTTCGAGATACGAAATGCCTGCGGGAACACGAACGACGGAGCTTGCGTCCATGACCAGTTCAGACCGCATCCAGCCGTCCAAGTCGCATCCGAACGTGGTGGCGGTCGAATCCGCGTCAGGTGGGCCGCTAAACCAATCCTTGAAAAACCCCCCGACCACTCGATCGCCGCATTTCCAGTCGGTGACGTCTTGCGCTACTTCGATCACTTCTCCGGCGCCATCGGAGCAGGGAACCATCGGGCCGTCGTGCGAAGTGGGATAACCACCTCCGGCAATGAGCAAATCCCGGGCATTCAGAGTGACCGCCCGAACAGCGATTCGGATTTGACCGGCTCGCAGCTCGGGGGCGGGTTCTGACTTCCGCGTGAGGCTGGCGATTCCTCCGCCTGCAGAGATTCGATAAGTGTCGATGAGCATTGTCCAATCCTCTTTATCGGTCTATGGGATAGAGTACTGCGTGAAAAAGGGCTGCGATCTGCGGAGGTGCCGCCGCTGCCCAGGAGCTGGCAAGATGCCACGGCGCATGCATCGGCGCCGATATGTTTCGATTGGAAACGGAAATACGCAGGCGCCAATGGGCAAATGCCCAATCGCTTGCCGTCCGCTGCTGTGTGCGCAATGATAGCGCCTGACCTTGCATTTACACTATTTTTGCGCGTTGCGTTGGCCTTGTTTACATTTTTGGTGCGATTAGCGGGAGCGAGCCTAGGATGGATGAAGAGAACGCGATGATCGGATCCACGCCCGATCGGTGTTCGGTGCTCAGTGATCTACTTGTTCGCTGCGGTGTGCCTGAGCACATGTGGGCGAGCACCTTGGCTTCCGTTTGGGGCATTCATGCCAACACGGCGCGCAGGCGCCTGGAGGCGCAAGGAACGGTTTCCCTGAATGAGCTGCGAGCCGTCGCTGTGCGTTTCGGCACGACCGTCTCAGAGATGATTGCGTCGGTATATCCGGGAGAAAGGCGAAGGCCTGGGTGCCTGGATGGCACGCTCCATGCGGGTGGTGCTCAATTTCCTTGTTCGTTCATTGGAAAACCAGTGACGCGTGTTGAGGCCGGGGGATTGGCGGCGATCAAGGCAGAGGACGGAGGCTGGAACGTCTGCGTGTCGCCCGAAAGCGGCGACTCCACTGACGTGCTGCAGGTGACTTGGCTGCAGATCGTCGAGCCCATGGTGGCCAGAGCGAAAGTGGCGGTCGTGGATGACGAGGCGACCACTGTGCTGGTGCGTTATCTTCGCACGGCCGGTTTCGATGCCATGCATTACTCGGATTGTGATCCGGTCCTCTCGCTGATCGCTCAAAAGTCGGAAGATTCACCCGACGCCTACGTACTCGATTGGAGTCTTGGCGATGGAAAAACGGTGCTGCCTCTGATTGAGGCCATCAGGAAAGTGGATGGTGCTGCGCCCATCATACTTTTGACCGGCACCCTTCACAGCAAGCGCGCCAATGAAAGCGATATCGCTGCTGTGATCTCAAAACATGATGTGGATTTCCTGGAGAAACCCACGAGACTGGCGGTTCTCACGGAGAAACTACGCTCCAAGCTAGATCGGCAGTTGCGTCTTCCGACTGCCTGAGGCGACATGGCAGGATGACACGGACGGTTGTTCCGCGTCCTACCGTCGATTCGATGCGCAGCTCGCCTTCCATCTCGGCAATGTGAGACTGTACGATCGCCAAGCCCATTCCCAGTCCCTTGGGGTCGAACTGGTCGCTCCCGTGACCGCGTGTGAAGGGTTTCACCGCTTCGGCGATGCGGTCGGCCGGCATGCCAATGCCGGTATCGGATATGGTGAGCGTCAACGTGCCAGCCACGTTTCGTGTTTGTATCGCCGCAATGATGGATACCTCACCACGCGGCGTATATTTGACGGCGTTGCTCACCAAATTGCCGATGATCACTCGTACGCGTGTTTCGTCAATCTCGGCAGAGGAGGTTGCGGCGGACGTGTCGACTGCAAAATGGAGCCCTTTTTCCCTTGCCTGTTTTCGAGCGGATGATATGGCTCGTCCAATCAGGTCCGCGCAATTGACGACCTTGAGCCGAAGTCCGGGGGCGCTGTCGGCAATCACGAAGTCTCGAAGATCACTGGCAATTTGATTGATCTGGTCCACGGCGTCTTGCATTTCGGGCAGGCATTGTTGGATGTCATGTGGCGCTTGTTCCAGTCTGTCCACACAGCTCGTGATCGTTTGCAGTGGTGTGCGAAGCTCATGACTGGCAATCGCCATGAAGTAGCGGCGACTCAAGACTGTTCTCCGCTTCTCCGCCAAGGCATCCTCTTGTGCCAAACGGACCTGAGCCTCTCGAAGTTGGTCACGTTCTCTTTCCACCTCCTTGTGGTCCGTGATGTCGACCGCCGTGACCCCGATGGCCGCAGTCCCGTCGACCGGATCAATACCCGGACTGCATTTGACTGCAAAGATTCGATTTCCCCTGGAGGAACGCATTTCACATTCGCCGCTGAAAACTTCCTGGTTTGCGACGACCCGCAAAATTTCATTGGCAGTGTGCTTGTGAGCAAAGGTGCTGGCAAAGTCGCCATCCCCGATGGAATCCCACGCAGCGGCCGCTGCCGGGTTGCGAAACAACGCTTTGCCAGTAGACCCGTACAACGCAACCAGTGCATCCGTGTAGAGCAGCACTTGGACGCCTCTCAGTTGTGAATCGGGCAGGGCGCTCAGTTTGTTCGCACAAAAGAGAATGCCGTCACTGTTTCCGTCCCGGGTGACGACGATCTCGCTTTGAAGGACCACCTGCTTCGGTTCTCCGAGCGGGTAGATGGTCCAACTTTCCTCGACCTTTTCTCCATTCAATGCTGCCTGGCGAACCTTGTCCAGTCGGAGCAGGGCGACGGATGTCATGTCGCTGAAATCACGCTCAGACAGCACGGCGAGTGACTCGGCGTTCCAGAATTGCAGTGCTGCTGCGTTGGCCCAGGTGATTCGCAGGAGTCTTCTGTCAAATAGCCAGATTGGCACGGCAAGCCATTGATAAAGATGCAAATCTGCGCTATTGATCATTTCGAGGCTTATTCACTGGTCGTTGCAATAATTTTGTGGCGCCGATTCCTAAGATGTGCAAAATCGGTGTTGGTGCGATCGGATTCGGAGTTGCGTGACAAAAATGAACATCGTTCGTCGGTGAGCATCATTTTTGTCACGCCTCCCTTTTGGAGGATGGTTCACCGCTCGCGACTTTCATGAAACGCCAGATGGTAATCGCGTTTGGAGACGTCTCGATAAAAGGGGGCGTTCCGTGATGTCAATAGAGCGATGTATTAACCAGACCTGCGGCCAAGGGGGGTGGCTTCACATCGTGGGTCGTTGATCGAACCCGTCGAACCTTGGAAAGGGGGCTGGCACGTCAGTGATGTTCAGCCGCTCTACCAGAGCTGAAGGTGGCCCTTCGCGCATCCAGTCGCACATTTGGGCCAATTGCTGCGGCGTCCCCTGCAGCATCGCCTCGACGGAATCGTCCATGCGGTTCCGCGCCCAGCCAGTCACGGCCAGTGTCCGCGCTTCCTGCACGCAGGCGTACCGATAGCCCACGCCCTGCACGCGACCGTACACGCGCACCAACTTGGTCTCGAGCGGGGCATTGCGGTCGTTGCACATCGCAGGCTGCATCGTCTCACCAGTGTGACATCACGAAGGTGTCGCGGCCGGCTCGCTTGGCTCGATACAGCGCCTCGTCAGCCTTCGCGACGACGTCGGCAGCGGCCAATTCCTTGTCGGTCAAGACCACCACCCCAATGCTGGAGGTGACTGGAGGGAGCATGAGCTCCCCTAAAGAAAATGGCGGCTGCAACACGGTGCCGATCTTGAGGGCGACCAGTTCGGCGTCGGCAGCGTCTTGCAGCCCCTCGAGGATGATCACGAACTCATCGCCGGCGAGCCGTGCCACGGTGTCCGTGATGCGGACGCATCGCTGCAGCCGGGTGGCGAATTCCTTCAGCACCGCATCCCCTGCGGCATGGCCGTGTGCATCGTTGATCTGCTTGAAATGATCGACATCGAGGAACATCAAGGCCATGGGATGGTGGTTGTGCCTGTTGCGCAATACCGCCTCCCGGAGTTTGTCTTCGAACTGGCGGCGGTTCGGCAACCCCGTGAGCGTGTCGACGTGTGCCAATTGGCTCAGTCGCATCTCCACGTGCTTTGACGCCGTGATGTCTGTGCTCAAGGCGTAGATCCCTGCCACGTCACCATCGGCGCGCAGGTCGGGAATGTAGACGGTTTGAAGGAAACGATTGACTCCCAGAGCCGGTGACTCCATTTCGAAGCTGATCCGCTCCCCGGCCAATGCGCGTACCAAGTGCTCACTGCGCTGCTCATAGAGGTTCTGACCGATCAGGTCGGAGAGAGGCCGGCCGACGACCGACGTGGGATCGACCCCCATCCATTCACGCCAGGTCGCGTTGCAGAAGCGAAGGCACAGATCCTTGTCGATGTATGAAATGAGCAGCGGGAGGTTGTCCGTGATGTCGCGCAGAAGTTTTCCGCTTGCAGCCAGCCGGGCCTGGGCCTGTTTTCGTTCCGTGATGTCGTGCAGGAACGCGTGGGCCATGAATCCATCGTCGGTGCGAAGTGCTCCTACCGACAACTCGATCGGAACCTCGTGCCCGTTCCTGTGCAACGCCATGATTTCGGTCCGTTGGTTGACGACCCGGCCCTTGCCCGTTTGGGCGAATCTTTGCAGGGCCTTGTTGTGACTGTCTCGCATGCGTTGCGGAATGATGACCTCGGCCAGGGGGCGTCCCACCACATCCGCACGCGCCCAACCGAACGTCGATTCGGCCTGCTGATTCCATTCGGTGATGAGGCCCCGGTGATCCAGGCTGATGAATGCATCGGATGCGTTCGCAAGAATGCTGCGAATTCGCTCCTCGCTGCGCTGAAGCCCCACGACACTCGCCTGCAGTCGCGCATGGACAATGGAGGTGAACAGGGTCAGGGCCAGCATGGTGATCGTCGCCATCACCACGAGTGCTCCCAAGGCGGTGCTCGACAGTGCACCGGCGCTCAGGCAGACCGATCCTTCGGGAAAGTGGGCGGCTGCCATGCCGGTGTAGTGCATGCCACTGATGGCCAGGCCCATCACGATTGCGGCCGAAGCCTGATAGATGTGGCCGCGCAAGTCGCCGACGTCGCGTAGCCAGTAAAAAATCAGCAGTGCCGCTCCTGATGCGCCGACGGCGATGCAGACAGACGCGGCGACCAGGGGCATGTCCCAGACGATGCCTGGCGTCATGTCCATTGCCGCCATGCCGATGTAGTGCATGCTGCAGATGCCGCCACCCATGGTCAGTGCACCGCACGCCAGCCGAGTCAGCGAGAGCGAGCCGCGGCTCGCTACCCACAGCGCGACCATCGAAACGGCGACGGCAGCCAGCCATGAGACGAAGGTCAGCTTGATCGTGTAGCCCACCGCAATCGGCAGCGTGAACGAGAGCATGCCGACGAAGTGCATGGCCCAGATGCCGGTTCCCATCGCAATGGAGCCGCCGATCCACCAGCTCAGGGCCACGGCCCTGTCGAGGGTGCGCACGCGCTTGGCCAAGTCCAATGCGACATAGGATGCGAAGCATGCGACCAGGAAGGACGCAGCCACCACCCAAGGGTCATAGCGGGGCGTGAGGAATGGCATAGACGGGGTCACGGCCGCTCGCGGGAGACCCGGCCGCGGGAGAAGATGTGCAGCATCTCCCTTCCGATGGTGGCCTGTCAATGCGCCTCAATGGAAGCGTGGCATCGGCGGCGGGAGTAGGCCATGCGCTGCACGATGTGCGCGTCGCGGGGCCTTTGATCGCCTAAGTCCGATGGCAAGGCTGCGGCATCTCGGCGGCTTGCCTGGCCAGCCAAGTGCAGAAGCGCTCGGCCTTGATGCTGCGTTGCGGGCTCCGCAATGCCACGTAGTGGTGGCCGCTGGCGCAAAAGCCCCAAGGCGCCACCAGTCGGCCGGCGTCGAGGTCGTCGACGACCAGATGCCACGGGGCAATGCACCAGCCGAGGCCCCGCACGGCGGCTTGCAGCGTGAAATCGTAGTGCTCGAAAACCTGGCCGTTTGGCTGGGGCCATTCCTTGCCCGTGCGCTCTACCCATTGCGCCCACGCCTGCGGGCGCGTGCGTGTGCGCAGCATCTGCTTGCCCTGTGGAGGTGCTCGGTCTTGGGGCAATGGCGCGAGCGATGGCGCCAACACCGGGCCGAGCCATTCGGCAAACAGCGTCTGCACTTGGACTCGCTCGGGCTGCGGACTGTCGTCCAGCGTGATCACCACATCGAAGCGCTCGCGTTCGACGCTGATGGCCCGGTCCGTGGTGCTCAATCGAACATCGATGCCGGGATGCTCGGCGTGGAAGCGATGCAGCCGAGGAATCAGCCAGCGCATGGTGAAGGTGCTGAAGCACGAGACATCGAGTGTGCCGTCGGGATCGTCTGCCACGGCGCGCACTGCAGCTTCTATCTGGTCCAGGGCAGATGACAAGGCGGGCAGCAGCTGACGGCCCAGTTCGGTCAGCACCGGCCGCTGCTTCGGACCCTCGAAGAGCGGGGTGCCGAGCGCGTCTTCCAGTTGACGGACCTGGCGGCTGATGGCCCCGGGTGTCACCGCCAGTTCCTCGGCAGCCGTCGTCATGCGACCGAGGCGGCCCGCAGCCTCGAAGGCGCGCAATGCGTTGAGAGAGGGGAGGCGACGCTTCGGCATGTTGTGATCTTATTGCACATAGAGATGGTGCAGAAATCGTTTATGTTCATTCGTTTTGCCGCTGAGAATCTCCTGTCGTCATTTTTAGGAGAACGCAAATGCCCTTCATCCGGACCGCAGTGCATCGTGACACGCCGGCTGCAAAGCGAGAAGCCATCGTCATGGGAATTCACCGCGCATTGGTAGAGTCCATCGGCATGCCCGAGGACGAACTGTTCAACTTGGTGTCGGATCATGAGCCTGGACAGTTCTTCTGCAGCCGCACTTTCAATGGCATCCGCCGCTCGGATCAGGTGGTGGTCGTGGAAATAACGATGCGTCGAGGCCGAAGCGATGCAATGAAGCGGTCGCTCTATGCTGCGATTGCCGAGAGGCTCCAAAGTGCGGGCATCCCGCGGGAAGACGTGTTCATCTTCGTGCACGAGAACGACTATTCGGACTGGTCGGTGGGCAATGGCCGATTGGCCATGGAACTTCAGCAGCAGCGCGGCGACGTTCAGCCGTAGCAAACGCACTGAAGCACCGCACAAACACCAGTTCCTTCGCCGCGGTGCGATCGATAGCATTTTTGCGATGGACGCTGCTGTCTTCCATGGGGACGGCGCGTCGTTCGTCATGCGTTCGGCACTGTGCTGCGCAAAGGAGTATTCATGGCGCATCGATCCCGATTGCAAGGTGCACGCATCCTCCTCGTGGAAGACAACGAAATCAACCGAGAGCTTGCGATTGAACTTCTGGGCACGCAGGGCCTCATCGTGGAGACCGCCGAGGACGGCTCCCAGGCGCTCGAAATGCTTGGAATGCATCGTTTCGATGCTGTGCTGATGGACTGCCAGATGCCGGTGATGGACGGATTCGCCGCCACGCGCGCGCTTCGCGAGCGGCCCGAACTCCGCGACCTGCCGGTGATTGCGATGACTGCCAACGCCACGGCGGGCGACAAGAAAAGGGCACTCGAGGCAGGCATGAACGACCACATCACCAAGCCCATCGACATGGAAGGGATGTTCGCGACGCTGGCCCGATGGATCAGCGACTCGGCTTCCGTGGCCGGCTGACGCATTCGCCGACCGTGCGCCCGCCGCCTCGATCGAGGCGTGAATGACTCCGCTGATCCGAGGCCCGTCAGTGCCGGTAAACTTGCGTTCATCCCGGGGCAGCCTCCGTCAAGCCCCTGCAGCCGCGGAGCAGACTGCGTGCAGTAGTTGACGGAACAAAGTTGGCGTGTTGGTGAAGACCGTACATGCCCGTCCGCTAATTTGTTTCAATGTACGCACGGTTTGTCTGTTCCAAAGTCCGGCGTCACTTCGAACGCTCTTCGGCGGGACGTGTCTTGCTCAGAAGGAGCTTCATGTTGAAGATGCTGTCACTTTGTTCTCGGATCATGCTGGTGCTGGCGGCTGTCGCACCGTCGGCCTGGGCCGGTCCGACGCTCGATCGGATCAAGAGAACGGGGCAGATCACCTTGGCCCACCGGGAATCGTCGGTTCCGTTCTCATACACGCTGCCGGACAAAAAGCCAGTGGGCTATGCACTGGACCTGTGCCTGAAGGTGGCCGAGGCCGTGCGCAAGAAGGTGGGCATGCAGTCCTTGACGCCGGTCTACCTGCTCGTGACCCCGGCCAACCGCATTGCCGCAGTGGCCGAAGGAAAAGCCGATCTGGAATGCGGATCGACGACCAACAATGCCGAACGCCGGCAAACCGTCGAGTTCACGGTGCCGCACTACATCACTGGCGCCCGGTATCTGGTGCGCGCGGACAGTACTCTCGACGATCTCCAGAACTTCAGCGGCAAGAAGGTGGTTTCCACCCAGAACACGACGCCCATGAAGGCGATCGAATACGCCAACCGCGAGCGCTTGCTGCGCATCAACATCCTTCAGGCACCGGACCACGCCACAGGCGTCGAGATGGTCGAACGGGGCGACGCCGATGCGTTCGTGATGGATGACGTGCTCTTGTACGGATTGAGGGCCGGCCGACCCGACCCGGCCAAGCTCAAGGTGGTGGGCAGGTTCCTGACCATCGAACCCCTGGCCATCATGCTGTCGAAGGATGATCCCGAATTCAAGGCGATCGTGGACGATGAGATGAAGCGCCTGATCAACTCGCATGAGATTCATGAAATCTATGCCAAGTGGTTCTTGCACCCGATTCCACCAAAGAACGTCACCATGAACCTGCCGATGAACTATTTGATCAAGGACTTCTGGAAATACCCCACCGCCACGGTTCCCTTCTGATCCTCAGGTCAGGCGCCCGCTCCTTCGCTGGCCACCTGAGCGCGTCGCCGAAAGCGGGGACGAATCCCCAGAGCCTGTGTCCGGGTAGACATGCGGCCTTCCGTTGCAGTGCACAATGGCGGAGGGGCGGCGCAGCTCGGGTAGTCCGGGGCGCAGCCATGTCGAACGAAACGGCAGGAGGATGCGGTTGGGCCTCGATGACGCGTATGTCGTGCTGGGTGTGGCGCCTGGGGCGAGTGAATCGGAAGTAAAGGCCGCCTGGCGGCGCCTGGTATCGAGGTGGCATCCCGATCGCAACGGTTCGGCCGATGCGGCCGCGCGGATGCAGCGCATCAACCACGCTTACGACCGCATCCGCCTTGCTGTGGCCGACGTCGGCCCGGCGGCTGCCTCCGCCGAGGAGGGGCGCGAAAAGGCGGCGGGCCGGGTTGTACGCCGGCGCGTGCGGTTGTCCGTGGAGCAGGCGGCGCTGGGCTGCATCCGGGTGTTGCGCGGCAAACTGACTGAAACCTGCTCGGATTGCGATGGCAGCGGACTGCTGGCCGGGATGACGCGGTGTGCCGAGTGCGATGGCGCGGGTGCGACCCGCTCTCGTCTCTGGTTCGGGTGGATGACCAGCCGCGAGGCGTGTACCCCTTGCGAAGGCAGCGGCGCCGTCCGTGCCCGTTGTGAGGCGTGTCAAGGGCACGGCCGGCTCGTGCACCGGTATGAGCAATCCGTGCGCTTTCCTGCCGGCGTGCGCAACGGCGATGTGCTGACGGCCGATGGTGCCGGGCGCCATGCTGGCGGATTCGACGGTACGCTGGAGATGCAGGTCGAACTTGCGCCGCACCCTTTTTTCACCGCGGGCGATGACGGCAGCTTGCGGTGCGAGATGCCGGTCGACGGGTTCGCATGGCTGGCTGAAGCATGGATTGCCGTTCCGACCCTTGGAGGGTTGCAGCAGATGCGCCTGCGCCGCGGCCGCCGCATCTATCGCCTGCGCGGGCAGGGGTGGCCGTTGCGGCATGATGGACCGGAGCGGGGGGACCATGTCGTGACGGTCGTCCCGACATTCCCGGACGCGCCGAACTCGCGTCAGCAGGCGTTGCTGGAGCAACTCGCCGCGCTCGCAGAAGCTGGCGATTCGGCCGCCACGCGCCAATGGGAAACAACGCTCAAGGCGTGGCAGCAGGGACGGGCCAAGGCAACGGCATGATCGGTCGTTGAAGCCGTGGGCGGGCCCCTTGGAATGGGGGGCATCGCCAAAGTGGACTGCTGTCTACCATCGTCTGGCGGGAGCGTCGGAAGTGGGGTGAGCGCCATGGGAATCATCGGCAAAGTGATGGCCGCCGTTCTCGGCCTTGCCTGCTTGGGCCGCGCGCACGCCCTGGAGCAATACGAGAGCAAGCTCACCGCGTCTCTGCCAGCGTTGCGCACGGGATTGCCCGCACTCGATGGTCCCCACAGCGTGGATGGCCGTTGGACCTCGGAGAGCGTGCCCCACGCGGCGGCCTACGTCCGCCACCAGACCGGCGCCAACCCGCAGACGGGCCAGCCGGCGTGGACCGCCTGGTTCGGCAACGCAGATCTGCACCGGCACGAGGGCCCGCCGTTGAGCATGGGCGAGGCGATGGGCCATATGCCCATTCTCAACGGCAACGCGGGCGCGGACGGCATCGCCCACCTCGACAGCCTCACGGCTTTCGGCAGCAGGCGCCTGCCCACGTCCGAGATCCAGTCCCATGCCACCTGGTCTCGCCGGTTCTCACTGGACGCCGGTGCCTCGTTCACATTTCGGGCGCTCTGTGTGCTGAAAATTGATGGAGCGGCATTGGCGCTGAACAGCAGAACCTGGTTCAACGTGGATCCCGCGAATTTTCATGCGTCCATCACGATGGCCGATGCCGACGACAGGGTGCGCGCGAGCCTGACGGCCTCGATCACCAGTGAGTTCACCGGTGACTTCAGCCGTGTTTTCGGCTTCGTGGTGGAGCCTGATGGTCATCTGTCGATGACCGTCACGAATATCACGGCCGCCCCGATGACGGGCACCCTCGGGGCGGGCGCTTTTGTGACCGTCGGCACGCCCTGAGCGCGCTCAGGCCCCCGTGGACATCCATGCGTCCAGCGGCGTGCGAAGCCGAGAGACACACAGTTGACGCCAAGGCGGGGTGCCGTATGCGGCCACAAGGTCGCGTCGGGCAATGTGCCAATCCGGTGCCTCGGCAGAGACGCCGAGCGCTTCGAGGTAATCGCGGCTCACGACCACGAATTGCCGCCGGTATGGCAAGAGCACGTGGTCATGCAAGGCTGCAAGGCATGCGCGTGCTTCTTCCAGATTGGCGAACCAGTGATTGACCAGGCCTTCGCACCGAGGCGCATGCCAGAAGGTGCCGGCATCGTGTTCCCGGGCGGCCTGGCCGCCGAGGACTTGCCGCGCTTGATCCCATGAACGGAAGCCGACGCCTTGAGCCGCAAGGGTGAGGCAATGGGCAAGGCGCCAGGAAGGGGGGTGAGCGTGACGCAGCCCGGACACCGCGCGGGCGCGCGCCAGGATGGAGGCGTCGCCATTGCGCAATGCCTTGAGACCCAGGCGTGCGCGCGTCTTGAGTTCGGTGATTGAGGGGTTCGACGCCGGCGCGGGCTCAGGCGGTGTGCGCGGCGGAAAGGATGAGAACGGGAAAGGCATGACAACGCTCCATTTCGTGCAAGACCATTCCCGCGATGGCCAGACGAAAACAAAGGGCTGTCAGATGAGTGAGCAGCGAGAAAAGGGTGAGTGCCTCTTTTGCGGGGAGGCGCCCCTCAGCGCCTGGGCGAAAGTATAGCGAAATGCCCGGGTGTTGCACTCTAGTGTCGTGAGTTGGAAGTTCGTTGATGGACCGCTCTATCATCTGCCACCGCTTATTCAACGAACTTCCAACTCACGACACTAGTGCGAGACCATCAACGGCACGGGTGTGTTGCGCAAGGCGGTGTAAGTCACCCCGCCGGTGAGCCTTTCCATCCATGCCGCATGGCCGAACGCGCCCATGACGATCAGGTCGGCCCCGAGTGCAATGGCGTCGGCCAGCAGCGCGTCACCGATGGCGCTGCGCGTGCGAGCGATGCGCGTTTCCGAATGAACCCCGTGCCGCTGGAGCCAACTGGCCACCTCGGCAAGGCGCAGGCCGACGCCTTCATCGGATTCCTGATGCAGTCGGCGCCAGACACACAGCATCACCTGGTCGGCGTGCTGCAGGACAGGCAAGGCATCGGTCGCCGCGCGCACGGCAGCCGGGCTGTCGTCCCAGGCGAGGAGGATGCTTCGGCCGGCATGCTCGAAGCGGCCTTCGCCTGGCACGACCAGGGTCGGTCTCGGGTTGCGCGCAAGTACCTGCTCGACGAAATGGATGCCGCTGCGCCACGCCTGGCTCGAGGGCTCGGGCGGGCTCACCACCACGAGATCGCTGCACACCGCGTAATGCAACAGCACCGCCGCGGCGTCGCCCTCGACAACCTGGGCATCGACGGACAACACCCCCGCTGCCTTGGCCGTGTGCCGGAAATGCCTGGCATGTTCGTCGGCGCGCTGCCAGGCTTCGGTCAATGCCAGGTCGGCGGCTTCCATTGCGAAAGAGGCGGAGGTACTGCTGTCGGCCATCACCAGGCGGCCTGTGGGCGCCACGCCCGTCAGATGGGCACCGTGAGCCACCGCCAGTCGAGCAGCCAGGTGCACGCGGGATGCCGCCGGTGGGTCTTCGCCGAGCGCCACGAGGATGTGCCGAAGGTTCATCAGGGCCTCCATTCGCTGCGAGGGCCCGTCGGACCTGCGCAAGCCCAATTGCAAGCATACGCGTTGTGTGACCCGCCAAACTGATACAGGACTACGCTGTATCGCCCGCCCTTGTGCCTTGGACAGCGGGTTGCCACCTCCTATCGTTGAGCCATGAACACGCTCAAGACTACTTTCGCATCCAACCCGGCGGCCCTCCCACTCCCGCGCAGGTCTGCGGTGGTGGGTTGGTTGGCCACGTGGTGGCAACGGTTGGGCCGCTCCGACGAAGAACGCTTTCTTGCTGCGGCGCGTGGTCCGGAAGATCTCGAACGACGTCTGCGCTACCTGGAGCGCCATGGCATACCGCGCGATCCATCGGCCACAATGTGACGATGTTTGTGCTCGATCGTGAATCCACTGTCCCACTCTCCGAGCAGATCGACATCCGCCTTCGGGCCATGATCTCCGAACGACGGATGTTGCCGGGTGCCAGGCTGACATCCATACGCCAGTTCGCTTCTCAGCTGCAGGTGAGCCCCAACACGGTGGTCACCGCGTACGACCGTCTGATGGCTGACGGCCTCGTGTATTCGCGCGGTACGGCAGGGTATTTCGTGGCAGAGACGCCAAACACCGTGATCGACTCGGCGCCGCTTGAAGCAGGCGATGCTCACGAGCCGGTGTGGCTGGCCCAGCAGTCCAACGACTTGCGCCCGGGCGTCCTCCTCGCCAGCGGGGGTGCGCTCCCGATGTCCTGGTTGGAGGACGCGATTCCCACATCACTCGTGCAGCGGGCCCTGAGCCACGGTCTGGGCATGGCTTCGCGCTGCCCGCCGCAAGGCATGAGCGCATTGCGCGAGAGGCTGGCGATGTTGATGCGCACACAGGGCCTGGGTGTCGACGCAAGCCGCGTCATGACCACGTACGGCAGCACCCATGCGATTGACCTCATCGTGCGTGCCTTCCTGAAGCCGGGTGACGCGGTGATCGTGGAGGACCCGGGTTATTTCCTCCTGTTCGAGCGCCTGCGGCAGGCCGGGGTCCGCATCGTGCCGGTGAAACGCCTGCCCGATGGTGTCGATCTTGCCGAATTGGAAGCAGCCTGTGCCGATCATCATCCACGCCTGATGTTCCTGCAGCCGGTGCTGCACAATCCCACCGGTTGGTCCAGCACGGCGGCCAATGTGCACCGCGTGCTGCAGACGGCCGAACGGCACCGCGTCCTGATCGCCGAAGACGACGTCCACGGGCACTTTCAATCCGGTCAGGCCAGCCGGCTCGCGCAGCTCTCCGGCTTCGAGGGAGTGATCTATTACTCGAGTTTCTGCAAGGTGCTCAGCCCGGCCCTGCGGATGGGGTACATCGCCGCAGCGCCCGAACTGCTGAGGATGCTGTTGCGCCAGAAAATCTATTCGGTACTGACGACGCCGACCTTGAACGAACTCGTTCTGCTCGAGATGCTTTCGACAGGCCGGCTGCGCAAGCATGCCGAGCGACTCCAGCGGCGCCTTGGGGCGGCGCGCGTCGCTGCGGCCCGGGGCCTGCGACAGGCGGGTGTCCGGTTCGATGCCATGGGTGATGCGGGCGTCTTCTTGTGGGGGCGTCTGCCCGAGGGCATCGACATCCCTGCGCTGGTCAGGGGGGCCTACGGCGAACAGATCGTGCTGGCACCGGGCAGCCATTTCCGCGTGGACGGCGCCACGAACGATCCCCACATCCGCTTCAATGTCATCATGAGCCAGAACGTGCGGCTGTCGGCCTACCTGATGGCGCGGCTCGGCGGACACGGGGCGGCCCCTGCGGCAGCAGGCGGGCCTGCGCCCTGAGCGAGTTACCTGGCACGAAGCCTGGCCAACGCTTCCTGCGTTTCTCTCCACAAATCCAGGCCGACGCTGCTGGCCACGCTGGCATTGATGCGGATGAGCTTCTCGCGCATTCGGGCTGTTTCAGCCGGCGTGAGTTCATTGACCACCATGCCTTTGGCCTTGAGCTCGCCAAGTGATCGGGCGGCTTCGTCGCGCGTGTCTTTGCGTTCGAAATCGCGGCTCTTCGCTGCGGCGTCCATCAATACTTTTTGTTCGTCGCGGCTGAGGCTGTCCCAGAATTTCTTGCTGACCGTCACGATCCACGGGCTGTAGACGTGGTTCGTCACGCTCAGGTATTTCTGAACCTCGTAGAACTTGCTCGACAGGATCGTGTTGAAGGGATTCTCCTGGCCATCCACGGCACCGGTCTCCAGGGCAGGGAAGAGTTCAGGGAAGGGCAGCGGCACCGCGTTGGCGCCCAGCGCCTTGAAGCTGTCGAGGAATACGGCGTTCTGCATGACGCGCAGCTTCACCCCTTGCAGATCCTCGAGCCTGGTGATCGAACGTTTGCTGTTGGTCACGTTGCGGAAGCCGTTTTCCCAGTACACGAGGCCAACGAGGCCTTTTTCGGTGAGTTTGGCCATGACTTTTTCTCCCACCGGGCCGTCCAGCACCGCATCTGCCTCTTGGGTGTTGTTGAACAGGAACGGCGTGTCCCAGAGTGCCATCTCCTTCGAGATGCCGACGAGGGTGGCCGTGGAGCCCACCATCATTTCCTGCGCGCCGCCGATCAATGCCTGCTGCATTTGGATGTCAGGTCCGAGGCTGGCAGCGCCGAATGCGCGCACCTTCATCTTGCCGCCCGAGAGTTTGTCGACTTCTTTCTGAAAGACCTTGACGGCGCGGCCCTGGTTCGACTGCTCGTTCAGGCCGTAGCCGAAACGGATGAGTCGGGGCTTGATGTCTTGCGCGAAGGCCGGCGGCAGCGCCACGGCGGCGAGGCTCGCCATCGCGGCCAGCAGCGTGCGTCGAATGAACGTCATACAAGGGCTCCTTCAGGTGAGACAGCGGATCAACGCATCCACGCCACGGGCGCGGTCACGATCTGGGGGAAAACGACGAAGAGGGCGAGGATGGCCAGGTAGGTCAGCAGGTAGGGGTTCACGCCACGAACGACCTGCTCGAGTCGCATGCGGCCCACACCGGCCACGACATTCAGCACCGTTCCCACCGGCGGCGTGATCAATCCGATCGCGCCGTTGAGCACGAACATGAGGCCGAAGTACACGGGGTCGATGCCGGCTTTCACGGCAATGGGCAACATCACCGGCGCCATGATCAGGATGGTGGGGGTCAGGTCGAGTGCGGTGCCGATCACGACGAGCGCCAACATCATCAGCGCCATGAGCAGTCGCGGATGTTCGACGAGCGGGCCCAACCAGTCGGTCAGCGTGGCGGGCAGGTCGGCCAGCGTGACCATGTAGCTCGCGACTTGGGCGCCTGCCACGAGGAACATCACGATGGCGGTGGTTCTCGCC
>Ga0070659_100000524_pt1 | contig 28022 bp, 32 predicted proteins | sample KBSC23metaG_FD_64666 | JGI IMG/M metagenome (GOLD analysis project Ga0070659, IMG submission 64666) | Corn rhizosphere microbial communities from Kellogg Biological Station, Michigan, USA - KBS C2-3 metaG | ecosystem: Host-associated > Plants > Roots > Rhizosphere > Soil ... | reverse complement strand
CAAAACCTTGTACTTTGCCTCGGCACGCATCGGGCATATCTTTTGCGCGTCATTACCTGCAAAGGAACCTATTACATGAGATTGAAGAAGATTCTCGCGCCGACGGATCTGTCTGAGCTGTCCTTGCCGGCTGTACGGTATGCTCTGGAACTCGGTTTAGAGCAAAACGCCGAGGTGATGATTTACCACGTGCTAAGCGAAGATGGCGATTGGTTTGAGAAGGATACTCGTCTGGACCCCGCCAGCGCGCTTTTACCGCGGGAAAAAGAACTGTTGCACGATTTCATCGCCAAGAATTTTGCCGATATCGTCGACAGAGTGAATATTGTTGAGGCGGTCGAGCCTGGTATCCCATATAGTAAGATCGTCGCTGAAGCTGCAGAAAATGAGGTGGATTTGATTGTGATGTCAACCCACGGCCGCACCGGAATCAAGCAGGTCATGCTCGGCAGCGTCACAGCCCAAGTCGTCGCGCATGCGGACTGCCCGGTACTGTCGATCAAACCTACAGCAAATTCATGAGCACCGGATCGTGCGCGAAGTAGATTAGACACAGCAACCTAAATAGCCAGGTAGTCTGCGCCGTCACAAATCGTAAACCGGGGTATGGATCGCCACATGCTCACCCCGCGCTATGGCACTGACGATGTCAGCGCGGCTCACGATGCCGACGATCTTGGCGTCATTCATAACGGGCACCCGCTTGATATTGTGCGTAGTCATGAGCTGGGCGATCTCTTCAACGGTAGTATCGTCCGGGACACTGATCACCTTTTTGCTCATGATCGATTTGACGTCCTTGCCCTTCTTGGCAAGAATATCCGCCTCGGAAACAATTCCGATGATTTTGCCATTCTTGCCGGCAACAGGCACACCGCCAACTTGGTTCTTGATCAGCGTTTTGGCGAGCAATTTGACCGTCATCGTAGGAGCAACGCTGATAATATCTCTAGTCATGATATCTCTCGCAATCATCGGTGACCTCCTAAAAACCCTGTTCGGCGATCATCATCGCAAGATCTCCGACCCGGCAGCTATAGCCCCATTCGTTGTCGTACCACGCCAGCACCTTAGCCATCTTGCCGTCGAGTACGACGGTCGATAAACCGTCGACAATCGACGACGCGGCGTTACCACGAAAATCGCTCGACACCAAGGGTTCGTCGCAGTATTCCAGAATCCCTTTCATCTTTGTTTCGGCGGCGGTTTTCAACGCGCCGTTTATATCATCGCCATTCGCGGATTTTTTCAAGTCCACGACGAGATCGACCACGGAAACGGTCGAGGTCGGGACCCGAAGCGAGAGCCCGTGTAGTTTCCCTTTGAGCTCGGGCATGACCAACCCGATGGCTTTCGCTGCGCCGGTGCTGGTGGGAACGATATTCATCGCCGCGGCGCGCGCGCGGCGCAGGTCTTTATGCATGAGATCGAGGATGCGTTGATCATTGGTGTAGGCATGGATCGTTGTCATGAGGCCGCGTTCGATGCCGAAATTATCCTGCAATACTTTTGCAACCGGCGCCAAGCAGTTGGTCGTGCACGAAGCGTTGGAAATGATGTGATGCTTCCGGGGATCATAAGCCGAGTCGTTGACGCCGAGAACCACGGTAAGATCCTCACGAGTCGCCGGAGCCGTAATGATCGTCTTTTTCGCCCCAGCATCCAGATGGGCACGCACTTGCGCCGCGTCGGTGAACACGCCAGTCGATTCGATGACGATATCGACGCCGAGTTGCTTCCACGGCATCCGTGACGGTTCTTTTAGGTTCAGTACGGCGATCTTCTGTCCGTCAACTTGCATCGCGCCTTCCCCGACTTCGAGCTTTCCAGGAAAAATTCCATAGGTCGTATCATATCGAAACAAATGGGCATTCGTTTTTAGGTCGGCCATGTCGTTAACTGCGACGACACTCAGCTCTTTACGGTGCTGCTGCAATAGAGTGCGCAGGACGAGCCTCCCTATTCGGCCAAAGCCGTTTATTGCGATTCGTGCATTCATTGTCTCTTCTCCTTTGCGTGGCGATAGTAAAGTTTGCGATTTCTATGCCTAGGAAGCCGCCTCACTACATGCTGCGTTTCTTCGCAATCTTGCGAAGACTCCAGGCCGGCGCTCGCAGACGTGAGAAGATTGATTCAGGTATTGCGAAAAAATGAACAAACCATAGATCGGCACCTGGCACAGCCATTGCGCCTACGTCGGTCGAGTTCAGCATGATCTTATCAAACCAATTTAACACGTGAGCTGGCGATGAACCGCTCGTGAGAATCAGGAAAGGAAGGGTCCTATGGAAAACTACCCAGATGTCGATGCCATGCTTAATCCGACCAATGTCTCGGAAGGTATTTCGCCGATTGAACAGCTTCTCAACGAGTTCGAAGCACATGAGGCCAAGGAGGAAAGAGCCCTAGAAGTCTATCGTGATGCTCTTAAGCACACGCCGAACCGCTCAAGTCGGTTTTTGTTGCAGCTGATCGTTTCGGACGAGGAGAAGCATCGGGCCGTGATTCACGCCATGATTGCAACTCTGCAGGGAAGTCTGACTTGGACGAAGCCTGCGGACAGCCTTGAAGGTGAAGAATTGGCAAGTTTGAACGGCAAACTGCATGCTGTCACCGAGGATTTCATTCGGCTAGAGAAGGACGGCATCCAGGAATATAAGACCCTGGCAAAAGAAAGCAGCGGTTATTATCACGGGCTTTTCAAAATCCTCTTGGACTCGATGATTCGAGACTCCGAGAAGCACGTGCAGCTCCTGGAGTTTCTCAAGGACAAGCTAAAAGCATCGTAAATACCCGAGGCTCCGTTCGGTGCTGGATTGCGATTGCTCGATTTGCTCGGATCGAGCAGGTGATTTAAATACAAAACGTTTCACCGATTAGGCATTTCGGGCCGCCGCCGACTAGATCATATACGACAAATTGCTGATTCCTCTCGACGGGTCACCGGGGGGTGAAGCTGTGATTCGCTACGTCGATGTTCTCCAGCGCTGAGCGAAGGTGCCAATCGTAACCGCGATCGATGTTTCGGCGATCACAATCTACCGAGCCGCTGAGAACGCGCGCTTTCTCACGGAGCTGGGGAAACGATTGGCAGCCGGCGTTGTGCTGTTCAGAGCGTTTGAGCTGCCAGCAAAGGCGTATTACGAAATCCTGCGTTGCCTAGGCGATCATCCGAATTCCCTTCGTGACGATGTGTACCCATGGACGATCCGGCGTGCACCGCTGGATGGTCGATCGTGTCACGGAAACCGTAGTGAGGCATTCGAGGGCCCCAATTTTAGTGTTGTGTTGCGCGCGTGAGAGCTTGCGCCAACCCCTTCACTCGATGTCGGCGATCTTGCGTACGCCATCACCCCAGTCCTCAACTTTAAAGTCTTTGAACGGGACAACGATCGGTTCTTTTTCTTCGATCGAAATCATGCGGTTTTTATACTGTATGAGAAAAGAAATTTTTAACAACAGCGAATCGTCCCTAACTTCCAGAAGGGTGACTTTTTCCTCAATATAAGAGTACTCCTGGTTGCGGAATGCTTCCCTGACTCGATCCCGGGTCAGAACTTCTTTGGTGCCAAGAAAACCCCCCATACGACCTCCTCAATTCAGAACTCTGAAGCGCACGCTCGTTCCCAGCAATGACTAACCGCTCTACCCTATTTCACTCACATAACGAAGAACATCGGTGGTTGTCACGAGCCCGACCAGTGATCCTTCGCGCAGTACCGGTAAACAGCCGATCTTATTGCTGGCCATAAGATGCGCTGCTTCCGTTATGTCCGTTTCCGGCTCGACAGTGATCAGCCGTTTTTTCATGATCTCACGGATTAGGACGGTTTTTAGCAGCGCTGACTTGGTTTTCTGTTTGAGTCCGAAGATTTGGGTCGCAGCCGCACCCATCAAATCGCGCGCGGTCACTAGGCCGACGAGCTTGCCGTCCTCGAGGATCGGAAGATGGCGAATGCGACCGAGCGAGATTACGTCGTTAGCGAGATCCATTGTATCATCGGGCTTAAGCGTAACCGGAGAGCCCATCATAATCTCGCGGACAACTCCCTCTTTGCCGTTTTTCATTTTTATTCCTCCTGCAGCCGGTTGAGGAAACATTTCAAGATATCGATATAGGTAACGATTCCGATCAGATGTTCCGATTCATCGACGACCGGCACGCCACCGATCTTCTCTTCAAGCAAAAGCTCTACAGCGTCCTGCAGTTCGTCATCGGGCGCCAGGGTAAGAGGACGGGTGGTCATGACGTCATTCACCTCGGTGCCGAGCGCACGTTCACGCTCCTCTGGTGAGGACAGCAGTGAGTTGCTGAGGAAGGAGCGGAGATCGCGGTCCGTGATGATGCCAACAAGGGCGCGATCGTTGACTACGGGGAGTTGCCGAATTCTGTTCTCCGACATTAATTCGTCGGCTTGTCCGACCGTTTCGGACGGAGTGATGCTTAGGGGATTTCTGGTCATTACATCGACGACTTTCAGCCACTTGTATGTTCCCATTGTTTGCTCCTTCTCAATTGAGAGCCCCAACTATTCGTAGAACCTCGAGTCGCCAAGCCTTTGATTGAGCACAGGATATGCCAAATCGCCGATGCGAGATGCCACATCAATTGCATCGGTTTGACTTTCACTAGGCCAACGAGTTTTCGCGTCCGCGCTAAAACCGCAGTCGATTTTTTCCAAAGCTGAGAATCGCGCTGGCCGAACGAACGGTACGTACGCCGATTCCGAGATTCTCTCGAGGTATGATCCTTGCGGAGATCGATTTCAATGAACGCTGCTTTGGGAGGCGCGTATGCCGAGAGTAAAAAAGATTTTAGCGCCGACTGATTTTTCGGAACTATCAAAATTGGGTATTCGTTACGCGTTTGATATGGCGCGTGATACCGGCGCCGAGGTGTTCGTCTATCATATCATTGACCTTGGAGGAGAATGGCGAGGCATCCGCACAGACCGGACGCTCTATCATGACATGCTGGAAGAACATCGGCGGCTCCTGGATAAGTTCATCGCGGATACTTTTCCAGAACGGGTCAATATGGTGAAACCTAGGCCAGTCGTTGAGTTCGGCTCGTCTTTTAAGAACATCGTCGATTTAGCGGAGAAAGAGAACGTCGACCTGATCGTGATGTGCACTCACGGTCGCACCGGACTGGATCACATCATTTTAGGCAGCGTAACAGAGAAGGTGGTTGCCCGCGCGCCCTGCCCAGTACTGGTGGTGCCGCGCAACGCTCGTCGGACATTTTTACCCAGCGCGGCGTGATGCTCACGGCCGTGAAGGGCAATCGACGGGGTGAGCACATAGCGACCAAGCGAGGGTATCGAATCTGACATAGTTCCTTGGCGCGGGTCACGTACAATTTTGGGCAAATATTTCCTCTTAGCCAGTTTATTTCTGGATACTGCCGACATACTCAGCGATCAGCTTGGCTTTGAGAAGCGAAGTGAGTTCGCTGTATTTTTCTTTTTCATGCTCTTTGCGAAATATTTCTCCCCACACTGGCATCGTGCGATCACCGTGAGCACGAACCAAGCGTCTGCCGTCGATTGACGACAATACTCGGTCCGTCGGATACGTGCCTTTGTTGTTGCGCTTTAACTGCGTCAGATCTGGCACCGTAACTTTCAGATCACGACTAACGGAACCGTCTCCTTTGCCTGCGACACCATGGCAGGAAGCACAATATTTTAAATACGATTCTTTGCCGCTATCGACTTCGCCGGCATTGCCAGCGACGGCTTCCGTAAGAGGCACGAGTGTTAGGATTACTGCAATTGCCCACCAGGCCCGATTCACAAACTGAACATCTCCTCTTTTCGACCTTAACGCAAGATAGGCGCCCCGGTCCGCAGCGCTGGTCAGTCGGCGTAGCTTCTAACTGTAACCAATTCCCAATTACGAGAAACTTAGCGCCTGTTCTTGGCGTTCATGCAAATCTTCTCCGCACCGATCATCTATCTTACTTGCCAAAGCGCCAATCGATTTGGTGAAAGAGCGCTATGGAGTAGAGATCGAATTGGCATTAAAGCTGCGTTTTGTGAGCGCTGAGACTACTTGGAGGTTAACCTCATGGACAGCCAAAAAGACCGGTTCGGGGAAACCATTCGCCTGGTCGAAAGAGCTAAAGAAGACATTTTTTTTGCCAAAAGGGATCGCGAGCTGCTAGAGAAATTTCGAGGGCAGCTCCGCAAAGTCAATAAAGTTGAAACACTCCGCTGCGTAAGGTGCCCAGGGAAGTTGGAGACTTATATGTTTCGTGGCATCGCCCTCGATCGCTGCCGTGAGTGCGGCGGCATTTGGTTGGACAAAGGTGAGCTGGAAGCGATTGTCAGGAAAATTAACCGTGGGCCTGTGGGTGAATGGCTTGACAAACTGGCAGCGGGAAACGAGTGAGCTATCAATGAGGAGTTGCGATGGCAACTACAGCTAAGAAATATAAGACAAGCTACAAGAAGAAAACCGATACGGATCGGGATAGTTACCTGCCGAGATGGTCGCCAAAAGAGATGTTCCAATGCCTCGGTTTGCTCACACTTCTAGGCGCGATACTTCCCGCGGCACTGCAAGCTTACGATGAAATCGTGGTTAAAGACAGTGCGACAATTCGCGGCAGCGTAAAACTAGAAGGCGCAGCGCCCAAGTTGGCGCCGCTCCAGATCACCAAATACAAAGAAGTTTGCAAAGACGTTCCTAACGAAACCTTGATGGTCGGCCCGAATCGCGGGGTTCGATATGCGGTCATTACTCTGGAAGGAATCGGCAAGGGGAAAGCAGTTGAAAGGGAAGTTGTACACGAACTTGATAACGTGAAATGCCGTTTCACGCCGCACGTGCAAGCCGCCAGCGTTGGGCAATTTGTCCTATTAAAAAACTCTGATCCGATTCTTCACACGGCACACGCTCGATTTGCCAACGATCAACCCCAGTTTAACATAGGGCTCTATCCCGGGCGCGTAAGCCGCAAGCCACTGATTGCGCCCGGCCTCGTCAAGATTCAGTGCGAAGTGCACCCGTGGATGACTGCCTATATTGTCGTGACGGACCATCCTTATTTCGCTGTGACAGATCTTTACGGAGAGTATGAGTTGAGTGAAGTTCCGCCGGGAACCTACCAACTGAAACTTTGGCACGAGAGCTTGGGCGTCCAGGAGAAACGCATCGAGATCAAAGCGGGTGGGGCGCAAGTCGTCGACTTCAGTTTCACGCCGTCAGCGGGGGTGAAGAAATGAAACGGGTATTGCTGTCGCTCGTCTTCGGCGGACTCGCTGCGGTGTCGTCAATGGTTTCAGTGGCCTGGGCTGACGGTGCGGGCGTGATTAAGGGCACGATTATGATCAATGGCCAACCCGCGGTGGGCGCTGTCGTTTCCGTCGAAGGGCTGCCGAAAGATGCTGTCAAGACTCAAACGGCGGTGGTGAAACCGCAGAAAAGAGTAATGGATCAACAGAACCTCAAATTTTCTCCCACGGTGCTTGCCGTACGGGCCGGCGAGATCGTTGAGTTCCCGAACCGCGAAGATCAGATTTGGCACAACGTCTATTCCAAGGGCGGAGCCAACGATTTTGATCTCGGCCTGTATCCGCCGAACAACAGCAGGAGCAAAAAATTCGAGAATCCGGGCGTTTCGCGGATTCTCTGCAATGCCCATCCTGACATGGAAGCTTTCATCGTTGTGAAGGACCATCCGTTTTTTTCTACGACCGACCGCCGAGGCAACTACGCGATCAACAACGTTCCGCTGGGCAAGCTACGTGTGGAAATCTGGTATCCCAATTTGGGCGTCAAAAGCGAACCGGTTCCGCTCGTACGAGAAGGAGAAGTGTTTGAGCTCAATGTCGATCTTAAGAAACGCTAGGAGACGTTATGTATGCGTGCCCCGAGAGAGTCAGGAGATTTAACCGCTGCTGAAGCTCGTGTGCTGCGCCTCGTTTCGGAGTCAAAAACCAATCGCGAGATTGCAGCCAGCCTCGGAATCAGTCCGGCGACAGTCAAGCGCCACCTGGAAAATATTCTGCGCAAGCTGCGGGTGCGCAATCGCGTCGAAGCCGCGATTTATAGCTTGAGCCTGTCGGAGTGCGATGGGTGCGGTTGTCGGCTTGCCGCCTGGCGCAGGTCGCACGAGAGCCGACAAAATGGGCCGATTGGCCGATAGTTTTTTTTCCTGCCAGTGCTATAAGCCCGTCTAATTCTACTCATTTTTCGCGTTACACGGGACGGGAAATCATGAGACGATTTCTGTTGATGTTATTTGCTGGCGTCCTGTTATTTGGTATCACCCATTCGACTTGGCCGGCGGAAAAAGAACCGGTTAAAGAACCTGCCAAGGAAGCCGCCAAAGAAACGCCTGCGGCGTACGTCGGCAACGAAGTTTGCCAAGCTTGTCACCCCACGCAGTTTGAAAAGTTTTCCAAGACTTTGATGGGGAAAATTTTTCTCTTTAACGCGCGCAACGAAACCGAGAAACAAGCTTGCGAGAACTGCCACGGGCCTGGCAGCAACCATGTTGCGGCCGGTGGCGGAAGAGGTGTTGGCGGACTGATTACGTTCCGGAAGGACGCTGGCGAATCCGTCGCTCTTCAGAATCAGACGTGCCTAACCTGCCATCAGCGTGGGGTGCAAACTTATTGGAACGCAAGCCCTCACGCGAGTCGTGGAATGGGTTGTGTCACTTGCCACACCATCATGGAGAAAACATCGGATCGCTATCAATTGGCCAAGGTCGGAGAACACACGCCGTTTTTTACGAAGCGGGCCGAGACAGAAGTCTGTGGTCAGTGTCACCTTCAGCGGAACGCGCAACTTTTACGGTCGTCGCACATGCCGGTGCGAGAAGGAAAGATGACCTGCACCGATTGTCACAATCCGCACGGAAGCCCGAGTCCCGCTCAGCTAAAGCAAAACAGCGTGAATGAAAATTGTTATACCTGTCACACCGAAAGACGCGGCCCGTTTTTGTGGGAACATCCGCCTGCAGTGGAAAATTGTACCAATTGTCACGAGCCTCATGGGACGGTCAACGATCGGCTGCTCAAAGTGACCGACCCGCGACTCTGCACTGGATGTCACATGGCCACGCAACATCCGGCCACTCCGCGAGCGCCCACCTCTGTTTTTTTCTTCAACCGCAGCTGTACCAATTGTCACAGTCAAATTCATGGTTCAAACCATCCGGCGGGTAAATTTTTTCAACGGTGAAGAGGTCTCAGATGAAACGGAGCAGAACTTTTTGCTGCGCGATTTGGACCTTGGGAGCGTTATTCTTCGGCGCGTCGGCTTCTTGGGCACAAGTCGAAGTCGGAGATCTCACCATCAGTGGCGGTGCGGAAGTCGGCGGTTTGCCGCGGACGTTTACGGGCGACAAGTCAAAGTTCGAAGAGTATCGTGATATTCCCGAGAGCGTTATTGTTCCCCAATTGCAGCTGATCATCGGCGGCAAAAAGGAGGACTATTATCTCAACTTCAATGCAACTGAGGTGGGGCGTAGTGACCAGCTGTATAATTTACGGGCGGGGAGATACGGTCTGGTCGAACTCGAATTCCAGTGGGATCAGATCCCGCACATTTTCAGCCTCGATACGGCCCGGACTCCGTACGCGCGTGACGGCGGCGGAGGTATTTTTACACTCCCATCCAAACCGACGACAACGGCGGGCACAGCCGTGCGCGACTGGGTGAACGGCGCGGCTAACCCCGTTGACCTGAAACTATTTAACGGTATTGGCCGGTTTAACGTGCGGTACACTCCAACGCCAGGATGGACGTTCACCGGTAGTTACTGGTCAAACAACAATAGCGGTAAACGTGCCTTCGGCGCGCTTTTTGGCACCAGTCCCGGCTCCTATAACATTACGGAACTAACTGAGCCGATCAGCTACCAAACGAACAATATTGAATTGGGGGGTGAATATGCGGGCAACGGGTGGACGCTCGGGCTTAAATATACCGGCTCCCTGTTTCATAACAATATCAGCACGCTCGTCTGGGATAACCCGATTAACCTAACTGGCGTAGGCAATGCGTGCGTCGATACGCCAACCTATCAGACGAACGGCACCGGCGGTCCCTGTCGTGGGCGGATGGATCTCTATCCCAGCAACCAGGCCCATACCTTCAGCATGACGGGAACGGCCGCGCTCCCTATGAAGACACAGTTTCTGGGGACCGTGTCGTATGGCTGGAGACTACAGGACGACCGCTTCCTGCCTTTTACAATCAACCCAACCATCGCACAGCCGCGAATCAGTGCGAGCAGCCTGGACGGTGATGTCCGGCCTTTAATGGTCAATACGACTTTCGTCAATCGCTACTTCGACAAGTTGGACTTGAAGGCTTATTATCGCCTCTACGATTATGACAACCGAAGCAAGCGTGTGTCCCTCCCGGATGGCTACGTTAGACTTGATTCGAACGCGCCAGTGGACCCGGGCCTAGTTACTTTTCCCTACGCCTACTCGAGGCAGAATACGGGCATGGACGCCGGTTACACTTTCAGCAAATGGCTGACCGGTAAATTTAGCTACGGCTGGGAAAGAATGCATCGGGAAAGACGCGAAGTTTTGAACTCCGATGAGTTCAACGTGGGCCCTACTATTGATATTAAGCCGTCGCCCTGGGCGTTGTTCCGAGCCTCTTATAGGCACTATTGGCGCAATGCCCCCGAGTATGACGCGGGCCGGCAGGTCGTCATCGAGACGGCTGAAACGCCTGAAGACATTCGCGAGGCACGCTTGGAGGCGCTCAGAAAGTTTGACGAGGCGGCACGCCACCGAGACAAAGTGAGCTTATTCGGGCAGTACTCGTTCACCGAACAATTGACTTTCCACAGTGGTTTCGAACTGACGAGCGACCGTTATCCCAATTCTGAAATCGGCGTGCAGAATGATTTTGATTATTCGCCTTCGGTCGGATTTAACTATTTGCCGCTCGAGTGGCTCAAGTTTTTCGGTAATTACAACTGGGAACGATTCGACTGGAAACTTAATGCGATGCAGCGCTCCGACACGACGCAAACCTCACAATCGGATCCGTCGCGACTTTGGGTTAGCCGGGGGCGAGACCAGATTCATACGCTGACGCTCGGCAGCGATATCGAAATAATAAAAAATCTCCTGGGGTTTCGGATCCAGTACGGCTTTTCCGATGGCCGAAGCGATGTGCGTGCTAGCGGTAGCACATGCTCGGGATGTACACAGGCAACGAACTATCCGACCATAAAAAACCAGTGGCATGAATTGCTCACCCGGCTTGAGTACCAGGTTCACAAAAACATAGCCCTGAATGTGGGCTACTACTTTAATCACGCGACTGAAAACGATTTCGGCGTCGACATCATGAAGCCGTGGATGGGCGACGTGGACACCGGCGCGAATGTCCAACGTTCGATATTTTTGGGCGATCAGATCAAGGGCCCGTTCACGGCTCATGTGGGTTATTTCACAGTAAAGTTTAAGTTTTGACGAGCGCAGACATCTAGGCGATTTGCACGTGTCATGTCTCCGGTGAACTTGAGCGTTCGTTGAAGTTCGCAAAACTCCACCGTCCCCATCTTCAGCCGGCGAGCGATCGCGGTCAGTGCATCCATGTTTCAAAAATAGCGCATTCTGATAGCACCCGACTCCACGCAACCGGTTAAAAAATTCCGTTCAGTGATGCGACAACAGCGAAGCATTGTGAAACCGATAGTCAGTATGCTTGTTTTGCTGATCCTATGGAGCACGACCTCGGTTTTCCAACACGTTGTATTGGCGGCCCCCGCGGAAACCGACAGCTGCGTAACTTGTCACTTGGCGCTTGGAGTGGAAAACCTGACGAAGCCCGCAGAAAATTTCAAATCGGATATCCATGCGGCCAAAGGCTTTGGCTGCGTGAGTTGCCACGGCGGCGATCCGACCATCATGGGCTTGGAAGCGATGGATAAAAAAAAGAGCTACATCGGGAAGCCGACCGGACTCCAGGTCATCGAGACCTGTGGCAAATGTCACGCGGATGCCAATTTCATGAGGCGTTACAATCCAAATCTGCGTGTGGATCAGGTGGCAGAATATTTCACTTCAGTTCACGGCAAGCGACTTAAAGAGCAAACAGATCCAAAAGTCGCGACCTGCGCCAGTTGTCATCTGCCGCATTCGATCCGACCGCCCAATGATTCGCGCTCCTCGGTTCATCCGTTGAAAGTCGCTGATACTTGCGGATCCTGTCACGCCAACCAGGAGTACATGGCGACCTACAAAATTCCCACCGACCAAGTCGAAAAATACAAAACCAGCGTCCACTGGCAAATGATGGCGAGCAAGGGTGACTTGTCCGCACCAACCTGCAACGATTGCCACGGGAACCATGGCGCCTCTCCGCCCGGCGTTTCTTCGGTCGTCAATGTTTGCGGTCAGTGCCATGCGGCCAATTCAGAGCTGTTCAACAAAAGCGCGCACAGCAAAATTTTTGTCCAAATGGGTCTTCCGGGCTGCGCAGCCTGCCACAGCAATCATGCCATTGTTGCGACCACCGATGCTATGTTGAGCACCGGCGATAAATCGGCGTGCGCGAGCTGTCATCCCGCGAATTCCTCGGGAGGAATGTTTGCTGCTAAGACACTCGAATCCATCGATCGTTTGAAAGCGAGTACGAACAAAGCGGCATTTGCCCTAACGAGCGCGGAACATGCCGGCATGGAAGTCAGCCAGCCTTTGTTCGAGCTCAACGAAGCCAAGACGGCGCTGATTAAAGCGCGCGCCGCGATTCACAGCTTCGAGCAGGCAGCGGTTGAGAAGGAGATTGAGCCGGGATTGAAGGTCAGCGAGAGAGCGTACGTCAGGGGGGTGAAGGCCCTGGATGAGTTACAGTTCAGGCGCAAGGGATTAGTGATTTCAGCTTTGATCATCTTGGCACTGATAATCACATTAGTCCTAAAGATTCGCGAAATGGAGAGAAAACCAAAGTAAGCTCCGAGGAAACTCCCAGTGGCCACGAACGAAACGTCACTGCCGGTCGATCATGGCCGGCGAAATTTTCTCAACTGGTTTTTAGGCACCAGCGCGGGTGCGTTCCTGGTTGCCGTGCTTTACCCAGTGAGCCGATATCTCGTTCCGCCAGAGGTCGAAGAATCGACCGCACACACAGTGACGCTGTCGGTCAAGACACAAGAACTAAAAGCGAACAGCGGCCAAATTTTCCGTTTTGGTAGTCAGCCTGCGATTCTAATTGAGAGCCCGGCAGGTGTGGTGAGGGCCTTCTCGGCCACATGTACCCATTTGGGCTGCATCGTGCAATACCGCTCGGACATCAGTCAGATCTGGTGCGCCTGCCATAACGGCCATTTCGATTTGAACGGCAAGAACATCGAGGGGCCGCCGCCGAAGCCGCTGGAAGAGTACGTTGTGAATCTGCGAGGTGATCAGATTGTCGTGAGCAAAAAGGGCTAAATCGTCATGGAACTGCAAACTGCGAAGCACGGCAGACTCTGGATCTGGCTCGATGAAAGGATTGGCCTCGGCGGATTGGCGAAGCTTGCCAAAAAGAAGGAAGTGCCGCTGCACCGTCACACGTTTTGGTATTACTTCGGTGGCATGACTTTATTTCTGTTCATGATTCAGGTCACCACCGGTATTTTACTTCTTCTTTATTATCGCCCAAGCGCGGGCGAAGCGTTCGAATCGATCCAGTTCCTTATGACGGAAGTGCAGTTTGGCTGGTTGATTCGATCAATTCACGCATGGTCGGCGAATCTAATGATCTTCGCCATGTTCATTCATTTGTTCAGCGCATTGCTGCTACATGCCTATCGTCGTCCGCGGGAAATGACTTGGCTCTCGGGCGGTGGGTTGCTCGCCTTGTGCCTGGGATTTGGTTTTACCGGGTATCTTCTGCCTTGGAATGAGCTCGCTTTTTTTGCTACTCGGGTCGGCACCGAAATTCCCGGTGTACTCCCGGTCATTGGCCCGTTTCTCCGGCGATTATTGCGGGGTGGCAACGATGTCACCGGCGCAACGCTGACACGCTTCTATGGCATCCATGTGGCGATCTTACCGGCGAGCGTTACCTTAGTACTCGGACTGCATCTTTTCCTGGTACAAAAACATGGCATGAGCCGTCCGCTCAGCGTGGAAACAAACAGCGAAGAAAAAAAGGCCATGCCTTTTTTCCCGAATTTCTTTCTGCGTGATTTAGTGGGCTGGCTTTGTGCCCTTGGGTTGCTCGCCGCGCTCGCTGCCTACTATCCTGCGGAGTTGGGTAAGAAGGCGGATCCATTTCAGCCCGCGCCCATTGGGATAAAACCCGAATGGTATTTCATGGCGATGTTTCAGACGCTGAAACTCCTGCCGAGTCACATATTAGGCATCGAAGGAGAACTTCTCGGCGTGCTCGGCTTCGGCATCGTCGGTGTCGTATTAATCGCCGTGCCGTTTTTAGACCGAAGCAGTGGACTAGGAAAAACAGCGACTCGCTTGGCAGCGGCTTTCGGTTTCACACTCATCGTGTATTCGGTCATTCTGACCTATCTAGGCTATACGATGAATCCGACGAAATAATCGTCGAGAGCGTTGTTGCGCTGAGGCGCGGCTTGTGCGAGTACAACTTTGAAAACTATTAGTAAAGGAGAAACCACTATGCGGCAGGAGATTAGAATAATTTTGATTGGGCTTATAATCAGCGTTGGCTTGGCATCGGCCGGCCTGGCGGCCGATGCCGGCGGCAAAGCTTTGTATGAAAAATCCTGTGCCGGTTGCCATGGCGCTGACGGAAAAGGTAATGAAAAAATGGCAACTGTCCTCGGCGTTAAGGACCTCAGTATCGTCGGGAAAGAGACCAAGAGTAAATCCGACGATGAACTGCTTAAAGTCATCGCCGAGGGACGTGGAAAAATGCCTGCCTCTAAATACACTAAAGAAGAGCAAAAGCAGGTTTTGGGCTACGTCCATTCCCTCGCGAAATAAAGCTTGTGTTCGAGGGCGAAGTTACGACCACATAGGAGGGGGATGCGGCAGTCAGCAGGTTATGCGGCCACGATCGCAATGAGGTAAACGATCACGCCCAAAGCCACGAGGGTTCCGCTAAGACCAATGAAAAAGATAAAGCTTATCGGGCTAGTCCAGTAGAGCGTGACCACTTCAATGACCAGCCCGGCAATTAGCAGATAAGCTGCGATTTTGAGCCTTCGTTGCAAGCGGGGGGAATTATCGGCCATGATCACGCTCCTTTCCAAAGCTTGAGCTGATCGACATGCTGAGCGTCATGGATCTTGGTGTGACAGGTCAGACATGACATCTCGTTGGCGCTCAACTGCTCCTTCATTTCTTTGTGAGGCGAGGTTTCTTCAAAAGATCTCGCACCGGCATGGCAGTGCAGGCATTCACGATTGTTGTACGGTTCATAAAGGGCTAGCTTTGCCGGTACGGTTTTGAAGTAGTAGATGTAAAGATGTTTAAGCCCACCGAATTTGGCCTTCAGGCCACCAAACATCGTGTAGTTGGTATGACAGGTATAACAGGCGGCAGTTCTCGGGATCCGATTATTTTGGAAGTGGATGGCGGGAATATAGGTTGGATCGTCGATACGCAGACTTTTTCCGTAGGCCTCCATCGGATGGCAAGATAAACAAAAATCGGTAGATTTGGCGTCTTCGAGATGAATTACCGAGCCCAAAGCTAGCGCGGTGATCGGCAGAATAAATAATGCAATAAAGGCAAGAATCTTGCCGCCAGGTACCGCCATAAGCGACGGTCTAACGACCAGCAAGCCGATAACAATAACGCTCAGAATAATTAGAATTGTAGTGGCTTGGGTTGCCAATGGCGTATTTCCTTTGTATCGGTTGAGGCCAATAGCTGATCGCGCCTCGCACTATATATCTAAGATGCTGTCAATTGACAGGAAAAAAACACTCAAAAAATACACGGAGGACTACACAGAAAGATAAGTGCATTCCTATCGTCTAACCGTCTAAAGGGTGTTCTGTTTCAGACATTGATTTCTGAATGAGGAGAAGAGTCATGAATGTAAAGCGCACATTCGTAACCGGCAGTATCGTTCTGATGTTCGGCTCGCCCGTTTCACGCGTGATGGCCGGCGATGCAGACGCGGGTAAGGCACTTTTTACGAAAAATTGCCAAGGGTGCCACGGCGCCGATGGCAAAGGTAATGCGGCAATGGCGAAAGCCCTCGGGGAGAAAGGTTTGAATCTCACCACACCGGACGTAAAGAAAATGTCGGACGAACAGCTCGCAAAAGTGATTGCTGAGGGCGCTGGTAAAATGCCAGCATCAAAGCTCAGCAAGGCAGAGCAAAAGCAGGTGCTAGATTACACGAGATCTCTGGGGAAGTAAGTTTTGGCGATCTCCAGGCAAAAAATAACGAGAGCTCCAGCACCGATTGGAACGATAAAAGAATTCCAGTCCATTGCCGTGAAGCGGAATATGTCGCGGGCTGGTGGAATGTAAATCACCGCGCCGAGAAAGCCCAATGCGCCTGCAACGACCCACCAGAAAGCGCGATTGGGCACACCCAGCGTGCTCCAGAAACTTTGCGAGCGTGAGCGACTGACGAAGATCAGTCCCACCATGCACAGCACAAGGGTCGCGAATGTGAGCGTCCGCACTAGTTCTTCACTGTCGCCGCGGTAAAGCGACCAGCCGAACACAGAAATTATTCCCATTAAGCTGATCAGCCCTTGCAATAGACTAAAAACAATCTGGCCAATGCCGAAAAGCGGCGCGTTGGCAGCGCGCGGCGGGCGCGCCATCAAATCGGCTTCTTCTGCTTCGGCCTCGAAAGCGATCGAGCAGGCGGGATCGATAATCAACTCTAAGAAAACGATGTGAACCGGGGTAAGCACCAGCGGCCACTGAAAAATCAACGGAACCAGCACGCAGCCGGCGATGGGTACATGGATAGCGAAGATAAAAGACATCGCCTTTTGCAGGTTGTCGAAAATTCGCCGGCCCGACCGGATTGCGGCAACGATGGTCGCGAAGTTGTCGTCGAGCAAGACCAGCGAGGCAGCCTCGCGCGCTACATCGGTGCCGCGTCGACCCATCGCAATACCGATATGCGCCGATTTGAGCGCCGGGGCATCGTTGACGCCGTCCCCGGTCATCGCAACGATGTCACGATTGGTCTTGAACGCTTCGACGATAGTAAGTTTCTGCTCCGGTAAGACGCGCGCAAAGATCGTCGTTCGATCAAGGCGGGCGCGCAACTCGCCATCCGATAATCGGCCGACATCGGCGCCGGTCATAATTTCACCATCGGTAGCGAGATCAATTTTGCGGGCGATCGCCCGCGCTGTTTCGGGATAATCGCCGGTGATCATTACCACCTTCACACCGGCGCGGCGGCATTGCTCGACGGCCTCAGGAACTTCGGGCCGAACGGGATCGGTCAGGCCGATAAGGCCCAAGAGTTCGAAACAAAAATCATGTTGGCTTTTGGGCCAGGAGTCGCCGCTAAACTTTGCCTTGGCGACGGCCAGCACGCGCAGCCCGCTGTGCGCCATGCGCTGGATGCGCTCAGACAATCGTGACCATTGGTCGCTGTTCATGTGGCAGAGCTCGGCGATTGCCTCGGGTGCTCCTTTGGCGGCGACGACGTGAGCGCTATCCCCCGGCACCTTCCAAACGTGCGACAAGGCGAGCAGCTCGGGTGACAGGGAATATTCGTGCACCAATGTCCAGCCGTGATCCTTTCCCTCGTCTTGCAAGGCGCGCGCCGCGAGACCTTTGATGGCTTTCTCCATCGGATCAAAAGGATCGGTTTCGCTGGCGAGCGCGGCATAGCGTACAAGTTCGTGAAAGCGGCGTGGCAGCGACTCTGGGCCGGGCTCGTCAGTTTGGCAAATTTCATCGCCGACACAAAGTTGGCTTGTCGACATGCGATTGAGCGTCAATGTGCCAGTCTTATCGACGCAAAGCACTGTGGCGGCGCCGAGGCTTTCGATCGCCGGCATGGACCGGGTGAGCACGTTTTTTTGCGACATGCGCCAGGCGCCGAGAGCAAGAAAGACCGTTAGCACGACCGGAATCTCTTCGGGCAGGAGGGACATGGCTAGAGCAACGCCGACGAGAAATCCTTGAAGCCAATTCCCCCGCGTGATGCCGTAAAGCACCACCGCCAGCGCACAAAGCGCCAAGCCGATCGCGGCGACAGCGCGGATCATCATCGTCGATTTCTTTTGCAGTAAACCTTCATCGACCTCGACCGACTCCAGAGCTTTGCCAATCTTGCCCAACTCTGTGCGCGGACCGGTGTGGCTGACGCGCGCGAGGCCACGGCCCTGCACCACCAAAGTTCCGGAAAACACCAAAGGAAGGTCGTCACCGCCGGGGCGGGTGGGAGATGGGGCACCGTTCCAGGCCATCTTCCGGACTGGCACGGATTCGCCGGTGAGCAGCGACTCATCGACCATAAGATCATTGCAAGACAGAATTAACGCGTCAGCCGAAACGCGATCGCCTTCGACTAGGATTAGAATGTCGTCGCGCACGACTTCGCGGCCGGCAATGCGCTTCTCTTCGGCGTCGCGAATCACCAAGGCGCGCGGGCTCGACAGATCACGCAGGGCCTCCAAGGCGCGCTCGGTTTTGCGCTCTTGAAAAATGGTGATACCGAAAATGACGAAGAGCGATAGCGAAAGAATCAGCGCTTCGCGCACATCGCCGAGGGTCAAATAAATGGCAACGCTGACGATCAGGAGCAAAAACATCGGCTCGCGGCCGATGCCGAGCACGATCTTCAGAGTTGAACGGGTTTCTGTTGACGGCAGTTCGTTATAACCCTCTTGCGCCAGACGCGCCCGCGCCTCGGCAGAGGATAGCCCCTCGGCCGGTTCTGACGCGGAAAAAGTCGCCGGGTTATCCATCAGCTATTAACACCGCTCAAGAATCACGAGCAACAGGCATACCTTACTGAACCGAGTACCTGGTAAAACCGTTCCGGAATAATTTCAAAATTGCCCGGCGAAAGCGGATAGATCCGGGCAGGCCGAAGTTCATGCGGGTCATGCTTCGCACGATTGCCAAACCGCAATCGATTTTTATCACCTATGCGAAAAGAGGCGAGTCAATCTGCTTAAAATGTTAACGCGATACAATGGTCTCTCGATTGCTGAGCGGTAGCTTTAAATGTGGTGTTTTTTATTACGGCAGATGCAAGCGCCGCCTTGCCGAATCAGGAGTTTTTATGGAGCGAGCTGAAAATCAGAATGAATTGACGCCTGACCGAGTCCGTCATCAGCAAATCGATAAGTACTGGGCGGGCGATTTGAGCAGAAGGGTTTATTTACTGCGCCGGCAGCGAAAAGCGATTCTGGAAAACTGTCGCCGGATCGCTGTCGTCGGCGTCGATCCGGACCCAAGCAGCTCGAGCTTTGTCGCCGTCGAAAGACTATTGGGACTCGGGCTGGAGATTATTCCGGTGTTTTCTGATCGGGAAAGTTTTCTCGGTCTACGCTGTTACAAAAACTTGCGCGATGTTGCCGGAAAGATCGATATCCTTCTAATCTATCCAAACGGAAAGATTGATTTAGCAGACCTGGCGCGTGCTGCGGTTGATCACCGTGTTTCAACCTTTTGGGTTGAACAGCGCGCCGCCGCGTCGCGAGACGTCGAAGATATATTGTCTGGCGGGCGAGTGCAGCTAGTCGAGTACGAGAGTTTCGAACGAGAATATCTTAAGCATGCGCCGTTCAAGGTGCCTCCGGTTGCCTCCGGGCGCCGCGATCGTAGAGCCGCCAAGGTTAGAGAGCGGATGTCAAAAAATCCAGTTACAGTGAAGCCAGACGAAGGTCTCAAAGATGCGATGGGAAAGATGGAGCACGGTCATTTCCGCCATTTGCCGGTGGTAGATGAGACTGGAAAATTAATTGGTATTTTGAGCGACCGTGACGTCCGGCTATTTCAAACGTCGTCACTCTTCAACAACAAAGAAGATGTCGAAGCTCAGCTCTGGTCCATCGCAGTCCAGCAAGCGGCTATGTTCGATCCGGTGAGTGTAAAGCCGGAAACCACGCTTAGAGAAACAGCCGAAATGATGTTGCGCTGGCATGTGGGAGGACTACCGGTTGTGGATGGCGTGGACAAACTGGTGGGTATTATAACTTACACCGATATTCTGCGCGAATTTATCGGATGGGAGGATCCCGACTAATCGGAACATTGACGAAGTGAGACAAACCTATTTTTCATCGCCTGCGCGCCAATGATTTTGCCAAACCTGAGAATGGAAACCGCACAACTCTCCGACGAATGAGAAAAAAACAGATCGCTCCAGCAGTGTAGCTGGTACATTCCGCCTCCGCTCATGGCATTTCTCTTGCTCCTTGTTCTTTCATGACTTGATGAAACATCAAGCAACATACGGGGCAGTCGCCGGAGGAGAGAATGTTTACCGACAAAATTGAGCTAAACGATTTTGACAAGATGGATCCTGAATACAAGGCGCTTCTTTCGCGTGTCTTGACGATCCAAGCGGATTGTGAGATCGGCGGACCGCACCTCTATGTAGAGCGGATGCTGCCCGCCGCGCCCACCAAACTCGATCAGCTGATTGTCGCGCGTACTGCCGCAGAGGAGATCGATCACTTTCGCAAAGTGGCCCGGGTGGCTGGTGACCTCGGTACCGATGTTACGTTCGTGCTTAGCCAGCCAAATGAAAAGCGTTTCGTAGATGCATTTCGCGGTCTAATCACGACCTGGGAGGATAACGCTGTTTTTGGGTTTTTGATCGATCGGATTGGACGGTATCAATTGGAAGAATTCTATGATTGCAGCTATCTGCCGCTCCAACGCATTCTGCCAGAAATCGTGACCGAGGAGCTCGGGCATATTGAATATGGTTACAACAAGACCCTCGAGTTGCTGTCCAAGGGCGACGAGGAAAAGGAGCGCGTGCAAAACGCCGTTGACAATTGGTACGTGAGAGCATTGGATATGTTTGGTCGGAGTGGGTCGGCAAGAGCCGAGCGTTACCGGTATTGGGGTCTCAAGCGACGCACCAATGAGCAGGCCCGTTCAGATTACATCAAAGAGGTCAATCCGATCCTGACCAATATGGGACTCAAAATTCCTGATCCATTGAAAGGCCGCCGCTATTTGTAATTGGCCGAAGGGGCTTTATATGGCGCAAGCAGCACCGAATACCGAAAAGCTCGATGAGCATTTGCTGGAGATTGTACGCGCTCTACATGGGGCGGTTAAACAGGGCGTCGCGCATTTGGGCGAGCCGAAAATCGTCGATGGTGCGATAGTCGATTGTGAGGAGATCCTCGATGTTATTATGGCGGGAGACGTAGAGGCGTGGCTCAGCGAAGCCGTGGCCTAACTTGAGAATCGTCAAAAGTAAGCGTCGCCAAAGTAGCTTAGATGAATCAATCGAAGTCATATTTTTACGAAACTGAAGTCGAGTGGAAAGGCGAAAAGAATCTTAATCTCGGCGCCGGAAAGTTGCCGACCATCGAGGCCGGGGCGCCGCCGGAATTTAAAGGCCGCGAAGAAAACTGGTCGCCCGAGCATTTATTCGTGGCCTCGCTCAATTCTTGTTATTCGCTGACGTTGCTCGCGATCGCGGAGTTTTCCAAGATTGCCGTGGTGAGTCTCTCATGCAGCGCCAAGGGTAAGCTCGAAAAAGTTGAAGGGCGAAGCTATCAAATTACCGAAATCATCATAAAGCCGCGGCTTGTGATCGCCTCGGTCAATGACCTTTCGCGAATGCCTCGGATCATGATGGAAAAAGCAAAAGAGAACTGCTTCGTTTCGAACTCGATCAAAAGCACAGTCAAAATCGAGCCCGAGATCTTTCACCAACAAACACCTGCCTCACCTTGTCCATTGGGCTAACCGCCGGCCGCTTTCATCCGCGCCGTGGCTTTGAACAAGGTCGACCGCCTTCGCCTCGATCCGCGCGATCAAGGGAGCGATGAGCGTTCTTACGAATTGATCGGAGACTACAGCGGTGTGTTCGGCTGCATGACGTTGCTCGGCTGTCATGATGCTTGTTCAAAAACCTGCCGCTCTCCACTCAAATAGCCTTCCTTCGAAGAAAAATGGTTTCCGTGGGTCTGATTTCTTCTTAAGCCACGGATGAGTGCACGGGCCAGAAAATAGTCTGCCTCACTCAGCCACGCTGCTTGCCACTGTGAATCGCGATAAAGGCCAACTCGAATTTTTGCACGGGTGCTAAGAGAATATCCAAAAACACAGTGAATACGGCACGTTTCTTACGGTACAGGCGTTGCGTTACCGAGCTGGCAGAACCGGAGGTGGTTTATGAGCAAAACGATGGCAAATCCTGGATTGATCATTTCCGGCGGCGTCGTGCACGCAGAGAAAGAAACGAAGCCGTTAGGGAACTACTGGAAAGCGCTAATCCCGATTGCAGCGGGAGCACTCCTATTGTTGCTGCCGGTTCCGGAAGGGCTCAAGCCGTATGCGTGGTATTACTTTGCATTGTTCGTTGCGGTGATCATCGGGCTGATCCTCGAGCCGATCCCGGCGGCAGCCGTGGGCTTAATCGGTGTTACGGCTGCGACCATAACGCCCTGGGTTGCGGCTAAACCTGCAGACTCGTTCAAGTGGGCGCTCTCAGGATTTCAGGACGGCACTGTTTGGCTGATTTTCGTGGCGTTCATGTTCGCCTTGGGCTACGAAAAAACCGGCTTAGGCAGGCGGGTCGCGTTGAATCTGGTGAAATGGTTGGGTAAGAGAACTCTCGGACTCGGTTATGCCGTGGCGTTGGCGGACCTCGCGCTCGCGCCGTTTACACCGTCGAACACCGCGCGGAGCGGCGGTACGATTTTTCCGGTGATCAAGAATATTCCGCCGCTCTACGGCTCTGAGCCGGGTCCGACCGCGCGTAAGATCGGCTCGTACCTCATGTGGACGGCGTTCGCGACCACGTGTTTGACGAGCGCAATGTTTCTAACCGGTCTAGCGCCGAATCTTTTGGCGCTGTCACTGGTCAAGACCACGGCCAAGATCGACATCAGCTGGACTGAATGGTTCATGGGAATTATGCCTGTTGGTGTGTTGCTCTTCATCTTCCTGCCACTGATGGTTTACAAAATCTATCCACCTGAGCTGAAGAGCAGTCCCGATGTGCCGATCTGGGCGGGTAACGAGCTCAACAAGATGGGACGCATCAGCGCGAAAGAAGTCGGCATGGCGCTGCTTGCCGTCTTAGCACTGGGGTTGTGGATCTTTGGCGGTGAATTCATCAATGCCACGACCGTTGCCGTCTTGGTGCTCTGTATGATGGTGATGTGCCGTATCGTCCACTGGGATGACGTGCTCGAAAACAAGCAGGCATGGAACGTTCTGGTTTGGTTCGCCACGCTGGTCACCTTGGCGGATGGTTTAAATAGAGTGGGGTTCCTTAAATGGTTCGCGACCGGAGCGGCGGGAGCATTAGGTGGCTATTCGGTGATGACGATCGTGGTTGCGCTGACGGTGCTCTATTTCGTCGTGCACTACATGTTTGCGAGTCTGACCGCCCACACAACGGCATTACTGCCGGTGCTTCTGACCGCAGCCATGGCGGTGCCGGAGATGCCGGTTAGACTGATTTCGCTTCTCTTCTGCTACACGCTCGGTTTGATGGGTATCATCTCTCCGTATGCAACCGGCCCTGGCCCGATTTACTACGGCAGTGGCTATGTGAGCCGAAAAGATTTCTGGACTCTCGGGTTCATCTTTGGTGCCATCTATCTCGCGGCGCTGTTGCTGATCGGCGTGCCTTTTCTTCTCTTTTATATGGGATAAGGCAACTAAGCTGCGCCGGTTGATCACAGAGAAAGACTCGCGGCCGAAACCGCGAGTCTTTTTTTGTTGCATCAAAATTATCGAGTCTTCTCAGTTGCGCAATTGAAGCAGCAATTTTTTTCAAGCTTGCGAAATTAGACGCTGAAGGCGCTCTATTTCGCTTCGATTTGATGGCATTCGCGTTGCGTAGAAAATATCATCGATGACAACGAAAAGGATTGGTCAACGGTCATGAAAAAGAATACAGACATTCGCGCTCCGCGAAATAAAACCTTTCCCGATGACGGTAGGGACGCGCCGGTAGAGAGGCTAGCTTTCCTGATCGAGAAAGCTGAGTATGACAATCATCCTGATTTTACTCCGCTGGAAGCACCGCCGTTGTATGTTTGTCTTAATATTTTGGCGATCAACAACCACTGTCGGCATTTGACTCCCGTCTGCAGTCTCAATGATTTTGCGGCTGCGTGCAAAACTATATGGAACGCTACGCGGAATTGAGCAGCGGAGCAGTTCTTTTTCCCGGTATTCCCGCGACGGCGGACGGCTCCGAAGTCGTCGTCTGGGTGGAAACACACATCACGCAAGGCGCGTGCGCTTACCCGATCACGCCGTCCACCAACATGGGGGGCGGCTACCAACTGGCGGTCGCTAGTGGACAGAAAAACCTGTGGGGTGAGGCTTTGGCTTTTTTGGAATTGGAATCCGAACACAGCTCGGCTAGCACCTGCGAAGGATTCGCCGTTGCCGGCGGTCGGGTGGCGAATTTCACTTCCGGTCAGGGGCTGATTCTAATGAAGGAGGTTCTGTACGTGATCGCCGGCAAACGTCTGCCGGTGGTGTTTCACATTGGCGCGCGCGCTCTTACATCCCAAGGGCTCAACATTCACGCCGGTCACGATGATGTGATGGGCGTCGCCGACTGTGGCTGGGGCATGCTGTTCGCCCGCAATGTTCAAGAGGCCGCGGATCTTGCATTGATCGCACGTCGTGCCGCGGAAGAATCCGAAACTCCGTTCTTCAATATCCAAGACGGGTTTTTGACCACCCATACCATCGAAAGCCTGCAGTTACCCGAATTGGAACTGATGAAACAGTTTGTCGGTGATCCGAACAGTGAGCACCGGCTGCGCGATTTGATGGATCCGGCGCACCCGATTATGAGCGGTGTGGTTCAAAATCAAGATAGCTACATGAAAGGAAAGATCGCACAGCGGTATTTTTACGATCGGATTCCACAGATCATGCAGAGGGTCATGGATGAGTTCTACAGCCTCACTGGTCGGCGCTATGCGCCCGTCATGGAGTATCGCCTTGACGATGCGGAATTCGCAATTGTCGGGATGGGAAGCTTGCTCGAAACGGCAACTGCTACGGCCAAATACCTGCGCGAGAAGGAGGGCGCCAAGGTCGGCACACTGCACGTCACGAGCTTTCGACCGTTTCCCGGACCGCAAATCGTCGATGCCCTGAAAAATGTCAGGGCGGTCGCCGTGACGGAGCGGATGGATAACCCCATCGCCCAATCGAATCCTCTGGCTGCTGAGATCAAAGCGGCGTTTGCCGATGCGCTTTCCGGCGCACCGGGGTATCCGAAAATAGATCAAGCGCCGGTCGTCTATTCCGGTTCGGCGGGTCTTGGCAGCCGTGACGTCCGGCCGGGCGATTTTGTCGCAGTGATCGAACATCTGCGTGCAAAAAAAAACCAGCGCTTCTTTGTCCTCGGAATCGAGCATCCGCTTAGCCTTCCAGTCGAACATGAGCCGGATGTCCGTCGGAAAACGCGTTTTCTATGCGCGGTCACTCAGTGGGCGGTTATGGTTCAATCACCACGAACAAAGTTATTGCGACTATTGTGAGCGATTTGTTCGGCTTAAAAGTGCAAGCCTATCCGATGTACGGTTCGGAAAAGAAAGGTCTCCCCACGACCTATTTTCTCACCGTCGCTGACGAGCCGATCGGCGCGCATGCGGAACTACGCCACGTTGATTTCGTGCCGCTCAACAACGTCAATGCATTTAACCTAGGTAATCCCTTGAGCGGTTTGGTTTTAGGCGGCACGGTTTTCATCCAACATTCCAGCCGTGATGCCAGACAAATTTGGTCGAGTATTCCAGTCAACGCACGGAAGTTCATTCAAACAAACCGAATCCGGGTGCTCGCGCTGGATGCAATTAAAGTTGCGCAGGAAGTCGCAAGCCAGCGCGAATTGGCGCAACGCATGCAGGGCATTGTTCTGCTCGGCATATTTTTGCGAGTTGCGCCTTTTGTGCAAAAGCGGGGCTTTAGCGAGAGTGAAGTCGATGCGGCTGTCGAAAAGTCATTGCGCAAATTTTTCGGCAAGCGCGGTGAAAAGATCGTACAGGAAAATTTGATGGCGGTGCGCCGCGGCAGAAGTGAGGTCGTGGAAATTCCATGGGACGTCATGGTTGAGGCGGCTTAGAGGCGTTCCAAGTTCAATCGTGAAAGCTGTTGAGATTTGAGTGCTGAAGCTTGAACGAGAAATTTTATGAACGAGAACAAAGTTCAGGATTGGATGCACTGTGGCGTGATCACCTGTGCCCCGGAAACTCCGGTCATCGACGTTGCCGCTAAACTCGATGCGCATGACATCAGCGCCTTGGTGGTGGTTGATGAAAATGGCGATGCACTTGGGGTAATTTCTCGCACCGATTTGGTCAATGCTCGTTTTATCGCGCCGTACATGAAGCACTGGCGCGGTTTGAGCGCGCAACATTTAATGACCAAACCGGTGATCAGCGTCTCAGCTGAGACGACAATCGAAGAAGCGGCGCAACTCCTCTTTGAGAAACACATTCATCGGCTGGTCGTGGTCGAAAAATCGGGATACCACCTACATCCGGTCGGCATCCTTTCCGTCACGGATCTGGCCCGGCATGTCGGCGAGCAGACGAAATCGGAGGCGTGATTGTGGCTGAAACAGAAACTGCCTTCAATCCGCTGGAAAGCAATACCCAAGAATTTCCCGAGGTGATTGGCATCAAACTGCCCGGCGCGCCGATGGAAACCCATGAAGCGACCTTCGCCGAAAGCCATCTGATTGAGCTCGATCTCGAGAAATACGTCGATGACTTCAATGGCCGAGTGATCGGCGCATACCAGGAGGGTAAAGCCTCGGCGGAGTTGCCAGCGGATCTGGGTGTGGCACGCAGCCTCATTCCGGCCGGCACCGGAGCGCTACGCGATTTTAGTTATATTGCACCGGAAATTCCCCGCTTCGACTTAGAGAAATGTGTCGGCTGCATGAGTTGCGTGACACTGTGTCCCGACACGGCGATTCTCGGCAAAGCGATTCCAGCGAGCAAAGTCGAAGCGGCACTCGAAAACATCAAAGATAGCAGTGAGCGGGCATGGGTTGGTTCGCACTGGGCGCGTACGCGCAAATATTTTGATCTGCCGCAAAAGAAAGGAAACGAAGGCGCGCTGTTCGGGATATTTATCGATCCGACCAAGTGTAAAGGCTGCGCCGAATGCGTGCAAGTTTGCGACGAGCTGGATTACCACGCGCTCGAGATGGTGAAAAAAGATGAAACCACGCTGCCCCGCTATCGCTGGGCCTTCGATGTGTTCCGTAAAATCGGCCCGACACCGCCAGAATACATCAATGAGCGCGCGCTGGGATCAGCGCGGCTGGAAAGACAAAGCACTCTGGGTGATCGGCGGCGATGGCGCGATGTACGACATCGGTTTTCAGAGTCTCAGCCGGATGCTGGCAAGCGGCATGAACATCAAAGTTATGGTGCTCGATACTCAGGTCTATTCCAACACCGGCGGGCAGGCATCCACGGCAACCTTTGGTGCGCAGGAGGCGAAGATGGCGGCGTTCGGAAAATTTGCCGCGGGAAAATGCGAACGGCGAAAAGAGCTGGCGCAGATCTGTCTCATGCATCCGGAAGTGTACGTCGCACAGACGACCGCAGCACACATCAACCACTTTTATAAAGCAGTGATGGAGGCGAACGAATATCTCGGTCCAGCGGTGATCAACGTTTATACGACTTGCCAGCCCGAGCATGGCGTGCCGGATTGTAATTCGACGCACCAGGCAAAGCGTGCCGTTGAATCGAGGGCCTTCCCGATTTTTACGTTCGATCCGCGGAGGGGGAAGAAAATTCGCGAGCGCTTGAGCCTGGTCGGAAATCCGGCACACAAAGACGATTGGTGGGCGCCGCCGAACTGCGAAAAGCCGCTAACGTTCATTGACTTTGCCCGAACTGAAGGACGTTTCGCGAAGCAGTTCGACAGCGAAGGAAATCC